>JACDJC010002941.1_pt1 | contig 12816 bp, 12 predicted proteins | sample 7454191 | NCBI WGS metagenome assembly JACDJC01 (sample SAMN14253291, study PRJNA609438) | sludge metagenome | isolation source: sludge after 25d culture with pyrite and EDTA | collected 2018-12-20 | reverse complement strand
TCCCCACCTTGCGCCCCACGGGCAGCGTCGCCTTCACCTTCACATGCCCATACGGCAGCCCCGTCACCACCGGCACCTTGACGTGGGCCCGCAGCCAGGCCAGGACGGAAGGAAAATCATAGCCATTGTCATGCGGCGCAAGGCGGTAGTCCGTGAAGCGCCCCAGCACGATCGCCCGCTGGCGGGACAATATGCCCGCGTGCCACAGATGGGTCAGCATGCGCTCGACGCGAAAGGGGTGTTCGGCCACGTCCTCGAGAAACAGGATGCCGCCCGGAACCTCCGGCATGTACGGCGTGCCGATCAGCGAACACACCATGGCCAGGTTGCCGCCCCACAGCACGCCCCGCGCGTCCACCCGGTCGGAGTCCTCGGACTCGAAGCTGAGGACGTCCAGTTCCCCGCGCATGCTTTCGGCGAAGAGGTCGGCGGTGAGGTCGTCCATCTTCTTGCCGCCGAAATCGAACACGGCCGTGGGCCCCGCGTAGCTGGGGGCGCCGGTCCGGGCCAGCAGCGCCAGGCTGAAGGCGGTGAAATCGCTTTGGCCGACGAACACCTTGCCGCTGTCGGCCACCGCCTGCCAGTCTATGCAGGGCAACAGGCGGCTCAGGCCGTATCCGCCGCGCGTGGCCATGACGATGGGGTGCTTCTGCTTCAGCGCGCGCCGGATGGACGCCAGGCGCTGCTTGTCGGTGCCCGCGAAGCGCTCGTGCACGGCCAGCGCCGTGCGGTCGACCGTGGTCTTGAAACCGATGCCGGCCAGGCGCTCGCGAGCCAGCGCCAGCGCGGCCGGATCCGGCACCGCGCTGGAAGGCGAGATCAGGTAGATGCCGGCCGGCGCGGCATGATGATGGCCGCAAGCGCATTCCGGACCGTGCTCGTGGCCGGCGTGGTTCATGCTGTTTCCTTCGGGTGCATAAGGCGTTGGTGAAATTCGCGCCCATAAGTATACATGCGGCATGCGCCGCAAACATGGTGTCCCAAGGCCTGTTGACGCTATCAGCCAGGCGGCGCCGGCCCTAGCCCGCCGGCTTCTGCGCGCGGCGGCGTTCCCGGAAAAACGCCCGCAGGATTTCACCGCAGTCGTCGGCCAGCAGCCCCCCCTGGAACTCGGTCTGGTGATTCAACCGCCCGATGCCGGGCAGGTCGAGCACGCTGCCGCAGGCGCCGGTCTTGGGGTCGGTCGCGCCGTAGATCACCTGGGCGAGCCGCGCGTGCAGCAGCGCGCCCACGCACATCGCGCAGGGTTCCAGGGTGACGTACAGGCGCGCACCCGGCAGGCGATAGTTGCCCACGGCGGCGCAGGCCTGCCGCAAGGCCACGATCTCCGCATGGCAGGTGGGGTCGCGGTCGGTGATCGTGCGGTTGAATCCGGCGCCCAAGATGCCGCCTTGCGCGTCGACCAGGACTGCGCCCACGGGCACCTCGCCCGCCGCGCGCGCCAGCGCGGCCTGCTCCAGCGCCAGCCGCATGGCCGCGACGTCGGCGTCCCGGAATTCCGGCTCGGCCTGGAGGCCCGGCACGATGGGCGATGCGTGCTCAGCCACGGTAGGTCCGGTTCTTGAGCGCGATGCGGCCGGCCAGGCTTTCGACGGCTTCTTCCAGCCATTGGTACAGCTCGGCCTCGTCGTCGTAGCGCGCCTGGTTCAGGTTGGAGACGCGGCCTTCCTGGATGAAGCCCCACGCCCGGCTGCGCTTGTGCCGGTGCCTGGGATCCCAGACGCCGAACGCCACGCCGCCCGAACGGCGGATCAGTGAAAAGCACGGAATGTCGGTATAGCCGTCGCCCACGAAAATCATCTGCTCGAAGGGCACGCGCAAGCGCTCTGAAGCGATCTTGCGGTTGACTTCGAACGGTTTGTTGCGGGAGGATGCGCCGATGATGCCTTTCTGGATATGGAACAGGTAGCGCGTCTTGTCGGTGAAGCTCACCACCCGCTTGGGGAACGCGATGCCGCCCGCTTCGTCGTAGATGAATTCCGACGCCCAGATGTCGGTGAATTCGCCGGCGATGGACGTATTGCGCAGGACGTCGCCTATGCCGCTGCTGATCAGGTAGAACTCCAGCCGTATCTGGGGGTGCTCGCGCTCGACCTGCGCGCGCAGGCGCTGGAACAGGGTCTCGACGCCGCTGTGCAGCGGCAGGCGCCGGCCCCACGCCTCCAGGCGCTCGCGCGTGATGGCGCCATGCCGTCCGGAGCGGGAAAGCTCGATCAGCTGATACAGGAAGGCCGGCACCGGATCCCAGTCATGCTCGAACAGCAAGGGGTCGACCTTGCGCGACCAGAACTCCTCCACGTCGACGCCGATTTCACTGAGGAAACCGGACGTGCTGTCGGGGGCCAGGGTATCGTCGAAATCGAAAACCAGTGCAATGACGTCGGACATCGTATGTAGAACCCTTCCGGGCGAGGCGCGCGGGCATGCGCCGGGCGCCGCGCATTCCGGCCGTTTGTTCAAAAGCGAAAGTGTAGCGTGCCTGGATCGGCTCCGAGAACATTGACATAGGTCAGGGCTCGCGAGAAGCCATTTCTATCCCAAACGACGGCTCGGCGAGTATGATGAACGCGGGAGCGAAGGCTCATCACAAAGCAGGACCTCGTTCAACTCAAACCAGGAGATTCTCTCATGCTTGGACGTATCGCCATCCACCTCAGTAAAGACGCCGGCCTTGCCCGGCGCCTGGACGCCGCCATCAAGCTCGCCGGCCAGAGCAACGCCGAACTCGTGGGCGTTTATCCCGCCGGGCCGTCGGCCCTGGGCTACGACGATCCGGTCATCCCGTCGTCGCTGACGAAAATGCTGCGCGAGCGCGAGGCCGAGGTACAGGCGGAAGTCAAGGCGCTCTTCACCGAGAAAACGGAAAAGGCCGGCGTCAAGTCCCAGTGGCGCGCGCCGCGCGGGCCGGCGGAAGAATCCCTGGCGCTCCATGCGCGCTACTGCGACCTGCTGGTCATGAGCAAGGTGGGCAAGGAAGCGGTGAACGAATTCAACGCCTCTTTGCCTGAAGCCGTCATCATGGCGGCCGGCCGCCCCGTGCTGATGATACCCGCGGCGGGCGACATTTCCAGCATCGGCAAACGCGTCCTGTTCTGCTGGGATCACCGGCGCGAAGCCGCACGCGCGTTTGCGGACGCCGCCCCCTTTCTCGCGTCATGCTCGGAACTCGTGGTGCTGAGCATAGACCACGACCCCGCCGACCTGCGCTACAACGATATCCAGGCCGGCGATTTCGCGGCGTTCTGCGCGGCGCGCGGCTACCCCAAGCCCCAGGAAACCATCAAGAAAAGCGAAGGCATAGGCGTGGGGAACGTCATCCTCAATGCGGCCACCGACCATGGCAGCGACCTGATCGTCATGGGCGCGTACGGCCACAGCCGCATGCGCCGCTGGATCATGGGCGGCGCTTCCGAAGTGCTGCTCGGCTCCATGACCGTGCCGGTCCTGCTATCGCATTGATCCCTTCAACCGGCGCAGCACCCGGGGCAGGCATTCGGGAAGGTCTTCGGACACCAGCCCCGGCCCGAAGCGCCGGGCCGCCTCGCCGTGCAGCCAGACCGCCGCCGCGGCCGCGAGAAAGGCCTCCATGCCTTGCGCCATCAGGCCGGCGATGAAGCCGGACAGCACGTCGCCGGTGCCGCCGGTGGCCAGTTCGGGCGGCGCGTTGTCATTGATCACGGCCCGGCCGTCGGGCGCGGCGATCACCGTGTCCGGGCCTTTCAGCACCACCACCGCCCCGCTCTGCGCCGCCGCCCTGCGGGCGCGTTCCAGCTTGTCGCCGCGCGTGGCGAAGATCCGGTTGAATTCGCCTTCGTGCGGCGTCAGCACGCAGGGGCCCGCGATGGCCTGGTACAGGGCTTCGGGATCCGACCCGAACACGCTGATCGCATCGGCGTCGAGCACGACGGCGCGCTTGCTGGCCAGCGCCTGCAAGGCGTGCTTGCGGGTGATGTCCGACACGCCGGCGCCCGGCCCCACCACGATGGCGTTCTTGCGCGGGTCGGACAAAATGTCTTCGAGCGTGCCGGATTCGCGTATCGCCTGCACCATGATGCTGAGCGAAGCGCCGGCATAAATGGGCCACACCGCCGCGGGCGCCGCGATCGTCACCAGTCCGGCGCCCACCCTGGCCGCCGCGCGGGCCGCGAGCCTGGCCGCGCCCGTCATGAGCTGGCCGCCCACCACCAGCGCATGGCCGCGCTGGTACTTGTGGCCGTCCACCGCCGGCCAGGGATAATGGCCGGCCCATAGCGCCGGCCGGTTGCGGAAGGTGTCGGGCAGGACGGTGTCGAGGACTTTGTCGGGGATGCCGATATCGGCCACGACGAGTTCGCCGCACAATGCCCTGCCCGGCATCAGCAGATGCCCCGGCTTGGGGCGGAAAAAAGTCACCGTGAGGTCAGCGCGGGGCGCCATGCCCAGGACCTCGCCGCCGGCGCCGTCCAGCCCGCTGGGCACGTCGACCGCGCACAGCGGCAGCCCGCGCGCACCCGCAGCGGCCAACACCTCGGCGGCCGCGCCGTCCAGCGGGCGGCTGATGCCGGCGCCGAACAGGGCGTCGATGATCAATTTCGCGCCGTCCAGCATGCCGGCCGAGATCGGCTCGACCGGGCCCTTCCATTGCGCGGCGTGGTAGGCCGCGTCGCCGGACAGCCGCCGCCGGTCTCCGAGCAGGCCGACACGCACCGGCCAGCCGGCCAGGGCGAGATGGCGCGCCGCGACGAAGCCGTCGCCCCCGTTGTTGCCGGGGCCGCAGAGCACCAGCACGGGACATTTGCGCCAGCGCCCGGCCACCGCATTGGCAACGGCGGCCCCCGCCGCCTCCATCAGCGCAACGCCGTCCACCCCGCCCTCGATGGCCAGCCGGTCCGCGAGCCGCATCTGGTCGGGCGTCAGCAGCGCGCAGCCCCGTTCGAATAAAGTCATGGTCATTATGTTATTGTGCAACAGAGCAGTCGGGAAATCACCATGCCACCCATCATTTCCGTAAACAAGCTTTCCAAGACCTACCCCACCGGGCTGCAAGCCCTTAAGAACATCAACCTGGACATCGAGCGCGGGGAAATCTTCGCCCTCCTCGGCCCCAACGGCGCCGGCAAGACCACCCTCATCAGCATCATCTGCGGCCTGGCCCGGCCGACCTCGGGCACGGTGCTGGCCGACGGCCACGACATCATCACGGAATATCGGCGGGCGCGCTCGCTGATCGGCCTCGTGCCGCAGGAATTGACCACCGACGCCTTCGAAACCGTCTGGGCCACCGTGAGCTTCAGCCGCGGGCTGTTCGGCAAACCGCCCAATGCCGCGCACATCGAGAAAGTGCTGAAGGCCCTTTCGCTGTGGAACAAGAAGGACAACAAGCTCATGACGCTGTCGGGCGGCATGAAGCGCCGCGTGCTGATCGCCAAGGCCCTGGCGCACGAGCCCCGCATCCTGTTCCTGGACGAGCCCACGGCGGGCGTCGACGTCTCGCTGCGCAAGGAAATGTGGCAGGTCGTGCGCTCGCTGCGCGACACCGGCGTCACCATTATCCTGACCACCCACTACATCGAAGAAGCCGAGGAAATGGCGGACCGGGTCGGCGTCATCAACAACGGGGAAATCGTGCTGGTGGAGAAAAAGGCGGAGCTCATGCGCAAGCTGGGCGAGAAACAGCTTACCCTGGAACTGCAGCATCCCCTGGAAAGCCTGCCCGAGGCCCTGGCGCCCTACCGCTTGAAGCTGGGCGCCGGCGGCGCCGAAATCGTGTACACCTACGACATCCAGCGAGGCGACCACAACATCGCCGGGCTGTTCAGCGCGCTCGCGCACAGCGGCATCCAGTTCCGCGACCTGCACACCAAACAAAGCTCCCTGGAAGAAATCTTCGTGAAGCTGGTACGAGAAGCAAAATGAATCTGCACGCCATCCGCGCGATCTATATGTTCGAAATGGCCCGGGCGTGGCGCACCCTGCTCCAAAGCCTGGTGGCCCCCGTCATTTCCACGTCCCTGTACTTCGTCGTGTTCGGCGGCGCCATCGGCAACCGGATCACCGAAATAGACGGCATCAGCTACGGCGCCTTCATCGTGCCGGGCCTGATCATGCTGTCGCTGCTCACGCAAAGCATTTCCAACGCCTCATTCGGCATTTACTTCCCGAAATTCACCGGCACCATCTATGAAGTGCTGTCCGCGCCGGTGTCGTACCTGGAGATCACGCTGAGCTACGTCGGCGCCGCCGCGACCAAATCGGTCGTCCTGGCGCTCATCATCCTGGCCACCGCCGCCTTCTTCGTTCCGCTGCGCATCGACCATCCGGTCTGGATGATCACCTTCATGATCCTGACCGCCGTCACGTTCAGCCTGTTCGGCTTCATCATCGGCATCTGGGCCGACGGCTTCGAGAAGCTGCAGCTGGTCCCGCTGCTGATCGTCACGCCGCTGGCCTTTCTTGGCGGCAGCTTCTATTCCATCAACATGCTGCCGCCCATCTGGCAGACGGTGACCCTGTTCAACCCGGTGGTGTACCTGATCAGCGGCTTTCGCTGGAGCTTCTACGGCGTCGCCGACGTCAGCATCTACACCAGCCTGGCGATGACTTTGGTGTTCCTGGCCCTGTGCCTGGCGGTCGTCGGGTGGATCTTCAAGACCGGGTACAAGCTCAAGAGGTAGGCGCCGCCGGAGCCGCCATCGGCGGGCCGGCGCAGCGGAACGGAACCGGCCTCAGTCCCGGAAGTTGTTGAACTGCAGGGGCAGATCGACGTCGGCCTTCTTCAGCAAAGCGATCGCGGCCTGCAGGTCGTCCCGCTTTTTGCCGCTGACCCGCAGCTTGTCGCCGTTGATCTGCGCCTCGACCTTCAGCTTCGCCGCCTTCATCTCGGCGATCAGCTTCTTGGAAACCGCTTGTTCCAGCCCCTGCTTGACAGTCACCTTGCGCCGGGCGCCGGAGACGTTCTCGAGCGGTTCGCCGACATCGAGGCAGCGCACATCGATGCCCCGCGCCGACAGGCGCCCGCGCAAGATATCCAGCATCTGGTTCAATTGGAACACGCTGGGCGCCGACTGCGTCACCACATAGCCCTCGAGCTCGAAAGCCGCGTTCACGCCCTTGAAATCGAAGCGCGTCGACAGCTCGCGATTGGCCTGGTCAACGGCATTGCTCAACTCATGCTTGTCTACTTCGGAGACCACATCAAACGAAGGCATACAACGAATCCTTGAATACTTGAACGAAGAAGGCCGAGTTTACCCCGGCGCCCGGCGCCGCGGCGCGCTTGCGCCTCCGCCCATGCGGGCCCGCGCGCAAGCGGATCAGGCCGCGCCGGCCGGCTCCAGCGTTTCCGCCAGCTTGCGCAGCTCGAATTTCTGGATCTTGCCCGTGGAAGTCTTGGGCAGCTCGCAGAAGACCACCGTGCGCGGCACCTTGAAGCCCGCCATGTGCTTCTTGCAATGCTCGATGATGGCATCGGAGGTGGCGCGCGCGCCCTCCTTGAGCTCGATGAACGCGCAGGGCGTTTCGCCCCAGCGCTCGTCGGGGCGCGCCACCACGGCGGCGGCCAGGACGTCCGGGTGGCGATAGAGGATGTCCTCGACCTCGATCGACGAGATGTTCTCGCCGCCGGAAATGATGATGTCCTTGCTGCGGTCCTTGATCTTCACATAGCCGTCGGGGTCCATCACGGCCAGGTCCCCGCTGTGGAACCAGCCGCCGGCCAGCGCCTCTTGCGTGGCCTTCGGGTTCTTCAGATAGCCCTTCATGGCGATGTTGCCGCGGAACATGATCTCGCCCATGGTCTGGCCGTCGGCCGGCACGGGCTGCATCGTTTCCGGATCCATGACGGCGATGCCCCGTTCGAGATGGTAGGCGACGCCCTGGCGCGCATTCAGGCGGGCGCGTTCGCCGATGTCGAGCTCGTTCCAGTCGTCGTGCTTGGCGCAAACGGTGGCCGGGCCGTAGACTTCGGTCAGGCCATAGACATGCAGCAGGTCGAAGCCCATGCGCTCCATGCCTTCGATCATGGACGCGGGCGGCGCCGCGCCCGCCACCATGGCCTTGACGCCGGTGGGCAGGCCTTCCTTCATGGACTGGGGCGCATTGACCAGCATGCTGTGCACGATGGGCGCGCCGCAATAATGATCGACGCCGTGTTCGCGGATGGCGTCGAATATCGCCTGCGCCTCGACCCGGCGCAGGCAGACGTTGACGCCCGCCCGGGCCGCGATCGCCCATGGGAAGCACCAGCCATTGCAATGGAACATGGGCAGGGTCCAGAGATACACGGCATGCTTGGGCATGTCCCATTCGAGGATGTTCGATATGGCGGCGACCGCCGCGCCGCGGTGGTGGTAGACCACGCCTTTCGGGTTGCCGGTGGTGCCGCTGGTGTAGTTCAGCGCGATGGCGTCCCATTCGTCGGCGGGCAGCGCCCATTCGTATTCCGGATCGCCCTGGGACAGCAGGGCTTCGTAGTCGAGTTCGCCCATGGGCTGGTTGGCGCCGGTGTACAGGGGGTCGACGGCATCGACGACCATGATCGGCCTGCCGGACTGCCGCAGTTCGAGCGCTTTCTTGACGATGGGTGCGAATTCGGAGTCGACGATGACCAGGCTTGCTTCGCCGTGGTCCAGCATGTAAGCGACCGTGGCGGGATCCAGCCGGGTATTGATGGCGTTGAGGACCGCCCCCGCCATCGGTACGCCGAAGTGGGCCTCGACCATGGGCGGCGTATTGGGCAGCATCACCGCCACCGTGCTGCCCTTGCCGATTCCGTGCCGGGCCAGGGCGCTCGCCAGGCGCCTGCAGCGGGCGTACAGCTGCGACCAGGTCAGGCGCAGCGCCTGCGGCCCGGAACCGTGGATGACCGCCGTGCGGTCCGGATACACGGAAGCCGAGCGCTCGATGAAGGACAGCGGGGTGATCGCTGCGTGGTTTGCCGGAGTCTGCGGCAGGTCGCGGTCGAAGATGCTGGACATTCCTGTCTCCTGGGAGTTTTCATGGCGGCCGGGGGCTATCGCAAAATGATAGTCCCGCACCTAAAAAAGCGCCAGTAGCGCCAGCCAGACGGGGATCAGGACGGCCGTGGCGATGCCGTTCAGGCCCATGCCCAGCGCCGCGAAGGCGCCGGCGGTTTCGCTTGCCTGGAAGGCGCGCGCCACGCCGATGGCATGGGCGCTCAGGCCCAGCGAGAACCCTTGCGCCGCCGGGTCCGCGATCCGGAAAAGCCGCAATAGAGAACCCGCCAGAATCGCCCCCGCGATGCCCGTCACGGCCACGGCGATCGTGGTCAATGAAGGCAGGCCGCCGGCCAGCGCCGCGACTTCCATGGCGATCGGCATGGTGGCCGATTTCGGGGCGACCGACAGCTGCGTCTGCAGGCTGCCGCCCAGCATCCAGGCGATGCCCATGCCCGTCACGATGGCGGTGGTGGACCCTGCCAGCAGGGCGACGCAAAGCGGCACCATCATTTGGCGAAGCCGGCCCAGCTGGCCGTACAGCGGTATGGCGAGCGCGACGGTCGCCGGCCCGATCAGAAAGCTCAGGAACCAGGTGTGCCCCGCGTATACCTCGTAAGGCGTGCCGGTGCCGTACAGAACCGCCACGACCATGGCCACCGCCGTCAGCACCGGCAGCAGCAGCGGATTGCCGCGGCAGCGCAGATAGGCCGCGAGCGCGAGCAGGTAGGCCGCCACGGTGAACGCCAGCCAGAACAGGGTCGAGTCAGCGAGATACGCCCAGACTTCCCGGAGCGCGCCGCTCATGAATCCGGTCCCTTGCCGCGGCGCAGCATCCAGCGCAGAGTCGTGGCGGTGACGACGATGGTGAGCGCCACCCCCAGGATGCATGCGGCAAGAAAGGGAATCCATTCACGCTGCAGCGTGCCGAAATACGAGATGATGCCCGCGACCGCCGGTATGAAGAGCAGCATGAGGTGCCGGAGCAGGTGCCGGCAGGTGTGCAGCAGGCCTTCGGGCACCTTGCCGTACGCCATGAGCGCGCACAGCATGAGCAGCATGCCGGCCAAGGGGCCGGGCAGCGGCAGCCCGGCCAGGCGCACCAGGGCCTCGCCGGCGATTTGCATGAAGAACAGGGAAAGGACGGCAAGCAATACTGGCATAGCGCCAAACACTAGCACAGAGCCGCGCGCGAATCCATAGGCCGGGGCGCGGCGAGCCGGCGGCGAACCGGAGCCGATTTCTGCTAAAGTCTGGCAGCATGAAGAACCGGCGAGGGCAAGCGCAAGCAATGAAGAACCGGCAGGCCGCCACGACGAGACAGCCCGCGCGCGCCGCGGCCCTGATCGTGGCCGCCATGCTGGCGGCCTGCGCCCAGCCGCAGGGCGCGGCGGGCCCGTCCCGGCCCAGCACCGAAGAAATGTCCATCGAACAATTCGCACAGACCGATTTCAACCGCACGGTCTCGGTGGCGATGCGCGACAACCTCGAAAGCCTGTCCCGCCTGCTGGAAAAGCTCTACCGCCGCAACCCGGCCGAATGGCGCAAGACGGGCGCGCCCGATATCGAGACGGCCATCGAGCGCGGGCGCAAGGCGATACGGGAAGGACGCCCGCCGCCCGAACTGGCGGGCCTGCGCGACATCGAGATCCTGTCGGTTGCGCTGGATCCGAACTACCGGGGCGACCGGGCCGGCGCTTTCGTCACCGGCATGGCGAGCACCATCATCAACGCCCACGACGGCAGGACGCGTTTCTATGTGACGGACGTTCTGAACGCCCAGCATGTGTACAACGCCGCCCGCAATGTGGAAATCGCCGCCTGGCTGCTCGCCAGCAAGCGCTTGAGCGACGGGCGGCCGCTGTTGCTGGCGAACGAGATGTCGGAAGGCGCCACCAATCTCAGCTTCGAGCGCGAGTTCGGGCAGCTGATCGGGCGGCTGGACCTGATCGCCAATCTGCTGGACGAGAATCTGCGCCGGGTGGGCATCAATTACATGCAGGGCCTGCTGTTCTTCAATTTCCTGCCCGTGCGCTAGGGGTGGGGTCCGCCAAGGCGGGAAATGCTGCAAAACAGCGGCAAGTCACTATAATTCGTCCTTTCCGGCGCGCAAACACCGCGCCCCTCGCCACCACGGCAACGTCATGAAAAGAGCGACCAACATGAAAACTACCTCCCTACTCTCCACCGCCCTTCTCGGCATCACCGTGGCGGCGAGCGGCGGCGCCCACGCCGGCAAAGTGCTCGACTCCGTCAAGGCCAAGGGCCAGGTCGTATGCGGCGTCAACACTTCCGCGCCCGGCTTCTCCGGCACCGACAGCAAAGGCGAATGGCGCGGGCTCGACGTCGACGCATGCCGCGCGGTCGCGGCCGCCGTCCTGAACGACGCCTCCAAAGTGAAGTTCGTTCCCTTGAATCCGCCGCAGCGCTTCACGGCGCTGCAGTCCGGCGAAATCGACATGCTCGCGCGCAACACCACCTGGTCGCTGACGCGCGACGCCTCGCTGGGCGTCGTCTTCACCGGCATCAATTACTACGACGGCCAGGGCTTCATGGTCCCCAAGAAGTTCAAAGTCGAAAACGCCAAGCAGCTGAAGAACGCGGAAATCTGCCTGCAGTCCGGCACCACCTCCGAAAAGAACGTGGCCGACTACTTCAAAGCCAACGGCATTCCCTACAAGTCCGTCGTGTTCGATTCGCCCGAAGCGGCCCACACGGCGTTTTTCTCCGGCCGCTGCCAGGTCATCTCCACCGACATGTCCGAACTGGCGGGCATCCGCGCCCAAAGCCCCAACGCCGACGACTACGCCATTCTGGCCGACGTGATTTCCAAGGAACCCCTCGGCCCCGCCGTGCGCCGCGGCGACGACGAATGGTTCGCGATCGTGAAATGGTCGCTGTTCGCCATGCAAAACGCCGAGGAAATGGGCATCACGCAAGGCAATGTGGACAAGATCAAGGCCGAAAGCAAGGACCCCAACGTGCAGCGTCTGCTGGGCACCGGCGAAGACATGGGCAAGCAGCTCGGCTTGGACAAGGAATGGGCCTACCGCATCGTCAAGCAGGTGGGCAACTATGGCGAAAGCTTCGACCGCAACATGGGCGAGAATTCCCCGCTGAAGCTGCCGCGCGGCGTGAACAAGCTCTGGAATGACGGCGGGCTGATGTACGCGCCGCCCATCCGCTAAGCCGACGACACCCGCATCGACCGGAAGGAACAGGCCCGCCTGTTCCTTCTGTGTTTGGAACCATCGCAATGCCCCCTCACGACAACAGACCGAAGCGCTCGTTCTCCTGGTCCACCGAGAACGGCCGCGGCCTCATCTACCAGATCATCGCCGTGGCCGTCCTGGCGCTGCTGGGCTGGTACCTGTTCTCCAACACCGCGCGCAACCTGGACGCCATGCAGGTGAAATCGGGCTTCGCCTTCCTGTCCCAGCCGGCCGGCTTCGACATCGGCGAAACCCTTTTTTCCTATGTGTCCAGCGACTCCTACCTGCGCGCCTTCCTGGTTGGCGTGGGCAATACCCTGCGGGTGGCCCTGGCCGGCATCGTGCTTTCCACCGTGCTCGGCACACTGGTCGGAATAGGACGGCTGTCCCGGAATTTTCTGCTGCGCAAGCTGTGCGATGCCTATGTCGAGACCCTGCGCAACATCCCCCTGCTGATCCAGCTGCTGGCCACCTACCTGATCATCACCGAGCTGCTGCCTTCGGCGCATGATGCCTTTCACCCCCTGCCGCACGCCTATCTCAGCAAAAGCGGCCTGCAGCTGCCCGTGCCGGTGTGGTCGGCCGGCTGGGCCTGGGCGCTGGCGGGCGTGCCGGCCGGGCTGCTGTGCGCCTGGCTCCTGCGCCGCGCGGCCCGGCGCCGCCAGGCGCGC
>JACDJC010002939.1_pt1 | contig 12820 bp, 7 predicted proteins | sample 7454191 | NCBI WGS metagenome assembly JACDJC01 (sample SAMN14253291, study PRJNA609438) | sludge metagenome | isolation source: sludge after 25d culture with pyrite and EDTA | collected 2018-12-20 | reverse complement strand
CCAAATTGGTCCCGAGGCCTCGGGATTGTTTTTTGCGATTGGTTATTTGATCCCGATGCTTCGGGATTGCTAAAAAACACATAACCTGTCCAGATTCTTCATCGGGATCCTGTCCCGAACTGGATTCGGGAGCCTGTTCCGATCTACTGAAAATATAACTGATAAGCATACTAAGTGTGTTCCTCCCTCACTTCATAAATTAATTGTGCGTATTTTCCGCCCTTGCTGAGGAGTTGGCTGTGGTTGCCCCGTTCAATAATGCGGCCATTTTCCAAAACCAGTATGGTATCGGAATTTTTTATGGTGCTGAGGCGGTGCGCCACGGCAATTACGGTTTTAGATGAAAAGATGTTTTCAATGGCTTTCTGGATGTACTGTTCTGTGAGGGAGTCCACGGAGCTGGTTGCCTCGTCCAAAACTATAAGCTCGCTATTACCACTAATGGCTCTGGCAAACGAGATGAGCTGGGCCTGCCCCTTAGAGAGATTGGCGCCATTGTCGTGCAGCACAAAATCATATCCATTGGGCAGGTTTTTAATATAGCGGTCGGCATAAACAAAGGCGGCCGATTCTTCCACCTGGCGGCGGGTTACCGAGTTCCGGCCAAGTGCAATATTGAATGCGATGGTGTCGTTAAACATGTAGATGTCCTGTTGCATCACCGATATCATTTCCCGGATTTTAGTCAGAGGTAACTCCGAGAGCTCCTCGCCATTGATGGTGATGGAGCCCCGGTAGCCGGTGTATGCCTTTGACAGCAGACGTATGATGGTCGATTTTCCCGAGCCGGTGGTGCCTACCAGGGCCAGCCGGTCGCCCCTTTTCAGTTTAAATGAGATGTTTCTCAACACATCGGGCGCATCCTCAGAGTAACGAAACGATACATTCTTAAACTCAATCTCCTGGAGAGGCGTGTTTTCTGCGGTTGAAATCCCGGAGGTATGGTCGGTCTCTTCTTTCTGTTCAAACAAATCGCTGATGTGCTCCAGGGCCGAGAGCGCCCTCTGAATAGCCGATATTTGCTGGGCAAACTGTCTTACGGGAACAAAAAGCCGGCTCAGTGTGGTGATAAAAACGATGAGTACACCCATGGTGTAACCGAAATCCCATATTTGAATGGCTCCGTACCATATTACCAATGCCGTGGCGATGGAGGTAATGCCGTCAACGATGGAATAGAGCGACGAGTCATAGACGTTCGACTTGTTTTGGGCGTCGCAATATTGTTTATTCAGTTGGTTGTATTTCCTGAAGGCCTCTTCTTCGGCGGCATACAACTGAATGGTTTTAATTCCGTTGAGCGACTCCTGCAAATACGCGGCAGACCTGGCCAGGCTCGATCGCGAAACATTGTAAGCAATACGTATCTTTTTGCGTATATATTTTATAATAAGCACAATAGGTGGTACAACAATGAGCACTACCAGTGTCAATCGCCAGTTGAGATAAAACAGGTAACTCAGCAGGGCAATGGTTTTAAAACTCTCTGCCAGTAGGCCTAAAAGACCCGATGCAAACGATTCGGCAATGGACTCCATGTCGCTGGTGAGCCTTGACAGGGTAACGCCAATGGGATTCTTGTCGAAGTAACGCATGGGAAATCGCAGTGCCTTTGCAAACAGCTCCTGGCGCATATCAACAATGGCCATTCCGCCTGCCTTCGAAAAGGTATAACTGTACAGTCCGTCGAACAGAATATTGATGGCTAAAACAACGGTGAGTAAGAGAACATATAGCTTAAGCCCCTCAAAGTCGCCGGGCATGATGTAGTTGTCGATGATTTTTTCCACCAGCCACAAAAAGGCGATGCCGGCAGCCGTGGTCACCGGAATGGAAATCATGCTGAGCCATATCCACTTTTTGTGCGGTGCAAAATAACGGGAGAACCGTTTGATCAGTCTCCAGTCTTTGGTTTGCAGATATTTAATACGTGGTTTCAGCATTTTCTAAATATATTATTCCTCCTGCAATCTTGCCGTATTCCGGTAAAACCCAGGTCTCTTCATCAGCTCATCGTGTGTTCCTTTGTCCACCAAGCTGCCCTGGTCGAGCACAATTATTTTATCGGTACGTTGAAGCACACTTATCCGGTTCGAGATGATGAGCATACTTTTAGCAGTGCAGTTTTCAAATATCTGTTTTATCAAAAATCGCTCGGTGTCGGTATCCACCGCCGAAAACACATCGTCGAGTATCAATAGCTGGCAAGGCGTATAAAGTGCGCGGGCCAGGCTGATGCGTTGTTTTTGCCCGCCCGAAAGCATGATGCCCTTTTCGCCCACCATGGTTTTTTCCTGCAGGGGAAACCGGGCCAGCTCATCGGCAAAGGCACTCTGATAAATCACATCTTCTAACCGACGTTTGGTGCTTCGCTGTTCGGCACCAAAGTAAACATTGTTTTCAATGGTGTCGGAAAAGAGAAAGACATCCTGGCTCACCGTTCTTACCACATATCTTATATCTGAGCCCCTGAGGTCAAAGGCATCGTAACTTCCAAAGAAAAGTTGGTTGGGTTCCGTTTTCAAATAGCCGTTGATGCAATTTATGAGGGTGCTCTTGCCCGAACCTACCGGTCCTGTGATGCCTACCACCTCTCCGGGTTTAATGGTGAATGAAAGATTTTTTAAAGCAGGATGCTCTCCATCATGGTAGGTAAAGGTGAGATTTTTAACGCGTATGCCTTTTTCAAACAGCCTCTCTTTTTCTTCCTGTGGCAGAGAAGGCTTGATTTCATCGGTGCCCTTTCGGTTCATGATGGTTTGCAGGCTCGCAATGCCTACAAAGCCCTGCTGAAAAACGGTCAACACCCAGCCCAGTCCCATAATGGGCATGGTTAAAAGAGCGGCATAAGCTATGTACTCGGTAAGCTGACCGATGGTAAATTCACCGTTAATCACATACAATCCACCCACCAGCAGAACCACTATTTTAAGAATTTCTTCCAGGTTTTTTAAGAGAGGCATGATAAAGGAGCGAACCCAGGCTATTTTTAAGGTATAGTTAAAGAGCGAAATGTTTTTCTCCTGAACCTTCTCTCCCGCCCACTGGTGCATATTGTAGCTTTTTATAACGCTGGTACCCGACAGGTAGGAGATGATGCGCCCGGAGAGTTGCTGCAACGCGTTCATTTGCAGGCGGGTGTTTTTTACCATGATGACCATGCCAAACCGCACGACAATAAAAACGATGACCAGGGGTATTACTGTGTAAAGAGTGAGGGTGGGAGAGAGTTGCCACATTTTATAGGGTGTAACCGAAAGCGAAAAAAGAATGTTGCCAATCTGCAACATACCGAATCCGGTAATCATGCGCACACCGTTAATGTCGTTGTTGATGCGCGAAATGATGGAGCCCGTGGTATTGCGGTCGTAATACTCTTTGCCGAAAGAGGTGAGTTTGTTAAACATCTCGCCCTTCAACTGTTTCTCTACCAGACGCCCGGGAACAAAAAAGAGTATCCGCGAAAAGGAGCGAACCAATATAAGCACCAGAGCGAGAGCAAAAATGATGAGTACATAGTTGTAAAACTCCGGTTCGTTTCCGGCCCGACCCGATGTGATCAGGTCGATGCTTTTTTGAATGTACCCGGGGATGGTTATGGAAATAAATATGGTGAGCCCCAGAAAGATGATGCCACCGGTGTACCACCAGCGAAACTTGTGCGTGTATCTTAAAAGGAATCTCAGTTTTGAAAGCATAGATGAACTCTAAAAGTGTATGGTCGAAAATAAGTGAAATTATTGGCACCTTTTTCTCACTCAAACAGGTTTTTCCTCCTGCTCATAACTCACACTCAAACTGGTTTTGGGTTGTGCCACACTTCTTATCATGCCGGCCAGGTTGCCCCGCCAGTGATTGTGATAGTTCTCCAGATGGCGTTCGGCCTGGGTAATGCCCGATTCGGCTATCTGAACAATCGGCTCCAGATAACGGTTCTCATTCTCTATACCAAGCGCATTCGACCGGTTAGACAAGCCTGCGGAGGATATTTCTATCAGCCGGCGGGCTGCATCCCATGCATTTAAGTTGCCGTGGGCAGCCTTTAATGCCAGTTTGGGAACCTGTCTTCTTACTTCCCGAATCGTTTCGATGTCCCACTCCTGGGTGAGCGAGTAGGCCGACTCCAGGGCACCGGCATCGTAAAACAGGCCTGCCCAGAAGGCCCCCAGTGCCGAAATATGGGCCACGCAACTGGCATCGGCACCGCGCATTTCGATGAATCGTTTCAGCCGAACATCCGGAAAGGCAGTGGCTACATGTGTGTCCCAATCCTGCAGGGTGGGTTTCAGAAGATGCCTGCCCTGCATAAACTCCCTGAAGGTGATGTTGTTGCAGGGGATATACTGCCCGTTGCGGTAGATAAAGTACATGGGAATGTCTAACAGATAATCTACCCACCGCTCAAAGCCAAAGCCCTGGTCGAATATAAAAGGGAGAAAGCCGCATCTGTCGGGGTCGGTATCGTCCCATACCCTGGCACGATAACTTAAATAGCCATTGGGTTGACCTTCCGAGAAGGGTGAATTGGCAAACAGCGCCGTCACGATGGGTTGCACTGCCTGCGCCATCCTTAATTTTTTAACCATATCGTTTTCGTCCCGATAATCCAGATTCACCTGAATGGTGGCCGTGCGCGTCATCATATCCAGTCCAAGATTACCTTTTAAAGGCATGTAGGCTTTCATATAACGATATCGCTCTTTGGGCATCCAGGGCATATCCTGCCGCTTCCACAAAGGGTCGAAGCCCATGGCCAGGTTGATGATGCCATATTTCTCACTCAGTAAGTTCAGCTTTTCGAAATGCTTTTTGGTTTCCCGGTAGGTTTCGTGAATGGTGCTGAAGTTTCGGCCCGACAACTCAAACTGGCCACCGGGTTCAAGGGTAATGGAGCCACCCTTTTTGGTGAGGCCAATCACCTGGCCTTGTTCGGTTAAGGGCTCCCAGCCGAAACTCTGAATTTCTTCTAAAATCTGCCGGATACCGGGGTCAGAGTCAAAGTCCAGACGCTTCAGGTCGGGCAGGCGGTAAAGAAATTTTTCATGTTCGGTGCCTACGCCCCACCTCTCAGGTGGTTTATTCCCCAGCTCGAAGTATTCCACCAGTTGATTCTTATGAGTCAGCTCAATATTTTGGTCAGATGTGGTCATTGTGTAGTAAGGTGTAAGTTAAACCTCATGGACATATTAAAAAGCCATCAGGTAATCTATAAAAAGAGAATTGCAAAGGTAATCTTTCAAAATAACAAATCATTGAAACCTCAATCTGTTTAACGGGAATTGAGGATGGCATCGAGAACGTATTTAGCCACATTCCGGTTCTTGCCGATATAGGGAAAATCGTGCATCGAAAGCATGGCCGGGGCATTCAGCTCTACCACGATGTAGTTGCTGTGCGAGGGGACGCCTTCCAGGTTGTTGATAATGATGTCGATGCCGGCGATTTTTAATCCCGCTGCCTTGGCCGACTCAACAGCCACTTGTTTGTAAAAGTCGGCCATCTCATCGGTCACGTCGATGCTGTCGCCCCCGGTGCTCAGGTTGGAGTTTTTGCGTAAGAAGAGTTGTTGACCCTTGGGCAGGCATGTGTTTAGCGAAAGGTTGAGTGCGGCCAGATGCCTTTCAACCTCATTGTCCACTTTTATTTTTAAGAGCGGTTGCGTGTAATCGGTGCCCCGGTTCTGGTTTTTTTCATCAATCAGCTCACTGATGGTATGGTGGCCATCGCCCGTCACATTGGCAGGCACCCTGTAAGCAATGGCTCTTACCACCTCGTCAATCACCAGAAAGCGGTATTCTTTTCCCTCAAAGTGCTCCTCCACAATTACTTTATCGGAATAATTAAAAGCCTCATGGATAGCCGATTGCAGCTCCTTGTCGGTTTGGATGTTGGTACTTACCGCTATACCGTGATCGGTATCGGCGGGTTTCACCACCAGTGGAAATTTTAAATTCTGAATTCCTGCCTCCTGGGTGTTTTTGTTTAGAAGTACACCCCTGGCATGGTTGATGCCCCTTCGTGTCAAAAAGGTTTTGGTCATCCACTTATCGTTAGATATCCAGTAGGCAATCAGAGAATTGGCATCGGAGATGGTCCCCTCGTGAATGATGTACTCTTTGTTGTGCCGGGTAACTGCGATGAGGTTGTTTTGAGCGTCGATAACCTCGAAGGGCAAGCCACGTTTTAAAATCTCAGCAATTATTATCTGCGTGGTGGCTTCAAAATGTTCGTAGCCTGAAAGGGGGATAAATGTTGGGGCGGTATTGGGCATCCTGATGTATGGTTTGTTTTGTGGGTAATGGTTCACATGATTAAAGTCTAACATTTGAGGAGTTATAAGGTTTAAATAGTTTGTAGAACGGTTCCCGGCCTTCCACTTTTGTTTAAAAAGAGTAAGCAAATTTCAAAAGAAAAAAGATAATACTCAAAATCCGTGACAATTTAATCCGTTAGAACACAATAGTTCACGAAAATTTCCCAAATTTGCATCACTGTTAAGAATTATTAAGATGGGGAGGGCATCCCCCAGTCCATGTTTTGTATGTTTAAACCATTATTCAGGCGATTTCGGGCTGGTGGCTCCATCAGCAAAAAGGTACTGGCAGGCTTTATTATAAACCTCATTCTGCTGGTATTGGTAGCGGGCGTCAGTTTGTTTGGCATCTGGCGTTTGCAGGGTTGGGTAAAAGGAACCGAAAATGTGGATAAGCTGCTGCATCAAATCTATCTTTCACGCATTCAGGCCAAAGGCCTCTCCTTAAAGAGCGATACCACCACTTCATTTGTGGTGGACAGTACCACCAGTGAAATAAAACATCTTTTAAATCAAGCCCGTAACAGCCGGATTAATATCCGGAGCAGGAATGAGTTGGAGAGTGTAGATGCCTGGCTTAACAAGTACAAACGATACTGGTTGCTGATGCTCGAATTAAAAGGCCGGCGAAGCAGCTCGGAACACCAAATGGACTCTCTTTTTCAGGATATATTTGCCGCCGCCCGTCAGCCATTTCCGCGCCGGCTCGAGTGGAGCGCTGCCTTGTCTAAACCGGATGTTAACGCGCCTGAGCTCTACAACGACTTGTTGTTTCAGTTACTTAACTTAAAGGAAGTTGAAAAGTTGCTGTGGGATTATCCGCGTACCACGGTAACCCGAACTATGGTGAACAATGCCTTTCGCCAGATAAGAGGCCTCATCCCTTCCGACGAAATGGTGCCTCCGGGCTCTTCCTCCCGCCCGCCACTGCAAAGAATGAGACGGGGTTTGGCTCTTTACCAAAAGGAGATGCTCAAGTTGGTGGATGCCCTGGAGGAGATTACACAGGCGCGGCAGTTGATGAACCAGAGTGCCGGTAATATTCAAAATGCCGGAGAGAGTGCCAATTACCACCAGAACCTGGCTATGGAACGGTGGATTATCATCAGCCTGACGGCTCTTTCCATTTTTATGACTTTGGCCATTATTGGTGGCTTATGGCTTACTATTACCTTTTTCAAACGGATTCGCAGCGACGAAGCCGCGCGTGAAGCTGCTGCTCTTCAGTTGCAGACCAACCGTCAACTGCTCGACGATATTATTAACAACAGCGCTGCACTTATTTACGTGAAAGACCTGGAGGGGCGTTATACCCTGGTTAATCAACCTTTGGAAGAGGTGTTGGGCTTAGAAGCCCTCCATATTGTGGGAAGAACCGATGCGGAGCTGTTTCCGCGCGAGGTAGCCATGCTTTTGAGGCAACACGATAAAGAAGTTTTGGAAAGAGGCAGCTCTATTCAAAAGGAGGAACAACTTTCTGTGGGTGAGGATAAACTGACCTTTCTTTCCAATAAATTCCCCATCCGAAACAGCGAAGGTGCCATAGTGGCTGTTTGCAGTATCTCTACCGATATTACCCGGTTGCGAACGGCGTTGAGAGAGCTGGAGCACAGTCGCGAAAATTATCGCAATATTGTCACCAATGTGCCGGGCATTGTTTATCACTGTCGCAACGATGTAAAGCGCTCCATGTTGTTTATCAGTGGGGGGGTGGAGGATATCATCGGCCTGGGAATCGATGCTTTTATTCAGGAGGGCCAATCGCTGATGCCATTTGTCGAGAAGGAAGATGTGCCCGTTGTAATGGAAACACTTCGGCAGGCCGAGTTAAGGCAAAAGCAGTTTGAGATGGAATACCGGGTGCGCGATTTGTGGGGTAAACGTAAGTGGCTCTATGAAAAGGGGCTTCCGGTGGTGGACAGCAACAATGATAAAGTGACCTTCCAGGGCGTTATCATCGATATTACCGAGCAAAAAGAGACCATGAACCAGCTCATGCAGCGCGACCGGTTGCTCGAAGCCGTGTCGGGGGCGCTGCAGGAACTTATTGCAGCTTCAAAGTTCAGGGAGGCATTGCAAAAGGCATTGCGGGTGCTGGGGCAGGGCGCCGGGGTGGACCGCGCATTTGCCTTTCGCAATTATCGCGATGAGCCGGGCCGCTTGTTGTTTCAGCATTTTGTGGAGTGGGAGTACACAGCCCTCGAGCCTGTTGAACGCGAAAACATGAGTGCACTTACCTATGAGTCGGTTTCGACTGCATGGTACTTTATGCTCAGCGACCGGAAGGTGGTGACAGCCTTTATCTCCGATGCTTCCAAAGACGAGGCTGCATTTATGAAACATCTCGATTCTGCTTCGCTGCTTTTGGTTCCGGTTTTTGTTCACGATAACTTTTGGGGATTTGTAGGGTTTGGTGTTCGGATGAAAACCGGCTCATGGAACGAATCCCACAAAACGCTTTTTAAAGCTTTTGCCGTTACCGTAGGGCTGATGGTTGCCCGTTACGAGGGTGCTGTTGAGCTTCAAAAAGCCAAAGAAGCTGCCGAGGCAGCCACCCGTGCCAAAGGTGATTTTTTGGCGCGCATGAGCCATGAAATCCGCACGCCACTCAATGCCATCATCGGATGGACGCACCTGGGGCTGGAGCAGTCGGGCTTTAAAGGCCCTTCCGACTATCTTAAACGCATACGTTCATCCTCCCACTCATTGCTGGGCATTATCAACGATATACTCGACTTTTCAAAAATTGAGGCCGGGCGGCTGGAGCTTGAACAAATAGATTTTGATTTGGAGCAGTTGCTTCAAAAGTTGGCCGACATGGTACTTTACCGCACCAACGAAAAAAAATTGGAGTTGGTGTTTAACATTCATCCCAATGTGCCCCTAAGCTTGATTGGCGACCCTTTACGTCTGGAGCAGGTGCTGGTAAATTTGGTAAACAACGCGGTTAAATTTACCGAGAAGGGCCAGATAGTGGTGCGTGTAGAACTTAAATCGTCACGCAGTGAGCAGCTTGAACTTCTTTTTGCAGTTTCCGACAGTGGCATCGGTTTAAAAGAAGAGCAGAAAAGTAACCTGTTCAAGGCTTTCTCTCAAGCCGACGTTTCCATCTCCCGAAAATATGGTGGCTCCGGCCTGGGGCTGGCTATCTGTAAGCGCATCACACGCATGATGGAAGGTGAAATTTGGGTGGAAAGCGAATATGGGAGGGGCAGCACCTTCTATTTTACAGCCCGCATGAATCGTCAACTTGTTCAAAAGAAGGAACAAATGCTGCATGCCTTCGAGGCAGATGGCGATGAAGCCCTCGTTGCATGTAAGAATGTGTATGCCACCCGTAGCTTAAAAACCATGTTGGCTTATTTCGGCTTTAAGGTTCAAAGTACTTCGTCGAATAAAAAGTTTATAAGCATGCTTCAACTGCACAAAAGGAAGCAACCTTTTAATATCGTGGTTTTAGACTGGCAATTGATTAAAGATGAGGAGAACAATTCAAAAAGCCCGGAAACTCTTTCAACACATTATGAACATCTGATAATGATGGTTTCACCCTTCGACGAGGAGGAGATGCGTACACGGTTAAAAAAAGAAGGAGTTCAATACGTGGTGATGCATAAACCGGCTAACTATTCGATGTTGTTCAATGCGCTGATGGATGCCATGGGCGGCGGGGCATTGCTGCTTGATGAAAAGCCTCCGGAGCCAAAAACATACCGCGATTTGTTGTTAAAGCGCCGCGCTGTAAAGGTGCTTATGGTGGAAGACAACCCAACCAACCGGGAATTGACACCTGAATTGCTGGGCATGGCCAATGTTGAAACCGACGTGGCTGCAGACGGACAAGAGGCGGTGGATATCGCTGTAAAGCTGCAAAACAAATGTCCCTACGATCTGGTGTTGATGGACATCCACATGCCCGGGATGAATGGATACACAGCCACACGCCGTATGAAAAGCGTGGAAGGCTGGCAGCAGGTGCCCTTTGTGGCCATGACCGCTGAGGCGCTGGGTGACGTGGAAGCACGCTGTATGCAGGCCGGAATGGCTGCATTGGTGGCGAAGCCCATCGATCCCGAAGAACTCTTCCGGGTGATCTATCGGATGGTGTTTGGTGAAGCCGATAACGGGACAGAAAGGGTGCACCACTTTGGGAAGGCGCGCGAATATAAATTTACGCCCATAGAAGGACTGGATGTGCAGGCAGGCATCCGCCGCCTGGGGGGGCGCTCCGACTTATACACCCGGTTGCTCAAGGGTTTTTGCCACGATTATGATGATTTTAGCGGGCAGATGGAACGGATGCTTGCATCCGCCGATAAGGAGGAGTTGCCACGTGCCCTTCACTCCCTCAAAGGCCTTGCCGGCACTATGGAGGCAGTTACCCTTTATCCATTGGTTGTAAAAGCAGAAGCCGCCTTCAACAACGGTGAACCCGGTACCGAAAAGTTATTGGAAAGGTTAAAAAAAGAGGTGGCACATCTTATCCGAATGATACAGAAAGAGATTTGAAGGAAATAAATGATGAGCGGTAGCTAACTGATAAGCAACACAAAAGCAATTGCCCTAAGATTCATATAATCATATGATTGCAAGTTATTTAAGCAGCCCCGCAGTGCGTTTTTTTACACAATAATGAATTAAAAAACAAAATAAAAGTTGTAAATATTTGGTGGATTCTTTTTTTTTTGATTGCTTTGCTTTTTGTTTAGGACGAAGCGAACATTTATTACCTTAAAACAGTAGCCGATAGAACATTTTTACAAGTAAAATTAATCTCAGGTTGAAAATTATTGACTATGACAGATTTAATTAACCTGTCGGACGAGGAGCTTGTAAAAAGGTATATCTCTGGTGAAAAAAAATGTATCGAACTTCTTATCGACCGGCATAAGCAGCGTATTTTCTCTTTTATATTTCTGATGGTGCGTCAGCAGGAGCTGGCCGAGGATATCTTTCAGGATGCCTTTGTGAAAGTTATCAACTCTTTGCGGGCAGGGCGCTACTCCGAAAATGGACGCTTTGTTTCGTGGGTGATGCGCATCGCCCATAATCTGATCATCGATCACTTCCGTCGTCAGAAGAACCAACAAATGATCTCCAACGATCACTATCCCTACGACCTTTTTAACAATGTTCGCTTTTCGGAACGGACGGTGGAAGACGAATTGATTTACGATCAATTGCTCAGTGATGTGGCCGCGCTGGTAGAGCTGCTTCCCGAATCGCAACGCGAAGTGGTGAAGTTGCGTCACTACTTTGGGCTGAGTTTTAAGGAGATAGCCGAAGAGACCAATGTGAGTATCAACACGGCCCTGGGGCGTATGCGCTATGCCCTTATCAATCTGCGAAAATTGATGGAGGAGCGCAACATGTCATTGTCGCTGTCGTAACATTTTATCTCCTCATACTCATACTAAAAGGCTGCCATGTTACGTTATGGAATTGCACCCATAATTAATCGCAGCCTATGAACCATACCTTTACTACCGAATTAAATTTGCTGAAGGCGAAAAGCAACTATCTGCGGCATTTGTTTAACACGCTTTCGGGCGAAAAGCTTCGTCAGGTTTTGATCTCCCCTCCCGATGAGTTGGTTCAGAAATTGAAGAAGATGGGGTTGAGCGTCCCGGATGCTTCTTAAAAATCGCCCTGTATCTTCTCTTGCAACCTGTTTTTGGTGGAAAGCAGTCCGCAGGCGGCGTAGATGTCCTCGCCACGCGACCGCCTGATGGTGGTTTGCAATCCTTTTTCATTGAGTCGGGCGGCTAGCCACTGCATGGTTTCGGCCGAGGCCCCGCGCAAAGGTGAACCGGGGATGGGATGAAACCGGATGAGGTTAAGGCGGCAACGCAACCCGTTCAGCAGTTTGGTAAGCCCCCTGACATGAGCCGGGGTATCATTCAAACCGTCGAACACAATGTACTCGAAGGAGATGCGCCGTTGGCGGCCAAAGTCGTACTCCCTCAGCACTTCAATGACCTCTTCCACCGGATAAACCTGTTCGATGGGCATGAGCTGTTGTCGCTCTTCATTAAAGGGTGTGTGCAGGCTGATGGCCAGGTGAGCTTCGCTCTCCTCGATAAATCGCCGCATGGCAGGCACTATGCCAATGGTAGAGACATTGATGCGCCGCGGACTCCAGCCAAAGCCCCAGTCGGAGGTGAGTATTTCGATGCTTTTCAGAACCTGTTCGATGTTGTCCATGGGTTCGCCCATGCCCATGTAAACCACGTTGGTGAGCAAGTCCCGCTCGGGAAGACTCATGATTTGGTTCACAATTTCGCCGGCGGTAAGCTGTGCCTGAAAGCCTTGTTTGCCGGTCATGCAGAACAGGCAGCCCATTTTGCAGCCTACCTGCGAGGACACACAGAGTGTATGGCGATTGTCTTCGGGAATATAAGCAGTCTCGATAAACAATTTATTATGAGCCGGGTAGAGATACTTTTTGGTGCCATCCACCGATTCCTGTACCTGGGAGGGAGGCATGCGCCCAATGATATAATTCTT
>JACDJC010002937.1_pt1 | contig 12822 bp, 12 predicted proteins | sample 7454191 | NCBI WGS metagenome assembly JACDJC01 (sample SAMN14253291, study PRJNA609438) | sludge metagenome | isolation source: sludge after 25d culture with pyrite and EDTA | collected 2018-12-20 | reverse complement strand
GTGCGCCGCACGCAGGTGCCGGAAGCGGTGAAAAACGTCTGGAACCGCATGAACCAGATCATTCTGGATTACACGCTGGAGCACTATCCGGACCCCGACCGGCACCTCGTGCTCGCCGGCGAGGCGAGTCTCGACGCGACGTGGCCGCTCACCTCGCCCGGCGTGCCATCGATCCGCATGCTGCACAACCACTTCATCGTCTTTGACAAGGCCGAGCTCGCCGGCGCGCCGCTCGCCGACACGAACAACCCCAACCTGACCGACGGCGGACAGCATTCACTGTTCCAGGCCCATATGCGCGACGTCTATCGGGCCTTTTTCGACGGGCTGGACCTGGAGATCCTCAGGCCGTGCCAGGCCGGCTCCTGCAAGATCGCGCTGACCGGCTACCCGCAGGGCCTGCCCAGCTGGGAAGTCACCGGCGGTGCCACATCGCTCGCGCGGCCGCGCTTCTGGAAGGAATACGACATTCTCCTCAAGGGCTTCCTCGACTTCTACCGCACCTTCTTCGGCCAGGTCTCCACGCGCAATTCCGCCATGCCGCGCGACGTTTACTTTCCGGATCTCGTGGAGGAGAAACTGCTCTTCAACAACGACTTCCTGAAGGCCGCGAAGATGGTGCGCGACCGCTGCATCCACGACGCCCGGTATGCCAACGCCATCCGCTGGCAGCCCGCCTTCAAGCAGCTCATCTACCGCAACGATGCCGGGAAGCTCATCGTCACCATCAGCCAGAACTCCATCGGCAACGCGATCACCGAACTGCTCGGCGTGGTGGTGAAGCGCGTCCCCGATGCCGAAGCGTACGCACGCACCGAGCCGGCGCTCATCGAAAAGCTGCTGGACGTGCGCCGCCGCCTCGTGGCCGCGGACCTCGGCGAGGCGATCGCCACGCCGCACTGGGGTACCGAATAATCCTACGAGAACATGACGCCGCCTCGTGGCCGCGGTCGATCATCGCTGTGGTGTTGCGGAACGGGACCCGTTCCGGCCTTGCGATCCTTTTTCCTGAGCGATTCCGGGCGCTTGCACCTTCGGTTGGTGTAGCGTGCATGCGCACTCCCGCAACGGTGCTGCGACTTTGCCGCACAAGTGTCGTGCGGGCCCGTCCGGTAGCGCAGTTCACGTTCCGGTCGCGTTCGGCAATCTGTGATTGAAGGCGCCTTCACGGCGCCGAGAAACGGGGTACCGAGAATCCCGGACGCGCGCGCCTGGCAGTGCGTCCGGAAACCTCCAAAAAAGAATACCAGCGTCCCTCATCCATGAGGGGCGCTGGCACTCTGGCAACGACGCTTACGCGCGGACCTTGCGCCGGCGCATTGCCGCCAGACCAATCGCACCGATTCCCAGCAACGCCAGCGAAGCGGGTTCTGGGACAGGATTGTCTGGATTGTCCGGATTTTCGCCGGGGTTACCAAGATAGAAGCTGTCGATACCGAGGTCGGCCCGCAATCCGTCGGTGTCACTCATGGCCGAGACCGTGAGTGACTGCGATTCGGCGGTGGCGGTGAAGAACATGGTTTGCCAGTGCCAGCCTGCGAACACGCCATCATCCGGGATCGCCATGAGGGCGGAGTCATGCGACTCGGTACCGAAGGTGATGCGCCAGTAGCCGCCGGTCTGCGACCAGACGCTGCGGGAAATGGCCTGCTCGAAGGAAATCTCGTACACCTTGCCGATCTCGAGTCCGCTCAGGGCGAGCTGTTGCGCGCTTTCCGTCCACGTGGGCTGCCAGCCGATGCCGTGCAGAAAATCTCCGCCGGTGCTGCTCGGTGCCCAGGTGTAGCTGGCAAAGTTCGTGTTTCCGTCAAACGTGTCCGGTGTCCCGCCGGTCGTGGTCCAGCCCGGGGGCACCGCGCTGTTATGGTTGTTGGTGTCGCCAAGATAACCCTCGAAGCCGCCATTGACGAAAGACAGCAGTGTTGCGTTGGCGTGGGCGGACGCCACGAGGATGCCGGCAAAGATGGCCGTTTTTGTTGCTTGGGCAATATTCATTTCCTGACTCCTTGCAGTAGCGGTGGAAGGGTTCTTGGACGTTGTTGCATAGCACCAAGCACATTGCATGCCATGTTCGTGATTTCGGTTGATTATTGGTTATGTATCAAATGGATAGGGAACGATTGCCGATGGGCGTGTGTGACCTTGCGGCAAGCGTGTGTAAAGAAAGTCGACACCTCCTTGCTGCATCACGCGCTTGGCGGGCCATGCACTAGGTCGCGAGAAATGATGGCCACGGCAAGACAGGACGTATGGTGCCCCGGGGGCCGTTGGTCTGCGTGACACGCCTGCGGAACGGGCGGTCTGCCGGAGGCGCGTCAGTACGTCAGGCGCAGATCGAATCCCGTCGGCTTGATGTGACGCACGCCAAGCGGGAGAGTGAGTGGATGCTCACTGCGCGGCGGGACGCCGGCGGCGATGCGCGTGGAGTCGCCGAGGTACTCGCTGGGGGCGAAGCTGCGCCGTGCGAGCGGTTTGCCCTGCGGGTCGGTGAGGGTGAGTACCAGCACCGGCCACGCCTGCGCCTGCGCGGAGCGGTTGCCGAGGGTGAGCGTCAGGCGCAGGCGTTCCGTCGCTTCGCTTTGCAGGTCGGAACCGACGATGCGCAATTGCCCGATCTGGCGCGGCAGTTCCAGGGTGCAACCGAGCAGCGCACAGGCCTGCTCCAGCGCTGGCCGGGTCTGCGGCAACTCGGCGGCGAGGGTGTCACGCAGGAAATACGCCGCCTGCCCCACAAGGGTCGCCAGCAGCAGGAGGCTCGCCGTCGCCCACGCCCAGGTGAAGCGGCGGCGGGCGGCGGGAACGGCCACGGGTTCGAAGTCACTCTCGGGCCAGTGCTCGGGGGGAGGCGGCGCGATGTCGTCGGCTGGCCGGGTGGCCGTGACCGGCAAGGGTTCCGGCGCGGGGATGGCGGTCGTGGCCGGCCTGTCGAGCGGCGGATACACCGGCGGCATCGACGACATTACGGGAAGCGGGCCGAAATCGTCGTCGGCAGGCTGGTCGGGGTCGACCAGGATGATCGACGTCAGCGCCTCGGCATGCGCGCACTCGATGATGCCCACGGGTTGCGGTGTCGCCGCCGGCGCGTCGACCGCGGCCGGGGGCTCCACGGCTGCCGTCGCGGCAGGCGGAAATTCGGCCGGCGCCTCGATCGCCGGGGCTTCCGTGTCGCGCGCTTCGGTGGGCACGACGGTTTCAGGGATCGGTGTCGCGGGAGGCGGCTCGGCCGGAAACGCCAGCGGTACGCCGTCTTCCTGCAGCAGGGTGGGCCAGGCGTCGAACGGCGCACCGCACACGCCGCACTGCACCCAGCCCGCGGCCGCCTCGAGCTGGTCCGGGCCGAGCCGGAACACGCTGGCGCAGTGCGGGCAGGTGGTGCGGTACTTCACCGCCGCGTTCCGCTGAGACGTACCCAGCCCTCGTCGCTGACAGGCGGGTCGAAATCGAAGGCGGGCCGGTAGACGGCCATCACGTCCTCCGCCTGCTCCGCAAGAATGCCGGACAGTACCAGCCGGCCGCCACGGCGCACCCGGCCGGTGAGTAACGGCGCGAGACCCTTCAGCGGGTTGGTGAGGATGTTGGCGACGACCACGTCGTATTCGCCGGGGATGAGCTCGCCGGGCAACCCGAACCAGGCCGCGACGCCGTTCAACGCGGCGTTGTCACGCGAGGACATCACCGCCTGCGCGTCGATGTCGACGCCGTCGACGCGCGCGGCACCGAGCCTGGCCGCGGCGATGGCGAGGATGCCCGAGCCGCAGCCGTAGTCGAGCACGCGCTCGCCACCGGCGAGATGTTCGTCGAGCCAGCGCAGACACAGCCGCGTGGTCGGATGGCTGCCGGTGCCGAAGGCCAGCCCCGGGTCGAGCTTGAGATTGATGGCGCTGCCATCCGGCGCCTCATGCCAGGTCGGCACGATCCACAGACGCGTTGAAATGGGGATGGGGTCGAACTGCGCCTGCGTCAGGCGTACCCAGTCCTGCTCGGCGACCGTCTCGACCGTCCAGCCGGTCGGCGTGGCGATACCGGCGTTGCGCGCCGCGTCGGCAAGCAGCGCGGCGGCGTCGGCCGTCTCCTCCAGCAGCGCGACCGCGATGCTGTGCCGCCAGAGTTCCGCGCTCGGATGGTCGGGCTCGCCGAACAAGGGCGTCTCGTCGACCGTGCCGGCGTCGGCGTCCTCCAGCGCTACCGACAGCGCACCCGCTTCCAGCAGGGCGTCCGACAGAGGTTCGGCGGCCTTGGAATCGACGTAGATGCGCAGGGATTGCCAGGACATGGGCGGTGAAATGGTGAGCGGTAAGCGGTGAAACGGTGAAACGGTGAAACGGTGAGCGGTGAAACGGTGAGCGGTGAAACGGTGAGCGGTGAAACGGTGAGCGGTGAAACGGTGAGCGGTGAGGCGTGAGGGGTACTCGGTAAGTTACCGCTCACCGCTTTCCGTTTCCCGCTTACCGTTCACCGCTTACCGCTCACCGTTTCACCCCTTCTCCCCCGCCAGTTTCTGCTCCAGGTAATGAATGCTGGTGCCGCCGGCGATGAAGGCGGCGTCGTTGAGCAGGTCCTGATGCAGCGGGATGTTGGTCTGGATGCCCTCGACGACCATTTCGACCAGTGCGCCGCGCATGCGGGCGATCGCCTGGTCCCGTGTATCGCCGAACGCGATCAGCTTGCCGATCATCGAATCGTAGTGGGGCGGCACGTAGTAGCCGTGGTAGACGTGAGAGTCGACGCGGATGCCGGGGCCGCCGGGTGCGTGGTAATTGGTGAGCTTGCCGGGGCTGGGCACGAAGGTGGTGGGGTGCTCGGCGTTGATGCGGCATTCGATGGCGTGGCCGCGAAACCTGACGTCCTTCTGTCTGAACGGCAGCTTCTCGCCGGCGGCGACGCGGATCTGTGTCTGCACGATGTCGATGCCGGTGATGAGCTCGGTGACCGGATGTTCGACCTGCACGCGGGTGTTCATCTCGATGAAGTAGAACTCGCCGTTCTCGTACAGGAACTCGAACGTGCCGGCGCCGCGGTAGCCGATCTTGCGGCAGGCTTCCGCACAGCGTTCGCCGATGGCGTCGCGCAGCTTGGGATCGAGTCCCGGCGCGGGCGCCTCTTCCAGCACTTTCTGGTGGCGGCGCTGCATCGAGCAGTCGCGCTCACCCAGGTGCACAGCATTGCCGTGTTCGTCGGCAAGCACCTGGATTTCGATGTGGCGCGGCGTCTGCAGGTATTTTTCCATGTACACCATGGGATTGCCGAAGGCCGTGCCGGCTTCGGTGCGCGTCATCGACACCGAATTGAGCAGTGCCGCCTCGGTGTGCACCACGCGCATGCCGCGCCCGCCCCCGCCGCCCGCCGCCTTGATGATCACCGGATAGCCGATGCGCGCGGCGATGCGCAGAATCTCGTCGGGGTCGTCGGGCAGCGCGCCGTCGGAACCGGGCACGCATGGCACGCCGGCCTCGATCATTGCCTGCTTGGCCGCAACCTTGTCGCCCATCAGGCGGATGTTGTCCGGGCGCGGGCCGATGAAGGTGAAGCCGGAAGACTCCACGCGCTCGGCGAAATTGGCGTTTTCCGAAAGGAAACCGTAGCCAGGATGAATCGCCTCGGCGTCGGTGACCTCTGCGGCGGCGATGATCGACGGCACGTAGAGATAACTCTGCGTCGACGGTGCCGGGCCGATGCACACCGACTCGTCGGCGAGCTTCACGTACTTGGCAGTGCGGTCGGCTTCCGAGTAGACGGCCACCGTGCGGATGCCCATTTCGCGGCAGGCGCGCTGGATCCGCAGCGCGATTTCCCCGCGGTTGGCGATGAGGATTTTTTCAAACATATGTGTAGGGGTCAGGGGACAGGATTTAGGGGTTAGGGGGCTTTGAGCGGCCTGTGGCCGCGCCGTGAAGTCGGGAGGCCGAAGCGCTTCTTCCCTGGCCCCTAATTCCTGGTTCCTGGCCCCTGCCTTTCTCAGCCAATCACAAACAGCGGCTCGCCGTATTCCACCGGCTGGCCGTTCTCGACCAGGATGGCCTTGATGACCCCGCCCTGATCCGCTTCGATCTCGTTCAGCAGTTTCATCGCCTCGATGATGCACAGGGTGTCGCCGGCGGAAACCGTCTGGCCGACTTCGGAGAACACCTTGGCGCCGGGGGCCGGCGCGCGGTAGAAGGTGCCCACCATCGGCGAGCGCACGATGTGGCCCTCGGGCACCGCATCCTCGGCTGGCGCGGCGGCGGCCGGGACAGCGGCGGCCGGGGCGGCTGCATGGAATACCTGCTGCGGCGGCGCCATCATCATCGGCGCGCCGGCGATGCTCTTGGCGATACGGACCTTTTCCTCGCCTTCGGTGATTTCCAGTTCCGCGATGCCGGAGGCCTCGACGAGGTCAATGAGCTTTTTCAGTTTTCTGAGATCCATGGGGGGTCCTGTCCTGGAGATGGCGCAGCGCGTATTCCAGCGCCAGTTCGTAGCCCTGCGCGCCGAGCCCGGAGACGACGCCCACGGCCAGGTCGGAGAAATACGAGCGGTGGCGGAAATTTTCGCGCGCGTGAATATTGGAAAGATGGATTTCGACGAAGGGGATGCCGACCGCCGCCAGGGCGTCGCGCAGCGCGACGCTGGTGTGGGTGTAGCCCGCCGGGTTGATGAGGATGAAGTCGATCCCCTCCTGTCCGGCCTGGTGAATGCGGTCGATCAACGCGCCTTCGTGGTTGTGCTGGAAACACTCGACCTGGGCACCCGCGCTCTCGCCGCGCGCGACGAGCGTGCGGTCGATGTCGGCGAGCGTGGCGCGGCCGTAATGCCGCGGTTCGCGGCTGCCGAGCAGGTTGAGGTTGGGACCGTGCACCACGAGGAGGCGCGGGCGCCGGACATCAGCCGGTTTGGCCGCGGCGCGGCCGGTTCGCTTGATCGTCATGGGGCGCGAGTTTGCCGCAAATACGGGCAAATTGTCCAGATTTTGATGCGAACGGGCACCTATGGGCCCGTGGGCCCGTTCGCCGCGGGCGCGTGGTTATGGTGCCGGCGCCGGTGTCGGTGCCGGCGCGGCCACGGCCGGTGCGGGGACCGGCGGCTGCATGCCGCCCATCATCTGCATCCAGAAACTGGGGTCGAACGGGTTCATCGCGGGCACCGGTGCGACGGCGGGGGCCGCCGGTGCGGCCGATGCGGGCGGCATCGGGAAGAACGGCAGCGGCGCGGGTTGCGCCGGAACGGGCGCCGGCATCGCGCCGTAGGCGGGTGCGGGGGGCATGCCAGCAGGCATACCCGGCATGCCGAAGAAGCCCTGTGGCGCCGCCGGGGCGCCATAGCCGTAGCCGGCGGACGGCATGCCGGGGAACGGCATGCCCGGGAACTGCGCTCCTGCGCCGGCATACGGGTTGAGGTAGGGATTGCCGGCGGCCATCGGATTGAGATACGGATTCATCCGCGCCTGCGGGGAGGCGAGGGTCTGCGCCGACATCATGTTGGCACCCAGGGGCATCCTCATGGGAGCGGCCATCATGCCCATCGGCGACATCATCGTCATGGGGTTCATCATGGCCATCGGGTTGGCCATGCTCATGGGATTCATCATGGCCATCGGGTTGGCCATGCTCATGGGATTCATCATCGTCATGGGATTCATCATGGCCATCGGATTCATCATCTGCTCCATGCCGAACTGGGCGTGGGCGCTGCCGGTTCCGAGGACGAGAACTGCAAGGGCGAGGGTGCGGGGGTGCATGAAAATCTCCTGGTTGGGCCGGAGCCGGAAAGGGGGCGCGCCCGGGCGGCGCGCCGGGTTCGTGCGGGTTCGATCAGAGGTCGCCGGCCGCCGCCGCGCGCATGACGTTGTCCATCTTGTCGCGGATGTCCACCGCCATCTTCGACAGCTCAGGCGTGATGCCCATCGAGCCGTTGATGCTGTCGAGCCAGGCCATATCCCAGTCCAGGGTCAGCAGCCAGATGTTCTTCTTGTCGTCTTCCATCACCGCGATGCGGCACGGCAGATAGACGATCGACTCGGGCACCAGGCGCATGATCTCGCGGCCGGCGGCGATGTCGCAGAAGTGGAACACCTCCATGCGCGGCGAAGTGGTGTCGCCGAGCACCGCCTGGATGTCCTTGATCATCGGCGAATGGCCGACCAGCTTGAGATTGAGCTGGTTGGCGCGCAGCGTCATCGATTCGACCACCTCCTCGAACGACAGCCCCGCCTTGGCCTGATACTTGGTGGTCATGTAGTTCATGATGTCGCGGATGTTCAGCCCCATGTTGTTGAGCATGGGGAGCATCGCCTTCATCATCTGGCGCTTCTGCTCGGTGGTGGGCATCGGCGTCATCGCCCAGGGTGTGTGCTGGGCGAGCGCGCCGGTACCTCGCGGCAATACCGAGAGAATGTTTGGCGTCGGAGCCGGCACGTTCTGCAGGTAAGGGTTGACCGGGCGCGGCGCCGCAGGCGTCTGCGCGGCAGCCGGGACCGCCAGGCCGGCACCGAGGACACACAACAGGGCTGCAAGCATTCTCGACATGAGGCTCTCCGCGGACAAAGAAATAGGTGACGGGCTGCGCTGGGCGCTTTTTCTCATCCCGGATGATCCCCCGAACCTCGACATGCGATGGCTCAACGGCAAGCAGACCGGGTCTCACCCCCAACTGCTGGATCATTCAGGTTCACCGTGCAGTTTGGCTGACCTCGACCGCCGAGGCAAGGTTCAAACAGACCAGAGGCGCGAATATTATTCTAGGATTATTGATGCGGCGACATGGGGTCCGCCGTCGGGACGGATGCTGCGCGGGTCGATGCAATGCGCGCGCCTGCCGGAATGCGGCCGCCACGCGTAAACCGGCGACGACGGGCCGGCGTGGCGCGTGTGCGCCCGCCGCCTCGTGCCCCGGTCGTGCTGGTTAACGCAGGCCCTGAATGTACGCGGACACCGCCTTCATGTCGGCGTCGGTCATCTTTTCGGCGATGGTGCGCATCATGCGTGCGGCGTCGTTGGCGCGCTCGCCGACACGGAAGGCGTTCAACTGCCCGTACACATAGTCGCTGTGCTGCCCCGCCAGACGCGGGAACTGCACCGGGATGCCCTGGCCCTGCGCGCCGTGGCAGGAGGCGCACGCCGGGACACCGGCACCCTGCACGCCACCGCGGAAGATTTTCTGTCCCGCCAGCGCGAGCGCCTGGTCCTGCGCCGTCGCGGGCTTCGACTTCTGCGCGCTGAAATACGTGGCAAGATTTTTCATGTCGTCGTCGCTCAGGCTGGCGACCATGCCCGGCATGACCGTGCCCTTGCGCGTGCCCGCCTTGAACTCGCTCAGCTGCTTGTAGAGATACTCCGCATTCATCCCGGCCAGATTGGGGTTGGTGGCGATGGCGCTGTTGCCGTCCATGTTGTGACAGGCCGCGCAGACCTGCGTCACGATGGGTTCGGCTGCCTTGGCATTGCCCGCGGTCGCGGCGAACGAGACGAGGGGAGAGGCAGCGAGCAGCGCGGCGGCCAGGGGAAGGGCGAATTTCATCGAAAGCTCCTGAAGGCTTGCAAAACCTGGTAAAAAAGGTAGTTTAATTGCAAGCTCCGCTACTGCCAAGTCCGTGCTTCATCACGCCCGCTTTCATACCTCCGCCGCGCACCTGCGCGACCTGCCATCCAGCCGGGCCGAAATCGCCTTTGCCGGCCGTTCCAACGCCGGCAAGTCCAGTGCGATCAACCTGCTGACGCGCAAGCACCGGCTCGCGTTCACCTCCAAGACGCCGGGCCGCACGCAACTCATCAACTATTTCGCCCTCGCGCCGGAAATCTACCTCGTCGATCTGCCGGGCTACGGCTACGCCAAGGTGCCGCCGGCGATGAAGGCGCAGTGGGAGGCGCTGCTGTCGGCCTATTTGCAGACGCGCGAGGCGCTCGCCGGGCTCGTCCTCATCATGGACGCGCGCCATCCGCTCACCGCGCTGGACCGGCAGATGCTCGACTGGTTCGCGCTGACCGGCAAGCCGGTGCACGTCCTGCTGTCGAAAGCCGACAAGCTGTCGAACAGCGAGCGCGCGCAGACGCTGCGCCGGGTGCGCGCGGAACTCGCCGGCATGACGCAGGTCAGCGTACAGTTGTTTTCCAGTCTGTCGAAGCTCGGTGCCGACGAGGCCGCCGCGCACATCGAGTCCTGGCTGCAAACAGCGGCGGCGAGTAATGCGCCACCGGCCGTGGCCGGTGCGCAGGAATAAAAAGCCCCGATCAAGGGAAGGGATCGGGGCAAAGGTGCCTTAAGGGGATTAAGGCAGCCCGCTCAGGGAGGAAAAGCGGGAGACGATGCAAATCGTCTGTAACATAGAGCACGCTCCGGCGCGAGAGTTCCGTCGGCGCAGGAAATTTTTTTGGAGATAGCCGTGAGCCTCCCCCTGGGCCAGTTTTCCGCCCGCCGCATGCGCCGCATGCGCCGTGACGACTTTTCCCGTCGTTTGATGCGTGAGCACACACTTACCGCAAATGATTTTATTTATCCGGTGTTTGTTCTGGATGGTACAGGTCGGTGCGAAGTCGTCGCGTCGATGCCGGGAGTGGAGCGGGTCAGCCTCGACCTGCTTCTGCCCGTCGCCGAGGAGTGTCTGACCCTCGGCATCCCCGCGCTCGCCCTGTTCCCGGTGATCGATGCCGCCCTGAAAACCCCCGGCGCCGAGGAGGCGGCGAACCCCGACGGCCTGGTGCCACGCACCGTCGCCGCGCTGAAAAAGCGCTTCCCGGAACTCGGTGTCATCACCGACATCGCGCTCGACCCCTACACCAGCCACGGCCAGGACGGCCTCATCGACGACAGCGGCTACGTGCTCAACGATGAAACGGTCGCGGTGCTGGCGCGCCAGGCGGTCGTCCACGCGCAGGCCGGCGCCGACGTCGTCGCCCCGTCCGACATGATGGACGGCCGCGTCGCCGCCCTGCGCGCCGCGCTCGAAGCCGGCGGCCACATCCACACCCGCATCCTCGCCTACGCCGCGAAATACGCCTCCAGCTTCTACGGCCCCTTCCGCGACGCCGTCGGCTCCGCCGCCAACCTCGGCAAGGGCAACAAATACACCTACCAGATGGATCCCGCCAACAGCGACGAAGCGCTGTGGGAAGTCGGCCTCGACCTCGAGGAGGGCGCCGACATGGTCATGGTCAAGCCCGGCCTGCCGTATCTCGACGTCATCCGCCGCGTCAAGGACGCCTACGGCGCGCCGACCTACGCCTATCAGGTGAGCGGCGAATACGCTATGTTGAAAGCAGCGGCACAGAATGGCTGGCTCGATGAGCGGGCGTGCGTGCTGGAGGCATTGCTGGCGTTCAAGCGGGCGGGGGCGGATGGCGTGCTCACGTATTTTGCGCGCGATGCGGCGAAATGGTTGCGCGCCTGATTGCGCGCCCCTCAAGTTTTGCCGTACGGATGTCGAAATATTGACTGTATCGACAGCAGCCCGGTGCTGATATTGCCCGACTGCCTTTCCCGTGCGGGGCTGGAATGATGATGTCTGAGTCTCACAAACCCATTTTCGGTTTCAGGAGAAGCCGGCGCGAGCCCGACGAATGGGACAAGACCATTGTTTCCTTCCAGTCGCCGTACCGCCTGAAGGACCTGTGTCTGGACCAGAGCGAGGCGCAGGCCGCCGACACCACACGGGTCAGCCGGCAGGAATTCAAGATTCGCCTGGCGCACGACGACGAGCGGCGCAAGTCGGCCAGCCTGCTGATCGAGAAAATGTACAGCTGGCGTGGCTACGGTGCCGCCGGCGTGCGGCACGACCCCAACCGGATCACGCTGGTGGCGCATCAGGAAGACAAGGTCGCCGGCACCGTGACGCTCGGTCTCGACAGCCCGGCGGGACTGGTGGTCGACGAGCTCTACAGGGCGGAGGTCGATCAGTTGCGCGCCCAGGGCAAGCGGGTCGCCGAGTTGACGAAGCTGGCGGTCGACGAGAGCACGGCCTCGAAGTCGGTGCTCGCCGCGCTGTTCCATATCGCCTTCATCTACGCCTTTCACATTCATCGCTATACGGATTTCGTGATCGAGGTGAATCCGCGCCATGTGCTCTTCTACAAGCGCATGCTCGGCTACGAACAGCTGGGCGCCGAAAAAATGTGCCCCCGGGTCGGCGCGCCGGCGGTGCTGCTGCACATCGAGATGGCTTACATCGATCGCAAGATCGCCGAACTGGGCGGCGTACTGCCGCCGCCGCCGGGCGAAAAATCACTTTACCCCCACGGCTTTTCGAAAGCGGATGAACTGGGTATCGCCCGCCGTCTCCAGGGGGGCTGATCCCTGCTGGCCGTGATGCCTCCTTTCGACTACACGACCGCATTTTCGCGCAACATCGGCTGGACCACCGAATCCGAGCAGCAGAGCCTGCGCGGCAAGCGTGTGGCGATTGCCGGCATGGGCGGCGTGGGCGGGTTTCATCTGCTTACCCTTGCGCGACTGGGCGTGGGGCATTTCTGCATCGCCGACCTGGATGATTTCGAGCTCGCCAATTTCAATCGCCAGGCCGGCGCCGGCATGAGCACGCTCGACCGTTCCAAGGTCGAGGTTCTCGCGGGGATGGCGCGCGACATCAATCCCGAGGCGGACATCCGGGTTTTCCCCCAGGGCGTGCATGCGCAGAATCTTGCCGAATTCTTCCGCGACGTCGATCTTTACGTCGACGGCCTCGATTTTTTCGCGTTCGAGGTGCGCGAACAGGTTTTCGCGTACTGCGCCGAACACCGCATTCCGGCCGTCACCGTCGCCCCGCTCGGCATGAGCGCCGCCCTGCTCAACTTCCTGCCGGGGGGCATGCGTTTCGAGGACTATTTCCAGTTGCGCGACCGACCTGAACTGGACAAG
>JACDJC010002935.1_pt1 | contig 12824 bp, 12 predicted proteins | sample 7454191 | NCBI WGS metagenome assembly JACDJC01 (sample SAMN14253291, study PRJNA609438) | sludge metagenome | isolation source: sludge after 25d culture with pyrite and EDTA | collected 2018-12-20 | reverse complement strand
CGCGAACGCGAGCCGCTGGTCCTGGACGCCGCGCCGGGGCGCCACTTCTACGGGCATGGCGTGTATGCCCCGGACGGCCGGCGCTTGTACGCGACGGAAAACGACTATGAAGCAGGGCGGGGCGTGGTGGGCGTATACGATTGCGCGGCCGGCGGGGGCTACCGGCGCGTGGGCGAATACCCCACGGGCGGCGTCGGCCCGCACGAAGCCGTGCTGTTGCCGGACGGGCGCACGCTGTGCGTGGCCAACGGCGGCATCCTGACGCATCCCGATTACGGCAAGCTGCAGCTCAATGCCGACACCATGCGGCCTTCCCTGGCTTATCTGGATCTTGCCACGGGCGAACTGGCGGAGCAGGTCTTCCTGGACGACGCGCTGAACCGCCTTTCCATCCGGCACCTGGTGGTGGACGGCGCCGGCCACGTGTGGTTCGCCTGCCAGTACACGGGGCCCGGAACCCGCCAGCCCCCGCTGCTGGGGCGGCACCGGCGCGGACGGGCCGCCGAACTGTACGCGGCGCCGGGCGATACGCAGCGCGCCATGAGGAACTATATAGGCTCGCTTGCCTATGACCCGCATAGCGGGCTGGTGGCGGCGACCAGCCCGGTGGGCGGCGTGGCGGTGTTCTGGGACGCGGCCGGCGGCCGCTGCGTGGGCGCTTGCGCCGTGTTCGACGGCTGCGGCGTCGCGGCGGCGCCGGGTGGCGGCTTCCTGATCAGCAGCGGCGACGGCCGCCTGGCAAGAGCCGCGCCGGACAATGGCTTCGCGCTTGCCGATCCGGTCACGCGCGGCGTGGCCTGGGACAACCACCTGCGCCGCGTCTAGGGCCCGGCAGCGTCGACGAGCCACGGCGCGGGCGCCGGTCGCGGCGATCGTTACATTATCCAGGAATGCGTCGCGGCGTACAGGCTCCGGAAAGGTGAATTTTCGCTATTTTTTGCGGATCCAGGCAGGTAAGCCATTGAAAAACGTGCGATTTTTCCATGCCGGGAGGATCCGTAAAAGCATCAATAAAAACAGGTGCTTGCGGCGCATACTTAAAACCGTGCTTAAAGCAAAAACGAGGGCCTGCGCTGTCGTGTCGCCGCCACAAAAAAGCCTCGGGTAATCCCTTACTTTTTGTTTCTCCCGGGGCTGTTCTGTTGTTGTTAGCCAACAGAGACAGCGAAAAACGCATCTTTTGCTGAACCGGTCGTAGCCATGGGGCCGGAATTTTGATGCAATAGCAGCAACTTCCCATCGCGGAGTTAGAAAGAGCAGCAGCACAGTTTGGTAGTCGCTGCTCTAGTTACTCAAATCTACGGAGATTTCTTACATGAAAAAGACTCTGCTCGCTGCTGCTCTAGTCGCCGGCTTCGCTGGCGTTGCTCAAGCAGAAACGTCGGTTACCCTCTACGGTATCCTGGACGGTGGTATTGGCTATCAACAAGTCAAAGGTAACACCAGCTACTCGGCTAGCCGCACTGGCGCGACCGATTCCAAAGCGACCAAGACTGGCATGATCAACGGCGTTCAGTCCGGCAACCGTTGGGGTCTGCGTGGTACCGAAGATCTGGGCAATGGCCTGCAAGCCATTTTCCAAGTGGAAAGCGGCTTTGATCTGGGCACCGGCCAACAGGCTCAGTCCAGCTCCAGCACCAACAGCGATCGCCTGTTCGGCCGTCAAGCCACCCTGGGTCTGCAAAGCGACGCATGGGGCCGTCTGGACGTCGGTCGTCAAACCAACATCGGTTCCAAGTACTTCGGCGCGATCGATCCGTTCGCCCAAGGCTTTGGCCAAGCCAACATCGGTGCCGCCTTCACGGCCGTCAACACCGTTCGTTGGGACAACATGATCATGTATCAAACCCCCAGCTTCTCGGGCTTCCAGTTTGGTGCAGGTTACTCCTTCCGTACCAGCGGCACGCAACAGTTCAAGATCAGCGGCAACGACGATCCCAACAACCGCGGCATCACCACCGGTCTGCGCTACGCCAACGGTCCTCTGACCGCTGCTCTGAGCTACGACCAGACCAAGACTTCCTCGCAAGGCTTCACGGTCCGCGCCTGGAACCTGGGCGCAGCGTACGACTTCGAAGTCGTCAAGCTGCACTTGGCTTATGGCCAAACCCGCAATGGTCTGTTCGCGGCTGAAAGCTTCGGCAGCCAACTGCCCACCGGCCAAATCAACGCCGAAGGCCTGAAGATCAACTCCTACCTGGTTGGTCTGTCCGCTCCCCTGGGCGCTGGCAAGATCCTGGCTTCCTGGCACATGGCTGATCCGCGCAGCAACCCCGATGCATGGAACGGCACCGATCTGGACACCGACAAGCAGCAAACGTACAGCCTGGGCTACACCTACGACCTGTCCAAGCGCACCAACGTGTACGCTCTCGGTTCGTACACCAAGCACGCCCAGTTCCTGCCCGATGCCAAGTCGACCGTCATCGGCGTCGGCCTGCGTCACCGCTTCTAATCGGTTCGCATAGCTCGCTATGCACCGAGTCGGCCCGGTTTTCCGGGCCGATGCAAAAAGCGGCAAGCCAGGCTTGCAGCAAAAAGCCACCCCTCGCGGGTGGCTTTTTGCTGCGCGCTTTTTCCTAGTGAAGAAAGGTTTGCGCGCGGTCATAAACTTGTTTCCGTTCAGGGACTTTCAGCCGAATGACGCGCTCGAAATGCTACAATCCGAGAGTTTATTTATTGTGATTGGACGCCCCGGATGAATCTGCAACAGTACTTTCCCGTTCTGCTGTTTATTATCGTTGCGACGCTGATAGGTTTTGCGCTGCTTGCCGCCGGACGCCTGCTTGGCCCGCATCGGCCCTATGAAGAAAAGCTGTCGCAGTACGAATGCGGCTTCGAAGCCTTCGGCGACTCGCGCATGAAATTCGACGTGCGTTATTACCTGGTTGCGATCCTCTTCATCATGTTCGATCTGGAAATCGCATTTTTGTTCCCATGGGCCATCGCCAACGGAACCGTCGGGCTGGTCGGCTTCTGGACCGTCATGGTGTTTCTTGCCATTCTCACCGTGGGCTTCATCTACGAGTGGAAAAAAGGCGCGCTCGATTGGGAATAACGGCCGGCCCTGAAGCGCAAGGCTTCGGGCCGCTCGCATGGCGGTGACGCCGCTTGTGTTTTTGTCGGTGCGGGTGCCATGCATCCGGCTGACCTACGAGGCAAATATATGGCTATCGACGGCATTATGAAAGAAGGCTTTATCACCACCAGCGCAGACAAGTTCCTGAACTGGGCCAAGACGGGCTCGCTGTGGCCCATGACCTTCGGTCTTGCCTGCTGCGCGGTCGAAATGATGCACGCGGGCGCGGCGCGCTACGACCTGGACCAGTTCGGCATTATTTTCCGCCCCAGCCCGCGCCAGTCCGACCTCATGATCGTGGCCGGCACGCTGTGCAACAAGATGGCCCCCGCCCTGCGCAAGGTGTACGACCAGATGGCCGAGCCGCGCTGGGTGGTGTCCATGGGCTCCTGTGCCAACGGCGGCGGCTATTACCATTATTCGTATTCGGTGGTGCGCGGCTGCGATCGCATCGTTCCAGTCGACGTCTACGTGCCCGGCTGTCCTCCCACGGCCGAGGCCCTGGTCTACGGCCTGCTGCAAATGCAGAACAAGATCCGCCTGACCAACACCATCGCGCGCTAAGCCGCCCGGCCGCCGCTCTTAACGTTGAACTTAGAGATATGACTAGGCTCGAAACGCTACAAAACAACCTGCAGGCCGCTTTTGGCGAATCCGCCACGCTCACGCTGGCCCTCGACGAGCTCACGCTCGTGGTGCCGGCCAAGGACTGGGTCGATGCCTGTACCGCCTTGCGCGATACGCCGGCCCTGGGCTTCGATACCTGCATCGACCTTTGCGGCATCGATTATTCCGCCTGGGGGGCGCCCACCCACGTGCCCGACTACAGCGTGCATCCCCATCGCTTCGCGGTGGTCCTGCACCTGCTGTCGGTCAAGAACAACACGCGGCTGCGCGTGCGGGCCTACATCGAAGACGAGGAATTCCCCGTCATCGCCTCCCTGGTCGACGTCTGGCCGGCCGTCAACTGGTACGAGCGCGAAGCCTTCGACCTGTTCGGCATCATTTTCGACGGCCACCCCGACCTGCGCCGCATCCTGACCGACTACGGTTTCATCGGGCACCCCTTCCGCAAAGACTTCCCCTTGTCGGGCAACGTCGAGATGCGCTACGACACCGAGCAGAAGCGGGTCATCTATCAGCCCGTCACGATCGAACCGCGCGAGATCAACCCGCGCGTCGTACGGGAAGAAGGCTACGGAGCGGGGCGTTAAAGCATGGCTGACATCAAGAACTACACACTGAACTTCGGTCCTCAACACCCGGCCGCCCACGGCGTGCTGCGCCTGGTACTGGAACTGGACGGCGAAGTCATCCAGCGCGCCGATCCGCACATCGGCCTGCTGCACCGGGCCACCGAGAAGCTGGCCGAGCACAAGACCTTCCTGCAGGCGCTGCCCTACATGGACCGCCTGGACTATGTCTCCATGATGTGCAACGAGCACGCCTACGTCATGGCGGTCGAGAAACTGCTGGGCATCGAGGTCCCGCTGCGGGCGCAGTACATCCGCGTCATGTTCGACGAAATCACCCGCCTGCTCAACCACCTGATGTCGCTGGGCTCGCACGCGCTCGACGTCGGCGCCATGGCCGTCTTCCTGTACGCCTTCCGCGAACGCGAAGACCTCATGGACTGCTACGAAGCGGTTTCCGGCGCGCGCATGCATGCGGCCTACTACCGGCCGGGCGGCGTGTATCGCGACCTGCCCGACGCCATGCCGCAGTACGGCCAGTCCAGCAAGTACCGCGGCGAAAAGGAATTGCGCGCCATGAACGAGGCGCGCTCCGGCTCGCTGCTCGATTTCATCGAAGACTTCACCAACCGCTTCCCCACCTGCGTCGACGAATACGAAACCCTGCTGACCGACAACCGCATCTGGAAGCAGCGCCTGGTGGGCGTGGGCGTCGTCGACCCGGACCGCGCCAAGGCGCTGGGCTTTACCGGCCCCATGCTGCGCGGTTCCGGCGTCGAGTGGGACTTGCGCCGCACCCAGCCCTATGAAGTCTACGACCGCCTGGAATTCGACATCCCCGTCGGCGTGAACGGCGACTGCTATGACCGCTACCTGGTGCGCGTGGCCGAAATGCGCGAAAGCAACCGGATCATCCGGCAGTGCGTGGAATGGCTGCGCAACAACCCCGGCCCGGTCATCGTGGACAACCACAAGGTCGCTCCGCCTCCGCGCGAAAAAATGAAGACGGGCATGGAAGACCTCATCCACCACTTCAAGCTCTTCACCGAAGGCATGCACGTGCCGGCCGGCGAAGTCTATGCGGGCGTCGAGCACCCGAAGGGCGAGTTCGGCATCTACATGGTGTCCGACGGCGCCAACAAGCCTTACCGCATGAAGATACGCGCGCCCGGCTTCGCCCACCTGCAGTCCATGGACGAAATGGCGCGCGGGCACATGATCGCCGACGCCGTCACCATCATCGGCACGCAAGACATCGTGTTTGGCGAAATCGACCGTTAACGGCGCGAGCCAAGGTAAAAACCGGATTCAAAATATGCTGCTTTCCGAACAAGCCTATCAGAAAATCGACCGGGAGCTCACCAAGTTCCCCCAGGACCAGCAACAGTCCGCCATCATGGCGGCGCTGACCATCGCACAGGAAGAGAAAGGCTGGGTATCCACTGAAGTCATCGAAGACGTCGCCGCCTATCTGCGCGTGCCTTCCATAGCGGTACAGGAAGTCGCCACCTTCTACAACATGTTCAACACGCATCCCGTGGGCCGCTTCAAGATCACGGTATGCACGAACCTGCCCTGTGCCTTGCGCGACGGCGTGAAGGCGGCCGATTACCTGAAGCAGAAGCTGGGCATCGATTTCCACGAGACCACGCCCGACGGCCTCTTCACCCTGATGGAAGGCGAGTGCATGGGCGCTTGCGGCGATTCGCCGGTCATGCTCATGAACAACCACCACATGTGCGTACGCATGTCTCCGGAAAGGATAGATGCCATGATCCAGGAACTCAAACAGCACGGGGAGTCGGCATGAGCGCGCCCGGTCTGTTGCAGCGGTTTTCGGAAGGACTCACGCCCAACCCGGGCGACGACCTGTCCACCAGCATGATCTTCCACGGCCGCCACATCAACCCCCAGATCGTCGCGGGGCTGGACGGCTCGAACTGGGGCATTGAAGACTACGTCAAGCGCGGCGGCTACGAGGCCCTGCGCAAGATCCTGACCACGGGCATGACGCCCGACGACGTCATCGCCGAAGTCAAGGCCTCCAGCCTGCGCGGCCGCGGCGGCGCGGGCTTTCCCACCGGCCTGAAATGGAGCTTCATGCCGCGCACGCTGCCGGGGCAGAAGTACCTGGTGTGCAACTCCGACGAAGGCGAGCCAGGCACCTTCAAGGACCGCGACATCCTGCGCTTCAATCCGCACATCGTGATCGAAGGCATGGCGATCGCCGCCTACGCCATGGGCATCACCGTGGGCTACAACTACATCCACGGCGAAATCTTCGAAATCTACGAGCGCTTCGAACGCGCCCTGGAACAGGCGCGCGAAGCCGGCTTCCTGGGCGACAACATCCTGGGCTCGGGCTTCAACTTCCAGCTGCATGCCTTCCACGGCTATGGGGCCTACATCTGCGGCGAAGAAACCGCCCTGCTGGAATCGCTCGAAGGCAAGAAGGGGCAGCCGCGCTTCAAGCCGCCGTTCCCCGCCAGCTTCGGCCTGTACGGCAAGCCCACCACCATCAACAACACGGAAACCTTCGCGGCCGTGCCCTGGATCTTCCGCAACAGCGCCCAGGAATACCTCGACATCGGCGTGCCCAACGCCGGCGGCACCAAGCTGTTCTCGGTTTCCGGCGACGTCGAACTGCCCGGCAACTACGAAATCCCCCTGGGCACGCCGTTCAGCAAGCTGCTCGAGCTCGCCGGCGGCATGCGCGGCGGCCGCAGGCTCAAGGCGGTGATTCCGGGCGGCTCCAGCGCGCCCGTGCTGCCGGCCGACATCATGATGCAAACCAACATGGACTACGATTCCATCGCGAAGGCCGGTTCCATGCTGGGTTCGGGCGCCGTCATCGTCATGGACGAAACCCGCTGCATGGTGAAATCCCTGCTGCGCCTGTCCTATTTCTATTACGAGGAAAGCTGCGGCCAGTGCACGCCCTGCCGCGAAGGCACGGGCTGGCTCTATCGCATGCTGGCGCGCGTCGAAAACGGCCAGGGCCGCCCCGAGGACCTCGACGTCCTCGACAACGTCGCCCACAACATCATGGGCCGCACGATCTGTGCGCTGGGCGATGCCGCGGCCATGCCGGTACGCAGCTTCATCAAGCATTTCCGCGACGAGTTCGCACACCACATCGAGCACAAGCGCTGTGTGGTGCCCAAATATCTGTAGGGTCAGGACACGCTAATGGTTGAACTCACCATCGACGGCATCAAAGTAGAGGCCCCCGAGGGCAGCATGGTTATCCAGGCTGCGCACAAGCTCGGGGTGTTCGTGCCGCATTTCTGCTATCACAAAAAACTTTCCGTGGCGGCCAACTGCCGCATGTGCCTGGTCGACGTCGAAAAGGCGCCCAAGGCCCTGCCCGCCTGTGCCACTCCGGTCACCAACGGCATGATCGTGCACACGCGCTCGCCCAAGGCCATCGCGGCCCAGAAGAGCGTCATGGAATTCCTGCTGATCAACCACCCGCTCGATTGCCCGGTCTGCGACCAGGGCGGCGAATGCCAGTTGCAGGACCTGGCCGTCGGGTACGGCGCGTCGGCATCGCGCTATCAAGAAGAAAAGCGCGTGGTCGTGGCCAAGAGCATGGGGCCGCTCATTTCCACCGACGGCATGCAGCGCTGCATCCATTGCACCCGCTGCATCCGCTTCGGCCAGGAAATCGGCGGCATCATGGAAATCGGCATGGTCAACCGCGGCGAGCACTCCGAAATCACCACCTTCGTCGGCAAGGCGGTCGAGTCCGAGCTCTCCGGCAACATGATAGACATCTGCCCGGTGGGCGCCTTGCTTTCCAAGCCGTTCAAGTTTTCCGCGCGCACCTGGGAAATGGCCCGGCGCCGCTCGGTCAGCCCGCACGACAGCCTGGGCGCCAACCTGGTCGTGCAGACCAAGCTCGACCGCGTGCTGCGGGTCGTGCCCTTCGAGAACGAAGACGTCAACGAATGCTGGATCAGCGACCGCGACCGCTACTCCTATGAAGGCCTGTACACCCCGGACCGCCTCGCCCACCCCATGGTGAAGGGCGAGGACGGCCAATGGCGCGAAGCCTCCTGGACCGACGCGCTGCAAGTCGTCGCCCAGGGCCTGAACACCGTGCGCGAACAGTTCGGCGGCAACCAGATCGGCGGCATCGGCAGCCCCATGGCCACTACCGAAGAACTCGCGCTGCTGGCCCGCCTGATGCGCGCCATCGGCTCCGAGAACGTCGATTTCCGCCTGCGCGCCACCGATCCGGCGCTCGACCAGGCCATCCCCGGTGTGCCCTGGCTGGGCATGTCGGTGGCCGAATTCGGCGAGCTCGACCGCGTCCTGGTGGTCGGTTCCATCCTGCGCAAGGAACAGCCTCTGCTGGCCCAGCGCCTGCGCCAGGCGGCCAAGCGCGGCACGCAAATCTTCTTCATCGACTCGGCGGCCGAAGACCCCTTGTTCCCGGTCGCGGGCCGCATCACCGTGGCCCCCAGCCAGCTGCCCAACGCGCTGGCCGAAGTGCTGGTCGCCCTGTCCCAGGGCGGCGCCGAAGGCCGGGTTCCGGAAGGCTTCTCCAATGTCCAGGCCTCCGAAGCCGCCCGCCGGATCGCGGCCGGCCTGGCCTCCGGGCAGCGCGTCGGCGTCTTCCTGGGCGACATGGCCATGGCCTCGAACCAGGCCGGCCTGATCGCCGCCAACGCATCGGAAGTCGCCAAGGCCGCCCGGGCGACGCTGGGCTTCCTCAGCTCCGGCGGCAATACCGTGGGCGGCTACCTGGCGGGGGCCGTGCCGGCCCGCGGCGGCCTCACCGCCGACCAGATGCTCCAGCAGCCGCTGAAAGCCTATGTGGTGCTGCACGCCGAACCCGCCCTCGATGCCGACAACGGCGCCCGCGCGCTGCAGGTGCTCAAGTCGGCCTCGTTCAAGGTCGCGCTGACTTCCTTCCGCTCGGCGGCGGAAGACTGGGCCGACGTCATGCTGCCCATCTCGCCTTTCACGGAAACCTCCGGCACCTTCGTCAACATCGAGGGCCGGGTGCAGAGCTTCAAGGGGGTCGCCGCGCCGCACGCGGACACCCGTCCCGCCTGGAAGGTGCTGCGCGTGCTGGGCAACCTGCTCGATCTCCAGGGCTTCGACGACGAAACCTCCGAATCGGTGCGCGATTCCGTGATGGTCGGCGGGGTCGAGGCGCGCCTGTCCAACCAGGTCGCGGCCCAGCCCGGCCTGGCCGCGCCCGCGTCGGGCCTGGAAAGGGTGTCCGACGTGCCCATCTATCGCAGCGACGCCCTCGTGCGCCGTTCCGAGCCCTTGCAACAGACTTCCGCGTCGCAGCCGCCCAGGGCCCGCATGTCGGCCGGCACGCTGGCCGGCCTGGGCATCGGCCCCGACGCCGCCGTGCGCGTGCGCAGCGCCCAGGGCGAGGCCGTTCTGCCCGTGCTGCAGGACGACACGGTCGCCCCGGGCTGCGTGCGCATCGCCACGGCCTTCAATGAAACCTTGGCGCTGGGCGGCGGTTCCGGCCAACTCACGGTGGAGCGAGTCTAATGGAGTGGCTTACAGTTCTTGAAAACTATGGCGTGGGCCTGCTGGGCCCGACCGCCTGGCTGGTCGTCTGGACGCTCGTCAAGATCGTCGTCATCGCTGTGCCCATCATTCTGTGCGTCGCCTACCTCACCTACTGGGAACGCAAGATGATCGGCGCCATGCACGTCCGCCTGGGCCCCACCCGGGTGGGCTACCGCGGGCTGCTGCAGCCGTTCGCCGACGTCTTCAAGCTTCTCACCAAGGAAGTCATCGTGCCCAGCAAGGCCAACAAGGTCTTGTACGTGCTGGCGCCGGTCGTCACCCTCATGCCCGCCCTGGCGGCCTGGGCGGTCATTCCCTTCGGCCCCGAAGTCGTGCTGGCCGACGTGAACGCCGGCCTGCTGTACGTGCTGGCCATCACGTCCCTGGGCGTCTACGGCGTCATCGTCGCGGGCTGGGCGTCCAACTCCAAGTACGCCTTCCTGGGGGCGCTGCGCGCCGCCGCCCAGATGGTGTCCTACGAGCTGGCCATCGGCTTCGTGTTCATCACCGTGCTGCTGGTGTCGGGCACCTTGAACCTCAGCGGCATCGTGGAAGGGCAGGGAGCCGGCTGGTTCGCCTCCAAGGGCATCACCTTCATGTCCTGGAACTGGCTGCCGCTGCTGCCGCTGTTCGTCATCTACGTGGTGTCGGCGGTGGCCGAAACCAACCGCCACCCCTTCGACGTGGTCGAAGGCGAATCCGAAATCGTGGCCGGCCACATGGTCGAATACTCGGGCATGGGCTTCGCGCTGTTCTTCCTGGGGGAATACGCGAACATGATCCTGCTCTCGGCCATGGCGTCCATCATGTTCCTGGGCGGCTGGATGCCGCCCCTGGACATCGCGCCGCTCACCTGGATTCCGGGCTGGCTCTGGCTGGGCGTCAAGACCTTCGTCGTGGTTTCGATGTTCATATGGTTCCGTGCGACGTTCCCGCGCTACCGCTACGACCAGATCATGCGTCTGGGCTGGAAAGTGTTCATCCCCCTGACAGGCATCTGGCTGCTTGTCGTGGCGATCTGGATGCAGACGCCCTGGAACATATGGCAATAGGACACAGGGGCTAGAAGATTATGGAAGCAATCAAAGATTTCTTCGGCAGTTTGATGCTGTCCGAAATGCTCAAGGGCATGCGCCTGACCGGCAAGTATTTCTTCAAGCGCAAGGTCACCTTGCGGTATCCGCAGGAAAAGACGCCCGCGTCGCCGCGGTTCCGCGGGCTGCACGCCTTGCGGCGCTACCCGAACGGGGAAGAGCGCTGCATCGCGTGCAAGCTGTGCGAGGCCGTCTGCCCCGCGCTGGCGATCTCGATCGAATCCGAGGAGCGCGAGGACGGCACCCGCCGCACCACGCGCTACGACATCGATCTGACCAAATGCATATTCTGCGGTTTCTGTGAAGAGAGCTGTCCGGTGGACTCCATCGTCGAGACGCACATCTCCGAATACCACGGCGAGAAGCGCGGCGACCTGTACTTCACCAAGGACATGCTGCTGGCCGTCGGGGACCGCTACGAACCCGAGATCGCGCGCCGTCGCTCAGAAGACGCCCCTTATCGTTGATGCCGGACCAGACACCTATGATTTTTTCCACTGTCCTGTTTTATCTGCTGGCGCTGGTCCTCGTGATCGCCGCGTTTCGCGTCGTCACCGCCACCAGTCCCGTCACCGGCGTGCTGCATCTCATCCTGGTGTTCTTCACGGCTTCCATGATCTGGATGCTCCTGGGCGCCGAGTTCCTGTCGCTGCTGCTCGTCGTCGTCTACGTCGGCGCCGTCATGGTGATGTTCCTGTTCGTCGTGATGATGCTGGACGTGCGCATGGACACCCTGCGCGCCGGCTTCAAGGCCTATCTGCCCGCCGGCCTGCTGATCGGGCTGATCATGGTGCTGGAGATGGCGTTCGTGCTGGCCAGCACCTGGCTCGACGCCGGCCCCGCGGCGCCGGTGGCCGATGACTACAACAATACGCACGCGCTGGGCGTGGCCATGTACACGGACTACGTCCTGGCCGTGCAGGTGGGCGGCATCGTGCTGCTGGTGGGCATGATATCGGCCATCGCCCTGACGCTGCGACGGCGCAGCGACGTCAAGCGCACCAATCCTTCGCAGCAGGTCAAGGTGCGCGCCCAGGACCGCGTGCGCCTGGTCAGCATGCCTTCACAGGCCGAAATACCCGCCGCAGGCGCTGCGGAAAAAGCCCAAGGGGATACCAAATGACATTGACACTTGCCCATTACCTGATACTAGGCGCAATACTCTTCGCCATCGGCATCTTCGGCTTCTTCCTGAATCGCCGCAATCTCATCATCCTGTTGATGTCCATCGAACTCATGCTGCTTGCCGCAAACATGAATTTCGTGGCGTTCTCCACTTGGTTCGGCGACACCGCCGGCCAGGTGTTCGTGTTCTTCGTGCTGACGGTGGCGGCCGCTGAAGCCGCCATCGGGCTGGCGATCCTGGTGTTGCTGTTCCGCAACCTGAATACGATCAATGTCGAAGAACTAGACCACCTTAAAGGTTGATGGGATTACAAATACTATGAGTTCAACCAGTCTTTATCTACTTATAGCATTGGCGCCGCTGGCTGGCGCTTTGCTTGTCGGCCTGTTCGGCACCGGCTTTTTCGGCCGCCAGGTGGGTCGCCAGGGCGCGCACATCATTACCATTCTGGGCGTGCTGATCTCGTTCATCGGCTCGGTCGTCGTGCTGTTCCAGGTGCTCAATGGCCAGACCTTCGACGGTACGGTATATACCTGGAACTTCATTGGCTCGGCCAAGCTGGAAGTCGGTTTCCTGATCGATTCGCTCACCGCCCTGATGATGGTGGTGGTCACCTTCGTGTCGCTGATGGTGCATGTGTACACCATCGGCTACATGGCCGACGATCCCGGCTACCAGCGCTTCTTCGCCTATATCTCGCTGTTCACTTTCTCCATGCTGATGCTGGTGATGTCGAACAATATGCTGCAGCTGTTCTTCGGCTGGGAAGCGGTGGGGCTGGTTTCGTATTT
>JACDJC010002934.1_pt1 | contig 12826 bp, 11 predicted proteins | sample 7454191 | NCBI WGS metagenome assembly JACDJC01 (sample SAMN14253291, study PRJNA609438) | sludge metagenome | isolation source: sludge after 25d culture with pyrite and EDTA | collected 2018-12-20 | reverse complement strand
TGGGCGACCGCTGGACGCTCGAACTGCTCTTGACGGCGGGCGCCTGGCTGAATGCCGACCGCAGCCTGGCGGACAAGGCGCTGAGCGCCACCCTGAACGCCGCCGAGATGCTGCTCAAGGGCTGCACGGCCTGCTACGACCTGTATGCCGAAGCGCCCGTCCCCACCTCCGAAGGCATGCGGGCCGTGGCGCAAGCCTATCGCGCCGCGGGCATGCGCGCCACGCTGGCGCCCATGGCGGGCAACCAGTCCTTCTATGAAACCATACCGGGCCTGCTGCAGGCCTTGCCGCCCGACCTGCGCGCCGCCGTGGGGCGCTTCCAGCCCCAGGACCACCGCCGCATCCTGTCCGAAGTGGACGCCTTCCTGCGCACGGAGGGCGACGGCGACCGCATCAAGGTCGCGCTGGCGCCCACCATCCCCCTGGTGTGCAGCGACGACTACCTGCTGGCGTGCCGGGACGTGGCCGCGGACCTGGGCATAGGCATCCATACCCACATAGCCGAATCCAAGGTCCAGGCCCTGGCCTACCAGGAGCGCTACGGCCGCAGCGTGGTGGCGCAGCTGGATGCGCTCGGCATGCCGAATCCGGGCTTCGTCCTGGCGCACGCCATATGGCTGGATGACGCGGACCTGCGCATCGTGGGCGAGCGGGGGGCGTCCATCGCGCACAACCCCGGCTGCAATATGCGCCTGGGCAGCGGCATCGCCGATTTCCGGGCCATGCTCGACCACGGCGTCAACGTGGGCATCGGCACCGACGGCTCGACCAGTTCCGACAACCAGAACATGTACGAAGCGCAGCGCCTGGCCTCGCTGGCCTCCAAGGTCCGCGGGCCGGACTACGCGAACTGGATCTCCACGCGCGAAGCCTTGCACGCCGCTACCGAAGGCAGCGCGCGCTGCCTGGGCTTTGGCGGCATGCTGGGGCGCATCGATCCGGGATACAAGGCGGACATCGTCTTTCTGGATCTCGGGCACATCAATTGGGTGCCGCGCAACGACGTCGTCAACCAGCTCGTCCACGTGGAGGACGGCGCCTCGCTGCGGGACGTCATGGTGGGCGGCGAGTTCGTCGTCCGGGAACGCCGACTGGTGCGCGTGGACCTGGCGGCGCTGCGCGGCGAGGTCGAGCGCGCCCAGGAACGCCTGTGGGCGTCGACCGCCGAGCGGCGCGAGCTGGCCGAAAAACTGTCCAAGGCCGTCGGGGCGTTCTGCCTCTGCCTGGCCGAACGTCCCTATCACATCAATCGCTGGGCGGCATATCGATAGCCGCGCAGCCCCGCCGCAAAGGAGGGCTCACATGCCCAAAACTTCGTTCGACGCCGTCACCGCGCCGCCTTCGGCAAGCGCGCTCGCCCTGGCGCGGCTGGCGCATTCGTCCTCATGGGCGCAGCACCCGCCGGAAGTGGTCGCCCACGCCTTGAGGATCGTGCGCGACACGCTGGGCGTGATGCTGGGCGGATCGACCCTGGCCGAGGTCAGGAAGCTTGCCGGGATGGCGCCGGAGCTGGGCGCGGGCGGCGCCACCATACTGGGATCCCGTCACACGGCGGCCGGCCACGTGGCCGCGCTGGTGAACGGCACGGGCGGGGTGTCGCTGGAGCTCGACGAGGGCAACCAGTACGCCGTCAACCATCCGTCCATACACATGCTGCCGGCGCTATGGGCCTTGGCCGAAGAGCGGGACGCGAGCGGCGCGCAATTGATGCATGCCTTCATCGTGGGCTATGAAATCGCCGTGCGGGTGGGGGCGGCCACGCGGCTGCGCGGGCCCGTGCACCCCTTCGGCACGCATGCCATCGTGGGCACCGCCGCCGGCGCCGCCGTGCTGCTGGGCCTGGACGCCGCGCAGACCGCCACGGCGCTGGAGCTCGCGGCGGGCCTGTGCATTGCGTCGTCCCAGAACGCCGCCAACGCCGGCGCATCGGTGCGCAATCTTTTCACCGGCTTCACCAATCACAACGGCCTGCTGGCGGTGCGCCTGGCCCAGGCCGGTTTCAGCGGCGAACCGGGCGCGCTGGAATCCGTGTTCGGGAAGGTGCTGGGCAGCGCGTTCGACCTCCGCGTCGGGACGGCGCTGCAGCCCTATTACATCACCCGCAATTACTTCAAGATCCACGCCTGCAGCCGCTGGAATCATGCGCCCATAGAGGCGATGGCCGCCATCCTGGCCAGCCGGGACATCGCGCTCGACGCCATCGAAGAGATCGAGGTCCACACCTACGATCCCGCGACACGCTTGAGCGGCACCAGCGTGGCCAACGCCTACGCGGCGAAGCATTCCATTCCGTACAACGTGGCGGCGCGGGCGGTGTATGGGTCGAATGCGCTGGATGTCTATACCGACGCGCATCTGCGGGACCCGCGCCTGCAGGCTTTGCTGGGGAAGATCAGGGTGCTGGAGGATCCGGCCCTGACGGCGCTGCTGCCGGGCATACGCGCGGGGCGGGTGAGTGTGCGCATGTCGTCCGGCCAGGTTCATACGGCGCAGTCGGAGCAGCCCAGGGGCGGCCACGACAATCCGCTGGGCGAGCAGGAACTGGTGGAGAAGTTCCGGCTGCTGGCGGGCATGGCGCTGCCGGCGGAACGGGTGGATGCCTTGCTGGAGGCGATCCCGCGGCTGCCGGACTTGGGTAGCGTGCGGGCGGTGTCGGAGCTGTTGCGAGGCCTTGCCGAAGAACCGCCCGCCGCCGGCCGGCGCCCCCGCGAGAGCGATTAACATAAAGCTATACCGTATGGCATAAGCAGCATTTGTCGCCCGCGGCCTCCGTTCTTAACATGGACATCGTACCCCCGCGAACCGCGGGGGCCTGAATCGGAGGCTGTATTCATCATGAAGATAGGGTTGATCGGAACCGGAAACATCGGCATGCACTTTGCCACGCGGTTGCTGGACGCCGGACACGATTTACTGGCGTATGACCGCGACGCCGGCATCCAGGAGCGGCTGAAAGAAAAAGGCGCGACCGTCGCCGCCGGCGCCCGGGACGTGGCGGACCAGGCGGAGATCGTCATGCTGTGCCTTCCGGTGCCCGGCATCGTGGCCGACGTGGCGGCCGACGTGGCGCAGGGCAGGGCCGTGAAGATCGTCGTCGATCTTTCCACCACGGGGCCTTCCGTCACACAGCAGGTCGAGCGCCTGCTGCGCGAACGCGGAATCGATCTGGTGGGCGCGCCCGTCAGCGGCGGCACCGTCGCCGCCCAGAAAGGGACGCTGGCGATCATGCCCGCCGGTCCGGAATCCGCCTTCCGCAAAGTCGAGCCCTTGCTGCAGGTCCTGGGCAAGAAAATCTTCTATCTGGGCGCCGATCCCAGCCTCGGGCAGACGATGAAGATCATCAACAACACGCTGTATGCCACGAGCCTCGTCGCCAGTTCCGAGGCCCTGGTGTATGGCGTCAAGGCCGGGCTCGATCCCGAAAAGATGCTCGACGTGATCAACGCGTCCAGCGGCCGCTCCTTCGCCACGCTGGAGCGCATACCGCAGTGCGTGCTCGACCGCAGTTTTCCGATGCGGTTTACGACCGCGCTGCTCCATAAGGACGTGAAGATGTGCCTGGACGAAGCCGAGAAGCTGGGCGTGCCGATGCAAGTCAATCCGGCCGCGCGCCAATTCCTGGCGTTTTCGATCAGCCAGGGGAACGGCGAGCAGGACAACGCCTGCGTCATCCGCCATATCGAGCAGTGGGCCGGGGTCGAATTCGGGCGCGCGGCCACTGAACCGGCCGTATCGGGCGCCTGAAACGCCGCTCATATCCATCATGCCAACGACAGCGCCGCAGTCCGCGGCGGTGGTTCGCCGCGCCCGTGCCAGGCGGGCGGACCGCATTTTTTACCAGGAGTCCACTCATGTCACTGATCAAGATCCGCAAGAAGCTGCTCAATATCGAGAGCATCTACCATGAAGGCGGCCCCGTCCGCCAGGAGCCCATCAAGATGGGGTCCATCGCCGTCGTCATTCACAACCCGTACGCGGGCAAGTATGTCGAAGACCTGTCCGAGCTCGTCAAGGATTCCACGGAGATGGCCAAGGAACTGGTGCCTGAGCTGATCGACGCGCTGGGCGGAGCGGACGCCATCCAGGCTTATGGAAAAGGCGCGATCGTCGGGCTGGACGGCGAACTCGAACACGGGGCGATCTGGCATATCGGCGGCGGCTATCCGATGCGCGCAAACCTGCCCAAGGCGAAGTCCATCGTGCCGGCGGCCAAGGTCGTCGCCGCGGCCGGCACGCGCCTGCAGATTCCTTTGCACCATATCGAGGCCTGCTACGTGCGCAGCCATTTCAGCACCATGGACGTCGGCGTGATAGACGGGCCTCGCCCGGATGAGCTGCTGTACGCGCTGGTCATGTCCACGGGCACGCGCGTCCATGAGCGGCTGGGCGGCCTGCGCGCCGACGAGATCAAGGCGGGCGACGGCCAGCGCTGATCCGAAGAAAACGGCTGTTCCCGGCTCGCGCCAAGACGAGCCGCATCGACATATCAACAAAGAGGAGACATCATCATGAAAGTATCGGCATGCCTGAAGGGATTGCTGCTGGGCGCGCTGCTGTCCGGGCCGGCGGCGCAGGCCGCCACGGCTTGGCCGCAGCGGCCCATTACGCTCGTCGTGCCATTTTCCGCGGGCGGCAGCACCGACGCCACGGCGCGGCTCGTGGCCGAGCAAATGAGCAAGAAGCTGGGGCAGGCGGTGGTCGTGGAAAACCGCGCCGGGGCGGGCAGCAACATCGGCAGCTCGTACGTGGCGCACGCCGCGCCCGATGGCTATACGCTGCTGCTGGCCACCAGCACCATCGCGACCAATGTGTCGCTGTACAAGAACATGGGCTTCGATCTCCGCAAGGATTTGACGCCTGTTTCGCAGGTGGCGACCATCCCCAACGTGCTGGTGGTGAACAAAGATTTTTCCGCCAAGACACTGCCCCAGTTCGTGCAGCATGTGCGCGATAAAAAAGCTCCCGTCTACTATGGCTCGGCCGGCAGCGGCAGCTCCCAGCATCTTTCGGGCGCCTTGTTCAACAGCTTGGCCGAAGGGGCGATGGTGCACGTGCCCTATAAAGGCGGCGCGCCCGCCAACACGGATTTGCTGGCCGGCCAGATACAGGCCGTATTCGCTCCGCTCGTCGAGGTGCTGCCCTATATCGACAGCGGCAAGCTGCTGGCCCTGGGCGTGACGACGAAGGAGCGCTCGGCCCGTCTGCCGAACGTGCCGGCCATAGACGAAGTGCGGCCCGGCTACGAGATCGCTTTATGGAACGGCATCTTCGCGCCCGCGGGAACGCCGGATGAGATCGTGGACAAGATCGCCGGGACGGTCCGGGAAATCACGAACGACCAGCGCGTGCGCAAGATGTTCGCCGAGCAGGGAACCGTGCCGGTCGGCAGTTCCGCCCAGCAGTTCAAGGCATTCCTTGCATCGGAAATCGGCAAGTGGGGCAAGCTGGTCGAGCTCTCCGGCGCCAGCATCAATTGAGTCATAAACCGGGGCCTGTTCCCGCCCGTGGCGGCGGGCGGGCCCTTTCATCGAGCGTGTTCACACACTATGAAACCTTTGCTACTCGTTCTCGTCTATTTATCCGAAGAGCACCGCGCACTCGTGTCCGAGCGGTTCGAGATGATCTACGCGCCCAATGAGCATCTTGGAGCCGACCGCTCGAACGGGCAGGCACAGATCGCCGCCCGGGGCAGGGATATCAGGGTGGTGCTCACCAATGGCACCAACGGCTTGCTGGCCGAAGAAATCCAGGCCCTGCCGAAGCTGGAGCTGATATGCACGGTCGGCGTGGGCCACGAGAACGTGGACCTGAAAGCGGCCGGCGCCCGGGGCATACCCGTCTGCAACGCGGCCGGAACCAACGACGACGCCGTGGCCGACCATGCCATGGCCATCCTGCTCGCGGCCATCCGCCGCCTGCCGTTCCTGAACAACGGCGTGCGCAACGGCTTGTGGCGCGACGACATCCCGCGGCCGCCGCACGTGTCGGGGCGCCGGATGGGCATCTTCGGCCTGGGCAACATCGGCAAAGCCATCGCCCGGCGCGCGCGGGGCTTCGACATGGAAATTGGCTACCATAGCCGCACCCGCAAGGATGAAACCGGTTTTAAATGGTTCGACGACCTCCTCGGCCTTGCCGCATGGTGCGATTTCCTCGTCATCGCGGCGCCCGGCGGCAAGGCCACATACCATGCCGTCGACCGGGCCGTGCTCGAAGCGCTGGGGCCGCAAGGGGTGCTGGTGAACGTGGCGCGCGGCACGCTGGTCGACACGCGGGCGGTGGCCGATGCCTTGCGCGCAAAGAAGATCTGGGCCGCCGCGCTCGATGTGTACGAGAACGAACCCACGCCGCCGGCGCCCCTGCTGGAATTCGATAACGCCATCCTGACGCCCCACATAGCCGGAATTTCGCCCCAGGCCATCCATGCGTCCGTGCTGCGGTTCCTCGAGAATGCCGAGCGGCATTTCGCCGGAGAGCCGCTGCTCACCAAGGTGAACTGACACGGCTCCACCGCCCCGCGCTACTGGGGGGTCAAGCCGGCGGCGGTGAACACCTTGCCCCATTTGTCGATATCCGAATGGATCAATTCCTTGAACCCTTCGGGAGACGAGGTGCGCACGCTCAGGCCGCTGGAGGCGAACTGTTCCCCCAGCGACGGCGAACGCAGGGCTTTGCCCAGCGCTTCATTGATGCGCGCCACGACGTCGGCCGGGGTGCCGGCCGGAGCCGCCATGCCGAACCACACGGTGAGGTCGTAGCCCGGCAGCCCGGCTTCGTCCAGGGTGGGCAGTTCGGGCGCCAGGGGCGAGCGCGTCTTGCTGGTGACGCCCAGGGCGGTTACGCGGCCCGCGCGCGATTGCTGCAAGCCATTGACCATATCGGCAATCGTGAAATCCAGCACGCCGCCCATCAGATCCGTCATGGCTTGCGGCACGCCCCGGTACCCCACCGGCGTGGCTGTGAAGCCGCCCATGGACACGACCTGAGCGGCGCACAATTGCGCGGATCCCGATCCATACCCGTAAGACAGCTTTCCGGGGTTTGCCTTGGCATAGTCGATCAGGTCCTGCACGCTCTTGACGGGCAGGTCGCTGCGCGAGACGAGCATGAACGGCGCATCGGCCACCAGGCCTATCGGTTCGAAATCCTTGCGGGGGTCGTAGGGCAGCGATTTGAAGGCGCTGACATTGCTGGCGCCCGTGCTGACTCCGACCATGAACAGGGTGTATCCGTCCGCCGGGGAATTCATCGCCGCAACCGTACCCACGATGCCGTTGGCGCCGGCGCGGTTCTCGACCACGACCGATTGCCCCAGTTCGGCGTCCAGGCCTTTTGCGAGCGCGCGCGCCACCACGTCGGTGATGCTGCCGGGCGTGAACGGCACGATCAGCCGGACCGGCTTCTCGGGGTAGGCGCCCCATGCCAGCATGGGCAAGGCGCACAACATAGCGGTGAAGAGGCGTCGCTTCATTTTCAGTCTCCTGTGATTTTCAGCGTTTCCGTATGGATTCACAGGTGGGGATTGTAGGAACAGGCCGTGCGCCCTACGAGTGCTAATTCAAGGGCGGGATATAGCTTCAGGTTAATCGCGAGGCGAGGCGGCGCGATCGTCTATCGCAGCCGGCGGATCATGCGGCGAGCTCGGCTTCCTTCTGCATCTTCAGAAGCAATTCGATGAATTTTCCGGCGTGGCTCTTGCCCGTGTCGAACGCGGATCGAACGATGCTGGGATTGAGCTCTATGCGTTCCACCAGGGGAATCACCTGGATGTCCGGCCAGGCCATGCTTTGCGCGGTGAACTGGTCGATCATGGCTATTCCGGCGTGCATGCGCACCAGGCTGCAGGCGATGTCGGTCTGGTGTATGTAGATGGAGGCTTGCAGTTCGACGTTTGCTTTCTGGAACGCCGCCGACACCAGCTGGCCGAAGGGAATGCCCGGGTGGTGCGCAATCAGGGGAAAGCGCGCCAGATCGGCGATGGACACGCTGTCCCGCTGGGCAAGCTCGTGCCCGCGCGGCACCACGCAGACCATGCGGCCTTTTGCGAACGTGGTCACCCGCAGATTGGGGTGGTCGATGGGCAGGACCGAAATCGCCAAGTCGACCTTGTTGCTCAGCACGTCCTGCGCCATGCTGTTCAATAGCGTCAGGGAGTAGTTCACCTGGATGTTCGGATACCGCTGCACGAAGCGGGTGACCGCGGCGGCCACCAGCCCCCGGCTGAGCGCCGGGCTGCATGCCAGGTTCAATACGCCCGACGGGCCGCTGGCCAATCCGCGGGCGAAATCGTCCACCCGCAGCAGCTGCTGGTAGCATTGGTCGATTTCGTTGTACAGCGCCTCGGCCTCGGGGGTGGGAACGAGCTTGCCTTTGACCCGGTTGAACAGGGTCAGCCCGAGCGTGAGCTCGGTATGCGCCACGATGCGGCTGAGGGCCGGCTGCGAGGTGAAGAGCAGCCGCGACGCACCCTTGATCGAGCCTGTCAGCATGACGGCGCGAAACACCTCCATTTGACGCAGGCTGAATCGCATGCGGGAACCTCCTACTCTTCGTCTGGAGTAGGAGATTCTATCGCTTAAGCGGCTCGGCGCCTCCCTTCGGCCTTCGGCGGGCCGGCTCGAGAACCGGACGAGCGGGCGTGGCGGCAAACAATCGAGCCGGCAGCGGCCCGCGCATCAAGGCTTGGCCAAATGCCAGACGCCACCGACGCCGTCCCCGGTGGTATCGCCGGGGTTGGCGTCCTTGGCATAGCGGTACAAAGGCCTGCCCTTGTACGCCCACTGAGGCTTGCCGTCGTGGCTTTCCACGAAAGTCCAATCCCCGCTCGCCACATCGTCCTGCCCGACCAGCGCCGGAGGCCAGTTCTTCGCGCAGGCGGCGTTGCAGGCGCTTTTGCCGCGGGTGTCCTTGTCGAAAATGTACAGCGTGGCGCCGTCGGAATCGATGAAGTGGCCGTTTTGCGTCTTGGGCGCTTCAGCGAAGGCCGGGCTGGACAGCCCGGCGCTCAACAGCAGCAGAAACAGAGAGGTTCCGGTACGCATGGTGACTCCTTTCAGAGCGCCTGGAGCAGGCGTTTCACCATGCTATACGATAAGTTTTTCGCCAGCTGTTACTGGATGGAAATATTCTGACTGCGTATGACTTCACCCCACTTGGCGGTTTCGCTCTGTATGAACTGCTTGAACTGCGTCTGGTCCTGGAAGTCGGGGACGAGGCCCATTTCCGAAACCACCACCTTCATGCCCTGGTCCTGCGCGATGCCGCGCAAGGTGTCCACGATGCGTTTCTGCACGTCGGCCGGGGTTGCGGCGGGCACGAAGAAGCCGAACCAGCTGCTGGAAATCACGCCGGAAGCCACGCCCGATTCTTCGATGGTGGGCAGGTCCGGGGCGTCGGCGATGCGTTTTTCCGTGGTGACGCCCAGGGCGCGGATCGAGCCGTCCTTGGCGTACTTCATGGACTGCATGGTGTCGAAGTAGGCGTTGACCTGCCCGCCCAGGAAGTCGGCGATGGCGGGCCCGGTGCCCTTGTAGGGGACCTGGATGGCGTCGATGCCGGTCTTGGACGCGAACAGCTCGGCGGCCAGGTGCGGGCTGGAGCCCACGCCGGACGAGGCGAAGCTGACCTTGCCGGGGTTCTTCTTGGCGTATTCGACGAATTCCTTCACGTTGTTCGCCGGGATGGAGGGATGGATATACAACACATTGGGCGCCAGGGCCACCAAGGCCAGCGGCACCAGCTGGCTGGGCTCGTACGGCATCTTCTTGAGCAGCATGTGGTTGGTCACCATGCCGACGCTGCCCAGCAGCATCGTGTAGCCGTCGGGCGCGGAACGCGCCACGGCGGCGGCGCCGATGGACGAGCCCGCGCCGGGCTTGTTTTCCACCACCACGGGCTGCTTCCAGGCTTCCGACAATTTGTCGGCATAGCGGCGGGCCAGGTTGTCGGTGAGCCCGCCGGGGGAATAGGGCACCACCATCTGAACGGGTTTGGCGGGAAAGTCGGCGGCCGCCGCCGTGGACGCCAGCATGGCCAAGGCCAGGGCGCTTGCGATACGTTTGAACATTTGTGTCCTCTGATTATGGGGTGAACCGCCCGCGCCGGGGCGGCGCCGCTGCGGAGGCCGGGACGGCGCGCAAGCGTGGCCGCTGCGGGCCGTTCGTGCTTTGTCAAGTTTTGAAAAACTTCCGGGCCAGTATAAGATGCGCCATAGGGGCGGACCAGCCCTGCGCCACATAAACCAGAATTGCAATTTGCGTCATGTCTGAACCCTGGAAAATTCAGTGGGATCTCAATCGCCTGCGAATATTCGTCACGGTCGCGAAGAGCGGCAGCCTGAAAGCCGCGGCCGCTTCGCTGGGCATGCCGCAGCCGGCCATCAGCCGCCAGATCGCCAGGCTCGAGGCGGAATGCAAGGGCCGCTTGTTCGACCGCACCGGGCGCGGCATGACGCTTACCGAACTGGGCGCGCGCAGCCTGCCGCAGGTGGAGCGCGTGCTGGGCGAATCCGAAGCGCTCACCAACCAGATCACGGCCACCTCGGGCCTGCCCTTCGGCGACGTCCGCATCGGCGTGCTGCCCTCGCTCTACATGATTTTCATCGTGCCCCTGTTCTTCCTGCTGCGCAAGCGCTATCCCGGCATACGCCTGCAGATCTTCGAAGGCTCGGCGGGGCAGATCGACCAATGGCTGCTGACCGGCCACATCGACATCGGCCTGCCGTACCGGTATGGGGCGGCGGTGTCGGGCAGCGAATGCCTGATCGCGGCCGATTCCTGTTTGGTGGGTCCGGCGGGGGACCGCCTCACGCGCCGCGCATCGGTGGAGTTCGCCCAGCTGGACGGCCTGCCCCTGGTGCTGCCCAGCGCGCCCAGCGGCGTGCGCACCACGCTCGACAAGCTGGCGCGCAGGGAAAAGGTGGCGCTGGACATCATCGTCGAGGCGGATTCCACGCAGCTGCAAAAAGCCATAGTCGCCAAGGGGGGCGCCTATACGGTGCTGCCGCGGCTCGCGATCTCGTCGGAACTGGAAAGCGGCCAGCTGCAGGCCGCCCGCATCGTGAACCCGGTGATCGAACGCAAGATCGTCCTGGCGACGACCAGCGCGCACCCGCCGTCCTACGCCGCGCGGTCCGTGGCCATGGCCATCCGTGAAATAGGCCAGTTGCCCGAGACCGCGGTGTTCTGGTCGTCGGGCGACAGAACCCCCGCGGAGCCGGACGCGGGGGAAGCGGAGGGCTAGGGCCTGCCGATGCCCCGAAAGGCCCCGGCCCCGCCGGCGCGCATCAGTCTATCTTCGCGCCGGACACCTCGATCACCTTCTTCCACTTGGCCTGTTCGCTCACGACCAGCGCCTGCATTTCGGCGGCGGTGTTGCCTTCGGGCAGCAGGCCGGCCTTCAGCATGCGCTCTTTGAGCTCGGGCTGGCTGAGCACTTTGTTGAGCGCGGTGTTGAGCTTCTGGACGATGGCGTCGGGCGTGCCGCCGGGAACGCTCAAGTAGTTGACCGGCGATGAATCGAAGCCGGGCAGGTCGTCGGCGATGGGCGGCACGCCGGGCAGGGCGTCCAGCGGCTTGATCGTGGCGACGCCCAGCGGGATCAGGTCGCCGGACTCGATGAAGGGCATGTAGACCGTCAGGCTGTCGATGGCCATTTCCACGCGGCCGCCCACGAGGTCCTGCATGGCGGGGCCGGTGCCGCGATAGGGCACGTGGTCGATCTGCGCGCCCGTCATGACCTTGAAGAGCTCGCCGGACAGATGGCTGGAGGCGCCGATGCCGGCGCTGGCGAAGCGGATGCTGTGCGGCTCCTTCTTGGCCTTCTCGATCAGTTCCTTGACGCTCTTGACGCCCACGGTCTTGTTGACGACCAGCACGCTGGGCACGATGGCGATGCGCGACACCGGCTTCAGATCCTTGTTCGGATCATAAGGCAGGCTTTTCATCAGATAGGGGTTGGTCAGCTGCGGGCCGGGCGTCGTGTACAGCACGGTGTAGCCGTCGGGTTTCGCGTCGGCCACGATGCGGGCGCCCACGGTCGCGCCGCCGCCCGGCTTGTTCTCGATGATGATGCTCTGGCCCAGCTCCTTGGCCAGGGGCTCGGCCACCATGCGCGCCGTCAGGTCGGCGCCGCCGCCGGGCGCGAAAGGCACGACCATGCGTATGGGCTGGTTGGGATAGCCGCCGGCGTCCTGCGCCAGGGCGGCGCCGGCGCCGACGGCGGCGAGCGTAAAGGCCAAGAGGGTTTGCTTCAGGGTTTTCATGGTGAGTCTCCGATGGTTCAGGTGGGTAGTCCCAGAACCTGTTTTGCAAGGATGTTGCGTTGAATTTCGTTCGTGCCGCCGTAGATCGTCGTGATGGCGGAGTTGTAGAGCCGGGCGCAAGGCGTGATCTGCGTATCGCCCACCCATAGCGTGGCGGCGTCGCCGCCGTTTTCCTGCGCGGCCTCGACGACTTCCATGGCGATGCGCGAATAGGTTTCCGTGGCCCAGATCTTCAACAGCGAAACACTGGGCGGCAACGGCTCGCCGCGCTTCACGATGTCGGCATAGCCGGCGTACAGCGACTGCAGGTCCTCGACGTCGAGCATGGACGCCACGTACCGGTCGGCGAAGGCCTGGTCCGCGAACAGGTCCCGCGCCTCGCCCAGCAGGCGCAGCTGGTTCAATGCGTAGCGGGCCTGGTTGGGACTGCCGACGAAGATGCGCTCGAAGTCCAGCAGCGCTTTCGCGATGGTCCAGCCCTGGTTCAATGCGCCTCCAGTGGCTGTGGGCCCGGTAATAACCAATAAATCGTAATCCGAATTCAATTTCACAGTTAAAGGGTTA
>JACDJC010002932.1_pt1 | contig 12833 bp, 14 predicted proteins | sample 7454191 | NCBI WGS metagenome assembly JACDJC01 (sample SAMN14253291, study PRJNA609438) | sludge metagenome | isolation source: sludge after 25d culture with pyrite and EDTA | collected 2018-12-20 | reverse complement strand
AGTAGAAGTAGCTTGACCAGTTGTAAGTGCAAAGTTCTGATTGTTATGTATTAATACTGTAATATCATAATTGGAGCGTATACCGTGTATTAGATGATCTATACCCTCATGTAAACAACCTCCATCCCCTATATCAGCTATTACTGTCATTTTACGATTTGCAAGATGAGCTCCACAAGCTAATACAATTGATCTACCATGTAATCCCTTAAATCTATATCCATCTATATCATCTACACCATTTCCATTGCATCCAATATCAAAGGTTATTACTACTTCACTAGGAGATATTTTTAAATCTACTAAGGCTTGTTTTAATCCAAAGTGTATACCAAAGTTACCGCATCCTGGACACCATGTGTTTTTAATATTAGTGTTGTAATTTTCTACTTTTAATCCCATATTACTGTTTTAAAAAATCTAATATGTCTTCTACAAAGAATGGTCTTGAATCAAACTTTAGTAATTTCTCTGTAAATTCAAAAGAGCACTCTTTTTTAATTAACTCACCTAATTCACCTGCCTGATTATTCTCTATCAGCACCAATCTCTTTTTACTCTTACTTAGCTCTAATATCTTCTCACACTGTAGAGGAAAAATATATTGGTAGTGAAGGTACCCTACTTTTAAATCTGTTTGCTTCATTGCATCAAGTACTGCATTCTTTGTAGTACCCATTCCAACAAATACAACTTTAGCATCTTCAGGGCCGTAATATTTTGGTCGAGGTATATTTTTCTTTAATGTAAGCAATTTTCTCATTCTTTTCTCTGACATTTGTACAATGCTCTCTGGATCTTCTGTACTAACTCCATCTGTTGTATGTTCATCACTGTTTACAAGATATGTTTTCTTTCCTTTCTGTGGTATCCATCTTGGAGATATTCCACTCTCAGTTATCTCATACCTATTCTTTCCTTCTTTAAGAGATCTCACTATTTTAATTGGTTTAGGTAAATCTTTAATATTAAAAAGCGACTCTGCATTCTGTTTCTCAGTAAGTAAAATAACGGGGATTTGATATTTCTCTGCAATATTAAAAGCTTGCTGAATTAATTCATAGCTATCAATAGCATCGCTAGAGGCCAGTACACACCTAGGGAACTCACCATGACCTGTATTTAGTGCTACATTTAAGTCACTAGAGCCTGTCCATGTAGGAACTCCTGTACCAGAGCCAGCTCTCTGTCCTAGAACAATCACAAGAGGAGTTTCAGTCATACCTGCACAGGATATACTCTCACTCATTAAATCAAAACCTCCACCAGAGGTAGCTGTAAATGCTCTTGTTCCCATATACATACTTCCCATAACCATTTGTACTGCAGTTATCTCACTCTCGGCCTGTTTAACAACCATACCTGTTTGGATATATGAAGTACCTAGTACCTTTAGAATATCAGTAGAGGGAGTCATAGGGTAAGCGTAATATGCTCTACATCCTGCACTTATAGCTCCAAGAGCTATAGCTTGATTAGAGGTTAACATCTTAGACTTATTCCAACCTATTTCTTTTTTACTAATAAACTCTTTACCTTTTATATCATATTCAAAGCTGTAACCACCCATCAAACATCTTATCTCAGCCTCTATATCTAAATCCTTCTTACTCTTAAAATGCTCCCTTATCTGTTTCTCTAATATCTTTATATCAAAGCCTAGTAGCTTCCAAAGATATCCTAATATTACAACGTTTGCCATTATTAATGGTGCTTCACTCTCCTGTGCAATCTTTACTGTATCTATATATACAACCTCTATCTTACTCTCCCTTAGGAACTTTAACTGTTCATCAGAGAATTCAAAATCCTTTACTGAGTGTACAATCACTCCTCCTGGTGCAACAAGGGTAGTGTATTTAGAGAGTGCTTCAGGAGCTATACATGCTAGAAGATTACTATATTTAGAAGAAGCTAAAACCTCTTCAGAAGAGAAATCCATCTGATATGATGCATACCCACCCTTAATTATGGATGGATATTCTCTATATGCAAAGGTATGATATCCAGAGTTTTTAATAGCTTTGGCTAATATCTCACCTAAAGTATTTATACCCTGTCCACTCTCACCTGCAAACTTAACAGCAAATCTGTTTGTCATATGATATATCTACAAATTATCAAAACAGTATCTATATTTAGAGTATCACTAGGAAAATATATTGTCAAAAGGTTACAAAACTCTCTATTGTACTGTACAATGTCTCCATATGAAAGATCTATTAAGAGTAAAAATTAAATCAGGAAATGGTGGAGAGGGTATTATTGCGTTTGATAGCTGGAGAAAAGCAGATGGAGGTAATGGAGGTAATGGTGGTGATGTTTACTTTGAAGGTAGTACAAACTACTTTGATTTTACACACTTAGACAAGAATGTAACACTAAAGGCACAAGATGGAACAAGAGGAGAGAAAAATAAAAGGACAGGTAAAGAAGGTAAGGAGTTAACTGTGTTTGTTCCATTAGTAACAAAGGTATTTAATGATGATGGTACAGAGATACTCTCTATTACAAAGAGTGGTCAAAGAGTAAAGATGTTAGAGGGAGGCATGGGAGGAACTGGTAACTTTACATTAAGAGGAGAGGGTTGGGATGGTAAGCTCTCAAGACAGAGAGCACAGAAAGGTGAGGAGAAGGTTCTTAGACTTGAGTTAAATCTAAAAGCTGATGCAATATTTTTAGGTTACCCTAATGCAGGTAAGTCTAGTATTATTAACTCTCTTACAAATGCTAAGTACAAGGTAGCTTCCTATGAGTTTACAACTTTAGAACCTCAACTTGCTGTTATGGATCACTTTATCCTTATGGATCTTCCTGGATTAATAGAGGGTACATACAAAGGTAAGGGTGTTGGTACTCAATTTCTTAAACATACTAAGTATGCATCTTTGCTAGTTCACTGTATTAGTTTAGAGAATGAGGATTTAAAATCTTCTTACTTAGATATGAGAGAGGAGTTTAAAAGAATTTCTAAAGATTTAGATTCTCTTAATGAGTTTGTACTTTTTACAAAAGCAGATGTTATTACATTAGAGCAGAAAGAGATTTTAGAGAAGACTCTTAGTAAGGACTTTAAAGACTTTATGATTATGTCTGTCTTTAGACAGGAAGATGTTGATAAATTAAAGAAAGAATTAAAAAAGAGATTGAGTTCTACCTCTTAATCCTGCATCTAATGCTCTCTTAGCGTTCCATTGTAAATCTGGTTTATCTGCCATACTATCCACTAACCACTGAAGATATTCTCTATCTGTTCGCTCTATCTCTTCAAAAGTCTTACCCATATATTTGCCAAAAGACATCTCTCTAATTATTTGAGGTTGTTTAGTTATTAAAATCATATTTTCAATGGAAAGCTTTGTATTGTTCTTTAAATATTCAAAAAGATCTTTAAGGAAGTAAACATCACTAAGTGCATCATGTGCAGTGATATGCTCTTTATTTTCTTTCTTGTAAAGCCCTAAATAGAATCTAAGATATTGAAGTTTATAGCTCTCTAAATCATGTCCATCTTCTGTAGTAAGTGCATTCCTAGCAACTTTTAATGTACATATTGTATCTTTAACCTCTATCCCCTTCTTACTAAGAACCTCTATATCAAAATCTACATTATGAGCTACCCATATGTATTTATCTGCTAGAAACTGTAAATACTCTTTTAATGAACTTCCCTTATATTCAGAATCTAGTCCCTCTATTGGAAGTTTACTATCTTCGAAGAAATCTAAATCTTTAACATCTTCAGGTGTAATATTATGTACAGCCATTGCTCCAAAAGATATCTCTTGTCTAGGTTTTACAAAAAGATTCATCCATATATTTGGATCATCTGTAATGAAAGCTATCTGAATGAGATCTTTACTTTGAACATCAGTTGTTTCTGTATCAATATACAGTAACTTTTTCTCTGCCATTTTAAGATCTTAACTCACTTTTAGGAGCATTTTGATTAATTTTTATAACCAAACTTAAGAACTGCTTCTGTTCTTGTTCTGTTAAAGATTGAAATACCCAGTTATATTTTTTAATGGTTTTCTCTACAAGAGCATCTACCTCTTCTTGAGCCTTTTTTGTAAGTGTAATATTTATCACTCTCCTATCATTGCCATCGTCACATCTTTCTAACCATCCATTGTTAACGAGTTTATCAATTTGTGCAGTTATAGTTGCGGGTGTTACATTAAACTGTCTTGCTAATTCACTAGACTTTACACAACCTTTATCTTTGATAAAGACCATAGTTCGTATTTGAAGTGGAGATAGCTCACCTTTATGATATGAACGAAGTTCTACATTTTTTATTAAATCGAGGGTATTTTGAATAATTTGTTTTCGAATTGGCACAAGAGTATAAGTAAAAATTTATTATAAAGGGTAACTATAACTGTAATTCTAGCATAACAATATTTGATATACAAATAATATTAAGTTGTGTGATTTCATATATACTGGTATATTCAAAATGATAATTTTATAGAACTTGAACAAATGGAAATACCACAAGGATCAAAATTTATTTTTGTTACAATTCCTTTAATCATTGTTGCTTCAATATTAATCTTTGTATATTTAGGGAAAGATAAAACAGTTGTCCAGTCTCAGTTAACTGCTGAAAATATGGATGATATCTCAAATGGAAAGGAGGTAGAAGGTGTGATTGATTTTGAAGAATTAATAATTGATACAATCCAAGAGGGAGATGGTCCTCAGGCTGTTGTAGGTGACACTGTTGTAGTTAACTACACAGGTACCCTTAAAGATGGCACTAAATTTGATAGTTCATATGATAGAAATACTCCTTTTGAATTTACATTAGGAGAAAACAGAGTAATTCAAGGATGGGAGAAAGGAATAGAAGGAATGAAGGTAGGTGAGAAAAGAACCTTAATGATTCCCTCTGGATTAGGATATGGTGAATATGGAGCAGGAGATTTAATACCCGCTAACGCCGGTTTAATATTCGATGTAGAGCTATTGGAGATTAAATAACTCCAAAAACCATCAATATACCAATTAAAAGCATTAATGCACCTGCAATAAGGTGCATTTTTCTTACATTTTTTTCTTTCCAATCTTTTACATCCTCTGCTTTCTTTGACCCTAAGAATACAATAACAGTTACAGCTATCATTGGAAGAACAAATATCAGGTTATACAGTAAAAGCATAGGGATAGCACTTATAAAACTTTGTTCTGCTAGAAGACCTCCAAGGATGATATATGGTCCTATTGTACATGGTAATAGGAATAATGTTACAAATAGGCCCATTCCAAAAGCTCCAATAGGAGATGTAACCTTTGAAATTATTTTATTTACTTTAGGCCTTAAAAATAGGGGCATCTCAGTACCTACTCCACCTGGCTTATATTTAAAGTAATCTTTTAATTCTAATATCCCCAATATGATTGCACCTGCCCCAAGAGCTTTGTATATATACAGTTTAATAGAGGCCAATGATTGTATAAATTGAAACGCGGTGATAATTAAATAACCATAGAATAGATACATTATTACAACAGCAAGTACAAATGAGAGACCAGCTAAAAGGACCTGCTTTCTATTCCCCGGATTATATGTAACGATAGCAATAAGCATAAGTGCAAGAACTGATATAGCACATGGATTAACAGAATCTGCAAGCCCAAGTAGAATAGTTTTACCAATAGGTACACCCATATTACTGTTTGTTGTACTCTCATTTGTTACAGTGGCACTATTTTTACTCAAAGATTCACCATTCCACTGTAGTACCCATCCATTTATTTCTAATGCATTCTCAAATGTTAACGACCCACCAGAGTAATCTGCTTTCTCTGGTTTACTCTTTTTTCCATTAAGACCTGTTATTGCTTCTTGGATAGTAGTACTACTAATAAAGTTCTTTATCTGAGTATTCTGTTGGTCTGTAATCTTTGTCAATGATTTTCTAATTGCAATCCTATCTTTAGAATAAAAGGTTGGATATCTCACTAGATCGTTTAAATTAAGCTCTCCAAAAGATATTGATTTACCATCTGCAAGAAATATCTCTCCCTGTGGAGCACTCTGAATCATCTCGTCTAGATTATTTAATATAGGAGAATCTCCAGAGTTTTTGTTCTCTTTATCAAACATTATCTGCGGAATTCCAAGACTCAATCCGTAAGAATCTGCATATCCAGAAAGAGCTTGAGAATTTGCTAAATTCTTGTAAATCTCATACTCCATCACAATCATTTTTCCCTCTTGGACTCTCTTTAAGAGAACAGGAGTAACTTTCGCACAGTGTGGACACCCTATTCCACCAAAATATACTGCAAATTTAGGCTGTGTATTCTCCTGAGCTGATATTTGAAGTACAGGTGGAAGTAGGAAAAAGAGTGTAAGAAGAAACATTATAAATATTCTTTTCATTCTACTGTGTATTGTAATATTATGTATTTACTTATGAAGGATTTCGAACTCTCAAAAATTCAATTAAAAATATCTGAAAATATATTAGATTGGTTTAAATCATCTAAGTATCAGTATATCACACTAGGAGGATATGCTGGAACAGGTAAAACAACACTGTTAGGATACCTAAGTAATTACTTACATAAAGAGAACAAAAAATTGAAAATTGCGTTCTGTAGCTATACAGGAAAAGCCACTAGAGTATTAAATAGGAAGCTAAGTGAAAGTAAAGCCTTAAACAGTTCTGACTTTGTAGGAACGATACATAGATTAATATATCGTGCAATTACAGATGAGAAAGATAATGTCATCGGATGGGAGAAAATTCCTGAAGAGGATTTCAAATATGATTTAATCATTGTAGATGAAGCCTCCATGGTCACAGAAGAGATATGGAAGGATCTTTTAAGCTTTGACAAGCCAATTTTGGCAGTTGGAGATCATGGACAGTTAGCTCCCATTAATAGCACATTTAATCTAATGGCTAAACCAGATCAAACTCTTGAAGAAATATATCGACAGGAGGCAAACAACCCAATAATTAAGGTGTCAGAAATTGCACGCAAGTATGGTAGCGTGCCTTTTGAAGAGTTCTCGCGCTCTGTTAAAAAGATGAATAAAATGGATATGGATACCCAAGACACTGTAAGAGATATCTTCGATACATACAACGATGAAACTATGGTTTTGTGCGGATACAACAAAACAAGAATAAACCTAAATAAAGCAATCAGAGGATTACATTTTGATACGCCAAATCCGCAAGTTGGTGACAGAGTTATCTGTTTAAAAAATAATAGAATGGTAGATGTTTTTAATGGAATGACAGGAACAATTCTTGATCTCTCAAGAGAAGGAATTAAAGAACTCGAATACTACAATGCAGAGATAGCTTTAGACTTTGAGGAAATCCCTTTCTGGGGAAAGATCTCTATTGAACAATTTAATTCGGCTCTACTTACAGAAAAAAAACTAGACGACCTTAATTACTTTGATTTTGGCTATGCACTAACGGTACATAAAGCACAAGGCAGCCAAGCTAAGAGAGTAGTACTCTTTGAAGAAAGATTTCCCAAAATGGACGATGACACCTTCCGCAGGTGGCTATATACTGCTATCACAAGAGCCGAAGAAGAGTTGTATATAATAGGATAGGGTTAGGAGAAGAGATTTTAAAGACTGATAATCTGATAGATGAGGGATGCCAAAAGTATTCTCTTCCTATCAAGGTAAGCCCATTTATATTTTTGCTTCTTGTTAATCAAGTTTGCTTCTCTAGGATTTTCTTTTATATATTTTAATACAACATCAAAGTAGCTTTTATCCCAAACAACCTTAGATTTATATCTGCTCTGAAAAACATGCCCTTCCCATTTATACTTCTTTTTAACATAGTAGTTATACGCAATTCCAACATCTCTCATTACATTTGATAGGGAATCTAGATCCCATGGTATTGCAAGTATATGGTAATGGTTAGGCATCAAACAAAATCCAAGAATTAATAGATCATATCTTTTTGAATACTTTCTAAGTACTTTCCGAAAATACACATAATCACTAGACTGGAAATACACATTGCCCTTCTGATTTCCTCTATTATATATATGGTGAGGCATTCCAGGTTTTACTATTCTTACTAAAGTCATACGTCTATGATACCCCATGGTTATGAAGTATTACTTAACACACTAGCTATTCCCTAGCCCGGGGTTATATAATTGATTATGATAATAACAAAGCCAAAGGATGAAAAATTGCTAAGAGAGGCTTCGGAGATTTCTTTAAGAATTCTTAAGAATTTAGGAGAGAGCATTAGAGAGGGTGTTACTCCTTTAGAAATAGATGGAAAGGCTGGCTTCTATTGCAAAGAGTATCGTGTAGAGCCTGCATTTAAACGTGTAGATGGTTATAACTTTAATACATGTATTTCTGTTAATGATGTTGCCGTCCATGGTATCCCAAAAGATGTTCCTTTCAAGAAAGGAGATTTAGTTTCTATAGACTTTGGAATTATATATAAGGGCATGTATACAGATCACTGTTGGACATGGAGTGTTGGAAAACCAAGTAGAGAAAATCAGAAATTGCTTAATGCAGGTAGAGAGGCTGTAGAAAACTGTTTACCACTTGCAATAGCAGGGAATCATACTGAGGATCTAGGTTTTGAAATGGAGAGAGTTGCGAAAGATGGAGGTTTCAATGTTATGAAAATGTTTGTAGGACATGGTATTGGTAAAACCCTACATGATTTACCTGATATTCCTGCTTTTGGGAAAAAAGGTAAAGGGACACTACTTGTTGATGGTATGGTTATATGTATTGAATGTCAGGTTGTTGATGATAATGGGAATGTCGAGATTGATAATGATGGATGGTCTGCTAAGACCGAGAATGGAGGGAATGCTGTAATGTTTGAGTACATGGTAATTGTCAGAGGCGATTCCCCAGATATTCTCACAGATAGTAGAGATTGGAGTACAGTTATAGTATAATACCCATAGGTTTTAATACCTGTATGCCCCACTATCGTGGGGTTTTGTTCTTTAAAAAGGCCTATGGAATATTTATTTCCTTGGTTAATACATATGAGATATTAAATTTTAATATTTTGTCTGTATTAACCCTGCAAAGGGAATAAAAAAGGAGAAGAGATGAAAAACAAATCTATTTTATCAAGATTTATTGTAGTTGCAATTGTAATCGTAGTAACTTTACTATGGTTGCTGCTTAGTAAATCATCAAGAGGTGGAGATTTCCAAGTTAAACAAAATGAAGATGGTGGGTATTTTCATGTCTATATGTTTAATCAAGATCTATTTCAGATTGAAGTGAATCCTTGTGATTCATTGTCTACATTGGATATAGATCCAAATAACTACCTGGGAGGTTTATGGGATATTTACTATCATCGCCTTCCACACGGGGATTTTGTTGTTTTATACTTTAATGGCAAAGCCATTGAGCAAGTTTCTCTTATAAAGAAGAACGGTTCTCATTTTATGTGTCCATAGGTCTTGGGAAGGGTATCTCAATATATAGCTTTAATGCTTTAGATACCCTTCCTTTCGATCTCCCTACTTTGACTAGGATTCTCTAAATTTGATATAATATACTATGGGTCTAACCATCCATGCTGTTTTTACTGTTTTAATACATTAAAAACAACTGCTCTTTAAAAAGATCTATTTAATATCCTCTTTCTTTTTTAATAGTCATAAATTGATATATATGCCTTATATATTTGCTTTTGGCTATTAAACCAACTATTTAGTTGGTATCTTAGATAGGAGAAATAGGATGAAAAAGTTCATATTAATAACTGTTATTCTACTTTTTACTGTAACGCTTGTTGCTTGCAACACACCACCGGCTCCTGTCCCATGGGATCGTTTAATCTTTGCAACAGAAGAAAATCCTAATTATATAGGATCTTATACTATTCGAAGAGAAAATCTTAATTCTGCTTGGACAGAATGGGGTGAATGGACGTCATTTGAACATCTCTTTGATAGAGGAATAGTTTGTTTTGATTATTTCAATTATCAGGAGGGAAATGGAACATTTTATGCTAGGTCAGACTACCAATGGGTAGAAAGAGAATATCAGGGGGATATATGTCTTGAACTAAAGAAAAAATAGATCTATGGGGGTCTCTTATAGCTTAATAGCTAATATAAAAATAAGAGACCCTCTAAGACCCCTTATTATTCTCATACATATGTGTAAGTAATGGTAGTAACTGTTTCTTTCTACTCACTATTCCACTTAAATAACCTCTACTATTTTCATATTTATCACCCAACTCTTTAATTAGTAACTCTTTATCCTTTCCTGTAAAGAGTAATATACAATCTCCTCTTGTTAAATCTGTTATCATTACAATACGAAGATCTAATGGATTTGAATCATCTATTCTCTCTAACTCATCAAAGATCTCACTCTCTTTTTCTCTTAATTTCTCTCTATCTAATGTCTCCACTTGGCTAATAGATACTCTCTTATCATTAATGTCTACCTCTTTAATATCCATTTCTATTATGCCTCTTGCATCAATTTCACTCCAAACATCTTTTATTGTAAATATCTCTTTAGTCAAACCCTCTATATCCTCTATCTCCGATATCTTTGCTAATTCAGTAACCATTTCTCTATCAAGCTGTGTAGTAGTTGGAGATTTAAATCCTAATGTATCATCTAATATTGCACAAAGTAAGATAGCTGCAACATTACTTTGTATATTTACCCTAGTATTAATCATTTTCTCTGTTATAAGGGTGGAGGTAGAGCCACACGGTCTAATGGTAATACTCTTAGGAATAATATCTTCTAACTTAACATCGTGATGATCTATAACCTCTATAATATTTGCATTTTCCCATCCCTTAGCTCTGCTTTGAGAGTATGTATGATCTACTAGCACTACTGTCATACCTGAGATATCTGGGATATATGGTGGAGTTTTTACTTTAAATCTTTCTAATACCCACTCTGTTACAGGATTTATCTTATCACATCTAATTGCATGATAATTAAAATATCCTTTCGATTGTTTAAAATACTGATATCCAATAGCTGAAGCTATGGAATCTAAATCAGGTCTTCTATGCCCTACGATATATATATTCTCTTTAATGGATGTCATTACGGCAGATATTTAAGTATAAAGAAATGATAACAAAATTATTTTAATATTCAAAGAATTGTAGTAACTTGTGGTAGAATAGAGACTGGATAATTTCAATACCTATTACTATGCCTGATTCTTTAAACAAAATCTATGATATCGCTATTGTAGGAAGTGGACCTGCAGCATTTTCGGCTAGTATATATGCTAGTAGATATAAACTAAGTAATATCGTTTTTGGAAACTTACTTGGAGGCACTATTTCAGAAGCTCATAAAGTATGTAACTATCCTGGAGTTTCAGATGTATCTGGTTATGACTTAGCTATGAATTTCTATAATCAAGCAAATGAACTAGGTGGAGAGTATAGTACAAGTCGTATTACTGACATACATAAAGAGAAAGATATTTTCAGATTAATCTCAGACACACAGAAAGAGTACTTTGCTAAAACTATCATACTTGGTATAGGTACAAATAGAAATAAGCTTAATCTAAAAGATGAAGATAAATATCTAGGAAAGGGTGTTTCATACTGTGCGACCTGTGATGCTATGTTTTATAAAGACAAGATTGTTGTTGTAGTTGGAGGTAGTAATGCTGCCACTATGGCCGCTTCAATGCTCTCAGAGATAGCAAAGAAAGTATATATAATCTATAGGGGTACAGAGCTTAAGGGAGAACCTATGTGGAATGAAGTCGTTGAGAAAAAGAATAATATTGAAATTATTTTTACCACTATTGTAATTGGTCTAGAGGGAGAGGAAAAGTTGGAGAGAATAAAGCTCTCGAGGGCATATAATGGCTCTGAATATATAGATACAGATGGTCTATTTGTTGAAATAGGATCTGTTCCAAATATAGATTTAGCCAATAAATTAGGATTAGAGCTTGATAGCCATAAATACATCAAAGTAAATGAGGATCAGAGCACAAGTCTAGATGGTGTATGGGCCGCGGGAGATTGTACAAGTGCATCAAACAGGTTTAGACAGGTAGTAACAGCAGCCTCAGAGGGCTCTATTGCTGCTAATGCTATATTTGGATATCTTAGAAAGGGTCATGATTCTAGCTACTCTACAGAGATATATTAAGAGTTCTTTGTATTAACAAAATCTACCCACTCTTGTAGATAATTTGAGCTTGACCATACTTTATCTGCTCCTACCCCATACTCTATACGTCCTCCATATGATTCAATGAAGTCTGCCTCTACTTTTAGCCCACTGTTTGGATCATTCCTATCCCTATCATTCCTATCTCCACCCTTTGTAAATATATCTGGCTTTATTACTTCTAATACCTCTAAGCAGTTTGTAGCAGCTGGATTCTCATGTATTACAACATAGTCTACCCCCTTTATAGCATCCACTATCTCTGCTCTATCTTTAGCAGGTATGAATGGTTTGCCTTTTTTGTTAATTGCCCTACTATCCCCATCTATTATTACAACAAATACATCTCCGAATTTTCTTGATTCAAGTAAGCATGATACATGCCCAGGATGTATTGGATCAAAGTAACCAGATGTACATACTACTGTTTTACCTTGTAACCCTTTCTCTCTAATTCCTGGGAATTGATTAACTTCTATTATCATATTTTTATTTGAATAGATTATTCAATATTTAAGCATCTAATATATTAAAAATCAAACTCTCTAATTCCTATCCTATATTTCTCATATTACAACCTGTAGTACTCCTCTCTTGTGACAGATACAGTATGTTGTAGCCAATAACTAAAAAGTTTAGCATACTACAGGACTTT
>JACDJC010002930.1_pt1 | contig 12841 bp, 13 predicted proteins | sample 7454191 | NCBI WGS metagenome assembly JACDJC01 (sample SAMN14253291, study PRJNA609438) | sludge metagenome | isolation source: sludge after 25d culture with pyrite and EDTA | collected 2018-12-20 | reverse complement strand
GCGGCTTATCAAACACTCTTTGCCTGATACTACTCCATTTATTCAAACAATTTTTAACCCGCTTTCTCAAGCCAAAAACCTTGCAGGGCGAGATACTTTGCTTGTCCATATGCGCCAACATCCCGAAGAGCTGATTATTGGACTGCAAACTCTTCTGGAATCAACCACAAGATTTATTGCGGAGTGCATTAAACTGGGTATCGATGGTATTTTCTTTGCCGTCCAGCACGCCCAGGCTTCGCTGCTTTCTGCCGGTGAATTTGCCAAATTCGTCACCACATTTGACCTTGAAATTCTAGATCGGGTTTCGCCGCTCTGGCTGAATGTAGCTCATCTGCATGGCAAAGATCTGCTTTTCGATCAAATCAATCTCAAAAACATAGCAGTCCTAAATTGGCATGACCAGGAAACCTCTCCCTCATTATCCGAAGCGAAAGGTAAGTTTAGTGGTGCTGTGTGTGGTGGGTTGCGCCAATGGGAAACCCTGGCTTACGGCACACCTCTCGAGGTTGAAGCTGAAGCCGCTAACGCGATCGAGATGACCGACGGATCGCGTTTCATCCTTGGCACAGGTTGTGTGCTGCCAATCATTGCCCCTCACTCGAACATTCTGGCTGCCCGCAAAGCTGTAGAAAGAATAAGACCTTGAGCCAGCCCCGCATCATCGCTGGAACCGCTAAGGGCATCCGGCTTGACCCCGTACCAGGTGACTCAACCCGACCTATTACAGATCGTGTAAAAGAAGCACTTTTCAATATACTATCAACGGATATCGTTGATGCAAATTTTCTTGATCTTTTCGGGGGCACCGGCAGTGTGGGTATCGAAGCGCTAAGTCGTGGTGCAAGATCCTGTCTTTTCCTTGAACTGAACACCAAAGCACTCCTGACACTGAAGAACAATCTAATAAAAACGCGCACTGCTGAGAAAGCTCGTGTAACACGTGGGGACGCGCTTAAATACCTGTCGATCCCCCATAAGGATGAGTTCCATTACATATACGTCGCGCCTCCACAGTACAAAGAAATGTGGATCGATGCAATGCTTCGATTGGACAGGAATATTCAACTATTAGCCGAAGATGGCTGGGTAATCGTTCAAATTCATCCGGTGGAATACAAAAAAATCGACCTGGAAAACCTGGTCGAGTTCGAGCAGCGCAAGTACGGATCAACGCTCCTTGTGTTCTACGACAGGTGTGAACCTACTAACCCTATTGCCAACTCGTAATCCGTTGTTGCTGCGCGTCGTAAAGATATTTCCCGAAAAACAGTCTGCCTGAGGTCCTGAATTCCTCAATCTTCTTAACCAGTTCAGGAATATCATCGACTACAGGGAAGTCGCATAAGTGATCGGTTTTAATCCAGTGTAGTGTTCCTTCTTCCGAGGAATACAATTCTCCAACAACAGTCTCGCCACTGAAGACAAACATGAGGATGCCAGTGTCAGGATTCGCATCGATCATGACCATTCCCGTGAGCTGTAAGTCCGGGCACTCAATTCCAGCCTCTTCCTGAAGCTCTCTTCTCGCCCCTTCAAGCACATCCTCGCCCCTTTCGATATGACCGCCAATCCCATTGTAAAAACCCGGAAAGATCTTTTTATCCGCCGGTGCTTTTTGCAGTAATACTTCTCCGTTATTAATTAACAGGATAATCGAGCGCGGTACCACCTGGTACCGCCCCGATAATATCTTTTGAGGATGAGGAGTCATCGTAATATTTGTTACACGCTTAGCTTAGGAACATTGGTACGCCCATGAAGTCATGAATCTTGGGGACGTAATTATCAATGTCATAAAAACTTGGAACATCCACGCGCTTTTTACCAGCCAATACCATGTTTATGGGAACAGTTGTGTACTTACCACCGTGCAGGGCGACAAGTTTGCCGGTCTCATTGCGTTTTATCAGTTGAACCGCCAGGTTTCCGAACGACATTGCGACCATACGATCAAGAGAGTCAGGCGCACCGGATCGCATCAGGTAACCCAACTGTTGGTACATAGTATTCTGACCGGTCAACTTCTTTATCATAGCAGCGGTTTGCTCGCCAACTCCGCCGAGTTTACGATGCCCATAAGCATCGGCTTCGCCGCTTTCCACGATGTCGCCACCTTCCATGATTCCACCTTCGCTGATGGTCATCATACAGTAATTGGATGGATTGTTGCGTTTGTCCTCCAATAGGAAATTTGCCAGTTTCTCAATATTAAACGGAACTTCTGAAATGATGGCGCGGTCAACATAACTTAGATAAGCAGAGATCAGGCTAGTCTCGCCTGAATTGCGTCCGAACAGCTCAACAACCCCAATGCGTTCATGAGAACCCACGCTGGTTCGCATGTTCGTGATGAAATCCACACTGCGTGTGACTGCAGTTGAAAAACCGATACAGTAATCGGTGCCAAATACATCATTGTCCATAGTTTTTGGAATGCCAACAACCGGGAAGCCTTCTTTGTTTAATCTTACGGAAAAACTTAATGTGTCATCACCACCGATTGTCACCAGCACATCAATACCCAGGTGTTCCAACACACTCAACACGTGAGCAGTGTAATCTGTAGTTCCATCCTTATCTAAGGGTTTGCCTAATTTTGAATTTTTTAAAAATCCAGGAATATCTCCAGCTTTCACCTTCTGCGGATTCGTGCGCGATGTATGAAGAAATGTTCCCCCAGAACGGTCTACCGTGCGCACATCGTCTTTTGTCAGGTTCTTGACATAATAATCGTGCGTGGAAGGCTCATCAAGGTTATACTGCAACAGCCCACCCCACCCGCGGCGAATACCGACCATCTTATAACCTGCGTCAAACGCGCTCATAGCTACGGACTTGATCGCCGGGTTCAACCCTGGAACATCACCCCCACCGGTTAAAATGCCTATCGTCTTTGTCATCTTCTACTCCTGCATTATCTATATAACCGGGGTTTGTAACACCGGAATACTCACTGTAACTTCAACGCTTGCCACATCCGTGGTTTGGATTGAAAAGTTCCCACCCAACAATCCAACTCTCTCTTCAATCAAATTGACACCCAATCCGTCCTCAGATTTCAAATCTTCTTCGTTGTATTCTTTTCCATTATCCATAACTGATAGAAGAATGCGTGAGGTTTCTATCGTCAAAACCACATCGATGTGTAAGTCTGAATTATTCGGGTTGCGCTTGATGGCATTACTCACCAATTCCTGCACTGTTCGAAAAACAAAGACCTCAAGATAAGGCTCCAGTTTATTCTCGCCACCGTTGATGGTTAATTTAATATCCGTTCCAGTTTCTTCCCTGATTGTGCTGATGTGCTTTTTTAGCGTTGGTACGAGACCCAGATCATCAAGCATCATTGGACGTATCTCGGCTACAAAATTACGGACCTTTTGAAACGCGCTCATTGCAGATGTTTTTAGCTTTTCTAATTCATCCCTGGCCTTAGCCGGGTCAATATCAAAAAGTTTTGTGGCAATCTCTGCTTGAACGATAAAATTAGAAAGCGCCTGGGCAGGACCATCATGCATCTGGCGTGAGAGCCTCTGCCGTTCGGCTTCCTGGGCAGTGATAAGGAGCTCAAGTGTCTCGATACTTCGTGTTTTTGACATCCTCGATGCGTTTTTTCGTGCATCAGATGTATATGATTCCTTCAATTCTTCAAGGTTCTTGATCAACAAATGCAGCTGATTTTGCTGCTCATTAAGTTTTTCCAATTGGTTGCGCATCACAAGCAGCCGCTGTTGAGAATCCATCGCCTCCGAGTAACTATCGCGTATTTCTTCCTTCTTAAGTTTTTCCAGGTTTTCCTGGCAGTCCTGCAAATGGGCTGTTACCAGTGATGCCTTTTGCGTTAGCCTGGAGATTTCGTTCTGACTTTGATCAATCGTTGCGCTTACTTCGCGAATTTTTTCATTAGCAACCGCTATCTTTCTATTGAGTACATCGTAAAACTCGTCTACAGTTGCCTGTGAGTTAATTTGTTTGTCCATGTCTTCTCCAGGTTCTTTCCGGATAAAGTCCGATTAATTTTTTAAGTATAGCATATCGATTTTTATTCGCGCGCAATTATAACCTTTTTCAATCAACTCTAACGATAAGTTTCTTCGGTTTTCCCCACTGGAAAAGTGAAAAGTTACATTTTTGATAATTTGAAAGTTTCGATTGAAAATTTTTCTTTCTGAATAATCCACCATCGTGACCAGTAGAGAATAACAACAGCTAACCCGGGTAATACCAAGCTGTGCCAAAGCTTTACCCATGTTTCTGAAATCCCCTGAACCGTCAACCCTGAAAATATCCAGCTGCTGATTACCAGCAAAATTGAAATCAATTGAATTGCCAGGTTTCCATTCCCGGTCCTAATTCCACCAAGGAATACCAACCCTATCAAGAGCGCCGCAAAAACAAAGGTTGTTTGTTCAAGGTGAACTTCACCACCAATCCACGGCAGTACTGCCAATAGCAATCCCACATTCCATAATAACCTTTGCTTGCCCTGGATTTTTACAACAAACCATTCGAAAATGATTAAAATCCCTACAATCAGGTTCTTCACAAAAATCAAGCGGATTTCCAATTCTGTGGGCGCCAACTCCTCCAGCCGGACAGGATTGCGGGCTGAGAACTCGATCACATTTTGCAAATATCGTACAGGCCAGTCTGGTATTAATACCAGGGAAAATCCAGCAAGGATCACAAATACCGCCAAGAACCACCAAAGCACGGTATGTCTTTTTTGGATTAAAACCCAGATTAGTACTATTAAAATCACAGGGTAAGTATTTTCTGGTTTGATGAGAGAAAGCGCTAAAAGCAGACCAGCCCCTTCATCGTTATTTCGTAACAAAAGATGAATGGTACCAATAATCAGCGCAATACCAACAAGCGACAAATTTCCATCTACCAACGAATCAATGGAAGAGAAATTCAGACCTAAAACGAGGACAGCAATAATCAGGGGGATTATCCCCTTACGTCCTTTCCAGCTAGCGACAAGAAACACGGAAAAAAGCAAACTCGCTTCCAGCAGCGTCATCCACGTGGCTCGCGCCACAGTGAATTCCGGGATCAATGCAAACGGTGCGTAAAAAATCAACGAAATCAAAGGCGCTACAAATCGATATTCACCCGGGTCATCCGGATCAATTTCACCCGCCAGCGAGCGGATAATCCCTGCAGTTTGATCGGAATATGGATCAACCCCATCGTTGAGGAAAGATCGCGCACCCTGCCAATGGGCGAGAAATTCCAGACCACCCGGGTTGGCCTTCACGAACGAGAGGTTGGCAAAATACAAAGCCACCAACAGTACCATGGCAGCCAATACTGTGATGTAAATCTTGATAGAAGCTTTTCTCGTATTCACATTTCTCCGTTTTCGGTCTAATTATACTTTGTAGAAAAACAAAAAGACCTCTTTCGAGGTCTTCTATGTGCGTTGCTTATTGATCTAAATATTCCTGTGATAAACCCGATGTGTTTTGTAAAAATCTCCTCCTGCCATGGTCAGATCCTTCCGCATCTGTACAGCAGATTCTGCCACCTGGGTCAACTCCCAATACTGGAACCCGAAGTCTTTTAATGTCTTTTCCATTTCATAGTACAGAAGGGCGTTACCTCCCCTACCGTGGTACTCGGGTAAAACGCCAGCACCATTCAAAGACACCCAATCCGTCTTCTTCATCGAAAACAGCAGGTCTATGATCGTAAAAGGTGTAAGCCTGCCGTCATGTCGTTGCAGGGCTTTTGAAATATCAGGAAACGCGATCAGGAAGCCGACAATCTTTTCCTCGTATGTAATAATCTTGATCAGCTTGGGATTGATGACATCCATCAGATTTGAAATCAACAAGTCCATTTCACCTTTTGTCATTGGATAGTATTCCCAATTATTGACAAATGTGTTGTTATACGCTTCCCCAATCTGTTCTTCCATTCGTTTAATTTCAGCTTTTGATTTAAATTCTAGAATCTTAAATTTTCCCCGTGCGATTACTCTGCGCGCCACTTCTCTGATTTTTTCAGGCAGTACAAACGTATCGCTGGTGATGTAACAGGAAGCGAAATCCACTTCCTTTTCAAACCCAATGGTCTCAAGAAGCTTGGAATAATAGGGATAGTTGTAATTCATCATGGTCATCATTTGATGGTGTTCGAAGCCATCGTAAAGGATCCCATATCCATCAAAAGCAGACAGCCCTTTTGGTCCGACCAGGTCATCCATTCCCCGCTGGCGGCAGTAGTCAAACGCTGCGTTGAAAAGGCTATCCGCCACCTCCTGATCGTCGATCGAATCAAAAAAGTAGAATTGACCTTTTTTTGTTTTGTGGTATTCATTGAACAAAGTGTTAATAAACACGCCAATTCTGCCAACAATCCTGCCATCTTTTTCAGCGATGAAAAATTCCCCGTCAGAATGCTGATAAAAGGGGTGTTTATTCTTGTTCATCATCAATCTGATATCTGCACGAAATGGCGGACAAAACTGCATGCTGTCCTTGTATAAATCATATTGAAATTGAACGAATCGATTAACCTCTTGCTTACTTTCCAGATTGACCTGTCGTATTGTCAACATTATTACCTCAATCGAAATAATTTTCTGACCGTTTTTGAGTATACAACAGTTTTTGCAGGCACTCCCCAATATTCAAATTCCAATTGGCAGAAATCCCTACTTTCATTTATCATTGGGACATACATCAAGTTTGCCTGGAGGCTATAGTGGACAAATTCGTTATCACCGGCGGCGTTCCGCTGAGTGGAGAAATTACACCAGGGGGTAACAAGAACTCCGCTTTGCCATTAATTGCGGCCTGTCTCTTAACCGAGGAGCCTGTTATTTTGCGTAATGTACCCGAAATCCGGGATGTTCAAACAATGATCGCGCTGATTGAGAGCCTTGGTGTAGGAATAACCCGCCTGGCTCCCAATACAATCAAGATCCACGCCAGAGAGATTCATCCAACAGACCTCGATCCCGATCTTTGCCGCAAAATAAGAGCTTCTATCCTGCTCGCCGGTCCCATGGTGGCAAAAACCGGTGAGCTGCAACTTCCTCCCCCTGGTGGCGATGTGATCGGACGCCGTCGTGTGGACACCCATCTGCTTGCCCTTGAAAAGCTCGGTGCAGTGATCGAATATGATCGCGCATTCAAATTCAAGGCTAACGGGTTGACCGGCGCGGACATCCTACTCGATGAAACCAGCGTCACAGCCACAGAGAATGCGATCATGGCAAGCGTGCTCGCGAAGGGAAAGACCACAATTCGCAACGCCGCCAGTGAACCGCATATCCAGGAATTGTGCCATCTGCTCAACCTGCTTGGGGCGAAAATCGGGAATATCGGCTCCAATACACTAAACATTGAAGGTGTCGACGCGCTTCACGGTGGAGAATTCGAAATTGGGCCTGATTACCTTGAAGTAATCAGCTTCGTTGGCGCTGCGGCTGTTACACGCGGTTCTATCACAATTAAGAAAGCTGGGATTCAATACCTGGACATGGTAAAACTCGTTTTTAGCCGGCTCGGGGTCACCTGGGAAGAAAAAGGCGAGGATATTTTTATCCCTTCAGAACAAAAGTTGGAGATTGAACCGGATCTGGGTGGCGCAATCCCCACAGTTAACGTTATGCCTTGGCCGGCTTTCCCAACGGACCTGATGAGCATCGCTATCGTTCTCGCAACACAATCCAAGGGGTCTGTACTTTTCCATGACTGGATGTATCCGTCACGTATGTTCTTTACAGACAAATTAGTCGCGATGGGCGCTCAAATCGTGCTCTGCGACCCGCACCGTTGTATTGTCATGGGTCCTTCCCAACTAACCGGCGAAAAGATGGAAAGTCCGGATATCCGGGCTGGTATGGCACTGGTTTTAGCTTCACTGTCAGCAAGCGGAAAATCCGTCATCCGCAACGTCAACCAGATCGACCGTGGTTACGAGAAGGTGGACGAAAAGCTCCGAAAACTCGGAGCCAGTATCGAGAGGATAAAAGAGGATTAGTTACAGAGATAACAAAGCGCCCGGGTTCCGGGCGCTAATTTTTATTTATTGTCCCCTAAAACTTCGAGGAATTGATCAATCACCGCGCGGATATTCGGCTCGGGCAACGCACCCACCTGTCTGTGTATCACCTTGCCCCCGGAGATGAATAACATGGTGGGGATACCCTGCACACCATATTTCATCGCGTACTCCGAACTCTCATCAGTATTTACTTTAGCTACCAGCAGCTTGCCCGCAAATTCCTTGGCAATTTTGTCCAGAATCGGACCCACCATTTTACATGGTCCACACCAGGGCGCCCAAAAATCTACAATAACAGGAATTTGAGACTGCAATACGCTTTTCTCAAAAGTCTGGTCAGTTACATGTACAGGCTCATTGATCATTTTATGCTCCAAATTAGTTTTGTGATTGCTTTGGTAGTTATTTTCACAGTATTGATATTTTTATCATCATTTCCGCTTATAGTCCACAAATCGGTAACCCACGCCTCTTTCGGTAAGGATATATTGGGGATTCGACGGGTCTTGTTCCAATTTTTGGCGCAGGTAATTCACATATAACCTGACGTAATGTGGCTCATCCCTGTATTCGTAGCCCCATACCTTTGCGAGAATCTGGTCATAGGTCAATACCCATCCGGCATTTTGAACCAGGTGATACAGAAGTCGGTATTCTGTCGGGCGTAATTTCACAAGTTCACCATCCAGCCAGACCTCGCGCCGTCCAAAATCAATCTTTAAATGGTCGTCGACATCGATGATCCCGTCACCACTCGTCCCGCCCTGGTCATTGCGGCGCAAAACCGCCTTAACACGACTCACCAGTTCGCGCGGGCTGAAGGGTTTCGTCACGTAATCATCCGCGCCCAGTTCAAGCCCTCTCACTTTATCGTCTTCCTCACCTTTTGCGGTTAGCATAATAACCGGTACCTGGTGTGATTCACGGATCATTTGAAGGACTTCAAAACCATCGAGATCCGGCATCATCACATCCAGCAGTACCAGATCAGGAATCTGTTCGCGAATGAGATTGAGCGCTTTCATTCCACGATTGGCTTCCAGCACCTGGAATCCATCGTGCTCGAGATTCAACCGGATGAAACGCGACATCCTTTCTTCATCGTCAACGACAAGTATTAGTTTGTTCCTGAAATTCTCATCAACCATTTACCTGCTCCAGATTATTTTCTGATAATTCTGTTTCATGTTCCGCGCGGAGCACTTCAAAAAAGGATAGCCGTGAAACCGGCCAGGCAGCCAATTCAGCGCTCTCTTCGAGATAATGAAGCCGTTTTCCATCACGCCTGCGCGGGTTTTTGAGAAAGATGAGCGTGTCTGTCTTGACAGGTATCTCCGACACCTCACCCACAACCGGATCTTCGTTTATCATATGTAAAACCAGGGTTACCATCAGTTCTCCTCTTACCGTTACTTCTCAATCAGTTTTTCGTCCCTATCTTTGGTGGTTTTTACTAGAATAACACTGATATTGTCAGGACCACCGGCATTGTTGGCTTCATCGACCAGTTGCTGGCATGCAATGATCGGATCATGATATGTCAAAAGCGTTTTGGCAATCACAGCGTCCGATATCACTCCCCATAACCCATCACTGCAAAGCATCAAACCGCCACCAGCTGGTATTTGCAGAGTATAGGTGTCAGCTTGAAAGGGTTCAGGTTGACCAATTGCCTTTAGTAAGATGTTCTTTTGCGGATGTTTCTCTGCCTCTTCTGGGGAGATTTCCTTCAAGTCCAGTAAACGTTGTACAAGTGAATGGTCTTTTGTGATCTTTTGCAAACGCCCGTCTTGATTCACAAGGTAAGCGCGGCTGTCGCCAACGTGTGAAATTGTCAGCTGATCTCCCAATAACAATGCGATTGTTAAAGTCGTGCCCCCGCCAGAAGCTTGATGCAGGACAGCTTTTTGAGCTTCGTTTACAGCACCCAATAAAATCTCGCTGGTACCCAAAGCTGGGATCCCGTTCTGCGTATCAAGGAGAATCCGGTATAGCTGATCGATCACATACCTGACTACAACCCTGATTGATACACTGGACGCAATTTCACCGTTCTTATGACCGCCCATTCCATCTGCGATGATGAAAAGTCCGAACAATTCCTCGGAATTTCCGTCCGAAAGTACACTGGTGAAAGTATAAAGCGCGTCCTCATTGTGATCCCGTTGACGCCCGACTGATTGGGCGGACCCGATCAAGAGTTGCGATGGATGAACCGACTTATTCTCAAAATCTGTTCTCGATTGACCGCTTTTGTTATCACGCAGGGTGTTTTTCTTTGAAATTTTCGTAAACAAATTGGGCATGCCTGCTCCAGATGCTTTTCCCGGAATCCTGTGACGATCACAGTGCTTTGTCTAAAATATTACTAGTATGATTATAGTACACACTGATTTACATTATTCATTGCCTACAAAGCTATGGCTGATCATCTGTAATTGCCGTGAGATAATCGGCTGACGCCCAGCCATTACGCGATTCATCATACGGTGTCGACAATTCCCACCATATAATCTCATCCTTTTCCAACGGTCCGCCTATCACCAAAAAAACCTCAGATTCACCTGCTAGAAACACCACTTCTGCATCTGTTCCGGGTTCACGTCGTATTCTCAACCCCACTCCACCAGTTCCCTCAATTTTTACAAATTTTTGCACCGTCACGCCATTGACATCAACCGGGGAGGGTATTGTGCTTGTGGGCAAAATTTCCAGCAAACTCGCGTCAATGGTGGGGATAGATGCCGCGGGTATGACGTCAAGATAGGCTCTTTCTGTAGCGCTGACTTGCTGCTTGTATGACAGACCGGTCAACAGCAAATAAAGATATAAAAGCAGCACGAGGGAGAAAACGATTGCTCCCAGGATCACTTTTCTATTGAACATTTATCAAACCTTTTCTGCATCAAGATGGAAAGATAAAGAACGCGAGTCCAAACAGGATGTAAACAGCCAGTAGAGCCGCTCCTTCCAGCCAATTTGTCTCACCATCAGCGGCCACAAAATAACTGATGATCACGGTGGCCATCAGGGCGGCTAACTCAAAAGTATTGAACACAAGATTCAATGGATTTCCCATGATGAGACTGATAAACACCAGCACCGGCGCGACAAATAGAGCGATCTGCAAGCTTGAAGAAACAGCAATCTCCATGCTGAGTTCCATCTTATTTTTCACCGCAACCGTTATCGCCACCAGGTGTTCAGCAACATTACCTATGATTGGAACCAAAATGATGCCAAGGAAGAATTCTGAAATCCCGGAACCTGCGACTACCTCTTCAACACTTCCCACCAGGATCTCACTCATCCATACGATACCCGCAGTCGCGAGGGCGAGAACGATCAGAGATTTCTTTACACTCCAGGTTGGCTGCCCCTCACCGTGTTCAACTGGCGCAGCCACACTGTGATTATTGCTGTAGCGTAAAGAGAAAACAATCCCTAAAGTGTACAAGATGATCATCACAGCTGCTACACACAGGCTCAATGTTTCCACTTTCACGTTGACCCCGGAAGCTGTCGAATGGCTGAACAATGACGGGACAACCAGCCCCAAGATGGCGATGCTTAACAGGATCGTGTTGTTAGTTGTGTGACGGCGGTCAAATTTTTGAACCCCGTTTTTTAGACCCCCCGCAAGAATCGACAATCCTAGTACAAATAAAAGGTTGCCGATGATCGAGCCGGTTATGGAAGCCTTGACCAACTCCAACAATCCCCTATTGATCGCGAAAAGTGTAATGATCAACTCGGCAGCATTACCAAGCGTGGCGTTGATCAATCCACCCATTTTCGGTCCAGTATGTGAAGCGAGACCCTCTGTTCCATCACCGATCAACCCCGCAAGCGGGACCACGCTCAACGCTGATAGTGAAAAGAGTACGATAGCATCCCACCCCAAGAATGACCCAATGATTGTCACCGGGAAAGCAAGCAGTAAAGAAAATAAGGGTTTCTTTTTTAAATATGTATAAACGTTATTCATATGGTCGATTATAACGAAAGATTCAAAAATTGCGCCATGTTATAATCCAAAAGATGGACGATCAATCCCTTCAAGATACTTTACTTGGCTCCAGGTACCGCCTTATCCACCAGGTTGGAAAAGGTGGAATGGCCTACGTCTATAAAGCCTATGACCAGATGCTTGAAAGACCGGTTGCGATCAAATTACTCAGGCAGGATTTCAGTACCGAACCGGGGTTTCGTGATCGCTTCAAACAGGAAGCGCGTTCAGCCGCCAACCTCTCACACCCGAACATCGTAACAGTGCACGACTTTGGAATAGACTCAGCCGGTGTATACATCGTAATGGAGTATATCGCCGGAACTGATCTAAAAACCAGGATATCCGAGGTTAACCGGTACCCTCTTCAGGAGGGTATCAATCTTATGGTTCAAGCATGCGCCGGTTTAGGCTACGCGCACAGGGCTGGGATTATACACTGCGATGTTAAACCGCAAAATCTATTGGTCACTTCAGACCAAAGACTCAAGATCACTGATTTTGGTATTGCCAGGGCGCTATCCACCCTTGAGGTCGAATCTGAACCTGATGTGATATGGGGCTCACCCCAGTATTTTGCCCCTGAGCAGGCTCTGGGAGCGCTCCCCACCCCTTCAACTGATGTTTATTCACTTGGTGTGGTGATGTACGAAGTTTTTACGGGGCACTTACCCTTTGAGGCCGATTCTGTCGAAGACTTGATCAAAATGCACCAGGAACTTCCACCAGCCGATCCACTTCAATTTGCGCCTGACCTGCCTGAGGAGTTAGTTCTGGTTCTCCAAAAGGTTCTATCAAAAGAGCCCT
>JACDJC010002929.1_pt1 | contig 12849 bp, 10 predicted proteins | sample 7454191 | NCBI WGS metagenome assembly JACDJC01 (sample SAMN14253291, study PRJNA609438) | sludge metagenome | isolation source: sludge after 25d culture with pyrite and EDTA | collected 2018-12-20 | reverse complement strand
TCGATTCCGATCCGGAAGAGCTGAAAAATACATGGGAGAATCGCTCCCCGGCCAGGCTGACAATTCGCCTTGCCAATTTGGCCGCTGGCTCGTTGGTCGTCTGGAAAAAGCTGTTGTAGTACGGCAGCACCTGCATCTGCTGCGCTGCGGCATCAACCAGTTCCTTGCGGCCGTAGCCCACGTTGACACACCACAATCCGGACATGCCATCGAAAATTTCGTTGCCTTCTGAATCCCAGATATAAACACCTTCGCCACGGGTGATTACCCTCGCCCCTTTACTCGCCAACGTTTTATGGTTCGTAAAGGGATGCATGTAATGTGCCGAATCCAGTGCTTGGATTTCATCGGTCTTTGCACGGGTCGTAGCCAACATGGTGTTCTCCTCGTTTTGATTCTGTTTCATTTTGTTCAAATCAAACGTGCATCAACAGATGCTCGCGTTCCCACGGGCTGATGACACGCATGAATTCTTCGTATTCGGTTTCTTTAACCGCCACATAAACATCGATAAAGCTGTCGCCTAGCACTTCACGCAGCGGTTTGGATGCATCCAATTGGCGCAGAGCCTCCGAAAGCTCTCGGGGCAATTGATAGTTCGAGTCATAGGCACTGCCGGTTGTCACGTCGCTTGGCTGTAATTTCTCGACAATGCCGAGATAACCACAGGCAAGCGTGACCGCCATAGCCAGATAAGGGTTGGCATCGGCACCCACGACCCGGTTCTCGACGCGGCGCGCTTCCGGCCCGGAATGGGGCACCCGGATACCGACGGTACGGTTGTCGTAACCCCATTCGATGTTGATGGGGGCGGCGCCACCGCGCACGATGCGGCGGTACGAATTCACGTAAGGGGCAAGCAACGCCATGGCTGAGGGCAGGTATTTTTGCAGGCCCGCGATGTAATTCAGGAACAACGGGGATTCGCTACCATCCGGATTGCTGAAAATATTCTGGCCGGTTCCGGTATCGAGCACGCTCTGATGGATATGCATTGCCGAGCCGGGCTCGTTGGCCATCGGCTTGGCCATGAAGGTGGCATACATGTTGTGACGCAGTGCCGCTTCGCGCAGCGTGCGCTTGAAGAAGAACACCTTGTCGGCAAGAACCATGGGGTCGTCGTGCAGGAAATTGATTTCCATCTGCCCGGCACCGAACTCGTGAATCAGCGTATCGAGTTCCAGCCCCATGATGTCGCAGTACTCGTAGATTTCCTCGAACAGCGGATCGAATTCATTCACCGCATCGATGCTGTACAACTGACGGCTGGTTTCAGCGCGGCCACTGCGGCCGATCGGCGGCACCAGCGGTTGGTTGGGATCGGTATTTCGCGCCAGCAGGTAAAACTCCAGCTCGGGGGCCACAATCGGCGACCAGCCCATGCTTTTGTACAGCTCGGTTACCTTGCGCAACACATTGCGTGGCGCAAAGTCCACCGGGGTGCCATCGTGGAACAGGCAATCCATGATCACCTGGGCCGTGGGATCAACCGCCCAGGGCACCAAACGAACCGTACCGGGGTCGGGAACCAGCACCATGTCCTTGTCGGTAAAGCCGAACACATTGTCGTAAGCCGGCCGGTTTTCAGGTGATTCACCGGTCACCGTCACACCCAGAACCGCTTCGGGGAGACGCATGGCACGCTCAGCGGTGAATTTTTCCCGCGGTAGGATCTTGCCGCGCGCCACGCCAGTGAGATCGGGAACAAGACACTCGATTTCCGTGACATTGTGAGCGGCCAGCCACTGGTCCATATCCTTGTGAGAAAAGTCTTTACGCTCAATCATATCGTTCTCCGTTTTATCCGTTTTATCACTCGGCACCGCGTGACGCAGCGCGTTCACGACAGGCTGTGCCAAAAGCGCGAAATATCGACAAGTAAGGCGGGTTGTTCAGTACATCCCATTCCGGGTGCCACTGCACCGCCAGCGCGAATGCTTTCGCATCGGAAATACGGATCGCCTCGATCAGCCCGTCGGGTGCATAAGCCTCGGCGACCAATCCCGAGCCAAGCCGCGCGATGCCCTGGCCGTGCAGCGAATTGACCATGAACTCGCCGCATCCCGTAATCCCGGCCAGCAGACCGCCGGGCACGGTCGAAACCAGGTGCCGGGGGCCATACTGCGCTTCCGGCAGCGTGCTATCGACTTCCCGATGATCGGCAAATCCTTCGGTGTCATGAACGGCCTGGTACAGGCTGCCGCCAAACGCCACGTTGATTTCCTGGAACCCGCGACAAATCCCCAACAGGGGAACGCCCGCCGCCACGGCCGCTTTGATTAACCGTAGGGTCGTGCTGTCACGCGCCGGATCAAGCGGCAGGGATGGGTCCAGCACGTCTTCATCAAAATGGGATGGGTGCACATTGGATACCGCGCCCGGCAACAGGATGCCATCGGCCAATGCAATCAAGGCTTCAAGTTCACTGTCCGAACCCAGCGCAGGGATCGCCAGCGGCACCGCTTGCGCCGCCCCGGCAACCGCCGCAACATACTTATGACCGACGGCATGAAATGTTTGACCGTCGATTTGTCTCATATCCGCGGCCATCAGAACAACCGGTTTACTGCGGTAAATCATTTATCCGACACTCTCTTAATTGGTACTGACCGGTCATTCTAAGCGTCTAATGGTACCTTGTGTGCACCAAAGCAAACCAAAAGATCATATTCTAAAAATAAACATATAAATCAATAATATATGTGTTTATTTTTCAAATAATTTTCACATAAACATCTATAATGGGTTTATTCTTAACCCAGAAAGGCAAACCAACAAGAGCCATTTGCTTGTTCTGCATGGAACCACTTTAAACGAGGAGACGGGCCGTGGAATCTTTAACCATTTCGGAATGGTTGCTCACCGAGCTCAAACAAGGGCGATTCCCGCCCCGGATGCCGACACATCGCCGTGTCTACGAAGCCATAAGGCGCGCCATTGCCACGCAGCATCTCACGCCCGGCGCCCGATTGCCGTCCACACGCAGCCTGGCGGAAGAACTCGGCCTGTCCCGAAACACGCTGCTGGCCGCATTCGAACAACTACATGAAGAAGGTTATGTCGTGTCGCAGATCGGTAGTGGTACCCGCGTTGCCGCCACGTTACCGGAGAGCTTTGTCACAACACAGGAATCCGGCGCGACACCGCAAACCGAAACGGCAAGGAATACAACCAGTCTCTCCAAACGGGGCACTATCGCGGCAGGGCCGTCGGATCAACCCAGTTATGAAGTGCAGCCTTTTACGCCCGGGGAGGATGATTTCTCCGCCTTCCCGACCCAGATCTGGCGCCGCCTGCTCAACCGCCAATGGCGCGATCCGCAGCCCGCCTTTCTGGACTATGGCCATGCCGGTGGCCATTTGCCGCTCCGGCACGCCATTGCCAACTATCTGCGCATGTCCCGCACCGTCAACTTGACGGTGGAACAGGTGCTGATCACCTCGGGCACACAGCAATCCATCGACCTGTGCGCCCGCATGCTCACCGATTACGGGGACCGCGTATGGGTTGAGAATCCCTGCTACTGGGGCGCGCGACGCGTTCTGGAGGTCAACGGCCTGACACTTCACCCTGTTGCCGTGGATGATGAAGGAATGGCACCAAGTAACACCGATTTTCGAAATCCACCGCGTCTGATCTATACCACGCCATCCCACCAATACCCCAAGGGCGTTGCCATGAGTTATGGACGTCGTCGCCTGCTTCTGGATTACGCTGCCAGCCGAGGAGCCTGGATTCTCGAAGATGATTACGACAGCGAATTTCGCTTCGAGGGACGGCCGCTCTCCTCACTGCAAGGCATGGATCAAAGCGGCTGCGTGCTCTATATGGGTACCTTTTCCAAGGTGATGTATCCCGGCATCAAACTGGGTTACATCGTGGTGCCGCCCGATTTGGCGGAACGCTTCAAGCGCGGGCTGTATGAACTGCAACGCCCCGGTCAGGTCGTGATTCAGGCGGCGTTGGCCGACTTTATCGAAGAAGGCCATTTCTCAACGCATATCCGCCGACTACGGCAACTGTACAAGGAACGGCGCTACCTGCTGCAAAAAGCATTGGCTCCTGTGACCAACGTCGGCGCTCGCCTGCCGCCCGCTGGCTCCGGACTGCATCTGGTGGTGGAACTCCCCCCGACCTGTGACGATGTGCGCGTTGCCGAATTGGCCGCAGAACAAGGCCTGCGCGTTTATCCGTTATCCCATTACAGCGTGGGAGACAAGCGCGAGAAAGGGCTGATTATCGGCTATGCCTATGCCGCCACGGATCGCATCATGACCTATGGCCGCATCCTTGCCGATGTGATTCAGGCGGCCCTGAGCAATTAGATAGTGTAGCCACAAGATCAGCAGCCAGAGTGCGAGGCAGCGAATTTGCTGGGCGGCCACGAACGAAGTGACGTTTTCGCGTAACGCACTGCGATTCCCCGCCAACGCTTGAGGCACAGAAGGTGTTCTCGACCAGATGGCGCAGCTTTTAGAGCACTTTGTCGTACGGCCTGGGTTGTTTACGGTTCTTGCGCGGCGGAATCACGGTTTGCACACCTTGTGCTTGGACATGTGCCACGATTGCGTCGCTGTCGCAGCCTTTTGCCTTCAATCAACTACCCAACCTCTACGCAATCGCTCGGGTACCTTCCGTAATAACGACTCGGAGCGGCAGACCATGCGCATCCACGGCCAGATGTACCTTGGTGTTGAGCCCCCTTTTGCGCGGCTCACCGCCTAATTATCGCCCCGCGAGCCGGCTGCGTGCGGATGGGCCTTGCAGTGATTGGCATCGATAATGAGCCATTCTAAATCAGGCTCACCAATGAACTGGGCAAATGAACTGCGTCAGGAGCGACGCCCAAATACCCTTGTCGCGCCAGCGGCAAAAGCGCCGACAGGTGTTCTTCCATTCGGCATACTCGGCGGGCAAATCTCGCCACTGCACGCGGGCAAATGAGGATCCAGCAAGACCCAATGTCGGTCTGCGAGGTCGTGTTGATGAAGCATCACAGCCATTTCAATGGCTCGGTTGTTATGAACAGCACAACTACGACACAACTTATGACGACACCATATAAGCATGCCGCATTCTGCACAAGGCAATGCACTGGATAGTTGCCCCGGGTTCCTGACGGCGACTATCCAGAACATTGTGCACATTTTGTCCTTAACAATTAATTCATGTATGCGTAACAGCGTGGTAACAAACTCTATGTAGCCTCATGGTTGTTCACGGTTTGCATGATAAAAAACGATATTGATTACGTTATGTAATCAATATCGTAATCGCCAGGAAGTTGCCATGATCAATTTAAGAGATGTCAAAGTCGAATTTTCCGGCGGGGTGACTGCATTGCAATCAACTTCACTCGAATTCAGGAACGGGGAGTTCACTGTTTTGCTTGGCGCCTCAGGTGCAGGCAAGTCCACGCTGCTACGCACACTCAATTATCTGCAGCGGCCGACGGGCGGGCGGATTCTGGTTGCTGGTCTGGGCGATCTGAGCAATGTCCGACTCCTTCGCCAACATCGCCGAGCGACAGGCATGATCTTCCAGCAACATCAGCTCATCGGTCGCCAGACTGCGCTGGCTAATGTGTTGTTAGGTCGTGTCGGCTATCACTCGACTATTCGCAGCCTGTTGCCGTTACCGAGGGCGGATCGCCAGCTTGCGCTGGAATGCCTAGAGCGAGTCGGTCTCTTGCACAAGGCACTGGAGCGAGTGGATTGCCTGAGTGGCGGCCAGCAACAGCGGGTCGGGATCGCCCGCGCATTGGTGCAACGCCCGCGCCTAATGCTGGCTGATGAGCCTGTCGCCAGTCTCGATCCCGCCTCATCGAACACGGTGCTGTCGTTATTGCAGAGTATCTGCCGAGAGGATGGCATCGCCACGATCATAAGCCTGCATCAGGTCGAACACGCTAAAAACTTTGCCGATCGTGTCATCGCCCTGGATCAGGGACAGGTGGTATTCGATGGTGCGCCCGCGACACTCACCGATCAGTTGCTCGAGAAGATTTATCACCATCCGATTTCCCGCACCGACGATACAACAGAGTTCACCGACTTCCCATCGCCGGTCGCAGTCTATTAATTCACAACTACAGAGGACTCAAGCATGAAACGTTTTCTTCAATTTATCAGTGCCGTGATACTGGCTTCCATAACACTATTCGCGTATGCCGGCAGCAAATCCGACCCGGACACGCTCAAGGTGGCGCTGTTGCCCGATGAGAACGCCACTACCATTATCAAGAATAACCAGCCACTTAAGGACTATCTGGAAAAGCGGCTGAACAAAAAGATCGAGCTGATCGTGACGACCGATTACTCCTCCATGATTGAAGCCATGCGTCATGGCCGTCTGGATATTGCTTACTTTGGTCCGCTGTCCTACGTGCTAGCCAAGAGCAAAAGCGACATTGAGGCGTTTGCCGCACTGGAGAAAGATGGAAGTACCACCTATCAGTCCGTCGTGATTGCTAATATCAGGGCCGGTATCAATGATTTTGCGGATATCAAGGGCAAGAATATGGCCTATGGCGACATGGCGAGCACTTCCAGCCACCTGATCCCAAAATCCATGCTCGCGGACAAGGGGCTGTGGGCCAAGAAGGACTACGAGGAACACTTCGTCGGCGCTCACGATGCCGTTGCGCTTGCGGTGCAAAACGGGCATGCCCAGGCGGGCGGGCTGAGTCGCCCGATCTTCGAATCCCTAGTAGCGCGCAAGATAATCAGTCTCGACAAGGTCAAGGTGCTTGGGTATTCAAAGCCGTTCCCTCAGTATCCGTGGACCATGCGCTCAAACCTAGCACCGGCGCTCAAGGACAAGATCAAGGTGGCTTTTCTGGAGATCAGGGACCCAGCCGTACTCAAACCGTTCAAGGCTGATGCCTTCGCCGCCGTCACCGACAAGGACTACGATGTGGTACGCGAGCTTGGTTCCTTATTGCATATCGACCTAAGCAAGTTCTGAACCATGAGCAAAACAGCACTCGAAACGTTCGATCAAATAATCGAACAGCAGGGACGAGTTTGGAAGCGCAGCGTGCTCCAGCTCGGTCTGGTACTGTTGATTGTGATCTTCAGTTCCTACTATGTAGGGTTGTTCGATCTGCCGCGCCTAGCGGACGGCATCCCGAGCATCTACGGGCTCGCGGGCGAGATGTTTCCGCCGGATTTCAGCGATGTGCGGAACTGGGTGAGGCCGCTGGTTGACACGGTTGCCATGAGCATCGCCGGCACGGCGCTCGCAGTATCTTTGTCCCTGCCGCTAGCCTTTCTTGCCGCGCGCAACACCACACCGCATCCGCTGGTGTATCACATGGCACGCGGCGTTCTGAATACCTTACGTGCCGTGCCCGAACTAATTATGGGCATCCTGTTGGTTGCCGCCGTCGGTTTTGGCGCCTTGCCGGGGGTGCTGGCGCTCGGTCTACATTCGATCGGTATGGTTGGCAAGTTCTTTGCTGAGGCGGTCGAACATGTTGATGAGGCGCCGGTGGAAGCGGCGCTTGCAGCCGGTGCGACACCATTACAGGTCATCATGCACGGCGTTTTACCACAGGTGTTGCCGCAAATGGCGGATATCTCCATCTATCGCTGGGAGTATAACTTCCGCGCTTCCACTATCATGGGTATGGTGGGCGCAGGCGGTATCGGCTTCGAGCTGATGGGTTCGCTGCGGATCATGCAATACCAGGACGTGTCGGCCCTGCTGATTGTCATTTTGCTCATGGTCACGCTGGTGGATTCCTTCAGCGGTTACCTGCGCAAGCGTTTTAAATAAGCCGGAGAGAAACAGTATATGAAACCGAAAGTCGTCATCACCCACTGGGTACATCCCGAAGTCCTCAACTACCTGCGCAATACCTGCGAGGTGATTCCCAACGAGACGCGCACGACCCTGCCGCGCAGCGAGATCCTCGCACGCGCCAGGGATGCCGAGGCCATCATGACCTTCATGCCCGATAGCATCGATGAGGAATTTCTCGCGGCCTGTCCGCGCCTGCGGGTGGTCGGCTGCGCGCTGAAGGGCTACGACAACTACGATGTGGATGCCTGCACCCGCCGGGGTGTATGGATTACCAACGTGCCGGACCTGCTGACGATCCCGACTGCTGAGCTGACCATCGGCCTGCTGATCGGGATCTCGCGCAAGGTCCTGGCCGGCGATCGTTTCATTCGCTCCGGTGAGTTTAACGGTTGGCGCCCGACCTTGTACGGTACCGGCCTGACCGGCATGACGCTCGGGATCATCGGCATGGGTGCCGTGGGTCAGGCGATCGCCCAACGCCTGGTCGGTTACGACATGCATCTGCTGTATACCGACCCGGCCACCTTGCCGCGCGTCGATGAAATTCGCTGGGGCCTGACCCAGGTGAGCCTGCCGGCATTGCTCGCGCAGAGTGACTACGTGGTGCCGATGGTGCCGTTTACGCCGGAGACGCTGCATCTCATCAATGCGCAAACCATCGCGCAAATGAAGGACGGAGCTTACCTGATCAATACCTGCCGCGGTTCGGTGGTCGACGAACAGGCGGTGGTGGCGGCCCTGGCCAGCGGCAAACTGGCCGGTTATGCCGCGGACGTGTTTGAAATGGAAGAGTGGGCGCGACCGGATCGCCCGCGCAGCATTCCTCAGGCTCTAATCGACGACACCGAGCACACCTTGTTTACACCGCATTTGGGTTCGGCCGTGGATGCAGTTCGTTTGCGGATCGAGTTTGAAGCAGCGCATAACATCGTGCAGGCCTTAAATGGAGAACAACCGCAAGGTGCGATCAACATGCTGGATCGGAGGGAAAAATTCTGACAGCCTTGAACCTAGAGCAGGTGGCCAGTTTCCTCGCCGTTGTGCGTACGGGAAATTTTCGTTCCGCAGCACGCGAGCGCGGCCTTACTCAGGGTGCTGTCTCGCAACACATCAAAAAACTAGAGGCATTCCTGAGCTCTAGTTTACTCGAGCGCACACATCAGGGCTGCGTAACAACCCCGGAAGGTGCGCGATTTGTGCCGCATGCCGAAAGTCTTTTACGAATGAATGCGCGTGCACTCTCATCGATACTACGTGACTGTGTTGCTGTAGGTGCCAGTTCCAACATTGGTACCTACATGTTGCAACCCTACGTCAAATCGTTTCTGGACATCCAGAATCGCACTTGTGATGTCGATGTGCAGATTCACCAGAACCCGGTGGTGGCGGACAAGTTGAGTGAAGGTGAGATCGATGTCGCAGTGATGGAATGGTGGGACGAACGTCCCGGTTGCAGCGCTTATCTATGGCGTCGAGAAGAATTGGTTGTGATTGTGCCACCGGATCACATTTGGGCCGCGCTATCTTACATTCCAGTTTCACTTCTCAAAGGTGCTCCAATGTTGGCGGGTGAGTCGGGCACCGGTACTGGCCGCCTGCTGTCACGTTACTTTGGTGAGGAGGCGGTCAATCTAAAGATTGTCATGCACCTAGGTAGTACCGAGGCAGTGAAGCAATGGGTAATAGCCGGTTTGGGTATCTCGCTGGTGCTTGCTAGTACCGTCGAGCACGAGTGTAGGGAGGGGGGTTTATGTGCGATTCCGCTTGAAGGTCAGCCGTTATACAAGGATCTGTTCGTTATCTGGCGTGACTCACTAGGAGAGGATAGCCAACCACGCCGGTTTGCAGAAAGCCTACGCCAGTCAGTCAAATAATGGTCTTAAACCCGTGCTCAAGGCAGGGTATGCTCAACCCAGCGCGTCGCGCAGTCGGTACCACGTCATGCCCAGAACGAGCGCCGGCATACGCAATCGTTTTCCGCCAATGAAACTATGGTGCGGAATGCGCGCCATCAGATCAAGTCGCTCCGCTTGACCGCTGATGGCTTCTGCAACCATCTTGCCCGCCATGCCGGTGAGTGCCACGCCATGACCAGAGAAACCTTGCAGATAGAACACGTTCGGCGCCATCTGGCCGAAGTCCGGCGCTCGATTCATGGTGATGTCCACAAAACCGCCCCAGGCGAATTCCACCTTGGCATCTGCCAGCTGGGGGAAAACCTGCTGCATCCGCTTGTGCATGTCTTGCTTGAGATTGGGCGGCGTCATGGTGCTGTAGCTGACCCGGCCGCCAAACAACATCCGGTTGTCCGCGGAGAACCGGAAGTAATCCAGCACGACATTGGTATCGCAAACCGCTGACTTGGTGGGAATCAGGCGTGAAACCAATTCCGGGTCCAGCGGTTCGGTGCCGACGATGTAGGTACCCACCGGCATGATTCGACTTGCGAGCGAAGGCGCCAATTTCGGCGATACTTCGGGCAGGTACATGTTACCCGCCAGTACGACATAACACGCCGTGATGCTGCCCTTGTCCGTATGCAGCACGGCAGGTTCGCCCCTGGTCATCGTGCGCACCGGTGTGTGTTCGCAGAGCCGCACACCCAGACTGTGCGCCGCGCGCGCCAGGCCCAGCGTGTAGTTGAGCGGATGCAGATGCCCCGAACGACGATCGTAATAGCCGCTATGAAAGCGCGGACTATCGATCCACTGATTCAGGGCATCCGGTTCGATTAATTCGGCGTCAGAATCGTAGTGGTAACGCTGCGCCATGGTCTCAAACCAGTCTCGCAGGGCGGCGCCTTTGCGCTTGCCGACGGCCACACCGAGAAAACCATCGACAAGATCGCAGTCAATATCGAACCGCTTGACTCGTTCGCGCACCAAATCGAGCGCCTCGATGGTGATATCCCATGCCTGTTGAGCGGCTTCAAGCCCCAATGCCTTTTCGATTACCGATTGATCGCAGGCGAGGCCCGAGATGATCTGCCCGCCGTTGCGGCCACTTGCGCCCCAACCGACGGTTTGGGCTTCCAGCACGATGACCGAATAGCCGCGATCCGCCAGCTCGATGGCCGCAGACAACCCGGCGAGCCCCCCACCAACGATGCACACATCCGCTGTGGCATCGCCATCCAGCGGCGGGTAGTTCGAATGAGCATTGGCACTGGCCGTGTAATAGGAGTTCTGAATCAGTTTTTGTTCGCAGGCGAGCATGGTGGATTCCGTTCAAGTTGAGGCGCGCGCGGCCAGACGACCGCAGAGCCAGGTCCAGATCATCGTCGACGCCGCATTACTGGTCAGCTCGGCGTGATCGTACGGCGGGGCGACTTCGACAAGATCCATGCCCACCCAATTAAGATCGTGCCAGCCCTCCAGCAGGGTCATGGCCTGCGCGGTGGTCAGGCCGCCCGGCTCCGGCGTGCCCGTTCCCGGCGCGAAGGCCGGATCGAAGACATCGATATCGAAGGACAGATAGACCGGCGGATTTCCGTTCTGCGCCAGACGTGCCCGCACCTCATCGATGACATCCTGCAAACCGGCACCATCGCGGCCGCGCAATTCGCGGGCTGTGTAAATGCGACCACCCTGATCATTGACGAATTCGCGTGCCTCGCGCACGCCCGATGAACGGATGCCGACCTGAACAAAGGCTTCCGGTATGACCAGCCCTTCTTTGAAGGCTTCATACACCCAGGTGCCATGCCCTGAAGGCTCGCCGAAATGGTCCGTCCAGGTATCGCAGTGGGCATCGAAATGGATGCAGGCCAACGGCTGGCCGAAATGCGCACGATAGGCACGCAACAACGGCAAGGTGATCGAATGGTCACCGCCGAGCCAGACCATTTCATGCCGATCCAGCAGTGCGTTTACCTGCGGCATCAACGCAGCGCGCATGGTTTCCAGACTCGTGTTGGGAAGCAGCAAATCGCCCAGATCGACCAGTTCATCCAGCGGCGAGGTATCGAACAGCGGGTGGGTCGCATCACACAGCATCCGGCTGGCCTGACGAATCGCGCCGGGCCCGAGTCGCGAACCGGGGCGATTGGTCACGCTGCAATCCCAGGTTACACCGGCCATGGCAAAGGGTTTGCCCGACTCGGAGGAGGGCGGCGCATCCGGGGTAATCTGCAACCCGAGGAACCCGCCGGCAGACAAATAGGCAAACGTATGATTCATGGCGTCACTCCATTCAGATCAATCACAAATAGCGCACGCGCTACCGCTTATGCGGCACACTTTTTTCCCACCCTGTCCGAACGGCGTCGAACAGGGTTTTTATCAAAAATTTATTATCAAGCGCGTTGATTTCGGTAGGATACTAACCCAGACATTGGTCCAATCGACAGGGCCATTTTGCACAAATAGATGGGGCCATTTGCCCCCGATAAAGGTCCGACATGCATTCGACCAACGACGCCCTGATTGCCCATGCCGAACGCCTGCTGAAAAGCGAGCGCCAGCAATTCCTGCAACGGCATCCCACGTCGGTGCGACTGGCCGAGGAAGCCCGCAAGCATTTCCTCTACGGCGTGCCCATGCACTGGATGAACGACTGGGGCACCCCCACGCCCCTGTTCGTGCGTGAAGCACAGGGTGCGCACTTCACCTGTGCCGACGGTATCGATTACACGGATTTTTGCCTCGGCGATACCGGGGCGATGTTCGGTCATAGTCCGGAACCGGTAGCCCGCGCGCTGCAAGCGCAAGCGCGGCGCGGCTTCACCACCATGCTGCCCGGTGTAAACACACCGGATGTCGGTGCGGCGCTGGCCGATCAGTTCGGCCTGCCCTACTGGCAACTGGCGACCACTGCGACCGACGCCAACCGCTTTGTGCTGCGTTGGGCGCGGGCGGTCACCGGGCGAACCAAACTGCTGGTATTCGATGGCTGCTATCACGGCACGGTGGACGACACCCTGGTTGATTGTGTGATCAAGGATGGGAAGACGGTCAGCCAAACCGTCAGCAGGGCCAGCTTACTCGGGCAAACGGTCGATCTCGGCCTTAATACCGTGGCGGTGGATTTCAACGATCTGGCGGC
>JACDJC010002927.1_pt1 | contig 12863 bp, 8 predicted proteins | sample 7454191 | NCBI WGS metagenome assembly JACDJC01 (sample SAMN14253291, study PRJNA609438) | sludge metagenome | isolation source: sludge after 25d culture with pyrite and EDTA | collected 2018-12-20 | reverse complement strand
CCCCTGAACTCCCACTCCACCAGGTCGGCCGACCGGTAGATGGGGGTATTGCGGATATCCTCGGTGGCATAGAGGTAGAACCAGCCGTCACCTGACCTGATGATGGTCGGGTCGGGCAGGCTCCTGGGCACCACCGGATTGGCATATACCGTGGGATCTTCGGTCTGTGGGTCGTCGGGCGGGTTTTTGTCGCTGCAGGCCATGGCCCCCCAACCCAGTGAACACAGCAACAAGGCTGCAACCATCTTCTTTCTGAAACTGCTCATCATATCTTTTGTTTTTTTTGGGTGTCTCCCGCCGGGGCTTCGCACCGATACGGGCACTGATCGTTATACGGAAAACCGGTCCACAGGGTAACGGCCCCAGGGGAATTCCGGTAAATAATTCATCATAACTGTCATTCGATCACCATCTCGAACCGGTCGTAAGGGGCCGTGCGGTGCGCCAGGTGCCTCGTGGCGGGGGAAATCCCGAACAGGGGCGAATAGGTGCGCACGCCAATGGTCTTCCCGTCGGGCATGAACTCGAGGATCCTGAGCCAGCCGTCGCCTCCGTTGCCCTCGTAACCGCCGCCCAGGGTCTGCACGTTGAACATCATCTGGTGGATTTCGGTACCATGACTGCTTTTGTCGACGCGGTAGCCCACATTGTCGGCGAACTCGCCGTTGGCGTTGGCGATATGTCCGCAGATCACCATCCTGATGTTTTTAGAATCCTTCAGCAGCTTTTCCCAGATGTCCTTTCCCGTGTTACCGGGCAGTCCGCGGTTATCGCTGTCGACCAGGATGGCATCTTCGCCCTGTCCGGCACGCAGGTAGGCATGGGTCATGAAGATGACCTTGTGTTCGCTGTATCTGGGATCGTTTGTCACCCCTTTGGCCCACTCCAGCACTTCATTGCGTGGCAGGAATTCGGAGGTGATGACCAGGATCTTGCCCCAGGCCTTGTCCCTGAATTCAAAGGCCGCATTCTCGAGCGACGGGATACCGTTCCGGTTGGGGAAGGCATCGACGGCCACCTCGCGCCAGGCACTGTTCCGCTCAAAGGGGAAGTACTCGGGGAAACGGGTCATGGGGTTCTCCGAATTCCGGTAGCCATAGTCGTGGTTACCCGGAGAGACAATATACGGCACCTTGTTGTCGAGGCGCGAAAAGCTCTTCGATATCGCCTCCCACATCTCCCTGCTGGTCTGGTTGAGCATCTTCCGGTTGCGGATGATGTTTTCGTTCTGCTCGACCAGGTCGCCGGTACAGAGGACCGCCTTGATGTTCAGGTGGTCGATATTGTCGGCGATCCAGGCCGTCATCAGGTCAAAGATGGGCTGGTTGATGTCGTATTTGATGTTCCCCTGCGGATCGCCCAGCAGGATCATCGAGAACGACTTGGGATCCGACAACTCCTGCCGGTCGGCCCGTTTCTGTGCCATCAGCTGCACCCCTAAAGCCAGGCCAAGGATAAGAAGGGATAGTTTTTTCATGGGAAGCAAGATAATACGTTCATCTCCGAAATTACTTCTTTTGCATTACCCGCCAAAATATTAAAAAATGGCTGGCCACAGGGCAAAAACCCCCAATATTTTTCATTTACCGCACAACAGGGAATGCCGAGATTCTCAGACGGGCAGCGCCCATGGGGACGAGGGTGATTTCCTCTTCGGGTTCGGCAGTTTTTGCGGGATAGAGCGGCAGTACATCCACCAGGCCATGTTCGTCGATACCCCACGATGGAATCCTTTTGCCCCGTGCCTTCAGTTCGATGGGGGCATTGGCAAGGCTAAACGGGTAATTGTCGGCAGGCCACTCCTTGCGCACCACCTCGAATGATCTTTCGGGGTTATCCTGGTCCAGTACCAGTCCGTAGTTCCAGGGAGTCAGGGGATTGATCTCGAAAGCCGGCCATTTTTCAGGATCGGCCCCTTCCTGCCATTTCGAATCCCAGATGGCGGTTTCGGCACTGTTCAGCGGCTTGTATTCTTCCCCGATGCGCAACGAGAAGGTGATGGGCCCGTAATCGACCGATACGCTGTTCTGGTTGACCTGCCAGGTGCGGACACCGAGTTCCATGGGCAGGTGCAGTTCGACCTTGTCGCCCTCATTCCATTCCCTGTCGATCCGGATATACGATCCGGCACGGGCATCCAAGTCAGCCATTTTGCCGTTGATGCTGACAGAAGCCTCTTTGCACCATCCCGGAACACGCAGGTAGAGCGGGAAATTGACCGCCTGTGGGGTATTAAGGGTGAAGCGGACTACATCCTCAAACGGGTAGCGGGTATCTTCAGTCAGCCTGACTTCTGTCCCGTTGCCCACCTTTGCGGTGGTGACACACGAGTTGTACATCACGGCTGCCAGTCCGTTGTCGTTGGAGGCCATCACCAGATTCTGCAGATAGTAAGGCAGGGCATGGCCATGGTTGTGCTGGCAGCAGCGGCTGCTAAACGGATTCATGGTGAGGAACGGACCCTCATTGGCAATTCCGGGGGCATGGTTGTGGCTGTCGGCCGTTACGCCATTCGGACAGGTAATATACCGCAGCGCTTTCATGTCGTGGGTAAAGGCAGCGGTAAAGCTGTTGAAGAGGACATCCTCGCAATGGTCGGCCCACATGGGATCGCCGGTGATGCGGACCAATATGCCGTCGGAGGTCATTTGCTCGGCAAAGCCACAGGTTTCGGTACCCTGGCGCGGATCGATGTAACCCATCCGGGCATTCTCGTCGGATCCGAACATTCCGCCCGGCACCTGACCGAAAGTCCTCCTGATCAGGTCATGGTTCTTGTAAGTATGGTACAAATGAGAAGAATCACCGGTCTGCATGAAATAGGTGGCAGGTTCCCTGAAACACTGGGCAATGTTGACATTGTGCCAGTTGGGGAGGCTCGACTGCCGCATCCAGTTGGCGGTGTTCCGGTGGATCTTTTCGGCCAGTTCGAGTAGCCACTCCTCGCCCGTATGGTTATAGAGCCAGTAGACACTGTAGAGGTTATCTCCTCCCCTGCTGTTTTCCCAATAGCTGTCGAGGAACGCCTCATCAGGCACGGTCATTTCGTACCGGAAATAGTTTTGCATAAAACGGATGATTCGCTCATCTCCCGAATACTCATAATAATTCTGGAGGGTGAAGAGTACAATCATGTTCGACCAGAAATCGAGGTGACCGGTGCGGCCCGATCTCACCTCGGGACCAAACCATCCGTCTTCACGCTGGCTGGCAAGGATTGCCTCTATCCAGACTTTGGCTTCGCTGATCATGGCTTCGTCCTGAAACATGAAGGCCATGTCGGAATGCCCCTTAACCAGTAAGGGACCTCTTCCCAGCCATGGTCACCTCCCGCCGAAAGCCATGCGTTGTCGTTCTTGTCGAGCCATGCGCTGATTTCGCCCAGGTTACCTGCCAGGCCATCCTTTTGCAGCTCGAGCAGCTTCAGTATCCATCCCTCCGGCTGGATGGCACCCAGCGGCAGCTTGATGAAGTGGGCAGGCTGCAATGGCTGGCGATTGCTTAAATAATGATCATTTTGGGACTGAAGGTCAGCATGGGAAACTACCTGTACTTCATTGATGACTGAAGGATTGTTGCATCCTGAAATTCCCAACCATATCATTATACAAACGAATATCAAATTTCTCATCTCAATGTCAATTTCCCAGTGTTAAACTTTTAATTAGATCTACCTCTTCCTGTTTGTATGGTGTCCCATCAGGCCTGAAAATATCGTGAAACCATAGTTCCGGTTCCGATCCATCGGGAATGGGATTATCCCATGCATACATTGTGTTTGTTTTGCCGGCAACAAGCCCCCAGTTGATGGCTCCCACATTTGCCTGCTTCAGCAGTGGCATCGTATTTTCGAATGTGCTGTTTCGTGTCCGGGCCATATATTCGGTACAAACCAGTGGACGTCTATAATTTTTCAGGGTATCAATAGTATTCTGATGATTTTCAGGCCCAACATAATTATGGTAAGTTATGATATCGGAAACCTGAAGCTGAAACTTGTTGAACTCAACGAGGCCCGGATTCCAGACACCCGCAGTAAGTGGTTGAGAAGGTCGAACTTCCCATGCCCATTCAAAAACTTTCTTTAATAGGTCCATTGATTTGCCCCCGTATGCACTGTTTCCAGGTTCGTTGTACAAATCCCACAAGACAATTCCCTCATGATTGCCAAAATGTTGCATGACATCTTTCACATAGATCTCTAACTTATTTATCAGAGCGGAATCCTCGAAAATTAGGATTCCCGGATCCTGAATCCAACCCGAATTGTGCACGCCCGGTTTTGGTTCGGGCTGTATACCTGCCTGATAAGTACTATTCCAGCAATCGTCAAAAAACACAAAGATTGTTTTAATGCCATGGCTTTCGGCAATATCCAGGTATTCCTGCATCCGGTTTTTAAATCCATCATTATCCACATCCCAGGCTACATGGTGCAAGTACACTCGCATACAGTTCATGCCGATATCTGCCGCCCAGCCAAGTTCCCTGTCAATTGTTTCAGGATCAAAAGTCTCTTCTTGCCAGAATTCCAACTGGTTGATTGCTGTACTGGGAGTGAAATTGGATCCACGAAGCCATCCATTCTCCTTTTCCCACAATTTTGCCTGTTCCAAGGTCCAGATTTTTGGAGTAACTTCATTGTTTCCATTTTCTTTGTTCTGATACTGGCAGGAAAAAAAGAATAAGGCAGCTACTGACAGAAGCAAAATATTTTGTTTTATCATTTTAAGAAGATTCATTAATTATAATTTTGATATAAACTTTAACCCATCAGGCCATATCCAGTTCCACTGCGGTTACCGATGCAGGCGGGAACTCTATGGGTTCACCGACATTCAGCTTCCTTTCGCGGGGCTTCAGCGGATCATCCTCGGCCCGCAGTATTTCAAAAGCCGGATCGGCCGACAACCCGAAGGCCTTTCCTGAAAGTATCTTCATGTTTTCGACATCTATGGAAGTCTTGACGGTCTGGATGCGACTGGTGTTGACCACATGCAGATATACCGTGTTTCCGGTACGGCTGGCGGTAATATCCAATCCATCGGGCACGCTTTGCACATCGATAGAATTTGTTCCCGTATGATGCCTGTAAAGGCTCATGATTTTGGCCACCGGCATCATAAACGACCGGCCACCGGGCACGGGTACCATGATGGCATTCACCTGCCAGCGGGTGCCGCAAAAATCGGCAAGGGTGGCAATCTTAAGCACATCGCCATTTCTCTCGTGCAGGTTCATCAGTCGAGCATACGACACACCGGCAGCCCAAGAGGACAAAACCTCGCAACGGTTTCGGCCAGGCAGGGCATAATGGCATTCGGTCAATGCGAGGGGCATCCCTGTTCCGCTAACTTCCTCCCTGATCCTCCTGATTTTTTCCTCGTGGGGTTTATACCCATCCATCAATATCTCCCATGTGGCGGCAGGGTCTTCGCGATACTTGTTGTCTCGCAGGGGCGAATTCTTCACGTTGTGTCCTGGATCATACATGTGATGAAAAGCGATCATATCCAGATGTTCACCGGCCATCTCTATCATTCTCTTCGACCATCCGCTGTCGCCCCAGCCTATGAGCTGAATGGACGGATCCACTTTCTTCATGGCTTTGGCAAATTCAATGGTTTTTCTGGCGGCGGTATCCACATCAAATCCGCCGCTGCCATAGGAAGTTTCATTCCCGATCTGCCATACCCTGATGTTGTGCGGATTCTGGAAGCCATGCCTTTTCCTCTCCCTGTTGGATGGATTGTTGCAGTAATCGACCCATGCGGCTGCTTCTTCCGCATTGGCCGACCGGATATCACCTTGTGGCGTCACCGACCATTCACGTTTGCCGTCCGATTCAAAATTAACGCTCATCAAGGGGTCGGCCTTCACCTGGTTGCAGAAATCCACAAACTCGGCTGTGCCTATCTGGTTGGATTCAATCCCGTTCCACTGGATATTGAGCATGGGTTTGCGGCTTTCCCTGGGTCCGACCGCTTCCTTCCAACGGTAATAAGAGCTGAGGATACCCCCCCACCGGATCATTCCCGGAGCCAGTTCCTGCGTTACCTCAACGACATCGTCCCTCCATTTTTGCTGTTTGTGGTCCCATGCAGCTTCCACAGAGCTGTCGGTAACGCCGAGCGGCTCCATGAACTGCATGTACAACCATGGCGACAATTCGAATTTTGGGGCAGGGTTTATCCTGATCAGTGAAGATTCGGCTGCAACACCGGCAAATGCCACGTTCACGCTGGGGGCTGCCATCATGGTGGCACCACCAACCCCTGCCATTTTTATAAAGTTTCTTCGTTTCATGGGTTGTTTTAGTTCATCAGTTTGTCGTAAAATTGTTGCCATGCCCTACCCAGTGAATCCACCTTTTCGGGATGCACTTCCGCGAGGTTAACAGTCTCGGTGCGGTCGGCCGACAGATCAAACAGCTCCCATGGGCCACCCCTGCGGGCCGCTATCTTCCAGTCGCCCACCCTGAAAGCCTTACCTCCTTCGTGTTCCCAGAAGAGGGTGTCGTGGATGGCGGTGGTTTCACCCCTCAGCAGGGGCAATAGGCTCTTGCCGTCGGGAAGTCCCGAGGTATCAAACATGGTAGGATCATCGATGCCGGCAACTTCCAGACAGGTAGGCAGGATGTCGATGATGTGTCCGGCGCCATGCCGCAGCGTGTTTTCACTTCCCTGCAACGCAGCAGGCCAGTGGACGATCATAGGGGTACAGATGCCCCCTTCGAAGGACTCGATTTTCCAATAGCGGAAAGGAGTGTTGGCAGCCCCGGCCCATGCACGGCCCAGATATCCCCAGGTGTTTTGGGCACCCGGGCGGTCGTAGCCGTCGGAGGGGTAGCGTATCTTTTCGCCCGACCGGGTAAAGGCGGGACGGTCAAATCCCGGGGGATATCCTCGTTCATAGGAAGCCCCGTTATCGGCCAGGAAGATGATCAGCGTGTTATCCAGCTGGCCGGTCTCCCCAAGTTTGGCGATGATCCTGCCAATGCCCTGGTCCATCCGGTCGACCATGGCGGCATGCGCTTCCATGTGGTTGGCCTCCCACTCCTTGTTTTCACATTCGTCCCAGATCTGTCCCGACTCATTGACGGCACAGGCTGCGGTTTCCGGATTGAACAGTCCCATCTCCACCATGCGTTTGTAGCGGCTTTGCCTGAGCGCATCCCAGCCATCGTCGTACATTCCCTCATACCGGGCGATATCTTCCGGAAGGGCATGCAACGGCCAGTGCGGGGCGGTATAGGCCACATAGAGGAAGAAAGGGTCATCGCCCTCGCCGTATTGTCCGATCATTTCCACCGACTTGTCGGTGACAAAGTCAGTCATGTAGAAATCATCGGGCACCTCTTTGATGGCTTCCTCGTTGTGCACCAGGCTGAAAGGATCAAAATAGTCGACCACGCCCCAGATCACTCCCCAATGCTCGTCGAATCCACGATTGCTGGGGTAAGTTGCCAATGGGGCAAACACGGCACTGTCGGACTGGTGCCCCAGCCATTTCATCTGCTCCTGGTGGTCGGGCAGCTGGAGGGTCTCCGAGAGATGCCATTTCCCGCTCATGCCCGTGCGGTAGCCATTGGCTTTCAGGATCTCAGCCAGCGTGGGCGAGTCGGCCGACAGGTTCTTGCCGTTCAGGTCGAGGCCCACCCGGTGGGGGTACTTGCCCGTAAGCAGCGATGCCCGTGACGGGCAGCAACGTGCGGCGTTGTAAAACTGGGTAAAGCGGACACCCTGGCTGGCGAGGGCATCGAGGTTGGGAGTCCTGATCTCGCCCCCGTAGCATCCCAGATCGGAATAGCCCAGGTCGTCGGCCATAATGACCAGGATGTTGGGTCGGGCAGGGCTGTTGCCCTGATTGGCGGATTTCGGCTGGTTTTGGCACGATGCCAGTGCCAGGATCGACAATCCGAATACCGGAAGTTTTGAATGGTACATAGCCAGTTTTTGCAGGTTTGATGTTGTCGTGAATCCCGCGGGATTATCTCCGGCATTAGGCCGGATACAGTCCTTGCGGGACCATGCATAGGTTTCGGCCATAAAACAACAAGCCCTGCCAGGTTGGATTCTCAGGCAGGGCTTGAAGGCTTCTATTTAAAGAAATTGGAGATCTCGAGGTTGACCTTGCGGATGCGGGGTTCCTCAAGCTTGATCACCTTGCGGTCGTAGGTCATCAAACCGTTGACTTCCACTTCCACGTCGGTGGTCTGGGTGTATACCGCCGCCGAGTAGCCAAACGGGATCAGCTTTTTCAGCTTTTCGGCCAGTTCGATGTAGGCGTCGGTGGCCTCCTTCGACGATTTGTACTGCACATACCCCCAGTTGCGGTCTTTTTCCCAAAGGTGGTCTTCGAGCACCAGTCCGATACCGCCATATTCGCCCAGTACGTTGGGGCGTTTCGAGTCGAAGAGACCCATGGCCGGATCGGGATAGTTGTGCATGTCAAGCATGTCGCCCACGTCGTAGTGGTTCCCGCCACTGGCCGGGTTCACCAGTCGCGAGGGATCGTAGTTCTTGGTCCACTCCACGATCTCCTGGGTCTTGAACTGCCCCCAAGCCTCGTTGAAGGGCACCCAAACCACCACGCTGGGGTTTGAGATCGACAGGTCCATGATTTCCTTCCACTCGTGCCTGAAGTTGGCTTCCGAGCGGGCACTGCGCTGAAGTTCGAGTCCGTTGAAATAGTTTCTCATTTGCCATTGCGGGGAACGGTCGCCGCTGGGCATGTCCTGCCAAACGAGGATCCCTTCGCGGTCGCAGTGGTAGTACCATCGTGCCGGTTCCACCTTCACGTGCTTGCGGATCATGTTGAAGCCAAAGTCCTTGGTCTTCTTAATGTCGTAGAGCAACGCCTCATCGGTCGGGGCGGTGTAGAGCCCGTCGGGCCACCAGCCCTGGTCAAGCGGACCAAACTGGAAGTAATCCTGGTTGTTGAGCTGAAGGCGCCAGATGCCGTTGGCATCACGTTTGGTCGAGATTTTGCGCATGCCCACATAGCTCTTCACCTGGTCGACGGCCGCACCGTTGCGGAGGATGGCCACTTCCATGTCGTAGAGGAAGGGTGACTCGGGACTCCAGAGTTTGGCATCGGGCACGCTCACCAGCACTTCCTGTCCGGCTGCCGCCTTGCCTGTACCCACCACCTTGCCGTTTTCGAGCACCTTCACCTCGATAATATCGGCCACCATGGTACCTTCGGCCGAGGCCAGTACCGACACGTTATTGCCGTCGATGTTCGGGATGGTCTTCAGGTGGGTCACATATACCTTGTCGACTGGCTCGATCCATACCGTCTGCCAGATGCCGGTCACCGGGGTGTACCAGATGCCCTGCGGACGGTTCACCTGCTTGCCCCGGGGCTGGAAGCCACGGTCGGTGGGATCCCACACCTTCACGGCCAGCTTCTGGGTCTTGTCTTTGGACAGGAAAGGGGTGACGTCGAACGAGAAAGGGGTATATCCGCCTTCGTGGGAGCCCACTTTCACATCGTTGACCCATACGTCGGCTCTCCAGTCGACCGCCCCGAAATGGAGGACCACATTCTTGTTTTTCCAGGTGGCCGGAACGGTGAAAGCGGTGCTGTACCATACCTCCTGCTCCTCGCCCACCCTTTTCTGGACGCCCGACAGGCTCGATTCAACCGGATAGGGCACCAGGATCTTGCCGTCGAAGGCGGCAGGCATGCTGTTGCCGCGGGCCACGATGGCATAATCCCACAACCCGTTGAGGTTGAGCCACTGGTCCCTGACCATCTGTGGCCTGGGGTATTCGGGCAGTGGTTTGGCAGGGTCGATCTTTTCGGCCCACGAAGTCTTGATTTTGTCACCGGCAGGCTTCCAGTCCTGCCCCTGGGCCAGATTGCAAAAGCCCAGCAATACGATTAAAGCGATCAGTCTGTTCATGTTGTTTTATTTATGTCTGTATCATTGATTTATTCACAATTCGCGACTACTTATTTTTCGAGCATCTTGATGAAATATCCTCCCACCACCGAACGGGCCATGAAGCCCACCTTGCGTGCGTCGGGGGTTTCGTACCAGTCGCTCATCGGCACCCTGTCGGGGGTTTCGCTCACATAGCGGTGCAAAGGATGGATAAACTCCTGGAAGGTCTCCTTGTCATTGGCCAGCGTGGCGGTCCACACAATCCAGTCCGACTTGGTATAGGTCCTCCGATTGTCGAGTGGCAGGCCATACGGATTCTGTTTCGTAAGATAGTAAGCAATTTCCTTTTGGGCAACTTCGGGCGGGAAAATCCCCAGTCCCAGCAGCTTGTCCCACACCAGGTTATATTTCTGGCTCCAGGTTCCGGGCTGGTCGAAGGTCAGACGGTAATGGTCGCCGTCGTCGGCCATTTTAATCCACTCCTGCGCCATCTTTTTAGCCTCGGAGGTGTATTGTTCCGCGATCTCTTTCTTGCCCAGCATGTCGGCCAGGTAGCCGTATCCGGCGATGCCCACGATGGCCTTGACCGACAGGTTGACGTTGTGCGCAAAATGGCCCGCGAAGTCATCGGTACAAAGCTGGTTCTCGGGATCCAGTCCGTGTTCCATCAGGTAATTCGCCCAGGTGGTGAGGCTTTCCCAGTGCTGTTCGGCATAGCCGGCATTGCCTTCGATATGGGCGAGGGCCGCGGCCATGATCAGCATGTTGCCACTCTCTTCCACAGGCATGTCACCGCCGTAGGTCTGGCCATTGGCAAGCGGATAGGTGCCTACGTCGTGTGCCGCGAAAGGCTTGGTCCACATTCCGCTCTCCGAATAGTAAAAGATCGGGGTCATCATTCCCTTGACAAGTTCAGGATTGTATTTCAGGTACAGGGGGGCGGCAGGATAATTCACGTCGACCGTCCCGATGGATCCGTTGCTGTTGTTTTCTTTCGAGAAGAAGAGGATTTCGCCTTCAGGACCGCGCACCAGCTTGTGGGCGGCAATCGACTGGCGAAAGGCCAGGATGGCGAGGTCGGCATAGTTTTCGCCTCCCTTTTCAATGGCCTCGGCAATCAGCTTCCGGTCGAACTCGTTGCAGTCAGCCAGTACCTTACCGTATTCGGCAACCGACAGGTCGAAGGCCTGATCCATGCTTACCGCACCATCTTCCTTCCACCACGCCTTCAGGTTGTTCCCGAAGTACTGGATAGCCTCTATGTCGTCGTAGCCTACCATCACGTATCCGTTGACAGGGTCAGCCGCGACCTTCCCGATCCGGTCGGCCAGTCCCATCACCGGCATCTTATCCGAAAGCCTGGCCACCATGTTGGTTACGCCTGCGGGCAAGGTACCGTTTTCGGCAAACGACAGCTTGTTGGCATAATAGTCGCTGATGGCCAGGGCGACCTGTGGAGAGGCCGGTGCTGCCAGGTAGACATATCCCCAGTCTATGCGTCGGTCGTCGCCCTTCTTCTGCAGGACGGGCTGTTCGGTGGTTCCAGCTTTCAGGTAAGACACCTTTCCGGTCGATCCGCCCGACACTTCAACTTCCTGGTTGGTATGGTCTACCGCCCACTGTGGGGTCGTTTCGAAATAAATCTGCACGTCGTACGACTGTCCGTCGTTTGCGGCCACCTGCCAGGTGATGTAGTTGACCGGGCGCGACAGCAGGTTCAGGTTTTCGGGAAGGAGCGGCGACACGAAGCGCACCTCGAGGTCGACCGGACCGCACGAAAATCGGTATTGGGTATGGGTGGGCGACATAGCCACACTGTTCTGGACGGCAGTCTGGGCGAACACCGGACCGTCACCGATCTCGCGGAAGAGTCCGAAGTCGACATACCCGCCACCCGTGCGGTTGTGGCAATGGGCCGCGATCACGTTGTTCTCGCCCGTTTTCAGCAGGGTTGGGTTTATTTTGAGCACGACATGGTTTTTCCACTCATAGCCCGTGGAGACCAGCTTTTCGCCGTTAAGGAACAGTTCGAAGATATCGTCGTGCGAGTAAATCAGGTATACATCCTTCTCCTCGGCCGCATCGAGGGTAAAAGAGCGGCGCACCCAGATATCCTTTGTTTCCCAGGGGGTCGAGAGTGCAGGCATTCCCCGGGTACCGAAGGCCGCCTTGCCCTGATTCCAGGCCGAGTCGTCATAACCGGCACCGGTCCAGTCGCCGGAAGGTTCCTCCATGGTATATGCCGCTTCCCAGGGGGTATGCGAAGCCATGGGGATGATGGGTTCCCACTGGGGTTCTTCCTGGCCGAGGAAGCGATACACCGTACCATCGACACGGATGGCACCTGTAAGGCCGTGCACCCTGCCGGTCCAGTGTTTCACCGGACTGTCGAACAGCCGGTCGGTGGTCGACCAGGCGCTAGTATAGGGGTCGATGGTCACGAGCGGGTATGCTGGGGCACGCAGTTCCCGGGCAGCGCTATCAGGCAGGGGAACATCGGGCGTCTGGCACGAGACAAGGGCAAAGCCAGCCAGGAGGAGGAGGCTCCGTAAAAAATGACGGGTTTTAATCATGGCAGTAAAAGGTTTTAAACAAAATTACCAAAATCACCATGAAACAGGGCGTCAGTGTCACCTAAATTACCCCATTTCACGGAAACGCCCTAAAATTAGGATAAAATGTAACCGGACACTCCGGAATTCAGGAAAATGGCCAGGAAAATGGGGGAATAAAGAAAAGGCCGGCACAAGGCCAGCCTTTTCAATAAGCGCATATTACGGACAGATGTCCGCACTGATGAAAACTAACTGTCTACATTCCGGGAAGCTGAAATCCGTCGGGGGCCATGATCATCATGTTGATGTAGAAATAGCGTGCCCCGTTGTTGTTGTTCGGGCCGGCCGACAGGATGATGTCGATGGTACCGTCGGCGGCCGGCTGGATACCGGTTACCAGGGTGTACTCCGACTTG
>JACDJC010002922.1_pt1 | contig 12875 bp, 12 predicted proteins | sample 7454191 | NCBI WGS metagenome assembly JACDJC01 (sample SAMN14253291, study PRJNA609438) | sludge metagenome | isolation source: sludge after 25d culture with pyrite and EDTA | collected 2018-12-20 | reverse complement strand
TCTCTCGGGATTAAAGGCGGAACGGGTAAAGGCGGCTACGGTGCTTGCCGGCCCGCAAATTTCGTTCCCTGAGGATAAAAAGGCTTTTATTCAGGCCGCGCATGATGCCTTGTATGCCAGTAAGATCACCGCGTATGCGCAGGGAATGGGTATGCTCAGGATTGCCTCAGCGGAGTATGAGTACGACCTCAATCTGCACGAGATTGCCAAGATCTGGCGGGCGGGCTGCATTATTCGGGCGCGTTTGTTAAACGATATTATGGATGCCTATCAGAAGCAGCCCGGCCTGGTGAATTTACTGCTCGATGAAACCTTTCGGGATGCGATTGACGAGCGGCAAGCTGCCTGGCGGTCTGTAATTACCACGGGGGTCAAGCGCGGCATCCCGCTGCTGGCCTTGGGTTCCGCCTTGGCTTATTATGACGCCTACCGCAGTGAGCGGTTGCCCGCTAACTTAACCCAGGCGCAGCGCGATTATTTTGGGGCACATACCTATCGAAGGGTAGATCGCGAAGGGGTCTTCCATTCGGAATGGGTGCCACCTTCATCGGGAGGGAAGCCTTGATCCCCAGAGATCACAGAGAAAACGGTGGGGTGGGTGTGCCGGTAGGGGTAGCCCGAGGTTTGCGCTTAGGAGAGACAGGGTAGAAGCTCGGCTTTACCTACCTGGCCGTACCGATCATCGAGCAACCTGTCACTACCAACCTGATTCTTGCTGGAGAGGTTAAAAGTCGCGCTTCGTCAGGTCGATAATCCGGACTTTGAGGGAAAGGATATTAAATCAGAAAACGGCAGACTCTATCCATCTGCCGTTTTCAATGTGGGGGGAATCCACGACCTAGATGCTTGCGGATTTTGCGGTCAGATCTTTGATCGTCTCGCGCTGTTTGTAAATGATATTTTTAACTACATCACCGATTGAGATGACACCGACCAGCTTGTCACCATCCATGACGGGCAAATGGCGGACGTGGTTCTTCGTCATAATATCCATGCACTCTTCCAGAGATTGCATCGGATGGATGGTGATCACCTTGTCGGTCATAATTTCGGATACTTTGGTTTCTTTGGAGGTTTTGCCAAAAAGAATGACTTTTCTCGCATAATCCCGCTCGGATAAAATGCCGATCAACTTATCTCCTTCCGTCACCAACAGGGCTCCCACGTCACAACGAGCCATTAAGCGTAGGGCATTATAAACACTATCGTCGGGGGAAATGGTCCAAATATCATTCCCTTTAATATCGAGAATATGTTGGGTTCTAATCATCATCCAGCCTCCTTCACGGTTTCGTGATTTGTGATTGATCTTGTACTTATTACGATTGTATAGAAGATAGCTCCCAACTTCAATGAAAGGTGTAGGTTTTTCAATAAAATTGGTTTGACTTGATAGATTTTGAGAGAGAAGAGGAAAATTAATCATCAAATTGAAATTTATCTATTGCCAATTATACGGCTTTGCCGTATAGTTCGTATATGGAGTTCATCGAATCCTAAACCTTCACAAAATATGTAGCTTTGTATTTGTCGGATGATGAATTTTTAGGATTGCAAAGTTATTTGATCAGATTTCCGGAATCTGGAAAAGTAGTATCCGGGTCAGGTGGAGTTAGAAAACTTCGTTGGTCTATGGCTGGTAAAGGCAAAAGAGGTGGTATTCGGATAATTTATTTTTTCAAAAAACAAAAAGATGAGATATGGCTTTTGACGATTTATAGAAAAAGCGAAACAGAGAACATATCAGCGCATATTTTAAGAAAAATTGCAGAGGAAATACAAAATGACGAAACGTAATATTGGTAATGAAATACTAGAAAGTGTTCAAGAGATTAAAGCATACAAAACAGGCAAAGGGAATCTTCGTACCCACACACTTAAGGAGCCTGCATCGCCTTCCCTTATTCGGAAAAATCTAAATTTATCCCAATCTGCTTTTGCTGGAATGATGGGGGTAAGCCTACGCACTGTTCAAGATTGGGAACAAGGACGGCGTAAGCCGAGCGGCCCAGCTGAGGCTTTATTGAGGATCGCTGAACAAAAGCCGGAAATTTTTTCAGAGTTGACTTAAAGAAATCTCTATTTCTAAAGTAAAACGGCAGGTTGAGCTATAATGGGGGCATAATCTACCAGGAGTGATGTACGAATGCCCAAATCAGATAAGCCGTTTAACTTTAAAGTCGCCGAAAAAAAACCGCGTCAATTTAATCGCTTGGCAGCCGGCACAGCGCTGGGGATATTGATCGGCGTTATCCTGGCCTACACGGTCGGCCCAAAAGATTACATGGTTGTGATTGGCACAGCGGTGGGAGCTTTGGTTGGCTATCTGTGGGATCTATGGGCTGAAAACAGAAAAAAGAAATCGAAAAAAAAGTGATGACCGGTTGATCTAGCAGCGAAAAAAGACTTAGGGACAGGTTTCAGCGTATGCATCCAAACTGCGGTTCTTAAAAACAACGCTTATCCCCAACCGCTCAGCCTGCCGGCAAACATCTTCTTTGTTATGCCGCCGATCAGTGTATTCCAGCGCATAGACGGCCTTATTCTGCGCTGTAAACACGTGATATAGCTCGCACCAACCCTCTGCAAAACAATCTTCGACCAAAGCCCAGTCGAAATCTTCCACCAAATCCGGTGCCTGTTCTGGGTCATTTTTTAACCCAATCGACAAACCGCGTAGATGGGCTTGTAGTGCCACCCAGCGGTTAAATAGCAACTGATGCGCGGGCTGAATGTCAAAGCCGGTATCGTTTTGGTAATGATCCATATTATCGGCTTCCACCCCATCAAAGCCTTTTTCTTGGCACAGATCGAGACGACTCTCCAGAATAGGGGCAAGCTGCTCGATCTGGCGAATATCCACCCATTTTTCACCGGGCCAACCAGCGTATTTTTTCCCCAACAGCGAAGGCGGATAAGCGGCGGCGTCCGGACGCCACTCTTCCCAGGAGCCAGCCGAGAGATAGCACATCACCAGTTTGCCTTGCGCTTGTAAGGCCTGGATCATGTCTGGTTCCGTTTCAAACAGATCAAGGTCGACGACATGGCCGCGTAAATGTTCCAGCTTGATCTCGCCATCAAATTGAATGCTGAATGCGCTGCCTGGTTTTGGAATCGGGTAGTTGGAATCTATACTAAGCGCAGCAGGTTGTGTTGGGGGAACAGCAGAGGGTGAGTCCCGGTTAACGCATCCCACGCTCAGGCTTGCCAGGATGAAAAAAACGCTAAGGCCTACAATCAATCTACGGATCAGTACGGATTGGGAACCCATAAGCCCGCTTGGGTAAATTCGTTGTGTGTGGCGAAGATGGTGCTAATCTCGTTCTGGCTGCACCCGATGAGCAGCTTGATTTCCGAATCAGATTTGTGTAGATCGACGGTGCAAATGATGCCGTTTAGGCGGGGCGGCGTCTGGCTGCCGCGCCACACATCAATGCCGCCCTGATCGAGCGAAGCGGTGCCTTCCAGGTAGCCGTAATCGACCGGGTAAATTAAATCAGGATAGCGCGGATGGGAGCTGCCTTTCGGGCGGTCGATGATGATGGCATGGTCGTTAATCAGTTGTAGAATCGCTGACCAGAAGCGTTGGGAGGGGAAGGATAAGGGCGGCATTTAGACTTGTTTACCGAGATCGGGGCTCCACAGCACGGTGCTGTTGCGTCCCTGGTTTTTCGCGGCATCCAAGGCCTGATTGGCTTGATGCACCAACATATCGACCGACCCAATCCCTTCAGCAGCCATTTCAACCACGCCAACGCTGATCGAAACCCGCAGCGGCCCCTTACTGGTTTCGAGGGTGATGCTGCCAATCCGATTGCGCCAGCGGTTGGCGGCCTGCAGGGCTTCCTGACCGTTGGTTTCCGGCATCAACACCGCGAATTCCTCCCCGCCAATGCGACCCAAGCTATCGGAATCACGCAGGGTTTCCTGCAAGGCCTGGGCGAGCGATTTTAACAATTCATCGCCGGTTATGGTGCCGTAGGTTTCGTTGATCATTCGCAGGTAATCGGGGTCGACGATCGCAAACGATAAGGGGTTATTGTAGCGTTTGGCGCGCTTGGCTTCTTCTTCCGTTAAGGAAAGCAGGTAGGCACGGTTATAACAACCGATCATGTCATCCTGGATGACGAGTTGATTATTTTTTTGCAGGCAAGCTGCTAGTTTTTCTTGGGCGTTTTTTCGTAGTGTAATTTCCGCAGATAGCTTTTCAATCGATTGCTGGAGTTCTGTATTACGTTGGCTTAGCTTTGCTTTTAATCCATGAATGAGCTGGGCATCTTGTTTTTTTTCTTTGGAAAGAAAATCTAACAATTGATTAAACTCAATGGTCGTCTTGCCAAGGTCATCAATAAAACTAGGTTCTAACCAGGTCTCATAATCGCCAGACAAAACTTGAGTAAAGCCTTGTTTTAAGGTATTTATGGGTCTCACCAGGCTGCGTTGAAAAAAGAGTGGCATGACGATCCCCATCACCAGAACGGTACACAAGAGGGCATATAACTGCATGTACATACTTTGATGCAGATAAGCGCGGAAATCGACGTAGTAATCCTGATAAATCCCATTCCAGGCGGCACTGCTGTAGGGCAATTGGGTATTGAATTGAATACGGGTTGGCTGAGGGTCATTTTCTCCCATAAAAAACCCCGTAATTTGTTTGAAATTTTTAATGTCATAAGGGTTATATTGGAAATTGGTGCGGATGCCGTTGTAGGTGATGTCAAATGAACCATCTGGATAGAGAAATAATTGGGCGGTGATCGAAGCCGTAGGTTCATCCGCTCGGGGAGATGAATACCAGGTGATGGTGGTGTTTTCCTCGGTCAGGTTGGCGAATACCCCGCCGTTTTCCTTGGGATCGAGGTCTTGTAAATAAAAAGCAGCAATCGAAGGGCGGTCGATCCTTAACGTGGGAGTGGCGGTCTCTGGCTGTCCAAAGACAATAAATCCTAGCGGACTGACCTGGATCTCTTGCCAGTTTATGCCGGCATAAGCAAAGCTGGTCAGCAGTTTGACGGTGCTGAAGTTTTCACCGTTTAAAAAAGTTAGTTTTTGGCCTAGGTCTGGATTATATTTAAAATCAGCCTGGGTGATCAAGAAGGTAGCATTGTTTTGTTCAAAACGATAGGTTTGGCGATTGGGAACGGCATACGTGGCCTGAAAATTTGCGGTGCTGACCGGTGCTGATAACCAGGCGGCCATGGTGATACCGGTAAAACTGGTAAGCAGGATCAGCCCCATTAATTTCAAAAGCAAACCAGAGCGTTGGTTGGTTTGATTAATTAAAGTGATGGTAAAGATAACGAGTGCCCAGGTAGTGCTGAGGGTAAATATAAAAAAAGCAGCATTGCGGTAGCCGAGGTTTTCAAACAAAAGACTGATGATCCAAAAGCATAACATGCTTAAAAGAGACAAACCAAATCCACGCGCGGCCAGGGCAGCCCGCCCTTTGGGGTATCGCAGCCGCTTGAACCAGGAGGAGCTTTTTTGGGCAGCGGCGACGCGGGTGGTGAGGTTTAGCAAGACCAATACCGCCCAACCAAGCTCGATCAATTGGAAGGTTTGGATGATATACGGCAGAAACGGGAATTGATCAAAAATTTTGATGGAAAAGATATGCACGGCCGTCGCTGTAATCCCGATCAGCATGAATATAATCGAGCTGATCGTAATGACGGCAGCCACTCGTCTTTGATTTGGATTGGCATTGGGAAAGTTATATACAAATTGCAGCAACAAGGGCAAGGCTGCCAGAATGAGGGCATTATGCAGGTACCAGCCATATTCAAACCATGCCAAGCTCGAAACCGAGATAAAACTTGCCAGGCTGGCGAGTACAAACAGGGAATAAAATCCGGCCAGCCAAAAAATCGCTTTCGAGCGGTTACTGACAAATACTAAATAGAGGGTGATTACTAAAAATAAAATGGTTTGCGCTAAAAAACTGATTGATGCTGGTGTGAGATATAAATCCATAAAGGTGCCCCGGTGGTTTGATTTGAAGAAACTGTTCTTATTTTAACGCAAAACCACGTGAATACCTAACCGGCAGCCATTTGGGTATAAGGATAGCGGGGTATGAAGGCAGGCGAAGCAGAAAAAGGCGAGAGCAAAGTTGCATCTTTGTTTTTATAGGAGTATAAGGGAGCGGCTCGGGGCTTGCGTATCGGAACACCGGGGGATGCGTTAGCCTGGGTGCGCGAAGCATTTTCCAAATAAAAAAGGGAGGGAGGCACTTATCGAATCGTGATGCTGCCAGAACCGGCATCTGTGATGCGGATGATGATCTGATCTTTCGCGCTTTCAAAGCCAGCGCTCTGCCAGACACCTTCATCGCGATCATCGCCAATTTCAATCTGATCGAAGCCAGCCGGTATGCGGAAAGCACCAGAGCCGTCGTCCAGGGCTTCGATGCGCACGGCTGCGTTGGTGGGTAAGCTGATATTAATCGCACCGCTGCCGCTGTCCATTTCCAGGGTCAGGTTTTGGTTGCCGGTGATACGCACCCGTACCGAGCCAGAGCCGGTATCCAAGCGGGCCGTGTACCCATCCGGGCTGGTGGGCAGGCTCATATCGATACTACCCGAACCGCCGTCAACCGTCAGGGCGGTTAAGGACATTTTGCTGAGATCCATATCAATCGACCCGGAACCACCATCTACGAACAGGTCGGTGGGCAGGTCTGAATTTAAGCCAATTTCCCAGCGCAAAGCCATTTGATCAAAACTAAACCAGTTGTCAGGACTGCTGTAATGTTCCAGGCGAATGCGGCGATTGGTGGAGCCGCTGTCCGTGAAACGCACTTCCCCGTAATAGCCAAGCTGAGCATCAAACAGGTTGTCGTTGTTTGGCAGGGGTTGGATGGTGGTGGCATAACTACTGAGATCGAGGGTTACTTCTGCGAATTCAGCGTCTGCTACCTCGGCGGTGAAGGTTTCATAATTGGCATCTGTGTTGCTACGCAAACCCAGGGAGGGTGCAGCCACCAACAGGGCCGCCAAGATCAACACGGTTAACACGGCAATGACGGCACTTAATAGGCCGGAAAGACGCCCGACGATTAAATCGAGACCAACCACAATCAAGATCAGCGGCCAAAAACGAAAGATCGTCCCAAAATTTACCCCCGAAATAATGCCCAGGTTACTTAATAGCCATAACGTGCCAATGCCAATCAGTAGGATCGGCCAAAAAAAAGAACGGTATTTTCGATTCTCCATCGGTTTGCTCCTTGTCATTTGGTAATCTATAACAATATACGCACAAAGGGCAATGAAGTTGCAATAAATAACCGGCTGGTGTCTTAGCCAGCCGGTTCATGCGGAAAGTTAGGATCAGGCTTCGCTGATCGTTACACTGTTTAATTTGACAGCAGGTGCTTTGCTGTTCATTGGATCCCGTTCCGGGATGGATAATAATACGTCCATGCCTTCTGTGATCTCCCCGAAGACGGTATGTTTATTATCCAGCCAGGGGGTTGGCACGTGCGTCAGGAAAAATTGTGAACCGTTTGTGCCGGGGCCAGCGTTTGCCATGGAGAGGATGCCGGGTTTGTTGTGGCGTAGGGTTGGGTCGAATTCGTCCGCAAATTTGTAACCCGGGCCGCCTCTGCCAGTGCCGGTCGGGTCGCCGCCCTGTACCATGAAGTCATTGATCACGCGATGAAAAATCGTGTCATCATAGAAGCCTTCTTTTGCCAGAAAAACAAAGTTGTTCACCGTTTTGGGTGCTTTTTCTGCAAATAATTGAACAATAATATCGCCTTTTTCCGTCTTGAATGTAGCTGTGTACTTTTTTTCGGGGTCAATCACCATTTCTGGTGGTTTGTTCCATTGTTTTGAAGCCATAAATTTCCCTTTCAAAATTATGAGATTAGATTATCTTTTATTTTAACATTGTTTTTTTATGCGAGTCATCTCGCCTTGTTGACCAGGTTGTTTCGGATTAAACGACCTGCACACCTTTCCAAAAGGCAACGTGATCTTTAATTTGTTTAGCCGCTTCTTTCGGCTCGGGATAAAACCAGGCCGCATCCGGGTTGGTTTCCCCCTTGACGACGAGATTATAATAATTGGCTTGCCCTTTCCATGGGCAGGTAGAATGGGTTTGGCTTTCTTTAAAATACTGCATATTTACTGAGTTTGGGGGGAAATAATGATTGCCTTCTACAACCACAGTTTGATCGCTTTCTGCCAAAACGGTATCTTTCCAGATTGCCTTCATTTTGCCTCCATTAGATTAGGTTCTTTTATTTAGTGTAGCGTAGGGGGTCGGCGCTGCTAGTGTTTGTATAGGGAAAAATCCTAGGAAGGGGGCTGTTCAATCGTAGGCTCAGGGCCCTAGGGGTGGGATAAACGCTGGTTGTAGATACCCCTCCAAATCCCCATACGGGATCAGAACCGTTTGTGGCCCGGCTGCATAAGAAGCGACATCATAGGGTGAAAAGTGGATCATCATGCCGGCCGGGGTGAAGGTAATATTTTGGAAATAAATTGGATCTGCGGCCAAACTATCTTCAAAAAAGCCAATCTCACGGCTGCTTAATGCAGCAATACTGGTATCCCTTAAAAAGGTCAGGTAGTCTGATTCGGGCACAAATAAGTCTTCAAGGGAAAGAATTTGCTGGGTACTCAGATCGTAGTTTAAGGTGAGAAAGAACAGATTGGGATGGGCTGCGCCGCTATAATAGGTATAGATATTTCCCAAGATGCTTAGCCGCTGCCCATCATTCCAATGGATGTCGTAGGTCACTTCCAGGTCGGAAACGTTGAAAACTGAATCCGCGGGCTTTTCCCAGGCTTCCGTTTCGCTAATAAAGTTTTCGGTGATGCTATTAAATAGATTAAAGGCGGCCTCATTAAAGTTTTGGCCAGCCGCGTTGTCCTGCGTAATTTGCGGTATTTGGACATTCACATTGCGTGTAATGTCTTCGCGCAGGAACTGGGTATAGGAATAAATAAGCGGCCGCTGCGGGGCGTTAATGGTTTGCTGCTGAAGCCAAAAGTAACTCCCTTGCCATTGCAGCAGGATGGTGTAGGCATCCAGCTGCAGGAAGTGGTTAAATGGACTTTCGCTGCAATTGGTGCGGATCAGTGACACCCCTTCTTCCACGATACCGAATGAACTTAAATTCAACGGAAAGGTTTCCTGGTAGTTTTCAGGTAGGGCTATCCGTTCAAAAGCGGTCAGTAAGCATCGGTTTTGGTTGAATTGAATGCTGTTCGGATTAAAGAAAGCGATATTTCCCAACCAGGTTTGGCTTTCATCATGCGAAATTTGGGAAAGGTAGGAATGATTGACTTGAAATACCGTCCAATTGCCCAACAAGGAGTCTTCGTTGGGGATGATGTTTGCTGGAGAGGGGAGAGTCTCGTTGACCGCGGTAGCCATACCCTGGGTCGAGCTAGGGGTGGGCGGATTTGAATTAACGTCATTACGAAGGCTGACCGGCAAGGAACAGGATACGCTGGTGAGGATGAGCATCAGCACAATTAAGAAACGGGAATCTTTTAACATGCGTTATTTCTCCTTTATCAAAAAGTATATGCTTTTTCCCTGACCATGCAAAGGGTTCGATGCTATACTGTGGGCTGCGAAAAGGGCAGCAATTTGCATTAAAGGAAATCAAATGTTTCAAATCAGTCCGCAAAGAAAAAAAATTATCAAAACCTGGTCGCCCTTGGCGGCCTCATGGCTGTTAATGGGCATTGAAATGCCGATTATCACAGCGGTGATGGCGCGCTTAGCTAACCCCGAGATCAGTTTGGCAGCGCATGGCGGGGTCATCTTTCCCATCGCTTTAATCGTGGAAGCCCCAATTATCATGCTGCTGTCTGCCTCGACGGCCTTGTGCAAGGATTGGGATTCGTATCAGAAAATTTACCGCTTTATGATGTGGAGCGGTTTTATCCTGACCGTCATCCATGTTCTCATTGCATTTACCCCTTTATTTGATGTGGTGGTGGTTGGCTTGTTGGGTGTGCCGCAGGAAATTGTAGAGCCAGCGCGGGTCGGATTAAAGGTGATCACCCCGTGGACCTGGGCGATTGCCTACCGCCGTTTCCAGCAGGGCATTATGATCCGCTTTGGGCATTCCAATGCGGTGGGGGTGGGCACAATTGTGCGCTTATCGACCGATGCGCTGGTGTTAGGGGGTGGCTTGCTGATTGGGAATGTGGCTGGTTATATGATTGGGGCCTTAGCGCAGGGGTTGAGTACCAGCGCTGAAGCGATTTACGCAGGGCTGCGCGTGCGCCCTATTTTAGAAGAGGTAAAACGTGCCCCCAAAGCCGAGCCCTTAACTTGGCGGGCATTTTACGCTTTTTATATCCCCTTGGCGTTGACTTCTTTCCTCTCATTGGTGTGGCAGCCGATTGGCAGCGCGGCCCTCAGTCGCATGCCGCTGGCATTAGAATCGTTAGCAGCCTGGTCGGTAGTGAGCGGGCTGGTCTTCATGCTGCGCAGCGTTGGGCTGGCGTTCAATGAAGTGGTGGTGGCTTTGATGGATCAGAAGGGGTCATCAAGCCATTTGCGCAAGTTTGCCGCTCAGTTATCCGCCCTTATGACCGTGCTGCACCTGGTGATTGCCCTGACTCCCCTGTCTTATTTATGGTTCAGGTATGTTTCTGGTTTGCCGCCGCAGCTGGTGACGCTGGCAATCAACGGGTTTTTATTTGCCTTACCGATGCCGGTCTTGAGTGTCCTCCAGTCTTGGTATCAGGGAACGGTGTTGTTCGGCCGTAATACACGCGGCATTCCCGAATCGGTGGCCATCTTTTTGGTTACGATTTTATTATTTTTGGGCATCGGGGTGGCGTGGGGGCGGTTCACCGGTTTATACGTGGCATTTCTGGGTTTTTCGGTGGCAAATTTCACCCAAACCGCCTGGTTATGGGTACGCAGCCGCAAGGTGATGCGTGAGGTTAACCAACGAGATCAACAGGTGGAATGGCGTCCGGTTTAATTCCCGTGAAAAGCTTATAAAATGCTTTTATTTGTAAAATTTTTGGTTTATTGTAAGAGTACCCGCTTTTGGCAGGTCGGATCGGTACCCAGAATGATAGGAGTGAAGATTAATGGCACAGCAAGATGATAAGATTTTAATTTACAGTACCACCTGGTGTTCGGATTGCAAACGAGCCAAAAAATTCTTTGGTGAACACCGTATTCCGTATGTGAATATTGATATCGAAGACAACCCGGCCGGTATGGCCTACGTGGAGCAAGTGAACGGCGGCAAGCGTATCATTCCGACGATTGTCTTCCCGGATGGTTCGATGTTGGTAGAGCCATCGAATGCCGAGTTAGCGGAGAAAATGGGGTTGCGCACGCGGGCTGAGCGTTCATTTTATGATGTCATTATTATTGGCGGCGGGCCGACTGGTTTAACCGCAGCCATTTATTTATCGCGCGAAGGGAAAGAAACCCTGGTGATTGAACGCGCCGGCTTAGGCGGTCAGGTGGGCATTACCCAGGTCATGGATAATTTTCCTGGATTTGATGAGGGGATTGCTGGGGCTGAATTTGCAGACCGCTTAGAACGACAGGCGCGGCGGTTCGGGGTTGAGATTTTACAGGCCCAGGATGTGACCAGCATTGATCGTGAAGAAGAAGGATATTTATGTGTGACTACCTGGGATGATTCCACCTACGGTGCTAAAGCAGTGCTGTTGGCAACCGGCGCCCATTATAAGCGCATGGGGATTGAGGGTGAAGATGATTTAATCGGGGTAAACGTGCATTTTTGCGCCACCTGCGATGGGGCCTTTTATAAGGACAAGAGAATCCTGGTGGTGGGCGGCGGCAACAGCGGCTTTGAAGAAGGGCTGTTCCTGACCAAATTTGCCGAGCAAGTCGACATCGTAGAGTTTATGCCAAAGGTGAAGGCCAGCCCCGTGCTGCAGGATAAGGTTGCCAGCATGCCCAATATGGCCGTCACGACCAATCATGTGGTCAAAAAGCTGGAAGGGGATGGCAAACTCGAAAAGATCATTGTCCAAGATCGGGCGACCAATGAGGTCAAAGCCTGGGATTACGATGGCATTTTCGTGTTTATCGGGTTAGAACCGAACAACACCCTCTTAAAGGATAAGGCGGAATTGGACCGCATGGGCTTTGTCGTGACCGGTAAAGATTTAATGACCAGCTATGCGGGTGTTTTTGCAGCTGGCGATGTGCGTTCCGGCTCCACCAAACAAGCCGCGGCAGCCGCCGGTGAGGGTGCTACGGCGGCCTTGATGATCCGCGATTATTTGAATGAGATTGGGTAAAATATTAATAGACACGGTGACATTCATTAAATGTTGAAAGAATTAACTTTTAATAAAGACTCAACAATTTTTCAAAGAAGAAAAAAATTTGCATTTTGTAAAAAAGAAATAAAGTTAATCAGCAAAACCGTGTTTTTGATGAAAAATACTATATAAAATCTCATTGGTACTATGTTTTATGAGTTTTAAATTTAGGATCTCTTCCGTTTTTCACTTGTTTAATGCATTAAGAATTAGACTAATAACTGGATCATTGTACTGTGAAAGAAACTTGCTAATCTCTTTCACTGAGGGCATCTTTTCGCCAGCTCCCCATCGAGATGCTACCAGAGCCCCCATTGCATTGGCTAATTTACCAGACATTTCCATTGTCCATTGATGGGTTATTCCATATATGAGCCCTGCACAAAAAGCATCACCGGCCCCAGTCGTATCTACTGCCTTGATGAAAAAACTCTCTAAAGTTAAATCAAGTTCTTTAGAGATTAATCGGGAACCATCTTTTCCCATTTTTAAACCTATTGTTTTCACGCCAACTTCTATTAAGAATTGAATTGCATCAGCTAGGGTTGATATATGAGTAATCGCAAGTGCTTCCGATATTCC
>JACDJC010002916.1_pt1 | contig 12889 bp, 7 predicted proteins | sample 7454191 | NCBI WGS metagenome assembly JACDJC01 (sample SAMN14253291, study PRJNA609438) | sludge metagenome | isolation source: sludge after 25d culture with pyrite and EDTA | collected 2018-12-20 | reverse complement strand
CAGGATAAAGCCGGCCGAGTTGCGCTCTACCACGCCGGCCACGCACTCGCTGTGAGGCACGGCGCCAATAAAGAGGAAGAGCGCCGGCGTATCGATGCGGAACGCCTCGTCGGTCTCGTGATTCAATACGGTGATCGCCTCCAGCCGGTTCTGGCCGTGGGCCTCCACGACAGTATGGCGCGTCAGCACTTCAATGTTAGGCGTGCCGGCAATTTGCTCGATCAGGTAATGGGACATGCTCTTGCTCAGCGACGAGGCGCGCACGAGCATCGTTACCTTACTGGCGTAACGAGAGAAGAACATGGCCCCCTGCCCGGCCGAGTTGGCCCCGCCGACGACGCACATGTGCTGGTCGCGGTAGGAGGCAGCCTCGGTCAGGGCCGCGCCGTAGTAGATGCCCGCGCCCGTCAGTTCGGCTACGCCGGGCGCTTCCAGCCGCTGGTTCGTCACCCCGCTGGCAATCACCAGCGCCCGGCAACCCAATTCGATGCCGTCGTTGAGCGTGACGTAGCGGTAGGGGTCTTCGACCCTCACCTTCACCACTTCGCGCGCGGTCAGGATTTCGGCCCCCAGCCGCCGCGCCTGGGTCACGGCCCGCGTGGCCAGGATGGCTCCGGAGACGCCGGTGGGAAAACCGAGGTAGTTCTCGATCTTGGAGCTGGTTCCGGCCTGGCCGCCGGTGGCCTCGCGCTCGATCATGACCGTCTTCAACCCCTCTGAGGCGCCATAGACGGCCGCGCCCAGCCCTGCCGGGCCGCCGCCAATGATGATCAGATCATAGAAGGGGGCCGTCGCCTCGGTCTGCAGCCCGGCGCGCGTCGCCAGGTCGGACAGCGTCGGCTCGATCAGTGACGTGCCATCGGGGAAGAAGAGCACCGGCAGGTGAACGCCGCCGTCGGTGAACAGCGCCTCCACGAGCGCCCGGCTCTGGCTGTCCAGTTCGATGTCGAGCCACTGGTAGGGGATGCGATTGCGGGCCAGGAAATCCTTGACCGTGTGTGAAGTGGGCGACCACAGCGTGCCGGCCACGCGAATGCCCTCAAACGGGAGGGGCGTGGTGGCCCACCAATCGCTCAACAGATCATCGAGTACCGGGTAGAGGTTCTGATCCGGCGGATCCCACGGCTTCATCAGGTAGTAGTCGAGACCAATCTTGTTGATGCTGGCGATAGCTGCCTCGGTATCGGCGTAGGCCGTCAACAGCACCTTGCGCGCGTCGGGGAAGATCGTCTGGGCTTCGGTCAGGAATTCGGTGCCGGTCATCTCCGGCATGCGCTGGTCGACCAGCAGCAGGGCCACGGGCGTGTTGCGCTGCTTCAATTGGCGCAGGGCATCGAGCGCTTCTTTGCCGGTGGAAGCGCTGATAATACGGTAATCGTTGCGAAAGTGAGCGCGCAGGTCGCGGGCAACCGCGTTGAGCACCTGCGGCTCGTCGTCGAGGGTCAAAATGACGGGCTTGACCATGGTGAAAACCTCAGATTGGGGCGCAGGCGGCGGGTCACGAAGATGTGGGTGATCGCATATGTGGAAAGTCGCCCGGTCTCTTTTCTCCCCACGCGTAGCCTGCGCCGGCGGAGTGTCGATCGTGCACGAGAAGTGTAACGGGTATGAGGGGATCGCACAAATGCAATCAGGGGTCAGTGGCCAGTGGTCGGCACCGGCCACTGACCCCTGACCACGGTCATTCTTGCTCCGGCTCTTCGCCCTCCGCGGCCTCGACTACTTCGGCCGCTTCTCCCTCGTCGATGGCGCTGGTGTTGGCCGTGGTGATGTCAACCAGGCCGCGGCGCAGGGCATAGAGCGCCGCCTGGGTGCGGTTGGCCAGATGTAGTTTGCGCAGAATGCTGCCGATGTGGTTGCCCACGGTGCGCTCGCTGATAGTCAACGTTTTGGCGATTTCCTGGTTGCTCAGACCCTGAGCCACCAGACGCAACACCTCAACCTCGCGCTCGGTCAGCGGGTCGTCGGTGAGGGGCCGGTTGGCGGCCGCGGCTACGGGATTGTCCAGCTCGCGCAACATTTTCAGGGCAATCGTCGGGTGCAGGTGGGATTCACCGTTGTAAACATCGTGGATAGCCTGCAACAGTTGCTCCGGCGAGGCATCCTTCAATAGATAGCCCGACGCCCCGGCGCGAATGGCCGAGAAGACTCGCTCATTGTCGCCGAAACTGGTCAGCACCAGCACCCGCGCGTCGGGGTTGTCGGCCTTGATCTGGCTGATGGCATCCAGCCCGCTCTGGCCGGGCATCACCAGGTCAAGCAAGATGACGTCGGGATGCAGATCGCGGGCGCGGACGACGACCTCGTAGCCATCGGCCGCTTCACCGGCCACGGCCATATCCGGCTCGCCGGCGATCAACGTGCGCAACCCGCGTCGCACAATCGCATGGTCATCGGCAATAAGCACGTCAATCGTGCTCATGGAACGGCTCAAGTAATTCGCGCTGACGGCCATTAGGTCGCGTCCTCCTCGTCTTCGGCCACCCGGAAGGGAATGCCGGAGATCCTGATGGTAGTGCCCGTGTGGGGTGTTGATACAACTGAAAAATATCCGCCAATCTGCCTGGCCCGCTCCTTGATGCTGAGCAGGCCGAAGCCGCCGGAATGTTTCTGGCGGGCTATGTCCAGGCCGCGGCCGTTGTCTTCGATCTCCAGGCACAGCATGTGCGCTTCCAGCCGCAGGCGGATGACGACGGCCGTGGCCCCGCTGTGTTTGAGGGCATTGTTGAGCGCCTCCTGGGCGATGCGATAGAGGGCCAGTTCGAGCTTGGGCGGCAGGCGATAGAAATCAACCATCGCCGCGCGGCCGTCGGTGGGCATTGGGTAGGGGCGGCCGGCCTCGTCGGTGACGACCAGCCGCGTCTGGATGCCGGTGCGCTGCTCCACCGCCTCCAGGCGACGAAAGAGCGCGCCCAGCAGCCCCTCCTCGCCCAGTTCGGTGGGGCGCAACTCGTAGATAATGAGCCGCACCTCGCGCAACGCCTGCTGGGCCAGTTGCCCCAGTTCGGCGATGTGGGCGACCTGCGGCTGTAGTTGGCCCGCCTCGATCTGTCGCCGCCACGCCCCGGCCAGCACCGACATGCTGTAGAGTGATTGGGTGACGGCGTCGTGCAGCTCGCGCGCCAGCCGGGCGCGCTCCTCCAGCAGGGCTTGCTCTTCGCGCAGGAGCTGTGCCTGTTCGTGCAGTTGGGCGTTGGAGATGGCAATGGCTGCCCAGTTGGCCGCCGCGGCCAGCACGGGCAGGTCGTCGGCCGTCAGCCCGTTGGGGTCGCTGTGGGCCGCCTCCAGCACGCCGATGGTGACGCCGCTTTGCACCAGCGGCGCGGCCAGCAGGGATTCGGTGTGGAAATCGCTGACTGTCTCGACCTGGCGGTAGATGGACAGGCCGGGCACGCTGCTGCTGGTGCTGTTGAGCCAGACCGCCTCGCCCATTTCCATCACGTAGCCCACCACGCCCACGCCCCGCGGCATGATACTCCCTTTCAGCGGCGCGGCGCCGAAGCCACTGACGGCGACGAACTGGAGATCGTCGTCGCCTACGGGCATCAGGATAGCGACGCCCTCCGGATGCAGCAACGTTGTTACCTCATCCATGATGCGGCTCAGTACATCTTCCAGCTTGAGGCTGGACGTGACCGCCTGTCCCAGTTGGCTCAGCGCCACGATCGTCTGGCGCTGCAACGTATGGGGGCCCTGATTCTCCATACTGACTTCCCAATGAGCACCGTCCGTGTTTGGCCCGTCTGGAGACCTGCCAGGGTGACGGCCACAAGCTTCCTTGCCAACAGATTGTCCTCAGCCGCCCGCCGATCAGGTCAGGGCGCGCACACGGAAAGGCAAGGCAAGTATAGCGGACGGTCGCCAACTGTTCAACTGTACCTAAGTCACACCCCTCAGACGGTAGGTGAAAACTCACCCGTCACTCAGGCGCGGACGTGCAATTTCAACGATTCAGGTAAGGGGATTCCAGCCCGTGAGCCTCCAAAAACGGCGCGTCGGCCAGCAGGTGATCGGTGGGGGCGTCGGCGGCTATTTGCCCTTCGTCCATGACGACAGTGCGCGGGAACAGTTCGGCCACCAGCGCCATATCGTGGGTAGAGACGAGCATCGTCTGCGGCAGCTCGCGCAACAGGTCGATCAGCCGGCGGCGGCCGCGCGGGTCGAGTCCGGCGGTTGGCTCGTCGAGTACCAGCATCTCCGGCGTCATGGAGAGCACCGTGGCGATGGCCACCCGCTTCTTCTGGCCCAGGCTCAGGTGGTGGGGCAGCCGGTCTTCGAACCCGGCCAGCCCTACCTGCTCCAGCGCCCAGGCGGCCCGCTGCCGCACCTCGTCCTCCGGCAATCCCATGTGCAGCGGCCCAAAGGCCACATCCTCGAACACCGTGGGCGAGAACAGCTGGTCGTCGGGATTCTGGAACACCAGGCCCACCCGGCAGCGAATAAGGGGCAGGTTGGCCTTTGTTGGCGCCAGGCCAAAGAGGTGCAGCGGCGACTCCGCCCCGCCCAGGATGCCGTTCAGGTGCAGCATCAGCGTGCTCTTGCCCGCGCCGTTTGGCCCCACCAGGGCCACTTTCTCGCCCGCGCCGATGCGCAGCGAGACGGCGCGCAGGGCCTCGCGGCCGTCGGGATAGGCGTAGGAGAGGCCGTTGATCTCGACGGCGTAGGGGGCGGCGCTGAGCGGCGTGGGGGCGTTGCGTTCGTGGACGACCGGCATGGTGATTCTCCGTCAGAAGCGGGCGATGAGATGAAGCAGGACGACGGCGGGCAGGGCCACGGCCAGCGCCCGCCAGTCGGCGGCGTGCATGGCGTGGGGGGCCAGCGTGAGAAGCTCGCCGCGGTAGCCCCGGGCCAGCATGGCCTGATAGACGCGGTCACTGCGATCGAGGCTGCGCACCAGCAGTTGTCCGGCCATGTGGCCGGCCACGCCCGCCCGCCAGCGCAGCGAGCCACCGCCGCGCGCCCCCGGCAGCCGCCCGCTGCGCGCCGCCCGCGCCCGCAGGAGCCGCTCTACTTCGTCGACCAGCACGAACAGGTAGCGGTACATGAAGGCGATGATGGCCACCAGCACGGCGGGCACGCGCAGATGGCGCAGGGCGTGGAGCACGTCGGGGAAGCGGGTGGTGGCCGTCAGCAGCACGGCCGCGGCGACGGACAGCAGGCTGCGGGCGACGATGGAGCCGAAGCGGATCAATCCGGCGTCGCTCATCGCCAGCCCCCACGGCCCATCCCAGACAACACGGCCGGGCACGGTGAAGAGGAGCGACACCGCGGCCAGCAGGAAGGGCAACCCCAGCAGCGACCGCCGCAAGATTAGCCCGGGGGAGAGCCGCGCCCCCAGGCAGACGGCCAGCAGCAGCCCCGCGGCCGCGGCATAGGCCGCCCACGCGCCGACAGGCAACAGGGCGACCGACAGGATGAAGGCCACGGCGGCGACGACCTTCACCCGCGGGTCAAGGCGGTGGACGGCGCTGGCGCGCTCCAGGTAGCGATCAAAGGCGTTAGCGTTCATAAGGGGGAGGAAAAGAATCCACAGATTTCACGGATTACACAGATTTTTATGAAGGATCATCCTCAGATTTGGCCGATTAGGCTGCTTTCTAAGAACGATCCTTGGGTGAGGCGGGGTTCCGATCTTATTCTTTAATCTGCCAAATCTGCCTAATCTGCGGATAAATCTTCTTTTTCTTAATCGGTGTAATCTGTGAAATCTGTGGTTTCTCTTTTTCTCAGGTTAGGGGGCGGCGGAGGGCGCGGGCGGCCAGCGCGACCAGGCCGGCCACCAGCAGCACGCCAACCACCCCGGCGACAATGGTCGAAAGCCCGGTCTCGCCCAGGAAGGGCACGGTGTAGTCGGGCAGGACGGCATAGGGCGCGCCCTGGGCTGTGTCCAAAAAGCCGGCCGATTCAGCCACCCACTCCAGCCCGTCGGGATGGCCGGAGGCGAAGGGGGCAAAGAGCACCAGCAGCAGGGCCACGGCCAGCCCGGCCACGACCCAGCCGCCGCGCCCTGCCTCGCGGCCGTCTTCCAGCAGCGCCGGCCGCGCCCGGCGGATGAAGCCCAGCGCGGCAACAGTGATCAGCGCCTCGCCCAGGCCGATGAGGACGTGGACGCCCAGCATGGCCGGCAGCACGAGCCCCAGGGCGCTGGTGCCGCTGAAGGCCAGCAGCAGGGCCACGACCAGCGCGGCGCCGACGACCGACAGCCACGCCGCCGCCCCGGCCAGCGCGGCACGCGCGTTAGCCGAGCGCCCCTGCCCCAGCCGGTAGACACCCCAGGCCAGGAAGCCGGGCACAATGCCCATGACCAGCACGTTGGCCCCCATGACCAGCAGCCCGCCGTCCTGGAACAGCAGCGCCTGGATGGCGATGACGGCGGTCATGGCCAGCAAGCCCAGCCACGGCCCCAGCACGATGAAGGCCAGCGCCGCGCCGACGAAGTGGCCCGACGTGCCCCCGGCGACCGGGAAGTTGAGCATCTGGGCGGCAAAGATGAAGGCGGCCATCACCCCCGCCAGCGGCACCAGCCGCTCGTCGAAGTCGTGCCGCGTCCGGCTCACGGCCATGCCAAGGACGACCAGAGTGACCAGCCAGCAGACGAGCGACACCAGCACGTGCAGAAAGCCGTCGGGGATGTGGAGGAGGATGTTGGCGGGTATGACGAACATATCGGTCTCCTTATTCTAAGAATATCCACCACAGATTTCACAGATTGCCCAGATTCTAAGAAGGAATCATCCGCAGATTCGGCAGATTCGGCAGATTAATGGAATTTCTTAGAAATCTGCTTAATCTGCCTAATCTGCGGAAAAACCCTCTTCATCTGTGAAATCTGTGTGATCTGTGGATTCTTCTTCCCTACTTACGCCGTCGGACTGTCGTTACATTCACGGCAGCGCCCCTGAATGGTCAGGTTGTCAACGTCGGCAGCAAAGCCGTAGTCGGCGCGCAGCCGGACGGCCAGCGCATCGAAGGCCTCGGTGGGCGCGTGGTCGATGTGGCCGCAGTCGCGGCAGACGAGATGGTGGTGGGGCAGGCCGTCGTGGTCGGCGGCTATCTCATACACGGCCGCCCCGCCCACGTCGGCGGCCGTGACCAGCCCCAACGTGCCGAAGAAATCAAGCGCCCGGTAGACGGTAGAGCGGTCGATGGCCGGAAAGCGGCCGTGTACCCGCTCATACAGCGCCGCCACGGTCACGTGCCCGCCCATCTCGCACAGCGTGTCGAGGATGATCTGGCGTTGGGGAGTCAGGCGCGCGCCGTGGGCGTGGAGGGTGGTACTCAGGTCGAGAGTGTTGTGTGACATTGGGCTAAAGCAACACAATTTCTCAGAAAAAGCTCGATTTCTAAGAGTTCGCAATTGCAAATCGGTTGCAGTTACGATAGCATTTTAATAAGTGATAAAGGCATTGTCAATGGGCTCCTGGTCAAGGACTGAACAGTTCAACAAATAGAGGCAGGCTGGAACCCAAGTTGATTAATGCCAACAGCTCTTCGATCTGCTGGCAGCGCTCCAATCGGCCATGCCGGTCAAAGGTGTGCCAAGCGTGCCGAAACAGACGTTGCGCCTCCTCAAACTGCGCCTCGGCTGCACGGAGCCAGGCCAGGCGCAACTGGACATCAGCGTGTTCAGGGAGCAGAGGAAGTCCCTCACGCATGGAGAGAACCTCTTGCCATTGATGTTCGGCCGCGTCAGGTCGGTCCAACCTTATCAGCACATCGCCCAGTTCGATGCGGAACTCGCCAAAGCGCTGACCGGCAAAGGATAATTTCATCTGGCTATAAAGCTCTTCAGCAGCCCGCCCGGCAGCCTCAGCGGCGGCCAACTCACCGCGCCGCAAGAAGACAGTCATCCGGGCGCTGTGCAATAACATATAGGCCAAGGGCGGAGCCTTCTCCGGCGCAGCTGACAGCACGCGCTCGGCATCAGCCAGCAATGCCAAGGCCTGGCCGATGTCACCCAGGCCAAGTGCTACCTCAGCTCGGTAACGCCGCAGACGGGCCTGTGCGACGTTCTGGCCGGGGGCGGCATCGAAGAACGCCTGAGACTCCTGGAAAAGTGCATCGGCAACAGCCCATTGCCCCTCATCCTTCTTGACGTAGCCCAATTCGGACAGCAGGTCGGCTGCCCACCCGTTATCGGCTATAGCCCGCGCTGCCTCCAGGCATAGACGGTCAAACCACTCATAGGCGCGCCGCTCACCCATTGTCCAGAGATAGCCTGACAGGGCAGGCCAAAGACGCTTCAAGCGCGTCCAGTCAGCGGCGGAATAGAGTGCCTCGGCCGCGCTCAGCAAGTTGTGTTCATCGGGCAGCAACGAGCGATAGTCTCGCTCCGTTTGGGAAACTCCCAGACTGACGCTCTCGGCCAGGGACAGATGGTGAGCCACAAACCCTTCTTGGACAGCCGAATAACAGTTCGTGCTTTGCAAGCGCCGACGGGCGTAAGCGTGAAGCAAGGCATGCATGCGGATACGTCCCGGCGCGGTGACTTCGACAAGCGAGAAGTCGGCTAACGTCTCCCAATCAGCCAATGAACAGGACAGGCCGGCTGCCTCGCTAACTCCTCGGAAGGCCGCTACGTGGATGTCCGGCGTTGGGAACACCCCGCATAACTCAAAAGCCTCCTGCGCTGTGGCCGGCAAACTGTCCACCATCTGCTCAAAGAAGAGTTGTAAATGGAAAGTCGGCGCGCCTCGCTTGTTTAAGCCACCTGTGGAAAGCCACGTTTCCAGGTCAGACAGCGAGGCTAATCGCTGTCCTGATAATTGGCCAGATGCCAGGGAAATAGCCAGTGGCAACCGGCCAAGTCGCTCAACGATGACTACAGCAGCACGCGTATCATGGCGATCGGCGACCGGCGCGTAACGGACATGGGAACGGAGCATGGCCACAGCGTCTGTTGCGTCGGGCAAGCCTAAGTGAAACGAGACGACGCCAATACGCTTCAGACTGGCATTGCGAGCAGTTATGACCCAAGTAATGCCTGGTAGGCCGCGTACCAGATCGCGAACCTGATTCGCGCTAAAAACGTTGTCGAGTAGGAAAAGCAGTTCAATCCCCATCAGCCGGGCGCGCAACTGGTCAAGGAGCGAGCGAACCTGACCACCGGTCGCAACCGTCTCGTCAAGTTCAACCCCTAGTAAGCGGCCGGCGTGGCGAATGATTTGCGCGCTCGTCTGGCTGACGGTGACGGCCAGGTATTCGCAGCCGTGGGTGAAGTGACCGACGCAGGCACGCAGCGCTTCTTGAGCCAGGCGGGTTTTGCCCACGCCACCCAGCCCGGTGATGAGAACAGGCTGCTTGTTCAGAATAAGGCGTCGCAATTCGGCCAATTCCGCCGCGCGTCCGGCAAAGGGGGGCAGTTCGTCGGCTCCGAAGTGAATACGCTGAGGAATAGCCACCGGCTCACGGATATAGGGAACGAAGCGATCGGCGTCGAAGCCAAGGAGTTTGTCGGCCGTGCGCAAAAACGCTGCCTCATCAGCCGGTGACAAGCCGATAATGCGCGGCAGCCGGCGCACCATCTCCAGACTGTCATGGCCAGGGGCATGCTCGCTAATAAGCCAACGGCGGATTGTGCCGCGGTCAATCTTGAAACCCGCTGCTTTAAGGGATCGCGCAACGTCACCGGGGGTCATTCCCCGCGCATTGAGCGCGTCAGCGAGAAGTTCGGCGAAGGAATTAGCAGTCATCAATACCTAGGCTGCTGGAAAAGTGGTGCGGGGTTGCAACAGATTAACGGGTACCCTATCACAATAGGGTGAGCCGAAATTCTATTTTGGTTGGGGTATTCCAGTCGCGAGTTCTCTTGATTATCCCGAACCCCAATGAATCCGTCAAAGCAAGCCAAGTGAGGAGAAGCCATGACCATCTCGTTTCGTAGAACCTTTCCCGTTATCTTATTGCTTTTGGTCACAATAGTTTTGCTCGGGCGAAGCTCAGTAGCTTCAGCGACGGGAAATAATCTCCCCTTGGCGGCGCCGCCAGGTTATGTTGTATTCGATCGCTTACCGTGGGATACGAATGTACAAAACTCGGTTCGCGTAAGTAGGACGGGTCTGTTGTACCAATCTACCTACCAAAGTGCTGGCTTAACAGGATATAACGGCGAAGAATATCATGGTGCTGGTAATAATTTAACAGCCTCTCAAAGGGCTCCAATTGATTTCGGGATGCCAGTAAATACTCCAGTCCTGTCTGTTGCGAATGGTACAGTATATGATGTGGCTTATAAGTACAATAAGCCATGTCATGTGGGAGTGCGTCACTCAGACGGCAAAGTCGCATATTATGTACATCTATCAGCGTTTAGTGTGAAGGAAGGGGATTCTGTTACGGCTGGTCAACGGATTGGGTTGTCTGGCAACAACTGCGACTCGTCTGGGCCACATCTTCATTTCTCTCTGATGAGCGGAAACACGGAAGTTCCGGTAGCCTTTTCCAATGTCCCTGCACAATCGAGCACCGGTAAGACTTGTCCGGCCGAAATAATTTGCCCATCAAAGACAAACTATGCAGAGTTTCGATATGGCTCAGGCGCAGCGAGCCCCCAAATCAGAGTTAAAGCTATCATACCTGGTCGTACAACCTCCCAAGTAATAGTGAGGATTTATGACGGCGGTCACTTGGTAAGAAACCTCACTACGGATATTACCTCAGGCCAATTCTCAGCAAATATCAATTTGGGCTCACTCCCATCCGGGCAAAACTATTGGGTCGTTGTGAGGACTTCACATTCCCTAACTAAAGCGCAATTAGTACAACTAACCAGCGGAGTCGTTAGTATTGACTTTGGCACTTTGATCGGAGGGGATTATAACGGAGACGACAAGATCAATATTATTGATTTTGAAAAATTCGCCAAGAACTACTACGTTAGCCAGAGCCCAGGAGAAAAACCAGAACTCAATCTGACTGGTGACTTATGGTTAAGAATCGCTGACTTTAGTCTTTTCGCTCAAAATTACCAGAAAGTGGGTGAAGGTTTGCAAAAAAGTTTGCGACCCACTGCCCTCTCCATAGTAGAGGCCAATGGCTTCGAACAGGCTAGTGAGCGAGCTCAGGATGTTAATATCTCTCTTTCGCTGAACCCAATGTTAGCTCAATATTCCGCCGGACAGGAATTTGATGTCGAGGTTCAGTATGATGGATCTGGTGGGCTAGTGGAAGGTGCGGATATCTCATTGCTTTACGATTCTTGTGCGCTTCAATATATCAATTTTACAAAAGGAAGTGCATTTTCCGATTCAATGGCTGTTGTCAACAAGCCTGAATTTGGAATCCTCGACATTGGTGTATCTGAACCCGTGTCTGGGGGTGGAACTGCAAATGAAGGAACTGTTGGTACGATTCGCTTTAAAGCGTTATATGGTTCGACTAGTGCCTACATGGGAGTACTTCATTCCCCAGGCGAAACCACAGATAGCAATGTCGCCGATTATTCTACCGGTCAAGATATTCTAACTTATGGTGGTGAAGCACTTTACACCTTAGTTGGTGGTACACCGCGGCCCAGCGTTAGCGGTCAAGTTAGCCCAACAAGTGGTAGCTACTTCAACCAAATATCGCTACCTCTAACAGTTTCCGTGGATGATGGCTGCGGCCGCAGTCTGAGCAGTAGCGTGAAATTTGAAGCCCTTTATGGCGGTTCTTGGCATCTGCTCGGCTTTGATTATGATGGAATCGATGGCTGGGGACTCGAATGGGATAGGACGGCTATTGCCGATCAAATCGTCTCAATTCGTACGACACTATATGGTCTGGATACTTCAGTCACACCCATTGTGCAAAGCGATATAACACTAGACAGACAGGCACCAACCGTACCATCTCTATCAGCCCCTCTTCAAGTGGCGCCTGATCGTTCTGTGCAGTTAACGTGGAGCGCAAACGACAATCTTTCTGGAATCGCCAGTTATGCCATCGAATATAAAGAAGGGGAGACGGGTGCCTGGAATGACCCGATAACCGACATAACAGGTAATTCCTACACGTTCAGCGATCTACTTCCCGAGACCGACTACTACTTCCGTATCCAGGCAACCGATCAAGCCGGCAATGGTTCGATCTACTCTGATCCTATCAAGGTAAATGGTCTGGACACTACTAACCCTATAGTCATTTGGCAGCTCCCTGTTGCCGCCCATGCTGGTGGTGATGTGTTTGGCGAGATGATTCTGCTTCAAGTTGAAGCAACGGACAATCGTAGCATGGCGAAAGTAAGGTTTGACTGGTGGGACAATACAGCCCAACAGCGCGTTCTAATTGGAGATGACACCTCCTCACCCTACCAGATCAACCTGAACACCAACACCCTCAGGCCGGGCTGCAACATTGTCAATGCCGGGGCATTTGACGCGGCTGGGAACTTTTCTGAAGACTACATCTGGATATGCCTTAACTCTCCAGCGGCGCCAACTCTAAATGCTATATCTAACCTGGAGCAGGATGGGACCTATACCGTCTCATGGTCCACGGTCAATGGAGCGACCAGCTATGGCCTGGAGGAGCAGTTCAATTCCGGTAGCTGGCAAACTGTTTCCGGTATTAGCGGAACCAGCAAGAACTTCACCGGCAAGGCTGCGGGCAATTGGTGCTATCGTGTGCAGGCTATCAATAGTGCCGGCGCGGGTGCTTGGAGCGCGGCTCAATGCACAAATGTAATCGACACGCCAACCTTCCCCGACGTCTTCTACGTCAGCCCGGCCACCAACGGCACCTTCTCCGGCATCGCCTACACCGGCAGCGACATCCTCCAGTACACCCAATCCACCAACACCTGGGCGATGTTCTTCGACGGCTCTGACGTCGGCGTCACCAAGAACGTCAGCGCTTTCGCCTTCCTGCCCGGCGGCGACATCCTCCTGTCCTTCGTCGCCAACCAGCCCAT
>JACDJC010002914.1_pt1 | contig 12893 bp, 9 predicted proteins | sample 7454191 | NCBI WGS metagenome assembly JACDJC01 (sample SAMN14253291, study PRJNA609438) | sludge metagenome | isolation source: sludge after 25d culture with pyrite and EDTA | collected 2018-12-20 | reverse complement strand
CCCCTCATGCTGACCAGCGACAACTCGACCGAGGCCTATCGCAACTGGGGGCCTGGCCCCGGCGACGCGATGGTGCGCTTCATGAACCGCAGCATCGACCTGCTGGAAGAGCTGGCCGACGAGAGCGGCAACGTCTTCCACCTGAACCGGCGCGGCTACGTCTTCCTGACCGCCGACCCGGCCACGGCCGAACGCTACCGGCTGTCGGCCGAAGAGTCCGAGCGGCTGGGCGCGGGCCGGTTGCGCGTCCACCGCGGGCTGCCCGATGACCCGCCCTTCCCGCCCCACGTCAGCGAGGGATACGCGCTGGAACTGGGCGGGGCCGATCTGGTGCTCGACCCGGCGCTGATCCGGCAGCGCTTTCCGTTTGTCACCGCCGACGCGGTGGCCATGCTGCACCCGCGCCGCTGCGGCTGGCTCAGCGCGCAGCAGTTGGGCATGTGGCTGCTCGGCGAGGCCAAAGCGCGCGGCGTGCGGCTGGTGAATGGACGCGTGACAGCCGTCAACACAACCGGCGGCCGGGTGAACACGGTGACAATCCGCGCCGGCGGGCAGGAGCACACTGTCCAGACGCGCGTTTTCGTCAACGCCGCCGGGCCGCTGGTGGACAGGGTAGGGGCGATGCTGGGGGTAGAGATTCCCGTCTTCAACGAGTTGCACGGCAAGGTGGCGATCAATGACCCACTGGGCATTGTGCCGCGCGACGCGCCGCTGCTGATATGGAGCGACCCGGTGGCGCTGCCCTGGGAGGATGAGGAGCGCGAGGCGCTGGCGGCCGACGAGGAGACACGCTGGCTGACGGAGACGTTCCCGGCGGGGGTCCACTTCCGGCCGGAAGGGGGGCCGGGGGCGACAACGCTCCTGCTGCTGTGGACGTATGACGTGAAGCCAACCCCGGCCGTCTGGCCGGCGCGCTTCGAGCCGGAGTACGCCGAGGTGGTGGTGCGCGGGCTGGCGCGGATGGTGCCGGGGCTGGCCGCCTACGCGGGCAACTTTGGCCGGCCCTACGTGGACGGCGGCTACTACTGCAAGACGCAGGAGAACCGGCCGCTCATCGGGCCGCTGCCGGTTGAGGGAGCCTATATCTTCGGAGCGCTCTCCGGCTATGGCATTATGGCCTCGCAGGCGGGGGCGGATTTACTGTCATCCCATATCACCGGCGGGGCGCTGCCGGGGTACGCAGGGGCGATGGCCCTCAGCCGGTATGACAACCCGGAATATCGGAAGCTGTTGGCAGAGTGGGATCCGACGACGGGACAGTTGTGAGTTCATTTCCGTTAGTGACGCCAATCTCTAAAATATTCGACTTACCAGATTGCCAAGAGGAATAACATGACCCTGATCGCACGTTGGACTTTCGCCGGACTAGGTGGGCTGTGGGATGAAACAGAGAATTGGCAAAAGGTGGAACTGCGCGACAACGCCCGGCTGACCCACCGCGGCCTGGAGCTGCCCCAGAAGGGCGGCTGGGGGCGGGTGAGGCCCGCGCCCGGCGTGAAGTTGAACCTCACCGAGAAGACGTTGATTTCATGGCTCATTCTGGATGATTTGAAGAACAAGAGACCGGCGGGTTCTGCTTTGACTCTGGACGCTATCACGGAAGATAAGTTCGATGGACTTGTCTTCGGCGAGCAAGCGGATGCTACGTGGAACGCAGGCAGCACTTTTTTACAGCGCACGGAAAGTCCGAATCAGGACAATCCTGTCGAGTCTGTGACCGGCAAGCTGGTGAAGCTCGCCATTAGCTATGGTAAAGCGGCGAACGGCCAGGCGGAAATAAAAATCTACCGAAATGATAAGCTGACGCGTTCTTACCAGAAGGGAGAGTTGGCAACGTGGTCTGAAACCGGGATGGAAGCGGTTTTCGGGGCGCGTCATACCCCGAATGACAAACCTTTTGGCCATCTGGTGGCGACGATTGTGGCCGCCGAGATTCACGACCAGGCGCTTTCGGCCGCGGAGCTTGAAGCCAGACGGTATACCCATTCGGAGTGGGTCTATGCCGGCCCGACTTCTTCTTTTAAAGCAATCAACACCACCGAACCCAGATATATATCGCCCACTGACAACAATGAGATCCACATCAATGTCATAAAGGATGGCAGCGAGAGCGCCGATCTGTCTCGGGCCACCTTTATGCAGGTTCCAGGTTTGGCTGATCCGAGTATGGTATCCCTGGAGTCACAGGTTCGAAGAGGGTGGTTTGTAACCGTTGCTGATACTAAATGGGTGAGCCTACAACGGTCGGACGGAACCGATGCCTTTCGCAAGACAGCGACTTTCAAGAAGGTTCCCGGCCTGGCCGGGAAGGGGGTTAGCTTCGAGTCACTATCCAAACCCGATGCTTACTTGAGACATATCGGTCAGGACAGACTCTGGCCCGATAAAAACGATTCATCACCGAATTTTAAGGCGGAGGCAACCTTCACTGAAGAGAAAGGCTTCGTTTCCAGCACTGTTCCGCCTACCGTATTTATCCGCACCGGTGTCTCGTTGCGAGCCAGCAACTTTGAGAATCAATATCTCTGTGGGACTGAAATCGCTCAGGTAAATAATGGGAGTGATCTGGGACGGAAAGAGTTGGCGACCATGGCTATCGTTCCTGGGCTTGCGGATCCCAATCTGGTGTCGATCCAGATGTACCACACAAATGGGGGCTACCTGTTCGCCACCGAGACGGGTCTCTGGATCATGCGTGCGGAAAATGAGAACGTCAACCGCCGGCAGGCCACATTCAAGAAGATTCCCGGTCTGGCCGGGGAAGGCTGGAGCTTCGAGTCGTTGGCCCGACCCGGCCGCTATATAAGACACCTCATGGGCAAAATCCAACTCGACGCCAACGACCAGAGTTCTACTTTCAAATCAAGCGCGACCTTTATCGAGGAGCCGGGGTGGGTTGCCGACTTCACCACCGACCTGCCCCTCAATGACAATAGCTGGTACATCATCAGCAACCAGGCGGTTTCGCCAGAAAAGGTGCTGGGGTTTGTGGATGGCAAAGTCACTCTGGTGGCCTTGCCCGCTTCTGGAGCGATCGATCACGTGCTCTGGCGACTGGAACGCCAGTGGGAAATCCATTCCGGGTTCCATCGGTGGTGGCTGCGCAACAAGGCCGATGGGGAAAAGTTCTTCGCCGCCGACCAGACGACGAACGCCGCATTCATAACCGCGAGAAACGATGAGGAGCCTGAGAATACCTATTGGACGGTTCGCCCCGTGCCCTGGATGGGTTCCGATTACTTTGCCATGACCAACGACCTGATCGAAGGCCAGGGCCAGGCTTTGGGCTGCGAGGCCGGAGCGCCCAGGGTGAAACCTGTGAATTTCGCCAACTACGACCAGCTATGGCGCTTCACCTTTATGCGCTATCTCGACGACATCGAACGGCCGACACCCCCGGAGCGCATCAAGTCAGTTCGTGGCCTCAACCTGGATTACGGCAAGAAAGATGTCGCCTACAATCAGATCAAGTGGCAGGAAGTGCCCCACGCCGACTACGTGAAGACCTACCCCAAGTACCTGGGGGCCTTGGGTATGGATTACTTGGCCACCGAATCGGTCAGCGATTGGGCGGTTGCCATGGCGCGCACGGTCCTGACCAACGTCCTGCTGACGGTCAAGGATCGCAGCAAAATCGACATTTTCAACGGCGCCCGGATTCTGATCGTTGGCGATGGCGACGGTGATGAAGCCACACGGTACCCAGACATCGGCAATCCCGATTTCGTATTATATCGCGGGGAAGCAGACACCTTGGTGGTGCGCATCAGCGAGGAGATGATGTGTCGCATCGGGATCACCCATAGACCGGCTGATCAGCAGTATCGCAAGTATGACCAGACTGTCCACGAGTTCGGCCACATGATTCAACGGCGACTTGGTCTAACGGGCAAGATCAAGGAAATCCGGGGGACGAGCTACTTTGATTGTGACTTTGCGACGTGGGTTCAGGAGTGGTTTGATTCCGAGACTCAATACGGCGTCAACCGTAAGAAAATCCTCACCACCTATCCGGATGCGACCAAAGGGCTGATGCGGGGAGTGTTTCTGGCGAACCGGGAGTGGTTCCCGTATGAGGTCAAATATAAGCAGAGCAGCGCCGCTGCGGCCGTGATCTCCAAAGAGGATGAGAGTGTGGTGTCCTCCGGCTACGACGCAGGGGCAATCGATGCGGCGATCAGCGAAGCTGAAGCAAATGATAAAATATAAGAGAGAAGAAGGCATGATGAATAAACATCGGATTTATACAATGAGTTTCGCGCGGGTCTATCCTGAATACGTCGCCAAGGCCGAAAGAAAAGGCCGCACGAAAGCCGAGGTCGATACAATCATTTGCTGGTTAACGGGCTATAGTCATGAAGGGTTAGAAGCGCAACTGGAGAAACAAACCGACGTTGAGACCTTTCTAGCGGAAGCCCCTCAACCGAATCCTGCGCGGGCGCTCATTAAAGGCGTGGTCTGTGGGGTCCGGGTGGAAGATATCGAAGAGCCAACCATGCGGGAAATTCGCTATCTGGATAAATTAATCGATGAGTTGGCCAGGGGAAAGGCAATGGAGAAGATTTTGCGGACGTCATGAAAGCAGTGGGATCCATCGGCAAAGAGTTGAAGATGGCTTCAAAGTAAAGTTGCTTTTCTCTCTAGACGTGTGCCATGCCATCCCCACTTCTTCGGGAGCACAGCCATTGATATGCTGGCCTTTTTTCAAAATCTAGACCCGGTTCTTCAGGCATTGCTGGCTACAGGCTTTACCTGGGGCATGACCGCACTCGGCGCGTCCGTGGTGTTTCTCACCCGATCGGTTAACCGCAAGCTGCTGGACGGCATGATGGGCTTTGCTGCCGGGGTCATGCTGGCCGCCAGTTTCTGGTCGTTGCTGGCCCCTGCCATCGAACTGGCGGATAGCAACGGCGTTCCGGGCTGGTTGCCGGCGGTCGTAGGGTTCTTGGCCGGAGGTATTTTTCTGGCGGCGGCCGATCGCCTTCTGCCCCATTTGCACATCGGCGCGCCGATGGCTGAGGCTGAAGGGATCAAGACACATTGGCAACGCAGCCTGCTGCTCATTCTGGCGATAACCCTGCATAATTTTCCCGAAGGGCTGGCGGTGGGGGTTGCCTTTGGCGCCGTTGCCGCGGGCCTGCCGGCGGCAACGCTCCCGGCGGCCATTGCCCTGGCTATCGGCATTGGCCTTCAGAATTTTCCCGAAGGGGTCGCAGTCGCCATGCCCTTGCGCGGCGAAGGAATGTCCCGAAGCAAAAGCTTTTTCTATGGACAGGCGTCCGCGCTTGTCGAGCCGGTGGCGGCCGTTTTAGGGGCAAGCATCGTCTTGCTGGCGCGTAACGCATTACCCTATGCGTTGAGTTTTGCGGCCGGTGCGATGGTTTTCGTCGTCATCGAAGAGTTGATTCCCGAATCCCAATCTGGCTCGAATACTGACCTGGCAACCACCTGCGCGATGGGTGGATTCGCGATCATGATGGTGCTGGATGTTGCTCTGGGCTAGCTCGCCGAAGCTCCATTCCCAGACACGGCGAGCCAACGAGCCAAAGCGGTTCAACACCTGCTTGCCCGGCGCCAGGCTCCGCGCCGCGGGAGCGTCCGCGCCTGTCCAGCGAATCCGGAATATATATGCCCCATGATAGAGAGGCGCAAATCTCAATCGGCTGCTAATTCTCCGTGTATTATCGTGTCAGCCCTATTCATAAGGAGTTGCCGATGGCAGTAGTCAAATCCCAGAACCTCACCCCCCTCGTTACTTCGGATGAGCCATCTCTCGGCCCGGCCGACGCCCCCGTTGTTGTTGTGCAGTTTGGCGATTATCAATGTACCTATTGCGGCCGTGCCTATACCATCCTGCAGGAACTGGCTGACAATTTTGCCGGTGACGTCCGTTTTGTCTACCGCCACTTTCCGATCAGCGCCCTGCACCCCCAGGCGCAGATGGCGGCCGAAGCCGCCGAGGCGGCCGCGGCTCAGGGGAAGTTCTGGGAAATGCACCACTTGCTCTATATGAACCAGCACGCGCTGGAGCTGGAGCAGTTGGTGGAATATGCTGAATCGCTCGGTCTCGACGTAGCGCGCTTTCGCGGCGATTTGACAGAGCGTCGCTTCGCGGCGGAGGTCGAGAGCGATTTCCAGAGCGGCATTGCCAGTGGGGTCACCGGCACGCCGACATTCTACATTAACGGGGTGCGGTACGACGGCCCGTGGGACACTGAATCGCTGGCCCGCGAGATCGAGAAGCCGCTCGGCACGCGCGTGCGCCTGCTGGCGCAGCAGTTCACCGGTATCGCCGCCTCCGGTGGCATCGTCTTACTCATCGCCACCATTATCGCTTTGCTATGGGCCAACTCTCCCTGGTCAGCCAGCTATGTGGATTTCTGGCACACGCATCTGGATATAGCGTTGGGCAGTCGGGTTCTGTCATATTCCCTGGAACATTGGGTCAATGATGGCCTGATGGTGCTCTTCTTTTTCGTCGTGGGCCTGGAGATCAAACGCGAATTGACCGTCGGCGAACTGGCCTCGCCGCAGCGGGCCGTGCTGCCAATCGTGGCCGGATTTGGCGGGGCGATTTTTCCGGTTGCCATCTACCTGTTGTTCAACCGCATCGGACCCGGTCAGGACGGGTGGGGCATCCCCATGGCGACCGATATCGCCTTTACGCTGGCTGTATTAGCGGCGCTGGGCAGTCGCATCCCTCTCTCTCTCAAAGTTTTTCTGACCGCCACGGCCATTGTTGACGATATTATCGCCGTGCTGGTCATCGCCGTTTTCTATTCGACGGGTATCTCCTGGATCAGCCTGGGGGTGGCGGGAATCATCTTCCTGGTTCTGCTGGCGCTCAATCGCCTGCGCATTTATAGCCTCTTGCCTTACTGTGTGCTGGGAATAGGGTTGTGGCTCGCTTTCCTGCAATCGGGCGTGCACCCCACAATCGCCGGGGTATTGCTGGCGATCACAATACCCACGCGCAGCCCGGTGAACTTGCACGTGCTGCTGACCCAGGTGGCGTCGCTCTTGCGGACTATAGAGATACCGGAGCAGTGGCGACGGGACGTAGGTTTAGAAGGAAGGCAACAGGCCGAAGTCGGCGTGTTGGAAGCCATCGTGAACCGGCTGCAATCGCCGTCTCAACATCTGGAGCATGTCCTGCATCCCTGGACAACCTACGTCGTGTTGCCCATTTTTGCGCTGGCCAATGCCGGGGTACACATCACAGGAGAAGCGGTGGGCGATCTGTTGAACCCTATTGGGCTAGGAATTATCCTCGGTCTTGTGCTGGGCAAACCGATAGGGATTGTGTTGTTCGCCTGGCTGTCTGTGCGGTTACGGCTGGCGGTTCGCCCGCCCGGGGTTAGCTGGCCGCTATTGATAGGGGCAGGCACTCTGGCTGGGATCGGTTTTACAATTTCGCTCTTTATCGCCAACGCGGCGACGTTCCCCGACGCTTCGACGCAGGATGCGGCCAAGCTGGCCATTCTGATGGCCTCGGTGCTGGCGGCCGTTATCGGCGTCACGTTCGTCTTGCTGACGACCAGAGGTCTGGCATTTAACGAGGCTTCCCACCTGGAAGCAGCAGAGGCGCAATAAGTGGCGCTGCCCGTCTGGCTAAGGCTGAGCGACTCTTGCTAATGCCGCTGCCCCGTGGGCCAGTTCGGCCGCGCAATGGCGACAGCCGCGGGCTTCGGCCTCGACGATGGCCTGATCACTGCTCCAGAAGAAATTCTCGCCGCCGATCTCTTCCACCAGTCCGGCGCGCTCCATCATGCGCATCGCGTTCTTGTGGACACCGGCAAACATGAGGATCGTCCCCGACTTGTGCAGTTGTTCGTTCAGCCGCCGGATGGCCTCCAGCCCGGACATGTCAATGTGGGGCACGCCACGCATCGACAGGATGAGGGCGTGGGTGTCCTTGAGTTGGGCGAACGCCTCGTTGAAATGGCCGGTTGCGGCGAAGAAGAGCGGCCCGGTGAGAAAGGCCACCTGCACGTGGCGGCAGCTGCCGGCATTCTCGATGCCTTTCTGTCGCAGTTTGACCGGGTCCACGTCAAGCATCTCCACGTCGAGGCTGGCCATCTGGCTCAGAAAGACCGCGCCGGTGAGGAACGCGCCAATCAGGATGGCCTGAGTCAGATCGAGCGTGATGGTTGCCAGCATGGTGACCGTGAACGTGATCATGGCCGTTTTGAAGCGGTGGCCGAAGATGAAGCGGATGGCCTCCCACTCGTTCATGCGCAGGGCGGTGATCATCAGCACCCCGGCCAGGGCCGTCAATGGCACCCGGCTCATCACCGGCGCGAGCAGGAACATCGACAGGAGCAGGCCGAGCGAGTGAATGACACTCACCAGTCGCGTCTGCCCGCCGGACTTGATGCCGACACTGGTGCGGGCAATAGCCGCCGTGGCCGGAACGCCGCCGAAGAAAGGAACGGCGATGTTGCCGATGCCCTGGCCGATCAATTCCTGGTTGGCCTGCAGGCGAATACCGGTCATATTCGACGCTACCGCGCCGCACAGGAGGCTTTCCACCGCGCCCAGGGCAGTAATGGTCAGCGCCGGGGCCACAAAAGCGCTCAGGTTATCCCAGGGGATGGCGGCAAGGCTCAGGCGCTCTTCCAGCAGCAACGTCTGCGGAATCGCGCCGATGACCGGCACGGGCCACTGGAGCAGGGCGTTGAGGCCGGTGGCCAGGATGATGCCGAGCAGCGAAGCCGGAAAGCGGGCATTGAGCCGGGCGGGCCAGACCAGCATCGTCACGATCACAATACTTCCCAGAACGACGGCATGCCAATCCGGCGTGAACCCGCCCCGGAAGTAGCCCAGAAGCTTGAACAGGGCCGACTCACTGCCCGGCGTCTGCACGCCCAGGAAGTTATCGATCTGGCCGATGAAGATGATCAGGGCGATGCCGGAGGTGAAGCCGCTGATCACCGGCGCGGGGATGAAGGCGATGAACCGGCCCAGCCGCAACAGGCCGATAATGAGCAGCAGGATGCCGGCCATCAAACCGGCGATCCAGATGCCGGTCAGGCCATAGCGCTGTACCAGCACGATAAGCACGGCGCTCATCGCCCCGGTGGGGCCGGAAATCTGATAAGGGGCACCGGAGAGGAGACCAATGACGAGACCGCCGACGATGGCGGTGACCAGGCCGGCCGCGGCCGTTGCGCCCGAAGCGACGCCAAAGGCCAGGGCCAGCGGCAGGGCGACGGCGGCAACCGTCAGGCCCGCCATCACATCTTGTTGAAAGCGCGTGGCGTTATAGCCGGTGAATTCATCACGGTAGAGTTGAAGTAAGCTTCGGCGAGACATGGGAGAGCTATCCTTAGGCGCGGGAGAAAAGGTGTATACCCAACCGAATTATGGTCCTGTCAGGGATTTGGGCAACTAATTCGGCCGGGATCGGCCAATCTGCCCGAAACCCTTGACTTGGAGTCAACTCCAGGTGTTACACTTCCTGTTGAGGTGAAATGATGAAAATCGCCCAGGTCAGTGAACAGTGCGGCCTATCCACGGATACACTGCGCTACTACGAACGCGTTGGCCTTATCCCCCCCGTCAACCGCACGGAAAGCGGCATCCGGGAGTACGACGAGCTGGATTTGAGGCGCGTCGAGTTCATCAAATGCATGCGTAGCGCCGGGCTGCCGATTGAAGTGCTCATTGCGTATGTCGGTCTGGCGCAGCAGGGAGACGAGACAATCGCCACCCGCAAGGCCATCCTGGAGGAAGAGCGAGCGCGGTTGGCGGCCCGCATGCAGGAGATGCAGAAGACGCTCGACTTGTTGGATTACAAGATCGAAATGTACGAAAACAAGGTTCTGGACAAAGAGAGAGAAATGGCGCCGCTGGGATTTTAGGGCGTCGCGCAGACCTGCCAGGTCTAGACAACATAAAGAGGGACACACCATGGAAATCAAACGCAATGGTTCGCAGCCGTCCGGTTATGGCCCGGCCGACTACTTCACCGGCCGGGTGCGCATCGACCCGCTGCACCAGGCCGACGCGCCGGCCCGCTTGCTTGCCGCCACAGTCACCTTCGAACCGGGCGCGCGAACGGCCTGGCACACCCACCCGCTAGGCCAGACGCTTGTCGTCACCGCCGGTTGCGGCCGGGCGCAGCGTTGGGGCGGCCCCATCGAGGAGATCCGGCCGGGCGACGTGGTCTGGTTCGCGCCGGGCGAGAAGCATTGGCACGGGGCCGCGCCCACCACGGCCATGACCCACATCGCCCTCGTCGAACTGCTCGACGGCCAATCGGCCGACTGGCTGGAGCAGGTCAGCGATGAGCAGTATCAGAGTTGACGGATTTTTCAGCATCTTGGCTTACAGAGGTACTTCATTATGCGAGCAACAATCATGTATGGTCCGGGCGACGTACGGATCGAGAATGTACCCGACGCTAAAATCGTTCAGCCCACTGACGCGGTCCTGAGAATCACCTACGCCTCTATCTGTGGCAGCGACCTCTGGCCTTATTGGGGGTATGGCGACTTCAGCAAAGAAGGTCGCCGCATGGGGCATGAGGCCATTGGGATTGTGGAGGAAGTTGGAGCCGATGTCCGTACCGTCAAAGTCGGCGATCTAGTCGCCATGCCATTTGCCTATTCCGATGGCACATGCGTCCACTGTCAGGCGGGAGTTCACACCTCCTGTGTTCATGGCGGCTTCTTCGACAATGCCGAAGGCGGGAGCGCCCAGGCCGAAGCCATTCGCATCCCCCAGGCCGATGGCACGCTTGTGCTACTGCCTGGCGGCAAGGATGAGGCGCTCATGGCGTCTCTGCTCACCCTTACCGACGTAATGGCCACCGGCCATCATGCCGCCGTGACCGCGCGGGTGGCCCCTGGAAAAATAGCGGCCGTCGTCGGTGATGGCGCGGTCGGCCTGTGTGGGGTGATCGCCGCCCGCCGCCTGGGGGCAGAACAAATCATTATCATGGGTCGACATGAAGACCGCATTGCCCTGGCCAGGCAGTTTGGGGCCACCGACGTGGTGAGCGAACGCGGCGAGGCGGCCGTCGAGCACGTCCGCCGACTCACGGGCGGCTATGGGGTCCACGCAGTGCTGGAGTGCGTGGGCACTGACCAATCGATGCAGACCTCACTCAGCATCGCCCGGCCGGGTGGGGCAATTGGTCGCGTCGGCGTGCCCCATGACGTCACCATTCCGGCGGCCGCCCCCACCTTTTTCCACAATCTCACCATTAGCGGCGGCCCCGCGCCGGCTCGCGCCTACTTCGCAGAACTGCTGCCCGAAGTCCTCGGAGGCAGAATTGAACCGGGGCGCGTTTTTGACTCTGTGGTCAGCCTGGATGAGGTGCCCGACGGGTATCGAGCGATGGATGCACGACAAGCTATCAAAGTCATGGTGAAGCTTTGATGGCCAAACGTCTTGATGCAGTCATTCAACGGAGAACGGAAGGATAGAAATGCAATTGCGCAAACTTGGAAACAGTGGGCTGGAAGTCTCAGCCTTAGGGCTGGGTTGCATGAGGATGAGCCATGATGAAAGCCCCATACCCGACAAGCAAGAGATGATCTCGTTTATTCACGCCGCAGTTGACCGCGGCATTACTTTCTTCGACACGGCCGAAGTCTATGGCCCGTTTATCAATGAAGAACTCGTCGGCGAAGCACTTGAGCCATTCCGCGGGCAGGTTGTGATCGCCACCAAGTTCGGTTTCGCAGCCGATCCCAAGGGTGGGTTAACCTTATCTGCCCTGGACAGCCGTCCGGAGCACATCAAGCAGGTTGCGGAGGCATCGCTCCGGCGGCTCCGGGTTGAGACCATCGATTTGTTTTACCAGCACCGAGTTGACCCAGACGTGCCCATCGAAGATGTGGCCGGGGCGGTCAGGGATTTGATTCAGGCCGGCAAGGTGAAGCATTTCGGGCTGTCGGAAGCGAACGCGGAAACCATCCGGCGCGCCCACGCCGTCCAGCCGGTGTCGGCCGTCCAGAGCGAATACTCGCTGTGGTGGCGTGAGCCGGAAGAGGCTGTGCTACCCACTTGCGAGGAACTCGGCATCGGCTTTGTGCCGTTTAGCCCGTTGGGCCGGGGCTATCTCACAGGCAAAATCGACGAACACACGACCTTCGCCAGTGTGGATATCCGCAGCCGCAGCCCGCGCTATACGCCGGAAGCGCGCAAGGCCAACCGGGTGGTCATAGATTTACTCGAGAGGATCGGCGAGCAGAAGAGGGCGACGCCCGCGCAAATCGCTCTCGCCTGGCTGCTGGCCCAAAAACCGTGGATTGTCCCCATTCCGGGCAGCCGCAAGCTGGAACGTCTGGATGAGAACATCGGCGCGACGGCCGTCGAATTCACGGCCGACGATCTGCAGGAAATCGAGCAGGCCATTTCCCATATCACGGTACAGGGTGATCGCTATCCGCCGACCTTGCAGAAGTTGACCGGTCGCTAAGTGAAGCGTGGGTGGTAAAGCGAGGCGCGGCGGTCAGGCGCTCACATAAGGTGCATCAAACCGACCCGGTAGCGTCGATGCAGATTAGCCAAAACGATTCTAAACCCTGACCTGGAAATTCCAGGTCTCTAACCATGAGGGTAAGGATAGGAGAATTATATGCCGATCATTCCATCAGTTACATTGAATAACGGGGTGCAGATGCCCCTGCTAGGTTTTGGCGTTTTCCAGATCACGGACGCCGCGGCCTGCGAAAGCAGCGTCGTGGACGCGCTGGAGACGGGCTACCGGCTCATCGATACCGCCGCCGCCTATGGCAATGAAGATGCCGTCGGCAACGCGATCAAAATGGCGGGTGTCCCCAGAGAAGAGCTATTTATTACCACCAAGCTTTGGATTACGGATGCCGGCTACGAGCACGCCAAAGAGGCATTCGAGAGATCGTTGCTGAACCTGCAACTGG
>JACDJC010002911.1_pt1 | contig 12903 bp, 15 predicted proteins | sample 7454191 | NCBI WGS metagenome assembly JACDJC01 (sample SAMN14253291, study PRJNA609438) | sludge metagenome | isolation source: sludge after 25d culture with pyrite and EDTA | collected 2018-12-20 | reverse complement strand
GTTTTTCTTCGCGAGCCTTCGCTTTCTTCGTGGACAAAAACCCTGTTTCAAGCCACCAACGGCGGCTCGTCCATCAATGCAATCTGCTCGCGCAGTTCGAGGATTCGCGCCTGCCAGTACTGTTGTGTATTGAACCACGGAAACGCCGCGGGGAAAGCCGGGTCGTCCCAGCGCCGTGCCAGCCAGGCCGCGTAGTGGATCAGCCGCAGGGTTCTGAGCGCCTCGATCAGATGCAGTTCACGCGGGTCGAATTCCATGAAATCCTCGTAGCCCGTCAGAATTTCTTTCATCTGCAACTGCTGCTCTTCGCGCTCGCCCGACAGCAGCATCCACAGATCCTGCACCGCCGGGCCCATCCGGCTGTCGTCGAAATCGACAAAGTGCGGTCCGTCATCGGTCCACAGCACGTTGCCGGCGTGGCAGTCGCCGTGCAGGCGGATCGCGCGCACCACGCCGGCGCGTTCGTAACAATACGCCACGTTGCGAAGCGCGTGGTCGACCACGCTGTCCCATGCGGCGCCGAGCTCGGGCGGCAGCCAGTTGCCGGCGGCGAGAAAATCGCGTGAGGCGTAGCCGAAGCTGTCCAGGTCGAGCGTCGGCCGGTGCAAGAAGTTCGCCTGTGCGCCGACCGCATGGATGCGGCCGAGAAAACGTCCCATCCATTGCAGGGTGCCGGCGCGGTCGAACTCGGGCATCCGTCCGCCCTGCTTCGGGTAGACGGCGAAACGAAACCCGGCATGGCGATGCAGGCTGGCGCCGTTCAATCGCAGCGGCGCGACCACCGGAATTTCCCGCGCTGCCAACTCGGCGGTGAACGCGTGCTCCTCCAGGATGGCGTCGTCGCTCCAGCGCGCCGGGCGATAGAATTTCACCACCACGGGGTCTACGCCAAGAGCGTTCGCAGAACGAGCGTCTGGCGGCGTATCTCCTGCCGCATCCTCGATCCCCATCTGGTAGACGCGGTTTTCGTAGCTGTTCAAGGCCAGCAGGCGGCCATCGGCACGCAAGCCGGTGCTGTCGAGGGCGTCGAGCGCGCAGTCCGGGGTCAGCGCGGCATAGGGGGGAACGGCATTCATTCGGGCAAGCTGGGTGAGGTCAAAACGGCTATAAACGAATCATGCCTCAACTTGCTTGCCGCATTGCCTCGCCATGACCGCTTCCACTCCTTTACGCGCGGAGATCTCCCGCCACATCTGGGAGAGCCGTTACCGTGCGGACGACGAACCCGATATCCAGGCCACCTGGCGACGGGTGGCGCAGGCTATCGCCGCCGCCGAAACCGGCGACCACGCGCAGTGGAACGAACGTTTTTACAGCCTGCTCGACGGTTTCCGCTTTTTGCCCGGCGGCCGCATTCTCGCCGGCGCCGGCACCGGGCGACGGGTAACGTTGTTCAACTGCTTCGTCATGGGCGAGATCGCCGACGACCTGGAAAGCATTTTCGAGGCGCTGAAGGAAGGCGCGCTCACCATGCAGCACGGCGGCGGCGTCGGTTACGATTTTTCCACCCTGCGCCCGGCCGGGATGGTGGCCGAGGCCAGCGGCGGCATCGCTTCCGGCCCGGTTTCGTTCATGCGCATCTGGGACGCGATGTGCGCCACCCTGCTGTCGACCGGCGCACGCCGCGGCGCGATGATGGCGACGCTGCGCTGCGACCATCCCGACATCGAAATCTTCGTCGACGCCAAGCGCGATCCGGCGGCGCTGCGGCATTTCAACCTGTCGGTGCTGGTCAGCGACGCCTTCATGGCGGCGGTGGCCGAAGACCGCGACTGGCCGCTGGTGTTTCCGGGCCTTGCCAGCACCCGCAGCGTGAAGGCGCGCGACCTGTGGCAGCGCATCCTGCATGCGGCCTACGATACCGCCGAGCCCGGACTGCTGTTCGTCGATACCATCAACCGCGACAACACCCTGGCCCGCCTGGAAAATCTGACCGCGACCAATCCCTGCGGCGAAATCCCGCTGCCGCCCTACGGCGCCTGCGACCTCGGTTCGCTCAACCTGACCGCCTTCGTGACCGCGCCGTTCACCGCCGACGCCCGGCTCGATCTCGCCGCTCTGGCCGACGCGGCAGCGCTCGCGGTGCGCTTTCTCGACAACGTCATCGACGTCTCGCGCTACCCGCTGCCGGTGCAGGCCCGGGAAGCGCGCCTGAAACGCCGCATCGGCCTCGGCATCACCGGGCTGGCCGACGCGCTGGTGCTGCTGGGTCTGCGCTACGACAGCGAAGCCGCGCGACAACTGGCCGCCGAGGCGATGCAGGCGGTGCGCGACTATGCGTATCAGGCATCGATCCAACTCGCACGCGAAAAGGGCGCGTTTCCTGTCTTCGACCGCGACGCCTTCCTGGCGAGCGGCTTCGCCACCCGCCTGCCGGCCGACATTCGCGACGGCATCGCCGCATCCGGCATCCGCAACAGTCATGCATTGGCGATCGCGCCGGCCGGCACGATCAGTCTGCTGGCCAACAATCTGTCCAGCGGGATCGAGCCGATTTTCGCCGCCACCGCGGAACGCCGCGTGTTGGGAGCGGATGGCCGTTATCGCAGCCACCGGGTGGTCGACGCCGCGCTGCAATACTGGCAAGGGATGGGTCGCTCCGGCATGCCGCCGGCGCTGGTCGAGGCCCAGCAGATCGATCCACTGGCCCACCTGCAGATGCAGGCGGCGCTACAGCCCTACGTTGACAACGCTATTTCCAAAACCATCAACGTCGCCGCCGACATTCCCTTCGAGCGCTTCGAGGGTCTGTACCGGCAGGCCTACGCGTTTGGCCTCAAGGGCTGCACCGTGTTCCGTCCCAACCCGGTCAGCGGCGCGATCCTGAGTCAGGCGCCCGTCGGTGAACCGGTGGCGTGCTGCGGCATCGAGCGCGAGGCTGATTAGCAGCCTGCGCTGCACAGGGCCAGCTTGCGCGCCCGGTCGAGCTGTTTGATCGCCGCTTCGCGGCGTGCCGCCAGCGCGCGGCTGGCGGAGCTTTCCAGATAGGCCAGCACGACCGGGCGCCGGCTGCGCGTGTAGCGTGCGCCCAGCCGGTCGCCGCCGTTGTGTTCGGCCAGGCGACGTTCGATATCGGTGGTGATGCCGGTGTAGAGCGTGCCGTCGGCGCAGCGCAGCATGTAGACGTACCATGCTGCGCGGGCGCCGGAACCGCCGCTCATCGCCAGATCAGACGTCGGACGACAATTGCTGGGCCCACAGCAGCGCGTCCATGTGGACGCCGTTGATGTCGGCCACTTCGCGCCCGATCTGTTTAGCCAAAGCCTCGATGCTGCTCTGGTCGTCCTGCTCGCAGGCGATGGCCAGCGCCAGATACGGCGCATACGGCCCGCGCTGCGCCACGATGGCCTCGGTGATTTCAGCCGGCAGGCTGATCTGCTGCAGCACCTGTTCCATCGGCGTGCGCATCACCACATCGAGCAGTGAAAACAGGCCGGCGACGAAAATCTCGTCGCGCGCCTTGGCAAACAGCGCGCGTCCGGCCAGCTGCTCGGCCACCCGTCCGCGCACCAGCGCATTTTCGAGTACCGCCTGATCGAGATCCTGGGTCTGGCCGCCGGTGAACAGGACCAGCGTCAGCCAGCGATAGAGCTTGTCCTGCCCCATCACCATCAGCGCCTGCTCGATCCCGCCGATCTTGTTCATCAGTCCCATTCCGGGCGAATTGACGTAGCGCAGCAGCCGCACCGACAGCGCCGGGTCATGGCGGAACTGGGTGGCGAGTTCGGGTTGCTCGGCGCCGGTACGTACCCGGTTCATCAGGTCCAGCACCTTGGCGCGCGACGGGCCCATGGCGGGGCTGTCGAGCTTTTCGCGGCGGGTGATGAACGGCCCCATGAACAGTGCAAACTGCAGCTTGTGGCACATGTGGAAGGCTTCCAGCGACTGCACCTCCATCGCCACGAAACGCTTGCCCGCTGCCAGCTTCGAGACCGCGGCCATCTGCGCGGTGATCGCCGGGATATCCTCGCTGCCGACGCTCATCGTGACGTAGTCGGCCCGCTGCAGCAGGCCATGGCGCTCAGGCCGGACCACGGCATCGACCTCGACCGCAAACTGGAAGCCGCGTGTTTTCAGTTCGTCCAGTCGGGCATGTAGCGCCTCGTCAACCACGGTTTGCGCATCGAGCTGCAGCATCCACACCATGCCGGTTGCCGGCCAGGCGTCGAGCAGGGGATTGAACAGAGTCGCCGGGCCGACCGGCACGAAGGCGAGCCGCTGGCCCAGCAGTCGCGTGATGTCGAGGCGTTGCAGGTTGTCGAGCAGGGCTTCATCGAACAGGCGGCGCACATCGGGCAGGGTGACGTTGCGCGCGTCGTCCGGGGTACGGCGCAGCATGAAGGTATAGCCGGCGACCCGCTGGTCGCGACCCAGCATCGCCTCGCGGCGCATCACCGAAGGCACTTTGGCGAGTGGGGGCGACGCGAGTTCGGCCGGCGGGGTCTTTTCCAGCTTCTCGGCCTTGGCCAGCACTGCGCGGCCGGCCTGCTCGGCCGCGCTATCCCGATTGCCCGACAACATTCCAACCAGACGATTCAACACACCGCATCCCTCCGTAATCTTGGGCAACAGCTGTGTAATCGGCATCGTCCAGCAGGTCTGAAGCCCGCCTGCCTACGATTTTTTAACCCATGCCGATTTACAGCATGCGCTTGACCGAAACGATGCCGCGCAGCATCCCCGGCGCATAGCCGGTGGCCTTGTCCTGCGGATAGTCGGCGGCCAGACGTGCTTTCACCGCGTCGGGAATCGCAGCGGGATCGCCGTGGCAGGTCAGGCATATCGGCTGCACCGGCAAGGCCTTGGCGTAGCGGAACTGCTTGCCGGCCGGGGTGCTGACAACCTGCCAGGTTTCGAGGGTCTCCGGTTTTTCGCCGGCGGTCAGGCGCTTTTGCAGACCGGCCTGGGCCTCGGCCTCCCATGCATCGGGCACCCCTGCCGGATTGCGGTTTTTCGGGCTGACGCGGGTGACCGTGAAGCCGGACTGCTTCGACACGTCGGCGGCGATCTGCGGTGCGCGTTCCTTGCACACGCCGATGGCGCCAGCCGGACCTTGTGCGCCCATCGCCGCCTTCAGTTCACCGCCGAGCTGCTGGATCAGGGCGCCGCTGGCTTTGCGCGCGTCTGTGGCCATCGCAGCCTGGTCTTCGACGCTGGGTCCGCTGGCGCAGGCGGCTAGCAGGGGGGGCAGGGCAAGGGCGATCAATACGGATGTTTTCATGGTGACTCCTCCTGGGTAAAAATTCAGCGCATATTCTAGCAACTCCGCGCTGCTATGCTGTGAAGCCGAGCGACCTTTTCAGGCGCCCTCACGGTACCCCAAATTGGCCAAGTACATCTATCGATATTTCTTTCGTGGGCTCATGACCGCGCTGCCGCTCGGACTGACGGTCTATCTGCTGTATGTCTTCCTGATCTGGAGCGAGACGCTGGCGCTGCAACTGATCGGCCCGTTCATCGGTGGGTTTTACGTGCCGGGGATGGGCCTGCTGCTGGGCATCACCGGAATTTTCCTGCTCGGATTCCTGGTCTCGCAACCCGCCGCTGGCAGGCTGCTGTCACTGGTGGAACTGCCTTTCACCAATCTGCCGGTGGTCAGGAGCATCTATTCGTCGCTCAAGGATTTTGCCCATTACTTCTCGCCCAAGCGCAGCGAATCCGCAAAGCAAACGGTGGTGGCACTGCGGCTGCCCGGATACGAACTCGAAGTGGTGGGGCTGCTCACGCGCCAGCGTGTCGACGATCTGCCGACCGGTTTCCTGCAGGGTGAGCGCGTGGCCGTCTATCTGCCGATGGGCTACATGATCGGCGGCTACACGGTTTTTGTGCCGCGCGACTGGGTCCAGCCGATCGACATGCCGGTCGAGGAAGCGATGCGTTCGTCGCTGTTCGCCTGGATGAGTGTGGCTGGCCAGGACACCCCGGGCGGTCCCACGACGTGATTCGGCCGCGTTTGCATTGAGGTAGGATGCTGTCTCATGCAGATCGAATGCTACGCCCAGCGCCTGCTCAACCCGTTCCGGGGGGTGGTGCACACCATTCGCTACCAGTCTGCCGAGGCGGTGACCACCGATGGCCTCGAGTGGGACATCTATGTGGCCAATGAATCCCTGCTCGACGGACTGGGCCGCGCCGGCCGGCGGGCGCTGATTTCCGACATCCGCTACGGTCACTGGTCGGTCGAAAAGGGGCTCAAACGCGGCCCGCTGTATCCATCCGACGATTTCAAGCGGCTGGAAGAGATGGGTGCGGTGGTCTACGAACATCTGTTGAGCGTGCACCAGGAGGTGCCGTTCGCGTTTCGCGATCAGTTCGAACTGTGGCTGCTCGACCGGAACGACGCGCCGCTGGCACTGCTGCACAGCGTGCGCAGCGACAGTGAAACCGACACCAGGCCGCCGCTCGACTGGCGCGCCGGGATCGCGGCGCAGGAACACTTCACGAGCACTGCGATCAGTGGCCTGGACGAACCCGCCGGGACGTACCTGACGCGCTATGTCAACAGTTTCGCCAGCGGCAAGGCACAGTGGTTTCGCCGTTCGGACGACGGCGCCGGGCTGGGGTTACGCACCCTGCCGGGCGAAGATTTTCTGTGCGGACGGGTGCTGGATGCCGAGACCTTTCCGCAGCTGTTCATCGCCACCGTCGGCATGGATGCGGCGCACACCCGACTGGTGCACGACTACCATGCGTGGCAGGCGCCATGGATGCTGCTGCTGCCGCATCTGGACGCGGCCACCCGCAGCACGTTCGAAGCCTGTGCCTGCGAGCAGGCCGAATTGATCGAAAAGCATTGCCGGCTGTATCCCGACGTCATCGATCGTCCGGCCTTGCAGGCCGCGCGGGTGGAAGCGGCATTCGTCCGCAGCCAGTCGGGAGCGCCGCCGCCGGACGATGCGACGTCGATGTTTTACATCGAACTCAACGTCAGCGAGGAATGATCAGGCGGCGACGTTGAGAATCGCCGCCGGCAGGATGGGCGAGGCGCCCAGATGCGGCGTCAGCCGCACCTGCACCGCTGGATGCGAGGTGGCGAATGCGGCGATGGCCTCGGGGATGTCCTGCGTCACGTGCGTGCCTGCGGCGAGAAAATAGGGAAATACCACGATCTCGGTCGCCCCCTGTGCCGCCAGCGCGGCCAGGCCATCGAGGATGTTCGGTTCGGCCAGCTCCAGAAACGCCGTTTCGACGTGGTCGTAAGCCTGTCCCGGCTGGGCACGGACCTGGTCGGCCAGCTGGCGGACCTCGTCGTTGGATGCCGCACGGCGGCTGCCGTGGGCGATGATGAGCAGACTGGGCATATGCAACTCCTGGGTAAATAACCGCCAGCAGCGACCCTGGAGGGCTGCTGCGCGTTCGACCTTATTTCGCCGCGACCAGCGCCGGTTCCATCACATCCGCACCGGCTCGAAGGTCGCGTCCAGATTCTGATCGTCGCAGTAATCCAGAAAATCGCCGCGCAAGGTGGCGATGTGGGCATCGGCGGGGATCCCGAGCGTCATGTGGACCGCGAACATCGGTGCGCCGGTGTGCGGGGCGGGGTAGGTTTCGGTGTCGAGTGCCTCGATGTTGATGTGCAGGCGCGCAAAGAAATTGGCGAGGCTGTTGACGATGCCCGGCTGGTCGAGCGCGGCAACTTCGACGGTGTAGGGGATGAGCGGCTTGTCGGTGCGAGTCGGCCGGGTGCGTTGCTGGATGATCGACAGCCCCAGTTCCTCGGCCACCGCGGGCAAGCGCGCTTCCAGCTTGGCCAGTGCGTCCCAGTTGCCGCTCACCCGCATCAACAGCGCGAAGCGGCCGCCCAGTGCGGCCATGCGCGACTCCTCGATGTTACAGGCGGCTTCACTGATGCGGCGGGTAAAGCCCTCCACCAGGCCGATTTTGTCGTCACCGGCGGCGGTGATGACGAGTGATTCTGCGTCGTTGGACATCAAATGAGCTCCCTGTCGGACAATTCTTTCTTGACGTAGGCGTAGACGATCGGCGCCGCGATCACCCCCTGCACCCCGAAGGCCGCTTCCATCGCGACCATGGCGATCAGCAGTTCCCACGCCCGCGCCTTGATCTGCCCGCCGATGATACGGGCATTCACGAAATATTCGAGCTTGTGGATGATCACCAGAAATCCCAGCGAGGTGGCGGCAATGGCCAGCGAGTGCGACAGCGAAATGATCACGATGACGGTGTTGGAAACGAGATTGCCCAACACCGGCAGCAGGCCGACGATGAAGGTGACGACAATCATGGTTTTGGTGAAGGGCAGCTGCACCCCGAACGCGGGCAGCACCACCATCAGGTAAATCCCGGTCAGCAGGGCGTTCAGCGCGGAGATGCGCATCTGCGCAAAGACCACCCGGCGGAAGGCGTCGCCGAGGCGGTTCACCCGCTCGCACATGGCTTGCGCCAGCGGCGCCAGGGTCGCGTGCGGAATCGCCCGCCGCAACGCGATGAAGCTGCCGATGACGAGGCCGATGATGAAGTGCAGCAGGACCCGGCCGGCGTCGCCGCTGAGTTTGCGGATATCCAGTGCGTGGGTGCTCAGCCAGGTGACCAGATTGGCACGAATGCCGGTGTTGTCGCCCTGCGGCAGCCAGGCGGCCGCCCATTCCGGCAGCAACTCGCGCGAGTTGGCGATGATTTCGGCCATCTTGGTCAGGAGCCCGGCCAGCCCGCCTTCGGTCCGCAGATACACGATGACTCCCGCGGTGAACCCGCCCAGCGCGCCCAACACGATCAGGGTGATGAGCGACACCACCAGGATCTTGGCCCAAGTGTGGTCAAGCCGGCCGATGACGAACCGTGGCGCCAGCAGATGCACCAGCTGCACCACCAGCAAGCCCGCCAGCAGCGCCGGCAGCAGGTGCAGTGTCAGGGTCAGCAGCAGGCCGGCTGCCATCATCGTCCAGGCGGCGATCTGGAAGCGGTTCACGGGCGGGATCGGAGTCATGGCCGCCACATTGCCAAGAAAGCCCCGGCGCAGCAAGAGCTAAAGCGTAGAAGTCCGGATCGGGTGGGCAAGCATTGATCGGGCTGCCTGGTTGCGGAACCCTGGCCGGCTTTGACAGCCGGCCGCTTGCCGCATCGTGACGGGTGTGAGACCGCCCCGGCCATCGTCGACGGCCGGTCACGCATCATCGTTGTCCGCGGCGACGGCAATCCAATCGGGGCAAGCACCGCGATGCGCGATGCATCCTGCTTGATCCCGGACGACGGCTGTTTGTCCAGTGTGACGGCGGTTGCAAGCAGCCGGGCGTTGGGTGAGGATTCGGCTTTCGCTGCGCCTGCAGCATCAGGATAAATTCATGGATGACTGGTTTGTGTGGCTGGCCCGGTTGATGTTTGTCGGAATTTTCCCCCTCGGCATCGGCATGCTTTTTCGTGCCTGGAAGATCGGCGTGCGCGGGGATGATCGCTATGTGGCCGACTGGCGGGGTCGACTGATTCAGGACGGGACCCGCTGGGCACGCCCGGTGACAACGATCAACGTGCTGGGTGGCGCCGGTCTGCTGCTGGTGGGGGTGCTGGTGGTGGCGGTCGGTCTGCGATTCGCGGTCTGGTCAGGGACGACCGCGCTGATTATCTGGAGCTATTACTTTGCGCTGCAGCTGGTGGTGCAGCGTGCCGGACAGGTCCGGCGACCCGCATCAAAGGCTTGAACCGGTAGTCCATCAGGGCTTGCGCCTGATGGTTCAAATTAACCAGCAGCCGAAAATTTGTTGCGGCGACACGCTGGACTCGGTGTAAAGTTCCGAAAATAAATAAATCAATCCATCCAAATTTTCGCCGTGTCCATCAACGCCAACAAAGAGGAGGAGAACGACCGTGTCCAAGCCACAAACTTTTGACCCCAAAGCGTACTGGAGTGCAACGCTCCGGCTACTCGTCACCACACTCATCATCTGGTTCGCCGTCTCTTTCGGTGCCGGCATCCTGTTCCGCGAAGCGCTCGACGGCATTCATATCGGCGGCTATCCGCTGGGCTTCTGGTTCGCCCAGCAGGGTTCCATCTTCGTCTTCGTCGGCCTGATCTTCTGGTACGCGCGCCGCATGGACAAGATCGACCGCGCGCATGACGTCCGCGAAGACTAAGCCGAACACCAGGGAGACTACAAAATGGATTTGACAACTCTGACCTACATCGTCGTGGGCCTGTCGTTTGTGCTCTACATCGGCGTGGCCATCTGGGCCCGCGCCGGCAGCACCAAGGAATTCTACGTCGCCGGCGGCGGCGTGCACCCGGTGATCAACGGCATGGCGACGGCGGCCGACTGGATGTCGGCCGCCTCGTTCATTTCGATGGCGGGCCTGATCGCCTTTCTCGGCTACGGCGGCTCGGTCTACCTGATGGGCTGGACCGGCGGCTATGTGTTGCTGGCGGTGCTGCTTGCCCCCTATCTGCGCAAGTTCGGCAAGTTCACCGTGCCCGGATTCATCGGCGACCGCTATTACTCGAATGCGGCGCGGATCGTCGCGGTGATCTGCCTGATCTTCATCTCGTTCACCTACGTGGCGGGCCAGATGCGCGGCGTCGGCATCGTATTTTCGCGCTTCCTTGAAGTGGATATCACCACCGGCCTGATCGTCGGCATGGGTCTGGTGTTCTTCTACGCGGTGCTCGGCGGAATGAAGGGCATCACCTACACCCAGGTCGCGCAGTACGTGGTGCTGATCTTCGCTTTCACCATTCCGGCGGTGTTCATTTCCCTGCAACTCACCGGCAATCCGCTGCCGCAGCTGGGTCTGGGCAGCCATCTGGGTGACATGGGCTTCCTGCCGAAACTGGACAAGGTCGTCACCGACCTGGGATTCGCCAGGTACACCTCGGGCGACAAGAGCATGGTCGACGTATTTGCCATCACCCTGGCGTTGATGGCGGGCACCGCCGGCCTGCCGCACGTGATCGTGCGCTTCTTCACCGTGCCGAAGGTGCGTGACGCCCGCATGTCGGCCGGCTGGGCGCTGGTGTTCATCGCCCTGCTGTATACGACTGCGCCCGCCGTCGGTGCCATGGCCCGCTACAACCTGCACACCACGGTGAACAGTGCGCTGGCCAGCGGCGGCGACGTGTTCGCACCCGAAGCCAGCCTGGAGGGCGAAGCGCGGCCCGACTGGATGAAGCGTTGGGAAACGACTGGTCTGATCCGCTGGGACGACAAGAACGGCGACGGCCGCATCCAGTATTACGACGAGGCCAGCAAGGACCAAGCCTTCCTCGCCAAGGCCGAAGCGGCCGGCTGGAAGGGTAACGAACTCGGCTCCAGCGGCAAGGACGGCAGTTTCGTCGGCAAGGTCGACCGTGACATCATGGTGCTGGCCAACCCCGAGATCGCCGGACTGCCCGACTGGGTGATCGCGCTGGTGGCCGCCGGCGGTATCGCCGCTGCACTGTCCACCGCTGCCGGCCTGCTCCTGGTGATCTCCTCGTCGATCTCGCACGACCTGATGAAGGGTGTGTTCGTCCGCAACATTTCCGAGAAGGGCGAGCTGATGGCGGGCCGTATCGCCGCCGCCGTGGCGGTGCTGGTGGCAGGCTACCTGGGCTACAATCCACCGGGCTTCGTCGCCGAGGTGGTGGCGTTCGCCTTCGGACTCGCGTGCGCCTCGTTGTTCCCCACCATCGTGCTGGGCATCTTCAACAAGAAGATGAACAAGGAAGGCGCCATCACCGGCATGCTCACCGGCCTCGTCTTCACCCTGGGCTACATCGTCTACTTCAAAGGCATCTTCATCGAGCCGATGGCCAAGAACGAAGCGGCCAACTGGCTGTTTGGCATCTCGCCCGAAGGGATCGGCGTCGTCGGCGCTATTCTCAATGTGGTGGTGGCCTACGTTGTGAGCAAGCTGACCTCACCCTGCCCGGATCATATCCAGCATCTGGTGGAAGGTATCCGCTACCCGAGAGGAGCCGGTACCGCGCAGTCGCACTGATGCGGTTCCAGTGAAAAAGACCCCCGCCGTGGCGGGGGTCTTTTTTTGTGCGCCCAGCATGGGCGCAATCTTGGAGGTGAAAGTCCTCTACTCACCCGGCAAGGGGAAGAGTTAGCCGAACATTGGAAGCCGCAAGCAGGCGGCGGGAACACACGGACAGTTGATGAAGGCAGAAGAGTTGCGGCAAGTGACTAGCCAGGCGGAAGAGAAGGCGCGGAACGCTGGAAGGTATGCGCTGGGCGCCGAGGCTGACGTGACCGGATTCAAAGACCACCTTAAGCAACACTGGCCGGCGATCAAGGCCAGCCTGCTGGCGGGGAGCTGCATTCCCTCGCCGGTACGCCGGGTGGACATTCCGAAGCCGCAAGGCGGAACGAGAGCCCTCGGCATTCCGGCGCTGACGGATCGGTTGATCCAGCAAGCGTTGCATCAGCTACCCGCCAGTGCGCGCCACAATTGACCTCTTTGAAGCAGGCGGCTGGAGTGCCATTCGACCTGCCTTACGGGGGCGCAGACGAGGTGATGGTCGGGTGCTCAGCCAAGTGCAAGAAGACACGATTCAAAAGATGATCATTGACACGCGACCCGAACAACTCAAGATGGACTTCCACTTGTGGAGCCGGGCTGCCGTGAGCCAATTGATCGAACAGGAATTTGGCATCAAGCTACAGGTTCGCAGTACCGGCAAGTACCTCACCCGCTGGGGTCTCACACCCCAAAAACCACTCAAGCGCGCCTTATGAACAAAGTCCTGCAGCGCAAGGATGCCTTCCGCGGAAAAGCGCGATGAACCAAAAAAAGGCGATCGAAGTCGCCGTGTTGCTGTCAGTATCCAGAGATCAGCGTGTCTGCTTACGCCGATTATGCACAGTCATTGATTATGTGAAGTTGTGGGTCGAAACGCACGCCGACGGTTGATTGGCGGCAGTCAGCGTGAATTCGACCTTCACATAATCACAACATCTTCAGGAAGTC
>JACDJC010002907.1_pt1 | contig 12920 bp, 11 predicted proteins | sample 7454191 | NCBI WGS metagenome assembly JACDJC01 (sample SAMN14253291, study PRJNA609438) | sludge metagenome | isolation source: sludge after 25d culture with pyrite and EDTA | collected 2018-12-20 | reverse complement strand
GGCCAACTCCCGACTGCGTGGGAGAGAGCATGGAGAGTGTCAGCGTGCCCGACGCCGTGCCGCAGCGCCGACCCTTCCAACGCGTAGGTGACCTCCATAGGGCGAACCTACGAATGGACCGCCTGAACGACTATGGGCACCACTCCCCGGGGAGGACGATCTGCCCCAATCCGGCCAGCTCACCCACGTGATGCCCAGTATGTTGGCCCCATGAGCCGTCCAGCCCGAGTCACCAATGTGGAGTACCTCGGTGGCCGAGTGCTTCGGCTGTGTTCTCCGATGGCCTGGCTCGCGAATTGGACTTTGCCGGTTCGCTACCCGGCATGCTCGCCACCGTCGACGAGGACAGCGTTTTTGCGACCGCTTCGGTAGATCCGGTCGCAGGCACCGTCTCGTGGCCAACCGGTGTGGACCTCGATCCCGACGTCCTCCACGGAGACTATGAGTCAGCCGGTGCGGTGGACCCCCGACTGGTGTCGGAGTACCGACTTCAGGACGCTCGCTGAAGCTGTTCGGCAGAGCAGCCACGACTCAATCAACATCCGGCAGGATGGCGGCCGGCGTCAGCAAGTCCGAGCCTCGCACAGCCCTCGCCGGGCGGACCTAAGACGCAGCTGACATCGGTCCGTACTTCTGCTGAGCGGCTTGCTTGCTCACGCCGAGCATGGTTGCGATCTCGGACCAGCTTCGGCCGTCCTGCCGAGCCGCTCGCACCGCCGCCCACAGCTCGTCGGCCACAGCGTTGCGCTGATCGACAACCTTCGCAATGGCTCGTAGCGAACCAGTTTCAGCTTCCTTGAGATCTTCGAACTCGACGTTTTCGGCCCACACTTCCAGCGCCGCCGCTTGTTCTGCTCGGGACTTGGTCATGGTTTCCACCATCCTCTCAGGAACTTGTCTCTGGCCGGCATGGCTTGAATCACGACAGCGTCATCGCCGTCAACCACAACCCCAACTTCCAGTGGGTCAGCATTGAATGTGGGGCCGATGTACATGGTGACCGCCGGATCTTCGGTCTCGAAAGACCGCCAGTGATTTCGATACGCGTGGATCATGTCGTCGTCGGAGACACCGTGCTTGCGGGCGCTCGCCTCGATGTCCACTAAGGCAGGGTATGTACGTCCACCTGATTCGTCAACACGTCTTGACGACTGCCGTCGACTCCAGCGGCAAGCTTCCGGCTGATCCTGGAAAGGGAGTTTCACCCGGGCGTACGCGACATGGCCTCGACGCCCCGGAGGACAGTCAGCAAGATTCGGTGGCTTGTCCTCTGAGGTTGAGAGGCGCAGACTGACGGGTGCCGAAGTCTTTGACGACGGAAGTGATTCCCGGAACCCGACCGGACGGTCGGTGTCCGGGTTTTGCGCGTCTACGCAGAGTTCTTCACTACTGCGGGCGCAACGGTGATTCGCTGTCGTTCTTCCACATTCATGGCGCTGCTCCTGGCCTCGGTGACGAGCCGATGTCCCCGGTCTCGTCCAGGTGCACCAGCTGCCGCGCGATTGCCCATCGCCGAGCCGCCGGCTCTTTGCGTTTCGACTCAAACACCATCGTCGTCACCGGCAGTTTCGCCATGACGGACAGCAGCTTGTGGCGACGAGACGGCTTCTCAGTGTTGAGGTGCAACCGGTCCTGACCGGCGAGCAGCTCCGCGCGCAAGGCACGCCGCACCCCAGACATGCACGGCTTGCACGCCAAGCACGGCGTCACCGACTCCGAGGTATTGCGGGCACCCGATGATGCCAACGACATCACGATCATTCACCGCTTCGCGACCGCAGCCGCGGCGAACGAACTCGCAAACGATCCCGACCTGAAGGCTGCGATGATGAACGGCGGCGTTGCAGGATCGCCACGAATCGAGATCTTCGAGAGTGTCTGAGTACGTCGTCTGCCTCTTCAACGGGCCCAACTCACCATCAGCAACTATCTGAAGCAGGTGAAGGGAACCTTGAACGATCCCTCCATCTACGCCTACAGCGGCCTGACCAAGATGACCGTTCGATCAAGCGGTGCCTGCGCCAGCGAGCTGACACAGGTGCACAGGCCATAGCCGTCGATGTGATCGGCGCGCTCAAGGTAGAACCACCCGCATCCGATTCCGGTCGGGCCGAGCCGGAATCGAGGCCCTCTGCAATGAGCCCGCTGGGCCGACGGACGGCCTCGTCCTGCTGGTCGCGGCGAATGAGGTCGCGAAGGTGCTCGCTGGTGTTGCTGCTCACGCGGCCACGTTGATTCGCCCAACAACTGTTGTCAACCGTTCCGGCGCATGATGAGCGGTGGGGCCGGTCGCCGGGCTCAGGTGATCTTTCAAATGGACTGTTGCCGGAGTCGGCGACGTACACGGTGCCGTCGGCGCCAACCGCTACACCAAACGGTCGGTTGAACTTGGCAGCGGCGCCAGCTCCCTCGGCGAACCCAACGCTGCTGCGAACACGGCGGCGCCCACCGAGTCGAGCACGTCGGTGGCTGTGATGGCCGGGTCGTAGACCACCAACTCATCCCCCACCGTTCGGACGACCACGCCGTCGAAGCGCACCGGAGCGGCCTTCGAGTCGCTTGCATGCGAGCGAGCCAGAGAATGTAGAAAAATGATTCGTCGAGTAACGAGATGTCTTTAAATGCCCCCACGATCACTCGGGATCGGCGGCCCCTTGGTTCACGACGTCCTCCGGCGCCAACTGGCCGCCCCGTTCGTACTCGTGGGCGTAGTTGGCGCCGAGTAGCGCCTGTGCTCGCCTGCGCACGGCGTCCGCATCCTCCTGCTCCCGCTGTGCGGCCAGGGCGCCGCTCTTGCGCCGAAGCTGATCCGCAGCGCCGAGAAGCCGTGCGGCCCACCGCCCGTCGCCTGACGCAGCCGTCGCAGCGGCAAGGCCAACCAACGCGACGGCCAGGGCCCGGGGCTGCCCGGCCAGATGGGCGTGGCGGAAGCTCCGGCGCTGCCACTCGATCGCCAGTGATGTATCACCTCGAGCGGTGGCGACGAAGCCCAGGACCGAGGTCGACGTGGCCAGGCCGACCGGAACGTCGAAGGCGGCCGTGGCACGGGAGAACGAGCCGGAGAACCGAGGCCCGGCCGCGTCGTAGAGGTCGAAGGCAGCCAGGGCGGCATTCTCGGCCTCGTCGAGGCGACCGCCACGTCGTCGCAGATCGCCCAGCGCGTTGAGCGCCATGGCCCGCACCGGAGCAGCCTTGAGGTCCGAGGCCAGCGACATTGCGGCCCGCAGGTGTTGTTCGGCCGCTGCGTCGGCTCCGACCAGCACCGACGAGGCACCCAGCCGGGCCAGCAGGGCAGCCTCAAAGCGGGCCATGCGCAGGTTGGTGACGATGTCGAGCGCCTCGGACCGCTGGGTGATCGCTGCGTCGATGGCGCCGGTGGCCTCGTCAAACTCGGCCACCAGGTCAAGGCAGACGGCGGTCATGAACTCGTCCCCGGCCAAACGAAGCTCGGGAATCACCCTGCGGAGCAGGGCCTCGTGCGAGGCGGCGTCGACATCGCGACGAAGGGCCAGGCCGGCCTGCAGCCAGGTGCGGAACGCTCGCACCCACGGGTCGTCCGCCGCCCCGCTGAGCACCTCGTGCGCGGCGGCGAGGATGGCAGCCGCGCGCTCCGGTTGGCCCGCCTCGGTGGCGATCTGGGCCCGGAAGCTCATGGCATAGGCCTCGAAGACCGGGCCGGCGTGGGCTCGAAGCAGTGCAATGCCCTCGGCGAACTGGGCATCGGCGTCGTCGGCGTTGCCGCTGAGATAGCCGAGGAAGCCTCGCCACATCAGGGCCCAGCCGAGGGTGAACGGAGCGGTCGCACCGGGGCAGGCAAAGGCCGACTCGAGCCACCGATAGCCCTCGCCAACTGTGCCCGTCACCCAACGGTGCAGCGCCAGGTCGGCCGCGATGCCCAGCGCCACCTCCCGGTCGCCAGCGTCGATCGCCCGGTTGAACGCAACCCTGACGTTGTCCCGGTCGGACTGCATGGCGTGGTGCCAGGCGCGCTGATTCCGCCCCTGGAACGCCGCCCGACCCCCGGTGCACAGCCGGGCATAGTGGCTGCCGAGGCGGTCGAGCGCCTCGTCCAGTTCCTCCCGCTCGATCAACCGCTCCCGCCCGTACTGCCGCAGCGTCTCGAGCATGCGGTAGCGGGGCTTGCGGCTGCTGCGGTCGACGGTGAGCAACGACTTCTGCACGAGGGCCGCCAGCAGATCGGCGATGTCATCGCGTTGCAGCGGGTCGGTGCCGCAGATGGCCTCGGCGTCATCGAGCACGCAACCCCCGGCAAACACGGATAGGCGCTCGAAGAGGCATCGTTCGTCGTCGTTCAGCAGGTCGTAGCTCCACCGCACGACGGCCTCGAGCGTCGCCTGGCGCGCCGCCGCCGTGCGGGACCCGCCGGTGAGCAGGTGAAAGCGGTCGTCGAGCCGCTCGGCGATCTGGGTGACGGAGAAGGCACGTGCTCGAGCCGCTGCGAGCTCGATGGCCAGGGGCAGGCCGTCCAGCCGGGTGCAGATGTTGTCGATGACGGCTGCGGCCTCGCCGTCGGGTTGGAAGCCGGGGTCGGCTGCGGTCGCCCGGCGGGTGAACAGCAGGGACGCATCCGCCGGGGTCAGCGGCGGGATCGGCCACACCTGCTCGCCCGGGACCAGCAGCGATTCCCGGCTCGTGGCGAGGACGTGGACGTGCTCGCTCGCCGAGAGCAGGTCGTCGACGAACGCCGCTGCCGCGCCCACCAGGTGTTCGCAATTGTCGAGCACCAGCAGCACCCGGCGGTCGCCACACCAGTCTCGGACGCGCTGCTCCGGGGCATCGGCAGACTCCGCGATGTCGAGCGCGGTTGCCACCACAGCCGCTACCAGAGCGGGATCGGCCACCGGTGCCAGCTCGACGACGAACGTGCCGTCCCAGCTTGCGTGCGTGGCCCGGGCCACCTCGACGGCCAGCCGCGTCTTGCCGGCACCGCCGGGGCCGACCACCGTCGCCAGGCGGGTCCGTTGGAGCAACTCGGAGACGTCGCTCACCTCGCGGTCGCGCCCGATGAGCGGCGTCAGCGACGCCCTGAGGTTGCCGTTGCTCCGGCCCGACGACGGCGCCGGCACGGGCGGGGCCGGATCGACGAGCAGCGCCGGGTCGTGTCGCAGCACGGCCGACTCCAGGCGTTGCAGCTCGGGTCCGGGTTCCAGCCCGAGTTGCTCGGCCAGCGCGATGCGCCCGTCCTGGTAGACCCGCAGCGCGTCCGCCTGTCGCCCGGCCCGATACAGCGCCACCATCAGCTGGGCCCGCAGCCGCTCGCGCAGGGGATGCTCGGCGACCAGGGCGTCGAGTTCGGCGACGAGTTGTGCGTCACGTCCCATGGCCAGCTCGACGTCAACCCGCTCCTCCGCGAGCGCCAACCGAAGCTCGTCGAGGTGAACGATGTGCGACCGGGCAAAGTCGTCGGAGGCGAAGTCGGCGAGGGCTGGGCCACGCCACAGCCCCTCCGCCGCTGCGAAGTGTGCCAACGCCAGCGGGAGATCCCCGACGGCCACCGACCTCCTGGCAGTCGCTGCGAGCGCCTCCAGCCGGCTTGCATCGACGTCGACCGGGTCGACCGCCAGCACGTATCCGGACGGTCCCAGCACCACCAGATCCGGCGATCCGAGCGCCCTGCGCAGCTTGGACACCAGCCGCTGGAGTGCGTTGGTCGCCCCGGCCGGCGGGTCGTCCTGCCAGAGAGCCTCGGCCAGCCGGTCGGTCGACACGGCCCGTCCCGCGTCCAGGGCGAGCATCGCCAGCACGGCGCGGAGCTTGGAGCCGCTGATCGGAAGGGGCCCGTCCTCGCCCTCGATCTCAAGTGGGCCCAGGAGTCTCACCTGCACCAGCCGGACGCTACCGGGTGGGCGACGGAACGGGTCCTCGGTCGCCACGAGGCCGTGAGGTCAGCGAACGGTCAGCCGGGGGTCAGCGGTTGGGTGCACCGTGAACGGAGACCCACGAGCAAGGAGTCCATCCCATGACCAACCTGATCGACGCAGCCCCACGCCCGTCCGAGCCCACCGGCGGACACCCCAGGATCGACGGCGCCCCTCCGAGCCGATTCGGATTTTGGTCCTTGCTGAGCTGGGGCCGAAGGGTGGCCCTCGCCGGGGGCATCGCCTACCTGCTCACCTTCGTCTTTTCGATCCCGACCCTGGGCATGAAGGCGCCGCTGGACGACCCATCCTTCGTGCTCGGGGTCGGGTCGTCGACGTCGGTCGTCTGGGCCGGCCTGTTTGACGTGCTCACCGGGTTCGCCGGAATCGCCACGGCCGTGGCGCTCTACCCGGTGATCCGCCGCCCAAGCCGGCGGTGCTCGCTGGGCTTCCTCGCCTCCCGCACGCTCGAAGCGGCACTCCTCACCGTCGGAGCCCTCAGCCTGATGTCGATCGTTACGCTGCGTCTCGACGGCACCGGCACCCCCGACACTCTCGTGTCGATCGCCCACGCGTTGCTCGCATTCCACGACTGGGCCTTTCTCTTCGGGCCAGGCGTCATGTCGCCGATCAACGCCCTGCTGTTGGGCACGGTGATGTACCGATCCGGGCTGGTGCCACGCTGGATCCCCGCCCTGGGACTGATCGGCGCACCCCTCGGGCTCGCCTCCGCCGCCGCCACGCTGTTCGGCGTCTGGGAGCAGGTGTCCGGACCCGCCACGCTCGCCATGGCACCCGTCGCCATCTGGGAGCTCTCCCTGGGCATCTACCTCACGTTCAAGGGGTTCAAGCCCTCGCCGCTCACCGACGAGATCGTGCCCTCGGACGCCTGCGCCGTCGCAGCATGAGGACGCCACCCGCAGCCGAAACACCCAGCATGTCAGTCGTGCAGGTGGGCCAGGGCGCCATCGCGATCGAAAATCATCAGCACCTCGGCCGGGCGGTCGACCGCCACGACGGCGTGCGGCGTCATCGTGGAGAACTCGGCCGACTCCCCGGCGCTGACGACATGGTCGACACCACCGAGCGTCAGGCGGACCGTGCCGTCGAGGACGAACATGAAGTCGTGGCCGGGGTGAACCTGGGGCTCCGGGTCGGGGGCGTCGGGCTCGATGCGCATCTTCACCGCCTGCATGGCGCTGCCGGGGCGGGACAGCGTCCACACCGACATCCCTGGCGAGTGGTGCGGCTCGGGCCGAATCACGACCTCGTCGTGACGATCGTTGGCAATCAGCTCGTCGACACTGACGTCCAGGCCCCGCGCCAGGGGGACGAGCACGTCGAAGCTGATCGTGCGGCGCCCGGTTTCGATGCGGCTGATCGTCGAGGCCCCGACGCCGGTCTTGGCCGCCAGGTCGTCGAGCGACCAGCCGAGGTGTTGGCGGATCGCCCGCAGGCGGGACCGCACCAGATCGTCGACCGGTTGCGTCATGCGGTCCACACTCGCATCATCTTGCGAATACTGCAAGGTACTTTGCATTTATCGACAACCGACGTAGCGTCGGCGCCATGAACACAACGATCGATGTACTCGTGATCGGCGGAGGCGCAGCCGGATCTGCCGCCGCCCTGCAGTTGGGCCGGATCAGGCGCTCGGTGGTCGTCATCGACGGCGGGGAGCCTCGCAATGCCCCGGCCGCGCACATGCACGGCTACCTCGGACACGACGGGCGGCCACCCGGCGAGTTCCTCACGACCGCACACGCCGAACTGGCCGCCTACGGCGTCGACGTCGTCGGCGGGCGGGTCACCGGCGTGGTCGAGGACGGCGACCACCTGGCATGCACCTGCGAGAACGGTGACGTCTACCGGGCCCGGCGGGTGGTGCTGGCGACCGGGCTGACCGACGTGCTGCCCGACATCCCCGGCATCGGAGAGCACTGGGGCGACCGGGTGATCCACTGCCCCTGGTGCCACGGCTGGGAGGTGCGCGACCAGCGGATCGCAGTGACCGACACCAGCGGCATAGGCACCCACCAGGCACTGCTGTTTGCCCAGTTGAGCGACGACGTGACGTTGATCCGCAACCACGACCAGCCGCTGACCGACGACGACGCCGAGAGGTTGGGCTTGGGCGGCGTTCGGGTGGAGCATCGGCAGGCGACCGGCGTCGCCGAGCACTCCGGCGCCCTGGAGGTGGCGCTGGAAGGCGGGTCGATCACCGTCGACGCCGTGGCGGTGGGACCGCAATTCGAACCGAACGCCTCGATGGTCGAGGCACTGGTCGACATCGGGGATCACCCCTCGGGCATGGGCCGCCACGTGCTGGCCAACGACCTGGGCCAGACGAGCCACCCGCTGATCTCTGCCGCCGGCAACGTCCTCAACCTGGCCCGGACACGCGAGGCGGAGCGACGCGAGTGGGACGAGCGCTACGCCGGCCACGACATCGCCATGTTCAGCGGTCGGCCCAACGCCGCCCTGCTCGCCGAGGCCTCGCACCTGAAGGCGGGACGTGCGCTCGATGTCGGATGCGGGGAGGGTGCCGACGCCATCTGGCTGGCAAAGCAGGGCTGGGACGTCACCGCCACCGACATCTCCGCCGTCGCCATCGACCGGGCCAGGGCCGCCGCCGACGAGGCGGACGTGGACCCAACCTTCACGGCCGTCGACTCGGTCGTCGATCGGCCGGCGCCGCAGGCGTTCGACCTCGTCATGCTCGCCTTCCCCGCGCTGAGGCGGGCCCCCGGGCTTACGTCGTTCCCCGGGATCGCCGACGCCGTGGCCCCCGACGGGCGCCTGCTGCTGATCGGCCACGTCCACGACGAGGCAGCGCTGGCCGAGGCCGCTGGGCACGGGTTTAACCCGGACGACTACCTGTCGGTCGACGACATGGTCACCCTGCTCGGCGGCGAGTTCGACGTCGAAGTGGACGAGCAGCGCCCCCAGCCACGCTCACCGGACGGCGGCCACAACCACACCGACCGCGTCGTCGTCGCACGCCGGCGGACGTCCTGAGGGAAGTGAGGATCCCCCCTCTCGCGTCATCCAGCAACGCGATAGGGGGGATCCTCGCGCAGGTGGTTCAATCCGCCAGACTGGGTCGGTGCGCGACGAACTCACCGAGGCCGGTGCGCGAACCATTCGAAACTGCACAATCTTTTGGGTCGCGGTGCTCTCGCACAGGGCGCCTGGATCTCGCTCTTCGCCACCATCGGCCCACCAATCGGTTGCGCCCGCCCAGAGGCGACCGGTACACCGGTTGCATGAGCACCGACGCCGCTACTCCGATCCAGATCGTCATCGATGCGACCGACCCTCTCGCGCAGGCCCGCTTCTGGGCCGATGCCCTGCACTACGAGGTTGAGGACACCACCGATCTGATCAACCGTGTGCTCGAGGCCGGGCTGGCCACACGAGACCTCATCCACGAGGACGGCGGACGCCTCTACTGGAACGACCTCGTCGGCGTCGGCGACCCCGGCAAGGCCGGGCCGCGCCTGCTGTTTCAACGCAACCCCACGGCCAAGACCGGCAAGAACCGGCTGCACCTCGACCTCAACGTCGGCAACGACCGCAGGGACGGCGAGGTCGAGCGGCTCCAGCGGCTTGGCGGCGAGGTCCTGTACGAGATCGACGAGCCCGGGGGCCATCACGTGACGATGGCCGACCCCGAGGGCAACGAGTTCTGCGTGCAGTAGTCCCCTCCGACAAACCCATTGACATGTAACCTTTTGGTTTCCTATTGTTCAGGCATGGAACTGGTGTTCAAGGCGCTGGCCGACCCGACACGGCGGGAACTGCTCGACGAGCTGTTCCGGCGCGACGGGCAGCCGCTGAATGCCTTGGTCGAGCGTTTCGACATGTCCCGCATCGGGGTGGCCAAGCACCTGCGTCTGCTGGAAGAGGCAGGGCTGGTCGTCACCAAGCGACGGGGCCGCGAGAAGCTGCACTACCTCAACCCGGTTCCCATCCGGCTGGTCCACGACCGCTGGGTGTCCAAGTTCACCGAAGGCTGGACCGCCGGCCTCGTCGACCTCAAGGAAGAACTGGAGCACACCATGGAAAAGGTTTTCGAGATCTACATTCGAACCACGCCCGAGCGGCTGTGGGAGGCGATCACCGACCCGAACATCAGGGCGAAGTACAACTTCGGGGCCGGCGTGAGATCGGACTGGACGCCCGGCTCCTCGTTCACCATGGCCCACCCGAACGGCTTGGACCTGCTCGGCGAGGGCGAGAACCTGGAGGTGGAGCCACCCCGCAGGCTGGTGCAATCGATGCGGGCGCTGTGGGGGCCCGAGGTGATCGCCGAGGGAACCAGCCGGGTCACCTGGGAGATCGAACCCGTCGGCGACTCGTGCCGTTTGACCGTCACCCACGACCAACTGCGAGAGGGCGCCAACGACCAGCTGTTCGGCGGCTGGCCGATGATCCTCTCCGGCCTGAAGACCTGGCTCGAGACCGGCGAACTGCTCACCACCCTCGGCTCGATGATGTACCAAGAGGAACGGGCACCCGGGAGCTCGCGCTGACAGAGCGTCGCCCTGATCAGCGGGTCTGTCGGGCTGCGAGCACTGCCTTCATGGCGCCGTCGACGGTCACGTGGAAGTGATCCGGCCCGAGGCGATCGACCACACCGTCCGCCGCAAGTACCGCTCGCACGTCGTCCTTCATGCGGGCGAAGTGGACCGTGATCCCCAGGTCGCCGTCGACACCCGCCAAGCGGTCGAGTTCGCCGACACCCTGTGAGTCGATGAAGTTGACGGCCTCGAAGTCCAAGATGACATCCTCGATCGGCGGGTCGGCATCGACCACCTTGTCGCGCAGTCGGTCGGTCAGCACCTCGGTCGTGGCGAAGTAGAGGCCGCCATCGAAGCCAAGCACGAGAACCCCGGGATAGGTCTCGTCGTCCGGGTACTGCTCGAGCGGGCGGAACGTGGTGGTCCCAGGACGACGGCCAAGCTCGGGGGTCGGGGGGCGAGCGTTCACGTACACCAGCCACCCCAGCGACAGCACGATCCCGATGATGACACCGGCCAGCACTCCGCTGGTCAACACTCCCAGGATCGCACCGACGGCGATCCAGAAATCGACACGCGCAACCCGCCAGAGACGGCGCATCTCGGCAACGTCCATCATGCCGAACACCACTGCGTCGATGATGATCGCCGCGAGCACCGGCTTGGGAAGGTCGGAGAACAGCGGTGCGAACACGAGCAGCGTCAGGATCACCATCGCACCCGTGACGACCGAGCTCATCTGGGTGCGCGCCCCGGTCGAGTCGCTGAGCGAGCTTGCCGACAGGCTCGTTGAGACCGGCATGCCTTGAAACAGGCCGCTCCCCACATTGGACATGCCCTGGGCGAGCGACTCCTGGTCGACGTCGATTCGATACTTGTGCCGGGAGGCGAACATGCGGGCGTCGCCGGCGGTCTGAGAGAAGCCGATCAGCAGCAACGCAATCGCAGCGACGGTGATCGTCGGAAAGTTCTCTGTAAACACCGACAATCCGGGGAACGCAGGCGCCGGCACGCCGCGAGGCACCTCACCAACCGTCGCCACGCCGCTATCCGCCAGGTTGAACACCTGGGCCGCCACGAGACCGCCCACCACCAACACCAGCGCTCCGGGCACCCGCGGCCAGATGAACCGCATTGCGAGGATGGCCCCCAGAGCAACCGCGCCGACCAGCAGCGTGGTGCCATGGAAGGAGTCGAGCGAGTTCCACCAACTGGCGAACTCGCGCCAGCTGTTCTCACCCGACGCCTCCGTACCGGTCGTCTTGGGCAGCTCACCGACGACCACCTCGATCGCAGCGCCAAACAAGAAGCCGGTGATCACCGCCTTGGAGAGGAACCGCGAGATCCACCCCATCTTGAGCACCGACAGCGCGAGGAACAGGACTCCCGCCATCAAGGTCACCGCCGCAACCAGCTGTGGGGCCTCGTCGGCCGGCAGCCCCGTCGTCACCACTGCGCTGGCGGCAACAGCGGCGATCGCCGAGCTGGGGCCGGTGGAGATCTGGCGCGACGTTCCGAAGATCGCGTAGATCAACGCACCCGCAGCCGCGGCGTAGAGCCCGTTCTGGATCGGAATGAGGGCGATCCCTGCGTAGCCGAGCGCTTTTGGCACCACAAGGGCCGACACGGTCACGCCGGCGATCACGTCGTAGCGCAGGTCGGATCGCTGATACCTGGGCAGCCACTCGAAGATGGGCAGCAGGCGCTTCACCGGTGGCACCCCACCCGGGTGGGTTTGAACGAAGCGAACGTGGACCACCACGCAGCCCAACCGCTGGGCTCTGATGTGGTTCCGTCATCCTCGGACATGTGCCACCATCCGCATCGTCGCGTCGCCAGCGGAGCCGACCGCGACCTGGAGGTCGATGTCGAAAAGCGTAGCCCACGACTTTCCCGTCGGAGCACGAAAAACCGACGTTGGGAGGTGGAAGCTCACGGGTGTTGCCGAACAACCTCGGGGGGGCGGTGCGATAGACACAACGGAACGGATCCGCAGGGTCGGAGGGCAGATGGGCATGACCGCATCGACCAACTGGAACACCTTCCACGTCACCGGCGGGGGCAGCGGCATCGGCCGTCACCTCGCCGGGATGCTGGCCGGGCGAGGCGCTGCGGTGGCGGTGTTCGACCGGAACATCCCGGCCGACGCCACAGCCGAGATCGAGGCGGCTCGGAGCGACGTCGACCGGCCGGTGCACACCGCCGAGGTGGACGTGTGCGACGCCGACGCGCTGGCTGCGGCGGTCGCCGAGGCCGTGACCGCCATCGGCCCGCCACGGCTGGCGATCAACAGCGCCGGGGTGAGCATCAACGACCGCTTCGCCGAGGCGCGGCGGGAGGACTTTGAGCGCACCGTGGCGGTCAACCTGTTCGGCAGCCGCAACTTTGCCGCAGCCGTGCTTCCCCACATGGGCACGGGCTCCCGGCTGGGGCTGATCGCATCCCTGGCCGGCATCACCGGCGGTTACACCTACGCCGGGTACGCCGCCTCCAAGGCGGGCGTGATCGGCCTGGCCCG
>JACDJC010002905.1_pt1 | contig 12922 bp, 11 predicted proteins | sample 7454191 | NCBI WGS metagenome assembly JACDJC01 (sample SAMN14253291, study PRJNA609438) | sludge metagenome | isolation source: sludge after 25d culture with pyrite and EDTA | collected 2018-12-20 | reverse complement strand
TGATCGGCCCGTCCGGCGGGGGGACGTCGACTTTCTTGCGGATGATGAACCGATTAAATGATTTGGCAGATGTAAAAGAGATCACCGGTAAGGTATTGATTGATGGGGTGGATGTCTTAGACCCTGAGCTGGATGTGATTGCCTTGCGCCGCAAGGTGGGCATCGTCTTTTCCAGGCCGCTGCCGCTGCCGCTTAGCATTTACCAAAACCTGACGTATGGGCTGGAACTGGCCGGGGAAAAGCGACGCTCGGTGTTGGACGAAGCCGTGGAGCGTGCTTTGGTATTGGCGGAATTATGGGATGAGGTGTCACATCGGTTGAATGATCCGGCCAGTGCCCTATCTGGTGGACAAAAGCAACGCCTCTGCTTAGCCAGAACACTAGCCTTAGAACCGGAAATTATTTTGCTGGATGAGCCAACCTCGGCTTTGGATCCGGTGGCAACCGCCAAGATTGAAAGTTCTCTGGTGGAGTTGAAGAAGCAGTATACCATTCTGATTGCCCCCCATAATACGCAGCAAGCAGGCCGCATCGCGGATGAATCGGCTTTCTTTTTGCAGGGCAAGTTAATTGAATTCGATCAAACAGAAACTATTTTTACCCGACCGGCTGATGAGCGCACGCAGGATTATATTAGCGGAAAATTTGGTTAAATTTCCCTTTTTGTGCGAAAATTGAGGTTATTCGTTATCCATAAAGGAGGTTTACAATGCGTCCGTCTTGGGATCAATATTTTATGAAAATTGCGGAAGATGTGGCTGTTCGTTCCACCTGTGACCGGGCTGCGGTAGGGGCTGTTTTTGTGAAGGAAAAGCATATTATCTCGACCGGCTACAATGGGTCACCGGCTGGCTTGGGGCACTGTGATGATATTGGGCATTTGATGGTCGATGGTCACTGCGTGCGCACCGTGCATGCTGAAGTGAATGCCATCATTCAGGCGGCGGTGTTTGGCCTAGCAACCAAAGATGCAATTTGCTACGTGACCCATTTCCCCTGCTTGAATTGTACGAAGACCTTGATCAATGCGCGTATTAAAAAGCTGATCTACAAAAATGCCTATCGGATTGACCCGATTGCCCTGGAGTTCTTTGAGATGGCCGGGGTGGAGCTGGTGCAGTTAGGGGATTAGAAACGGAACCACGATACCCTACGGGCATAATATACCTAGGGGTACAGGGAAATACCAGATCAGCGGTCAGATGCAGCAGCTGCAAGCTGAAATCAGCGAGCGCGAACAGCTGCAGGCCGCCCTGGAAAAATTAGCTAGGACGGATGACTTAACGGAATTATATAACCGGCGGCATTTTTTGCATTTGGCGGAATTGATCATGTCCGAAGCGAAGAAATCAAGCATGCCCCTCTCGGTGCTAATGATCGACCTTGATCATTTTAAACAAATCAATGATTGCTATGGGCATACGCTGGGGGATCAGGTCTTAAAAGTTTTTGGGGAATATATCCAATCCATGATGCGCAAAACGGATGTGTGCGGGCGATATGGCGGGGAAGAATTTGTATGTATACTGCCAGGGATAAATGGTGAGCAGGGGTTTGAAATCGCCGAACGGGTGCGCGAGAATACGATTCACTTAAGACAACAGTTCCCACAGGTCCCGTTGTCCATCTCGGTCAGCATTGGTGTCAGCGACATGGCCTGGAATCGGAATGATTCGGTCTATGATTTGATCGATCAGGCTGACCAAGCGTTATACACCGCTAAACAAAATGGCAGGAATCGCACGGAGCGGTATCAGGCTGATGCAAGAAAGTCAGCTAAAACGGGCGGAAACGGATTTTAGGATCATCCAGGCACTTAACTTTTTGGGGATTTCGGTAGCAGGAACTAACCTGGTAAGAAGGAAGCGGCTGCCTCAGCCGCTTTTGATAAAAAGCTAGAATTGTTCTTTGGGATTTCCTGTAGAAATCCCAAAGAACTCTAAAATTCTTTTTGATATTTATTAAAATAGTAAATTTGGACACCGTAAATTAAAAGGTAGGCCGTGACCAACAATAGAATGATCGTTAATTCTACGTTGAGTAAAATGCAAATGAACATAACCATCGGATAAACATAAGTCATGGTATCAAACGCTTTTGTTTTGGATTTTGAGAGGATGGAGATATTGCGCTCATCCATTTGTTCAATTTCAAATTTCTTTTTTGTTTCCGGGTGGCTGGAAAAGGTTTTTTGTTTGATGATTTCCCCCAGTCCGAATCCAAAACTGCCTGCGCCAATTCCAATCAAAATGCCGGGGATGGCTTTTCCGGTTTCAAACCAATTCAGTTTCAATCCTAACCCGCCGGTGACAAACAGGATTATTCCCAGAAAGGTTAATCCATAGTAAAGGAAGAGACTATTTTTTTTCATTTTCTTGAAACTCCTCATAAATAAAAATATCTTCAATAGATGTATTAAAAAATCGAGCTAGCTTAAAAGCCAATGTAATGGAAGGGTTGTAGCGTCCGTTTTCCAATGAGCCGATGGTTTGACGGGTCACTTGAAGAATATCCGCTAATTCTTCCTGGGTAATACCCTTTTCTTTTCTAATCGTTTCTAATCTATTTTTCAAATAACCACCTCAAAATGGAAAGCTAACTTTACATCCATTATAAAACAAATTTTGTAAATGTCAAGTGCGCTTTCCATTTTAAGGTAGAAAAGAAGTAAAAAAACGATTATCCACTCACCGCGATTGGATAGCCCGATGCCCGACGTTTTGTTCTACAGAGCGTTTAACAGAATGGCGTTCATAATACCGCCGTTTTCATAGTAGGTGATCTCAATCTGGGTGTCAATCCGCAAGATGGTTTCAAATTGAACGACAGCCTTGTTTGCTTTAACTGCAGTGACGCGCACCGTGGCGCCGGGTGCAAAGCCTTCATGAACGCGGATGTCATAGCTTTCGGTGCCATCCAGGTTGAGCAATTCCGCCGATTCGCCAGGTCTGTATTGCAAGGGTAAGATGCCCATGCCGACCAGGTTCGAGCGATGAATGCGTTCAAACGACTCGGCGATGACGGCCTTGACACCCAGCAAGGCCGGGCCTTTGGCCGCCCAATCCCGCGAGGAGCCGGTGCCGTATTCTTTACCAGCCATGACAATTAAGGGAATACCCTGCTGTTGATAGCGTTGCGCAGCTTCATAGATGGACATGGTTTCGCCGCTCGGTATGAAACGGGTCACGCCGCCCTCGCTGCCGGGCAAGATTTGATTTTTAATGCGGATATTGGCAAATGTGCCGCGCACCATGATCAGGTCGTTCCCTCGCCGGGAGCCAAAGGAATTAAAGGCCGTGACGGGCACACCGTGTGCCAATAGGAATTCCCCGGCCGGCCCATCTACCGGAATTGCTCCGGCCGGTGAGATATGGTCGGTCGTGACCGAATCACCCAGTTTTAATAAGACGCGGGCATCGTGTACTGAATGAGTATGGCTGCTGGCGTTACGGTCGAGGCCTTCAAAAAACGAGGGCTTTTGCAAGTAGGTTGAGTTCGGATTCCAGCTGTAGATCGGGTTTGTTTCAGCTTGGATTTCATTCCAGGTGGTATTACCCTGATAGATCTCGGCGTAGCTGCTGTTAAACAACTGCGGTGAGATGACACTGCTCAGGACTGCTGTGATTTCTTCGGAAGACGGCCAGATGTCGGCCAGGGTAACTGGGTTTCCTGAACGATCGCTTCCGAGGGCATCCTCGGTCAGGTTAATATCGACCGTGCCGGCCAAGGCATACGCCACCACCAGCGGCGGAGAGGCCAAATAGTTGGCCACGGTGTGCGGGCTAACGCGGCCTTCAAAATTACGGTTGCCGGAAAGAACAGCGCTGGCGATCAGATGATCAGTTTCGATCACCTCCACAATCTCATCGGCCAGGGGGCCACTATTGCCGATGCAGGTCGTGCAGCCGTAGCCAACCAGATGGAAACCGAGCTGTTCCAGTTTGGGCATTAAGCCGCTTTGCTTGAGGTATTCGGTTACCACCCGCGAGCCTGGCGCGAAACTGGTTTTCACGTATGCGGGAACGGATAATCCCTTTTCGACCGCTTTTTTGGCAAGCAGGCCAGCCGCCACCATAACGGTCGGGTTGGAGGTGTTGGTGCAGGAGGTGATGGCGGCAATCGCGAGAAAGCCATGCCCAACCTGAAAGGATTTGCCGCCATAGTTCAGCGGTACCCTCTTGTTATGCTCGGCTTGGGGGATGCCAAAGCCTTTTTCTGCCTTGGATTTTTGTTTACTCTCACGAAAACTGGTTTGCATTTCACTGAGCTTGATGCGGTCTTGCGGGCGTTTTGGACCAGCCAGGCTTGGTTCAATCTCAGCCAGGTTGACCGGTAGGGTTTCGGTATAGTCGGCCTTTGGTGAATTTGGCTCGTGGAACAGGTGCTGGCGTTTACAGTAGGTTTCTACCAATGCGAGGTGCGCATCGGACTTGTTGGTTAACGTTAAGTAATTCAGGGTTTGTTGATCGACCGGGAAGAAAAGCATGGTTGCGCCGCTTTCGGGGGTCATATTGGCGATCATCGCGCGGTCAGCCAAGGTCAATGAACTCAGGGCTGACCCAAAGAATTCCACAAATTTACCGACCACACCTTTCTGGCGCAGCACTTGAATAATGGTTAAGGTCAGGTCGGTGGGGGTGGTGCCTTCTGGCAAGCTGCCGGTTAATTCAACCCCGATCACATCCGGTGCCAAAATTTCAAGCGGCTGCCCCATCATGGCAGCCACAGCTTCGATGCCACCGACACCCCAACCAACGATGCCGAGGCCGTTGATCATGGTGGTGTGCGAATCGGTGCCGATCAGGGTGTCGGGATAAACCAGGGTTTCATCCTCCTCCTGTTGGGTCAATACAACCTGAGATAGATATTCCAGATTGACCTGGTGAACGATACCGGTGGCGGGGGGGACAATCCGAAAGTTCTTAAACGCTTTTTCGCTCCAGCGCAGGAATTCGTAGCGCTCGCGGTTGCGTTCAAATTCCATTTGAGCGTTTTTTTCGAGGGCGTCGGTTTGTCCCGAATAATCAACCTGGACGGAATGGTCAATCACCAGATCAACCGGGATAACCGGATTGATCGATAGGGGATCGCCGCCCAGTTTTATGATCGCATCGCGCATAGCGGCTAAATCATTCATCACCGGCACGCCGGTGAAATCCTGCAGCACTGCCCGCCCGGGGAAGAAGGGGATGGATTTTCGCTGTGTTTCTTGCGGTTGCCAGTTTGCCAGGTAGCGGGCATGCGCTTCTGTGAAATCGAACCCATCCAGATTACGCAGCACCCCTTCTAAAAGAACCCGTATGGAATAGGGCAGCCGCTCATAAAACTTGTCGTTTTGCTGGGGAAGCTGGTCAATTGCGTAGTAGGTATAGTCTCCAGCTTGTGTCGAAAATGTTTTTTTCGTGGATTCAAGGCCTTTCATTGGTTCCTCCATTAGGGCAAATTTTTAATGATTTTTTGGGCAAACGCTTGGGTACCCATTAACTGGGCTTTGGGGACGTACAGCGCCAGGTCGGCGGTTAGAAATTTTTGTTTGATGGTTTTCTTTAATGCGGATAGGATCAGCTGAGCGGCTTCTGTCCAACCCATATAACGCAGCATCATGTCAGCGGATAATAATAAGGAGGATGGATAGGCGATATCATTTCCGGCAAAGGCTGGGGCGGTGCCGTGGGTGGCCTCAAAAAAGGCAACTAGGGTATCCATGTTAATGTTGGCACCCGGGGCAATGCCAATGCCACCCACCTGAGCGGCAATCGCATCGGATAGATAATCCCCATTCAAGTTCGTGCTGGCAATCACATCGAAATCTTTGGGGTATAGCAATACTTGTTGAAACGCGGCGTCGGTAATGACATCATTCACCCAAATTTTGTTGTTTTGCGAAGCTGCGGAGCGCTGTGCATTGGCAGCGGTTTCTCCCTCGGCGTTTTTGATGATTTCCCATTGGCGTTTGGTGAAGACTTGGCTGCCGAACTCGGTTTCCGCCAGATCATAGCCCCAATTGCGAAAGGCACCTTCGGTGAATTTCATAATATTGCCCTTATGCACCAGCGTAACCGTCTTCCTTTGATTTTCAATGGCGTAATTAAGAGCGGCGCGCATCAGGCGTTGGCTGCCTTGTTTCGAGATCGGTTTAATCCCTAACCCTACATTTTCTTGAAAGCGGATCTTTGCGAAATCCGACGGGAAATTTTCTTCAAAAAATTTTAATAGGCTTTGGTTATCCGGGCTGCCGGCTGCATATTCAATGCCGGTGTATAAATCCTCGGTGTTTTCTCGGAAGATGGTGACGTCAATTAAATGCGGCTCGCGCACTGGGGCAGCCACGCCTTCAAACCACCGGATCGGGCGCAGGCAGACAAATAAATCCAATGTTTTGCGCAGGGTAACGTTTAAGGAGCGGATGCCGCCGCCGACCGGTGTGGTCAGTGGGCCTTTAATGGCGACCACGTACTCTTGAATGGCGTCTAAAGTCTCTTGGGGCAGCCATTCACCGCTTTCCCGGGCAGATTTTTCCCCTGCGGCGATTTCCAGCCAGGTGATCGCCCGTTGCCCTTGGTACGCTTTCTGAACGGCGGCATCTACGATGGATTGGGTGGCTGCCCAAACTTCAGGGCCAATCCCATCCCCGGGCATATAGGGAATGGTGGGTTGATCTGGCACAATTAATTGGTCATTCTCAACTTGAATTTTTTGCATAAAGACCTCATTTCCGCACGACTTGTTTCTTATAATTTAACATAAAAAATGCTTGACAGGAATAGCTTGTATCCCTATAATGATTATATTGTTCTGTGGGACACCATCCCATTAATCGGGACAACTTTCAGAGGAAAAATGCAAACCCTGGATCGCGCCGTTCAAATCTTAGATTGTTACACCCTCGATCGCTATGAGTTGGGCGTTCGGGAGATCGCCCGCCTAACTGGCTTATCGACCAGCGTATGTGGCCGATTGATGGCGGCTTTGAAAGACCAGGGAATCCTCAATCAAAATGAGGTTTCTAAAACCTATTCCATCGGGCCAAAACCCTTGCGTTGGGCAGAAATCTATTCCACCAATCTTGACATTCGCAACGTATCCCTGCCAGTAATTAATGAATTATTACTCGAGACCCAAGAAACGATCAGTCTCTATATTTTGGATGGCTGCGAACGGCTGTGTATTGAACGGATGGAAAGTGCCCAGAATGTGCGCATTGTTGCCCGGATTGGGCGTAGATTACCCTTATACGCTGGTTCGGCTGGCAAGGTACTGTTGGCTTTTTTGCCATTTCATCGCCAAGAAGAAATCATTAATGCCACAACCTTTACTCCGTTTACAGCCAGCACAATTTTAGATCCGGTTTTACTGCGTCAGGAATTAAGAAAGATTCGGCAACAAGGGTATGCATTTAGTGATGGCGAGTGGGTGGCGGATGCGGCCGGAATTGCCGCCCCTATTTTTGATCACAAAAGTGATGTCATCGCCGCCTTGACTGTTTCCGGCCCGTCCGCACGCTTTTCTCCAGAAACCATCCAAAGATATAAAAAGGCTATTCTTCAAGGTGCTGAAAAAATATCTTTTGATCTTGGTTACGTCGGCAATATTTATTTCCAGCAACAGCATTAATTTCATAAACACTTCTGGTTGATCGTTAACCCCACGGCATTGGTGAGGTGCCTGATTCTACAGTCAAATGGGTTGAACGGTGGAGAAGTTTTATTAAGAAATACAAGTGATTGAAACGCTAAAGGAGGAAGAAAACATGTTATTATCGGATCGAATTGAAGCACAACTGCCCAATTGGCGGGAACGGGTCAACCGTTTACGCGGCAGCTGCGGTGATTTTAAGGTTTGTGATGTCACGGTTTCACAAATTTACAGCGGCATTCGGGGGGTGCAAATCCAGGTCAGCGATATATCGCATGTTGATCCTTATGAAGGATTACGTTTACGCGGCTATACCGTTCCGGAATTATTAGAGTTATTACCAAAAGCCGCCAATTCAGACATGCCCTTAGCAGGCGGATTATTTTATTTGCTGATTTGTGATGAATTACCGACACAGGCTGAAGCGGATTGGGTGGAAAATGAGTGGAAACAACGCTGTTTGATTCCAACGTATGTATTTAATGTGCTGAGACGATTGCCCAAAGAAACCCATCCGATGACTTTATTTTCCATCGCGATCACTGCTTTGCAACGCGAATCACTTTTTGCGAAGGCCTACGAGAATGGTTTGGTCAAAAATGACTATTGGCGGTATTATCTCGAGGATGCCCTTAATTTAACGGCCAAATTACCGGGTTTGGCGGCCTTCATTTACAATCTCAAGTATCAAGATGGCATCACCCTGCCAGCTTCATCGACCTTGGATTGGAGTGCGAATTTCGCGCACATGATCGACCATACGGACGATCCGGCTTACCATGACTTGTGTCGTTTGTTTTTCTTTTTACATTCAGACCATGAGGGCGGTAACGTCAGCGCTCACACGGCACATCTGGTCAGTTCAGCCTTATCGGATATATATTTATCGGCAGCAGCTGGCATTAACGGCCTGGCCGGGCCCTTACATGGGCTGGCTAATCAAGAATGTTTGAAATGGCTGTTGACGGTACGGGATCATTTTGGTTGTTTACCTGACGCAGAAAATCTGCGGGATTATTTACGCAACAGCTTGGATAAGGGCGACTTAATCCCCGGCTATGGCCATGGCGTTTTGCGTACTACCGATCCCCGTTTCACTGCACAATTGGATTTTGCACATGTCCATTTCCCTGAGGATGAATTAATCCAATTGGTGGAATTGATTTATCACACACTGCCGCCGCTCTTAGAAGAACAGGGAAAAGTGTCCAACCCCTGGCCGAATGTCGATGCGATTAATGGGGCCTTACAATATCACTTTGGTGTGAAAGAACATGATTTTTATACCGTTTTATTTGGTGTCAGCCGGATTATGGGATTTACCGCGCACGCCGTTTGGGCGCGAGCGTTAAATAAGCCCATCGAACGACCAAAATCTTTAACAACAGAAATGCTAGAATCGATGGTGGAAACATGCAAAAGTTAATCTATAGCGGCGCAAAAGTAACCGAAAATGGCTCCTATCAAATTTACGATAAAAAGATCGTGATTCGGATTCGCAATCGAATTTGTGATGACGTGGAAGAGTTATTATCCAGCACGATGTTCATGGATTTACTAAACCGATACGTGCGTTTTTTGTTTCGGGAACAATCCAGGTTATTAAGAGTATTTAAAAATGAGGAAAAGGTAACACCGCAAGAATTAAAAACCATGCAGGAAACCTTGATTCTTTTATCAAAACTCCCGGCTGATCAAGTTAAAGTGCTGGTTGAGGACTGCGAAACTTTTTTTGAAGACATTAATATATTTCGCGAATTTGTTGAAAAATTTTATGATTACTGGCGCAGCATGCACCGCCTGGTGGTGTGTGATTCGATCCATGACCGGCTTGACCGGCGTCCTTACCGCACCTTTAATGAAACCGTTGAGAAGCTAACCCATGTGGTACGCAGTGCCCAACGCGACGTGTTGGAAAATCTAACCGGTAAGCATCCGCGCGTTTATCGGCAGGTGAGTGCTGGGGCAGAAGTGGCCGCGATTGCTCTATCCCATCAGATTCCCTATCCCACCCAGACCTTTAAAAAGCTGAATGAGATTCTCGTCACCCGTCAGGTGTTGATTTACCCACCGATGATCTTTAACTCCAGCATGAACAAGCGCAGTGGTGTTTTTGAACGGGTGGATTATAACCCGTTGGAGGGGGTGGAGATCAAACCGCGCGAATGGTTGTGCTACCCCGCAAAAGTTGGGCCGCTGGTGATTATGATCTATTTTTCGATGCAGTATTTTGAACTCGGTTTTTCGCTAAGCAATTTATTTGAATTGGCCGATGATGAGGATTTAAAACGAAAACCGGATGCCGTTTACATGTATGGCGTGCCCCCCACTGGGGAGCTAGACCCCAAACGAAATGAAACTATTTTTTATGATGATGAAGAAAATGATATTTTGGTTGCCACCATTCCCTTCCGCAAAGAGTATGGCTATTTTGGCTATTTGAAGAAAATGGTGCTTACCCTGCACAATATCAAAATGATGAAGATGGGGCGGCTGCCATTCCACGGAGCGATGTTTCATATTGTATTGCGTGGAAAACCGGCCACTACAGTGCTGGTGATGGGTGACAGCGGTGCTGGAAAATCGGAAACCCTGGAAGCCTTACGCGGTATTGTTGAGCAACAGGTTGAAGATTTGGTGATTATTGCCGATGATATGGGTTCGATTGAGATTCTTCCGGACGGGAAGATTGTCGGTTATGGCACCGAAATTGGGGCTTTTGTGCGCTTGGACGATCTGCAAGAAGGTTATGCACTGGGACAGATTGACCGCACCATCATTATGAACGCAGATCAGGTAAATGCCAGGGTGGTTATTCCGGTCACAAAATTCCATGAGCTAATTCAGGGATATGAAATTGATATTGTGCTGTACGCCAATAACTATGACATCGTGGATGAGGATCATCCGGTTCTCAACCGCATCAAAGGGTCGGAACAAGCGTTGGACATTTTCCGTTCGGGGGCGGTGATGAGCAAGGGCACCACCAGTAAGACTGGCTTGGTGCATTCGTATTTTGCGAATATTTTTGGGCCACCACAGTATCGTGAGCTGCATGAAGTCATCGCAAAAAGATATTTTGATGCCTTTTATGAAAAAGGCATGTTTGTAGGCGAGATGCGCACCCAGCTGGGCATTTTTGGCAAAGAGCAGGACGGGCCGGTTGAATCAGCGCGGGCCTTATTAGCGATGCTGCTGGCGCAGAACGAGGAAAAATCCTAACCTACCGAAAGGAGGAGTGTTCGAGTGCGTTAAAAAAACACACAGAAGCACAGAACAGCAGAGGCACAGAAAAAAATAAGAAAATAAGAAAATAAGAAACCGGAAACTTCCCTTGAAAATGTCGATTGACTTCTTCACACAGAAGCACGGAATCACAGAGTCCACAGAGAAAAACGGAAATTGGGTTTGCCGGGCAGTTAAGCGTAACCCCTCAAGCAAGAGTGCGGCTTGTGTGCTGTGGGGTGTACACACAACCATCAGGTTTAAAGAGAAAAGTAACCGCGAATACCGCGAATTTAAGCGAATAACTTACTTGATAAAAATGGGGATGTACGAAAATGGCTTCCCCGATTAAAATCGAACCATGCAACGCTGGATTGTTTCTTATTTATTAATCGGATTATTGGTTTCCTGTACGGGGAATGCCCGTTTATCTGTTGTGGAGGAAATCATCCCGACTGTAACGGAAGGAATTACCTTAACTTCCACGCCCATCGAGCAACAATTCGATTTGGTTGCGACCATGACCAACACAATTCCACCTCAACCCACGTCTGCTGAGACACCCAGTCCGCAGCTGTGTGCATTGTTTGCCGGGGAAGGATTGGAAAATTTAATGGAAAGGCTGACCAATCCGTTCTTCCGCCCGCAACCTGGTTCGGATAACCCGCATCAGGGGGTGGATTTTAGCGATCTTGACCCGCTCAACCGGATTGCCCTCAGTGGAAAAGCGGTGAGCGCGATCTTGCCCGGCCGGGTGGCGATGGTATTGGCGGATCGTTTTCCGTATGGCAATGCTGTTTTAATTGAAACAGATTACCAGGACTTGCCGGCGGCATGGCAACAGAAGGTTCCTGCGAGGGTGATCGAAAGAGAAATTTTTCATACCAATCTGACCTGCCCGGGGGCCTGGGAAGATGCACAGGCTAATACGCAGGCGGGTGCCTTCTACATTTTATATGCTCATTTTGAAAACGAAGTCCCGTTTCAGGTGGAGGATCGTATTCAGTGCGGGCAGGAAATCGGTAAGATCGGCATGTCCGGCAATGCGCTCGCCCCGCATGTGCATGTGGAAATGCGCTGGGGCCCGAGCGGGGCCGTGTTTGCGGATATGGCACATTATGATAGCAGTGCTTCACCCCTCGCCATGGAAAATTACTGCCGGTGGCGGGTGAGCGGCTGGTATCAGTTATTGGATCCGATGGGATTCTTACTGATCCAATAAGGGGGGTTGGGTGGGGCGTAGATCCACATACCCCAGATCGAACATCCACTGACAGAGAATAGGGCCGCCGTGTTCATCGGGGGTTGGTGAGAAACCCGCGGGTGGGGGTAAACCATTCATACCACGGAAATAACCGGCTTCTCCGGTTAATTGGGCAGCCGCCGCAGCGGATAGGTCGCGATCACCAATGGCAATGGCGTGGATATGGATTGGGGAGCCCGGATAGAGCTGCTCAAAATCGCGCAGCCAGGCGGCAAATCCGGCCGTGCGCAGGGCTGTAATCAGCGGTTCGATATCGTCATATAAGACTTGATAGGTGCCGTATTGGATGACGGATAAATCCACCGCTCCACCGCCGTTATGGGTGCCGAAGCTGGCAGATACTTGATGGGTATAGCTGCCCTGGGTAAGATGATAACCGGTTAGCTCGAGTTCACCGCCATAGAGTTGCTGGGCGTGCAACAGCATCTGGTAGGTACGTTGATTGAGGTGATAGCCATTGATTTTAATCAGATCATAGTCCTCGGGTGGTTTCAGGCAGCCTGCTGGGCCAATCGGCGTCGGGGAAGGCGTGGTGGTCGCGGTTGGGGTAGGGGTTGGTGATACGGTGTGTGTGGGCGTTGGAGTGGGCTGCGGGGTGTGGGTGGGGGGAAGGGTTAGGGTAATGGATGGTGTTGATGATGGCAGGGTCGGTGAACAGGCCATTAGCGTTATCCCATTTAAGAGATAAACCAGAATGATGGCTAGACGTTTGGCAATTTTTTTCATTGTTTCTTATTCTATCCCAAATATTTCTCTAAGGATAAAAATTTTAAGGGTTACGGAACATGTCAACGATTT
>JACDJC010002901.1_pt1 | contig 12934 bp, 12 predicted proteins | sample 7454191 | NCBI WGS metagenome assembly JACDJC01 (sample SAMN14253291, study PRJNA609438) | sludge metagenome | isolation source: sludge after 25d culture with pyrite and EDTA | collected 2018-12-20 | reverse complement strand
GTCGAGACACGTAGCGATGGAGATTGATGAGCGCTCTGCTGTCGGGGTCCCAGGTACCGCAAGTTTCTGGCGCCAAACCCGGGTGTTCAATGTCAAGGCAACGGCCTTCGGCACGCTAACCCGTAATCACGCTGGCGTTGCCTTCCGTAATCCGCGTACGAGACGCGATGTTCCCACATCGCTCGCAGCGTTCGTCATCTGATCAACCTGATCGAGAACGGATACCTGTAATGGACGCCCTGCTTGGCTTGGGCAGCCGCGACTATGGGGTAGACGACGGCAAGGATTCCGGTGAGGATGAGTAGCAGGATTCCGATGACCACGCCGATTATCGTGACGATCAGGAAGAGACCAGCGAGCGCCGAGATGAACATCGTAATCTGGAAGTTCAACGCTTCCAACCCCTGCTCGCGGACGAACTCGTAGTCGTCCCGCTTCCATAGCCACACCACCAATGGTCCCAACACGAAGCCGATGCCGTTGCCTAACAGGCCCACCAAGGCCGAGAGGTGCACAGCCATCGCCCAATCACGTGCAGCCCTTTCCTGCGCGCTGTTATCCACCATCATGCTCCTCGCACCAATGCGCTTTCACCTCGTTGGTAGGTCCAGGCCCAGGCTGACCGGGTTCCGAGTACCCTCACTGTTCGTTGACCAGCCCCCGCTAACGAACTCCTGCCACCTCGAGCCGAGCATACACATGCTCGCTTGGCCCGCCGGCCACCCCGAACCTCTTGGGAGTGCCTGTCACGATCGGCGGCGCCCCCTCAAACGATGGATTACCGCTGATACCAGGTAGTAAAAGGCCGTCGTGAACACGAACCAGAAGAACGACTCCAGGACCGTGGGCTTGACGAAGGCGGAGTTACGGTTCAGAAGGACGACGATAGCCGCCACCGAAGGACCCGTTATCCAGTCTTGCTTCCTCAAGCCGCCTCCATGACGGCCAATCTACCCCGCAGCAACCGCTACGCCAAGAAAACTAGAGCGAGAACCGCGGCCGAGGTCACGAGCAGGGTCAGATCCAGCCGTGCCAGCCGATTCGCTCGCACCGTCCACCATCCGACCGCGACAGGTGCCAAGGTCCAACCCACCAAGCCGTACAGCAAGGCGAACGGGAACACCGTCCCGCTGCCGTCACCACTCAGGTCCGAGGGGTACTCGCCGGCGATATACAACGACAGGTACCGGGAACCGAACAGGACTGCCACCACCAGCAGCAGGCGCCAGCGCTCGCCGGACATCTGGTTCGCTCCGGCGAGGACGAGAAGCACCACGGCCGCGTACACGACGACGTGTCCGACATCCCCATGGATGAATTCCGGCAATGACCCAGCGGGCAGTGTCCGGACCAGGCCCGCCAGCGCGAAGCCCAGGACATCGGCGACGACCAGCGCGGTGGCCAAACCCAGGGCCCTGCTCCAGGTCCTGTGACGCAGGCGCACGCTCCCATCCTCTCACGGGTCTAGCGCCCGGTGTCCCCTTCTGAGGCGCAAAGACCTCCCATGTAGCAATGACTATACGTGGGGCATGGGCCAAGCGCCTTGGCCTAAAGGCTCCTGTATCGCTGTGCGGATACGAGCCCAAAGAACGGTTAGTGCGGCGTTCCAGGTCCTAGTCTGGCGCCCGAGGTAATCCGCTCAGGATCCAGCTCGGCGGTTGCCCCGCGGACCGGCTTGACGCGCCAACCTGAACCGAGCTCTTAGAGGGCAGAAACGTTTTACCAGCGGTAGTAGCGGTCGATTGTCTTGATGCGGGGTCTCGTTGCGGACGCGATTTCCAGCCTAGGAGGCCTCGGTGCACCTACCCCATCTGCCACAAGTTGTTTTGACTGGCTAGTCGCCCGGATATTTAGGAAGAAGGCACGAATCCCGGCCATCGCTCACGCGTGAAGCGGTGCGAGATCCGCTCAGATCGCTGGGGCAGACGGAACCCACGGGCCAGGCGGATCCCACCGAGCTGCGAACGCCCTTCCCTCCTCGACAGAGGCGAGAACCGGCTCCACGAACCCCCGAATCGCCTCGACCACCTCATCGAAAGCGACCGAGACCTGCTCGATATCCCCTCTCTTGAGGAACGCCCGCCACTGCACACTTTTCGAGGACGAGAGGTCCTCGCCGAACGCGACCAGAGGCAGCGACGCGGCGGTCTCCCGAGAGGCGAAGGTCCTGCGCACAGCCTCGGCGAGCGTCGGGCCGTCGAACGCGAAGGCGCGAGCCAGCAGCCAAACGTCGTAGAAGTCTTTCAACCGCGTGTTGAGAGCTCCGTGCCGCACCATCGCCTCGATCTTCTCAGCCACCACGCTTTCACGGCTATAGCACCAGAGGACCGGGGCCGGAGCATCGAGCAGCGTCGGGAACGCCTCCTCCCTCGCCGCGGGGTACACCGGATCGCCGAAGCCGACATCCACCTGCATCCGCACGCGAGCCGTATCGATCTGTGCCAGGAACCTCACGCGAGTCCCGTGGTACTCGGCCTGCTCCGCTATCCGGCTTGCCTCCAGCGACCCGAAATCGAAAACAACGCCGTCCGGCTCCACCGCCACCTGCAGCACCTCCCGGATCGCGGCGGTGACAGCGTCGACCTCGTTGTCCATACGCCCCAGGAGGTCGATGTCCAATGTGGGCCTGCCCACCGGCGCCTCCCACACCCTAAGCAGCAGCGCCCCCTTCAGGACGAAGCGACCGGCGAACTGGCTCCGCGACAGCCGGTACAGGAACCGCTCCATGGCGTAGTGCTGCAGCAGCTCGTTGAACGGACGCCCCTCGCCGCGGGCGCGGTTCAAGAGACGCTGACGCACGCTCGCCGGCAGGTTACGCACGCTCACAGCAGCGCCTCCAGGTACGGGCGCATCACCCGCTCCACCCGGCACAAGCGCGCGTACTCCAGAAGGGCCTCTACATCACGCCGCCGCCGACCGGCATACAGCTCCAGAGCCTCCAACACCACGTCCAGCCCGACCTGGTTCCGGAACTTGAAGACGTCGGCCAGCGTCTTCTCGGCACCGTAGACCTTCACTTCGACACCGTCCAACTCGTGAATCTCCACACCCGCCTCGAACGCATCCGGCGCGAAACGGTGCACCGAAAGCGGCGGGTGATCGAGCCGTGGCGTGTCCACCCCCCGCGGTAGCGCGATCCAGACCGCGTGGGGAACCTGGGTCGTGAGGTCATGGAATGCCAGCGCCGACACCAGGCACACCACCGCCCGCGGCACCCGCAGGGCCACCACCGCCAGGTCCGGGTCGCTGATGGCTGGCAGCTCAGCCAGCCGGTAGACGCCGCGACTGACTCGCTCAAGCACCCCGTCATCCAGCATGCGGTAAAGCCGATAGCGTGACAACCCAGCCGCCAGCGCCTCGCTCATCCGCATCTGGCCACCGTGCTGCCTGAAGACCACCTCAGGGTCGATCACCCACCACCCCAGACAAGAGCCCTACACATGCTCACAAGTATAGGGGTTTTGTCTGGCCGGGATGGATTATTCAGGAGCGCACGCTCGGATGGTGCGGGTATCCTTCGATAAGCTGCGGGGGGACGGAAACTATTTACCAGCGGTAATGCCGGATATGCTCCCCCCGCTCGGCGATCTCGCTCATGGCCTGGATGCCCACCTCGATGTGCTTGTCGGTATGTTCTTGGAACACGGCCCTGGCCGAGTCCCTCGTCTTGATCCCGCCGCGCCTGAGGGGCAGGTCGGAGACCAGCAGCAGCGCACCGATGGGCACCTTGCTGGCGAACCCGACGGAGAAGAGCGTGGCGGTCTCCATGTCGATGCCCAGCGCCCGTTCCTCGTAGAGTTGCTGCTTGAACTTCTCGTCGAACTCCCAGAAGCGGTAATCGGTGGAGTGGACCACGCCGGTGCGGTAATCGAGCCCGCGCTCGACGATGATCTGCGAGACGAACTTCTGCACCTTGAAGGTCGGCAGTGCCGGAACCTGCGGGGGCATGAAGTGCTTCGAGGCGCCCTCGTCGCGGATGGCAGCGGTCGGCAGCACGAAGTCGCCCACCTGTAACGAGCGGTGCAAGCCGCCACACATGCCGAGGAAGAGCACGGCCTTGGGGTCTGCGGTGGCCAGGACCTCGATGATCAAGGCGGCCACCGGCGAGCCCACCGAGAAGTTGATGATCGATACGCCCAGCTTGGCGCTGTGGCGCGCCATCATCGCCGAGCCGCGCGTGGTCACTACGTCGTCCGACATGTTCTCGAACCGGTCCAGGTAGTATTGGAAGTTCGTGAGGAGGATCTGCTTCTGCACCGCCTCGGGCCCGACGCCCGTGTAGCGCTCGAGGATCTCGCGAGCTATGCGCCACTTCTCGGGGTTGTTGTAGATGAGGTTGTAGTTCAGCGGGCGGTCGAACTCATCGGTGTCCGGCTGTTCCTGGCTCTGCGCCGAGGTCGAGGCGCTAGCCTCCGGCACCCGCGTCCGAGCCGATTCCTTATCGTTCTCCATGAGTCATCTTAGCCCCACCCTCAGGGGGCAACCGAGCACAAGGCCCGCGGCACGCGGCCCGCGGCACGAGTTCCACCGGCCATCAGGCCTCGGCGCAAACGGCAGCGAACCGCCTCAGACGACGAGCGACCCCGCGAGCGGTTCGAAGCGGGCGCTGAAGTGCCTCAACACCGGCGGCGCCTCCACCATGCGCACGCCACGCACACGGTCTCGCATCCCGCCAACGTGCACCAACACCTCGGCGAGGTAGTCGACGTGGCTCTGCGTGTACGTCCGGCGCGGGAAGGCCAGGCGCACCAGCTCGAGCGGCGCGGCCTTCTCACTTCCGTCGGGTTGGTGGCCGAACATGACCGAGCCGATCTCGACGGACCGCACGCCGCCCACCAGGTAGAGCACGAGCGAGAGCGCCCATGCCGGGTAGTGGTTGGCCGGAACGTGCGGCAGCAGCTTGCCGGCGTCGAGGTACAAGGCGTGCCCTCCCGTCGGCCGTATGAAGGGGATGTCGGCAGCCAGCAGCCTCTCACCCAAGTACTCGATCGAGCGCAGGCGGTAACGCAGGTAAGGTTCCTCGAGCGCCTCCTCGAAACCAACGGCCAGCGCCTCCAGGTCGTAGCCGGCCAGCCCGCCGTAGGTGGGGAACCCCTCGCCGAGGATGAGAAGGGTGCGCGCCGCCTGCGCCAGGTCATCATCGTTCATCGCGAGGAACCCGCCGATGTTCGCCATGCCGTCCTTCTTGGCGCTCATGGTGGCGCCGTCGGCGTAGCCGAACATCTCCTGCGCGATCTGCTTAGGCGTGCGGTCCTCGTAACCCTCCTCGCGCAGCTTGATGAAGTAGGCGTTCTCCGCGTAGCGGCAGCTGTCGAGGAAGAGAGGCACGTCGAAGCGGTCGCACATGGCCCTGACCTCGCGGACGTTGGCCATGGACACGGGTTGGCCCCCGCCCGAGTTGTTGGTGACGGTGAGCATGACGAACGGCACGCGGTCGCTGTCCTCTTCCAACAGGAGCCGCAGCGCCTCCACGTCCATGTTGCCCTTGAACGGGTGCAGCGTTTCGGGGTGCCGCGCCTCGAGGATGGGCAGGTCGACCGCTATGGCGCCCACGGCCTCGATGTTCGCGCGCGTGGTGTCGAAGTGAGTGTTGCTGGGCACCACGTCATGGCGCTTGAGCGCGGCGCCGCAGAGGATGCGCTCGGCGGCGCGGCCCTGATGCGTCGGGAAGATGTGTTTGAAACCGGTGATGTCCTTCACCACTGCTTCGAAGCGGTCGAAGGAGCGGCTGCCGGCGTAACTCTCGTCGCCACGCATCATGGCCGCCCACTGTTCACTGGACATGGCTCCCGTACCCGAGTCGGTCAGCAGGTCGATGAGCACGTCGTCGGCGTGGAGGTTGAAGAGGTTATGCCCGGCCTGCGTCAGCGCCGCCTCGCGCTCGGCGCGGGTCGTGAAGTGTAGCCGCTCGACGCTCTTGATGCGAAACGGCTCGATGATGGTGTGAAACTGCGGATCGACTCGATCTTGCGGCATGCGGCCTCCTGAGCCAACGCAACTCGGGCGCGCCGGTGAGCTAGTTGCGCTGCGCGGCGACTCTGAGACGCTTGTCGGCACTGCCTCGATGATGCGGCAACGTCTCGATGATAGCGCCACCACGCTGCTCGACGCGCACCGACTCAGGCGGTGTACGTGTGCCTCAGCCGAGCAGTAGCTCTATGCGCCTCAGGGCTTCCTCGATCTGCGGCATGCCGGTGGCATAGCTCAAGCGCACCTTGCCCGGGGCGAGGAAGTCGGTGCCCGGCACTACCGCCACGCGCGCCTCGTCGAGCAGGCGCATGGCGGCGCGCTCCTCGTCCTTGTCGATGATGGTCGTGTCGGCCATTACGTAGAATGCACCGGCCGGCTTCGGCGTGGGCAAGCCCAGCCGGTTCAGGCCCGCGACCAGCACGTCGCGCCGCTCGCGGTACGCCGCGCGCGTCATGGCCTGGAAGGCGGCCGTCTTCTCCACCTCGTTGAGGGCCGCCACCGTCGCGTGCTGCGCCAGCGTGTTGGCACCCGACGTCACCTGGCTCTGCAGGCGCGTCATGGCGGCGATGAGCGGCCTGGGGCCGGCACCGAAACCGATGCGCCAGCCCGTAAGCGCGTAACCCTTCGAGGCCCCGTGCACGACCAGGGTGCGCTGCGGCACGAAGCTGGCGGCCGTCGTGAACTCACCGTCGTAGACGATGTGTTCGTACAGGTCGTCGGTGAAGACCCAGAGGTCGTGGTGCTCGGCCAGCTCAGCGATGGCTCGCACGAGCTCGGGAGGGTAAACGGCGCCGGTCGGGTTGGAAGGCGAGTTGACCAAGATGACCTTCGTGCGCGGCGTGATAGCCGCCCGCACCGCTTCGATGTCCGGCACGAAGCCGTCCTCCGCCCTAGCGGTCACCACGACCGGCACGCCCCCGGCCAGCTCGATCTGTGGTGGGTAGCTCACCCAGTAAGGCGCCACCAGGACTACCTCGTCGCCCGCACTCAACACCGACATGAAGCCGTTGTAGAGCGTCTGCTTGCCGCCGTTGCTGATAAGAACCTGGTCGGGCGCGTAGGTGAGCCCGTTCTCGCGCAGGAACTTGGCGGCAACCGCCTCCCGCAACTCGGCCGTGCCTTCGGTGGCCGTGTACTTCGTGAGCCCGAGCCTGATCGCCTCGCGCGCCGCCTCCAGGACGTGTTCGGGTGGCAAGAAGTCGGGCTCGCCGGCCGTCATCGCGATGACGTCCACGCCCTGCCGCGCGAGCTCCTTGGCCCTGCCCGCGAAGGCGACCGTGGTGGACGCCTTGATGCTAGCTGCGCGCTTGGAGAGGCTCGGCATGCTCAGCCCTTCAGCTCGGGGAAGAAGATGCCTATCTCACGTTCGGCGGTTGCCGGCGCGTCGGAGCCGTGAGCTACGTTCTCATCGATGGTAGTGGCGAAGTCTCCCCGGATCGTCCCCATGGGTGCGTCCTTGGGGTTCGTGGGGCCCATCATGCCGCGCCAGCCCGCTATGGCGTTCTCGCCCTCGAGCACCATGGCGACGACCGGTCCGGAGGTGATGAACGACACCAGGCCGTCGAAGAAGGGCTTGCCGGCGTGCTCACCGTAATGGCGTTCGGCCGTTTGGGCGCTGATCTCCATCTGCTTGAGGGCCACGATGCGGTAACCCTTGGATTCGATGCGAGAGACGATATCGCCGACGAGGTGGCGCTTGACGCCGTCCGGCTTGATCATTGCGAAGGTGCGTTCGATACTCATGACGGCTGACGATATCACGCGCACCCAACCGTTCTTGACCCTTCGGAGCCGCCCACGTTAGCGTGCTGCGGATGCGCATCTCACCGGAACTCGAGCAGCGTTTGAAGGCAAGCCTGTCCGCGCCACTCGAGCAGGTCGACTGGCTCCTCGAAGGCGTCGCCCTGATTGCCGTCGTCATCACCGTTGCATACACGTTGAGCGTCTGGTCAAGCTTGCCCGCCGAAGTACCGACTCATTTCGACGGCGCCGGCCGGCCCGATCGCTTCGGCCCTCGCAACGAGGTCTGGGAACTGGTTTGGGTTCAGTTGGGGATGTACGCGTTCTTCATGGTCGTACGGCCCATCCTTAGACTGATGCCCGCCAAGTACTGGAACTCGTCGCTAACGGTCACCGAAGGGAACGTCGACCGCCTCGGCACGCTACTGGTGCGCTTGCTGATAGCGATGAAGGCGAGCGTCTGCCTCGTGTTCGGCTTCCTGACGGTAGGCAGCGTGCGCGTGGCGTTAGGCCAAGCGGCCGGCCTGTCACCCTGGTTCACGTTCGTCGCCATGGGGACGATGCTGGCGGCTCTGGTCTGGTTCGTCGTGGCCGCCTCGCGCTTGGAAGGCGCCTAGAGGGTCTCGAGTTGGGCCAAGTGATTCAGGTCGTGGCCCGCCAAGTACCTCACCATCTGGTCCACGTTCTCGGGGCCACGTTCCGGGTGAACGCCCTCCGTCAACCAGTCCTGCAGGGTCAGGCCGGCCAGCCAGGCCAGGTTCCAGGCCCGTGTGGCGCGGAAGGCCTCCAGCGCGAGCGTTGGATCCAAGCGCTCGTAGCGCTCCGCCCACACGTCCTGGTCGTAGAGCACGTGTTCGATGCCGGGCGCAGCGACGCTCTGGCGTAGGCGCCATGCGGTGGCCAGTTCTACGTCGGCCAGGTGGGCCACCACGTAGCGCCGGCGCCACTTACCCGGAGCGTACGGCTCGTCGAGGTCCGCCACACTCATGCCCGCCACGAGTTCGGAGAGGCGTACCGGCGTGGCCTGCAGCACCTCGATGGGATCGATGTCTTCCAGAAGCGCCATCAGGCGCCCGTAATCGTTGCTCATAGGGTGACTACTTTAGCGCCTGAATCCCCGGAGTACCGTACCCGCGGCCGGCCAACCACGCCTGGGGCCGGGGCGACCGAAGAGGTTCGACGAACCTAGGCGCTCACTCGTCGGGCAGCTTGGCGGTAAGCGCCCCGGCCACGAACACGCGGTCGAAAGCCTGCACCACCTCGGGATCGAACTGCGTGCCCGAGCCGCGGCGGATCTCCTCCGCTGCCTCCGCCCCGCTCACTGCCTTGCGGTGCGCGTGGTCGTGAGTAAGGGCGTCGAAGGCATCGGACACGCTCAAGATGCGCGACTCGATGGGGATGTGATCGCCTTGCAGCCCGCTGGGGTAACCGTTGCCGTCCCACCATTCGTGGTGCGTAAGCGCGATCAGTTCAGCCAGGCGCATCATGGGAGAACGGCTGCCGGCGAGGAGGGCCGCGCCCGCTTTCGCGTGCCCCTTGACGACCGCGAACTCTTCCGGCGTGAGCCGACCGGCCTTCAAGAGTATGCCGTCCGGGATGGTGATCTTGCCGACGTCGTGAAGGCGCGCGGCGCGCAGGAGGAGTTCGACCTTGGCGGGCGCCATGCCCATCTCTCGTGCGATCACCCCGGACACGTGGGCTACTCGCCAAGTGTGCTCGCCCGTATCGTCGTCGCGGTACTCGGCGGCGCGTGCCAGGCGCACGAGCATCTCGAGTTGCGAGTGCTCCAGTTCCTGTGTGCGGCGGCGCACGGCCGATTCGAGGCGGTCGTTCTGATTCTCGAGCTCGAGCTGGTAATGGCGCATCTCGAGTAAGTTCCTGATGCGCAGCCGCGTCTCGACAGGCTTCAGGGGCTTGGTCAGGAAGTCCCTGACGCCACTCGAGAGCGCCTCCTCACGCAGTTCGGTACGCAGGTCGCCCGTGATCATCAGCACGGGAAAAGCGTCCGGCAGCCGGGGACCCAACTCTTCGAGAACGCCCAACCCGTCGAGGTGAGGCATGTGCTGGTCGATGACCAAGAGGTCAGGCCGTTCCGCGATGAACCGTTCGGCTGCGCGGGTGGGATCGTCACAGACGCGTACGTCGCTATAGCCGGCGCGAGTCAAGAGCCCACGCATCAAGATCAGCGCTGGTTCTTCGTCGTCCACCAGCAAGATGCGCATTCCGGTCAGGTCAACCACGCGCGCATGATAAGGCGCTGTTTGCACGGTCACAGCAAGGTTCTTCCCATCTACCCGCGATCTGAACGGCCCAGCCGTCAACGGGGTTGGTGAAATGATAGGAAACCGAGGGTGACGGCGTTCTTACCCGCACGCCGTCACGAAAAGTGCGGGGCCGACAGCGCATGACGCCGTCGGCCCCGCACGTATTCTCCTAGCTCAGAACCCGGCGATGAGGCGCGGACCGCTCACGAGGAGCGTATGCCACCATCCCGGAAAGACCCCAAGCAGCACGGTGCCGGCCAGCGCCACCAGTATGGCGATCTGCGTCGGCGACGACCTGAACGCGGGCGGCTCGTACGCGCTCTCGCGGAAGTACATGTAGCCGATGACGCGGAAGTAGTAGACGAGCGCCACGATGCTGGTGGCTATCCCTAGAAGAGCCAGCCAGATGTAACCCGCATCGATCGCGGCCTGAAACACGAGTACTTTTCCGGAGAAGCCCCCGAGGAACGGGATGCCGCCTAGGCTAAGCATGAACAAGGTCATCACGGCTGCAAGCCAGGGGCGTTTGCGCCCAAGCCCGGCGAAGCGCTCGAGGTCATCGCCGTGATCGTTGGCATCGGCAACGAGGGTCAGCACCGCGAAGGCGCCCGCGTTCATGAAAGCGTACGTGGTCAGGTAGAAGGCCGCTGCAGCCACTCCGCCGTGATCGGGGGCCAAGAGGGCGAGGCCGACGTAGCCCGCGTGCGCCACCGACGAGTAAGCCAACATGCGCTTGACGCCCCGCTGCATGAGAGCCGAGAAGTTGCCGACCACCAGCGTGAGAGCCACCATGACGGCGAGAGCGGTGAGGAGCCACGGTTGCAGCACCGGGAAGACGACTGTCGCCAAGCGAAGCAGCGCTGCGAACGCTCCGATCTTTATGACGACGGTCATGTAGGTCACGACTACGGTCGGCGCGCCCGTATAAACGTCCGGCGCCCACTGGTGAAACGGGGCCAGCGCAGCCTTGAAACCGAGGCCCGCCAGCACCAACGCCCCGCCGGCGGTGGCGAGGAGCGTGAGGTTGCCGCCGGCGAGAGCCGCCGCGACGTCCCCGTAAACGAACGAACCGCTGGCGCCGTAAACCAGCGCAGCGCCGTAGATAAGCGTGGCCGAACCGAAGGCGCCGAGCAGGAAGTACTTGATGCCCGCCTCCTCCGACTGCCGGTCGCCGGTACGCCACGCCGACAACGCGTAGACGGGCAGCGACATTATCTCGAGCCCCAGGATCAGGGTTATGAGGTCGCCGGCGGACGCCATCACGACGGCGCCTAGCGCGGATAGGAGCATGAGCGGGTAGTACTCGGGGTGCGCCATCTGACCGCGGCCCAGTTGGTCCCAGCTGACCAGCACGGCCACCGCAGTGCCCAACAGGATCACGAGGGTAAGTGTCAGAGCGGGTACGTCACCCAGGTAACGCAGTCCGAAGCTCGAAGCGGCTTGGTCGCCTTCCATCAACTGGACCAGGGCGAACACCATGGAAGTAAGGATGCCGATCAGGGCCACGGCGGCCGCGCCGCGCGAATCGCGCGTGAACAGGCCGAAGAAGAGGGTGACCGCTGCGGTGATCAGGAGGGCGAGGGCTGGAGCCAGCAGGGTCCAGTCGATGTCGATGACGCCTGGAAAAGTCATCGGGCACCTCCCACGTCGCTAAGTGTCTGCCCCGTGGGCGGCACCGTCGGCGCCGTCGCCCGCTCGAGCTGCATTGACGCGACTTGTGCTTGCGTCTCGATGCGCTCCATGTGAGGAGCTGGCAGAAGCCCGAACCAGAGGACGCCAACGACCACCGGTAGCAGTACGTACATCTCGAGGGCGTCCAAGTCGTGCACGCGCGCGTCGGTCGGGCCCTGGTACAGCTTCTGGTAGAGGTTCACGCCGTACACGCCGGCCACGATGACGGTCAAGGTGGCGATGGCGGCCGGCCACGGCGTCGCCTGGAAGGAACCCAGGAGCGATGTAAACTCGCCCGGGAAGTTCGATAAGCCCGGTACGCCGATGAAGGTGAAGATCAGGAACAGTGAGAACGCGGCGAGCGCGGGCGCCGACCTTGCCAAGCCGCCGTAATCGGCCATGTCGTAGGAGCGGCGGCGGTGGTAGAGCATGCCGAAGATCAGGAAGAGGCCGCCCGTCGAGATCATCTGTGCGGCAAGGAAGTACATGGCACCGTTCATACCGCTCAGGTGCATGCCGAAGACCCCTACCCCGATGATGCCCATGTGAGACAGCGAGCCGTAGGCCAGGAAGCGCTTGAGGTGCTTACTGCCCACGGCGCCAAGCGCGCCGTACAGCGCGGTCACGACCGACAAGGCCAGCAGAACGGGCGCCACGCGGATCGCGCCGGCGGGCAGTAGCGGCAGAGCCCAGGCGAAGAAACCGAACGAGCCCACCTTGTAAAGCGAGCCCAGCACGTCGGCGGCACCTGAGTGGTGGTTCTGTTCGTTCAGGTCGACCAGCCACGAGTGCAGTGGCCACAGTGGCAGCTTTACGGCCATCCCGAGCGCCATGCCCAGGAACAGCCACGTCTGAGTGGTTGCTGGGAGGTTCGGGGTAACCAGCATGAGGTCCACGATGTGAAACGACGGGGCGCCGGAAAGGGCCTTGAGCGCCAGGATGCTCACGAGCATGAAGAAGGAACCCGTGACGGCGTAGACGAGGTACTTGACCGTGGCCTCGCGGCGCCTCTCCCCACCGTAGATCCCCAGGAGCAGGAGGCCGGGGATGAGCGTGGCTTCCCAGAACACGTAGAAGAGCACGAGGTCCTTGGCCATGAAGATGCCGTTGAGTCCGGCGAGTGCCACCAGGAGCAACGCAGCGAAGCTCCCGGCACCCTTCTCCACGCGAGTCGTGGCCACCAGCACCGCGGGGATCATCATGAGAGCAGCCGCGAACGTGAGGACCGCAGCGGCGCCATTGCCCCCGAGGCTGAAGCTCACGCCTATGCCGGGCAACCACTGAGCATC
>JACDJC010002897.1_pt1 | contig 12944 bp, 14 predicted proteins | sample 7454191 | NCBI WGS metagenome assembly JACDJC01 (sample SAMN14253291, study PRJNA609438) | sludge metagenome | isolation source: sludge after 25d culture with pyrite and EDTA | collected 2018-12-20 | reverse complement strand
GTATCTGTAGCGGTCGAGGGGCCGGTGACACAGCGAACGGTGCTCGATGCGCTGGAAGCAGAGTACCCCATGCTGCGTGGCACCATCCGCGACCACGCCACCCGGCAGCGGCGGCCGTTCCTGCGCTTCTTCGCCTGCATGGAAGATCTGTCGCACGAATCGCCCGATGCCCCCCTGCCTGCTGACGTGGCCGAGGGGCGCGAGCCGTTCCGCATCATTGGCGCCATTGCCGGCGGGTAGAAGCAGAATCATCCGCAGATTTCGCAGATTGCAGAAAGGTTATCCGCAGATTTGGCAGATTGGGCAGATTTCTAAGAATTGGTCTTGGAATCTGCCTAATCTGCTTAATCTGCGGATGATTACTACTTCATCTATGAAATCTGTGGATTCTTTTTTTGCGTTCTTTGCGTCTTTGCGTGAGACTCTCCCCCTCATGGAACAGCGAATCGTCGGCTACGAGCAGGACGAGGTGGGCGATTGGCGGGCCATCCTGGCCTGCGGCCACCGCCAGCACGTGCGCCACAACCCGCCGCTGGTCGAACGCCCCTGGGTGCTAACCGAAGAGGGCCGCCGCCGCTTCCTGGGCTACCCCCTCAACTGCAAGCATTGCGACGAAGAAGCAGTCGCGCCGCCCGCTGACCACTGACCACTACCCACTATCCACTATCCACTTTTATCCCGGCAATTGACAGGGCTGATATTTTCCCTTTATAATGTGCCCGTTCCGAACGCATAAGCAGGCCTGGGTTCGTCTGTCCGAATGAACCCCTTCTTAATTGGCGACAAGGTGTTCCGCACAACTGAATACGTTACGCGCAGGAGGGAATTACCGTGCTCTTCAACTCTGTCATCCTCGAAGTTGCTATCGGGCTGTTCTTCATCTACCTGGTCACGACGCTCATCTGCTCCGGCATCAGCGAACTGATCGCCGGGCTGTTCAACCTGCGCGCCCGGCGGCTGCGTGTGGGCATCCGCACCCTCTTGCAGGAAGATAGGAAAAACAAGGAACTCACCGAGAGTTTCTACAAAAGCCCCCTCATCAAAGGTCTGTTTACCCCCAGCCTGTTCAAATCGCTCACATTTGGTTGGTTGGGGTCGAAAATTCCCTCCTACATTCCGGCCAACGTCTTCGCCCGCGTGCTGCGCGAAGTGCTGGCAGGCGAGTCGGGGACGGAGGGATTGACTAAAGATTGGCACGAAGTGTGGCAACACCTGCTCCAAAGGCAAAAGGAGAGTAAGGATGACCCGACAAACGAAGAAAAGAAGCTGTCCGCGGCGCAACTGGAGTTGCTAGGTGTGCTGAAGACGGCTGGGCTCGATGGCGAACGGGTCAACCGCCTGGAATTGCTGAAACGAGACCTGGCGATTGCCCGCACAACCCTCTCCACTTTCGCCGCCCAGTCCTACTCTCCGGTGGCCGCGCCGAACGCTCCCCCGCTTGCCATGGCGGGACAATTCATGCTGGATCGCGTCACCTATCTGGAAAAGGCGGTGCAGCAAGCGGAGAAGGAGGTCAACGACTCTCTGGAGCGAGCACAACTGTACGTCGAGGACTACTTCAATCAGGCCATGGATCGCGTCAGCGGCTGGTACAAGCGCAACATCCAGATTGTTTTGGTCATTATTGCTTTCTTAGTGACCATGCTGCTCAACATCGATTCGCTCTACATCGTTGATTCGCTCATGCAGGCCCCCGCCTTGCGGACGGCGGTAATCAAGAAAGCCGAAACCTATCTGACCGAGGCAAATGCCGAGACCCCTCCGGTCGCCGGGGCAGAGCAACCGGCTGCCACAGAAACCGCGACCGCGACGGCGGTCGAGGGCGAACAACCAGCCGCGACAGAGCCGGCGACCGCGCCGGAGGCCACGCCGCCGGCCGAAGGGGAGCAGACGGTTGACACCACATCAGCAGGTGGCGCGCCTACGCTGGCGACCTTTGACGAACTCGAGGCCCTGGGCCTCAATCTGGGCTGGGACCGCTGCACCTTGCCCCAGCCGATTGATGACTGGGTGGGTAAGAACGTTAATTGGCCCGAGGCGATCAAAACCCGGTTGGTGGAAATAGAGGTGCCCGAGCTGATCGCGGACGTGAATACCCAATGCGACCCCGCTCTGCGCCCCACCGATGCAGCCGCAATGTGGAGCGTCAAGAAGGCGATTGGCATGCTGCTGACCATCATCGCCGCTTCGCTCGGCGCGCCATTCTGGTTCGACCTGCTCAACAAGGCCGTCAACTTGCGCCTGACCGGCCAGAAGCCGCCCGAAAAGTCCGTCACTACCCAAAACCCCCCGACGGCGTAAAGAGGAAACCACAGATTACACAGATTTCACAGATGAAGAGATAATCTGTGAAATCTGTGTAATCTGTGGTTTTTTATGACCTCTATTCACCTGCGCGAAGTACGATCCACCGACCTCCCCATCTTCTTCGACCACCAGCGCGACCCGGCGGCCGTCCATATGGCCGCCTTTACCACCAAGGACCCCGAGGACCGCGCCGCTTTCGACTACCACTGGGCGCGCATCCTAGCCGACGACGACATCCTGATCCGCACCATTGTCGTCGATGGCGCGGTGGCCGGCAGCGTGTCGAGCTACGTGGGCGAGCTCGGCCCGGAAGTAACTTACTGGCTGGGGCAAGAATTCTGGGGCCGCGGCATCGCCACGGCCGCGCTGGCCCAATTCCTGCGCCAGCAAACGGTTCGCCCTATCTACGCCCGTGTGGCGACGGACAACGCTGCTTCCCTGCGCGTACTGGTCAAATGCGGCTTTGTCATCATCGACGAAAGCATGGGCTTTGCCAACGCCCGCGGCCAGGAGATCAGCGAGTACACGCTCGAACTCCAGACCTGACAGGCGGTGAAGTACCACATCGGGCCACTGCCCGGGTCGCCCACCTGTCAGGCCTTCAGAAAACACGCCATGAATACAACACACCGAGACTACAGCGAAGCCACGGGCGACTTTGATCGGCTGGCGCGCTTCTTCTTCGAGCACAATCAGGCCACGCGCGCCCGATCCACCTGGTCCATCGGCCGCCTGGTGGATTGGAAGTACGGCCGGTATGCGCCTAAGATGGTCTACCCCGCCTTCTGCGACCAGAACGCCCACCTCTGGTTCGACGGCTACGGCTACCTCGTGGGCTTCGCCATCTCCGAGAGCGGCGACGCCGGCTTTGCCATCATCACCCTGCCCGGCTACCGCTTTCTCTATGAAGAGATGTTGGCGTGGGTGTTGGGCCATTGGGGTGGGCGCGGGCCGGAATGGTCGACCGAGATCACCGCCCAGCAGGCGGCCGAGGCCGGGGTGCTGCGCCGGCATGGCTTCATGCCGGCGGAGACATTCTACACCCGCCGCTTCGACCTGGCGGGCGCGCTATCGCCCCCGCCGCCGCTGGAAGACGGTTTTACCATTGTCGACATGGCCACCCACCCCGACTATCTCGCCCAGCGCATCCTGCGCGACAACGCCTTCCGGGGCCGCATTGAAGTGGACGAGGCAGAGGTGCGGCGGGAGCTGCCATTCTACAACTATGGCCGCCAGGGACCGCTTTATCATCCCCAGACGGATCTGTGCGTCATGGCTCCCGACGGTCGTTTTGCGGCCGGGTGCGAGGCTCTGATCGACGGTCATAATTGCGAGGCTGACATCGAGCGCGTCTGCACTCACAGCGACTTTCGCCGCCGCGGGTTTGCGCGGGCGGTCATCTGGGAATGCCTCCGCCGCTTGCAAGACATGGGGCTCCACAGCGCCTACATCACCGGCTACAGCCCGGCGGCCGTTGCCCTCTATGGTTCAATGGGCGCGGTGGATGAGTCGCTGGCTACCGTTTTCACCGCGGCCGCCTGAGCGTGCCGGCTGCCGTACCCTCAGCCGGCTTCGACCAATCGTCGCGCGGCCTCACCCAGGTGCATCGCCGGGTTGTCGGGGGACGCGCCGAACATGCGCGCCGTCATGTATGCCCCGTCCATCAGCAGCACAAGCCCCCCGGCCAGCACGTCGGGCTGCGCCGCGCCGGCCGCCGCGGCCAGTTCGCGGAAGCGCGCCCCCACCGCTCGCTTGTGTGCCACGGCCACTTGATGCGCCGGATGTTCGGGATCGGGGTATTCGGCCGCAGCGTTCAGAAACGGACAGCCATAGCATGCCGGTGACACGACGTACTCCCCCAATGACACGAAGAAGGCCACCAGCTTCTCGGCCGGGGTTGGCGCGGCGGCAATGATGTGCTCGAAACCGCGCCAGAAAAGTCCATCGCTATCGCGCAGATAGGCCACGATGAGGTCATCCTTCGATGGGAAGTGCCGGTAGAGGGTCATCTTGCCGATGCCCGATGCCGCGGCAATGGTGTCTACGCCTGTGGCCCGGTAGCCGTGCTGATAGAACAAACGCGCCGCCGTTTGGAAAAGCTGGTCTTTGGGGGCAATTTCCGCTTTCACGCTATTCGTCTCTTGACACGATACAGGTCTGTATTGTATCATGCCATCACTCGATACAGACCTGTATCGTAGCGGATTTGGTTAAAGAACGCAATATGGATTTCGAGACCTGAGAGGTAGACAGCCCGGAGTCCCATCAGACCGGCACGTGGCGTGCCACCGGCCGGTCTGCATCAAGCAAGAAGGAGTAGAGCCATGAACAGTGTGCAACCGTTGGGCCGCAGCGAACTGCTGGTTCCCCGCCTGGGCATCGGGGCCATGACCTGGGGGCAGGCTACCGGGCTGGCCCGCTTCCACCCGGCCAAGCTGGCCTATGGCGGCGCGGAGAATCCGGCCGAGGAGCAAGCCGCCTTCGACGCCGCGCTGGCCGCCGGGGCAACGTTTTTCGACACAGCCGCCATGTACAGCGGCGGGGCCAGCGAGCGGCGGCTAGGCGAATTGGCCCGCGGCTCGGCGGCGCTCATCGCCACCAAGTTTCCGCCCGGCCTGCGGGCCACGGCCGACGACCTGCCGGCGGCGCTGGAGGGCAGCCTCGCCCGGCTGGGGCGTAACACCATCGATCTCTACCAGCACCACTTCCCCACCAACCGGGTGGACATCCCCCGCCTCATGAACTTCATGGCCGACGCTGTGGGGGCGGGCAAGATGAGGGCCGTAGGCGTCAGCAACTATTCGGCCGAGCAGATGCGCCAGGCCCATGCCGTGCTGGCCGAGCGAGGCGTGGCGTTGGCCTCGAACCAGGTCGAGTACTCCCTGCTGCACCGCCAGCCGGAGACCAACGGCGTGCTGGACGCCTGCCGCGAGCTAGGCGTCACCCTCATCGCCTACCAGCCGCTGGCCGGCGGCGCGTTGACAGGCAAATATGGCACAAAGCAACGGCCGCGCGGCCTGCGCCGCTTCATGATGCCCCACTTCCGCGGTGACAATAGCGCAGCCATCGAGCCGGTCGTGGCTCTGCTGCGCGAGATCGGCGCGCGCTACGACAAAACCCCGGCCCAGGTCGCCATTCGCTGGCTCATCGAGGACGACTGCGTGCTGCCCATCCCCGGCGCGAAGAACGGACGGCAGGCCGCGGCCAACGCCGGGGCGCTTGCCTTCCGCCTGACGGCGGACGAGGTCGATGCGCTGAATCTGGCGAGTGCCGGTTGGCGGAATTAGCCGTGGCTGGTGGTCGGTTGGTCATTCATCACTGACCACCAACCACTGCCTACCATTTTGTACTTTTTTTCCCAATCTTGACATCACGGACGCCGCCGGGCTATGCTGGTCCTAGATCCATACGCCCACCGCCGGCATACAGGCGATGCGAGCGTGCTAAAGCACCTCGCATTATACTGCGCCCCGGCCTCACCACGGAGGATTTCAAGCACTTGCTCGACCGACGGCTACGCGCCGCCAAGACCAACGAGCCATTGAACCCCGGGTTACATCCTCCACCTGATTTGAGTCATCAGCGTTCCGACCGCTAAGATACTTCGGACCGAGCGCTGACCGACGCCAGCCGTGTCGGTGGACACGCATCCTCGTAAATAGATCTCCGGTCTGTTTCACGCGGGCTCATCCTGGTGCGCGTTATGTGTGGTGTGTCACCGTTTTTATCTGAACAGTGAAAGGAGAAATGATTTCCAATGAACAAACCTACCACCGATCAGACACGTTCGCCGGCCGAAGTGTATGAAGCCATGTTCGTGCCGGCGCTGTTCGGCCAGTGGGGAGATCGTATAGCAGCCGAAGCGAGAATAGGAGCGGGACAAAAGGTGCTCGACGTAGCTAGCGGCACAGGCGTGCTGGCCTGCGCCGCGGCCGAGCGGGTCGGACCGAGCGGGTCAGTCGTCGGCCTCGACCCCAATGAAGAGATGCGTGCCGTTGCCCGGCGCAAGAATTCAACTATTGAGTGGCGCGATGGTCGGGCAGAGGCGCTGCCTTTTGTGGATGAAAGTTTCGATGCCGTTGTCAGTCAATTCGGCTTCATGTTCTTCGAGGATAAGCGCGGCGCGCTGCGGGAGATGATGCGCGTTTTGCGGCCGGGCGGCCAGCTAGCCGTAGCCGTTTGGGATGCCCTATATCATTCGCCCGGGTATGCAGCATTAGCGGATCTGTTGCAAAGACTCTTTGGCCAAAAGGTTGCCGACGCGTTCCGTTCTCCTTTCGCTTGGGGAAACCCGGAACAATTACTTGCTATTTGCGCCGAAGCGGGTATCAGCGGCGCCAAGGTGACGCAACACGATGGGAATGTGCACTTCAAGTCGATCAACGACATGATTTCGACTGAACGCGCGTGCGTCTGGACGCTGGGAGGGCTGCTCAATAATTCGCAATTCGAACAACTGCTTCGAGAGGCCAACCAAGAACTCCAGCCATTCACCGGTGACGACGGTATAATCAATTTTAAGCTACCGGCGCTCATGATTTCAGCCACTAAGGTTTAACGAACAATGGCCTTGCTACTCACTCGAGCATCGTCAGGAATGCCAGCAGATCAGCCAGTTGTTATCGGCTCAGGCGTTGCCCGAGTTTGGGCGGCATGAGGCCACCGCTGTAACCTTCGACGATGTGTGCATTAGGGTTGACAATGGATTGCAGCATGTAGGCCTCGGCCGTCATGTCGGGGATAGCGTCAGCGGCATGTGTGGCGAGTCCTGTCAGCGATGGGCCGATACCACTCTCGCCCGCGTCCACCTTGTGACAAGCTTGACAGGCGGCTTCGCCCGTGAACAGCGCCTCGCCGGCGGCAGCATCGCCCGGTGGCAGGTATTCCAGAGCTACCAAGGAATCTGTAACCGGGGACACGCCTGCGGCGAAAACGCCCATTTTGTTGGCCCAATAGACAGCGTTGATGACCAGTGCGCCCAGGAGCACAACCAATAGGATACCAAAGCCGCCTAATATCAGCCGCAGTGGCCGGTGGCGCGGCCGAATGATTTCAGGTGATGAATCGTTCATCGTCACTACCTCCGGGCACTCTCTATGATTTGCATGGATAGCCGGTTGCATGGTTTCAGTTGCGCACGCCCATTAATCCATAGACAATGCGCCCATGAACGAGCGCAAGGCTATTCGCAGCATAACCCTCGCCGGGCTGGCAGCCGTCGAATTGGGATTATGAGCAAAAGCCGCCTGGAAGCCTTCAGCGATGGCGTCATTGCTATCCTCATCACAATTATGGTGCTGGAGCTATCGGCCCCCGAAGAAGCCAGTCTGACCGCGCTGCGAGCCGTTGCCCCAGTTTCCTTGAGCTACCTGCTCAGCTTCATCTATTTGGGCATCTATTGGGTTAATCACCATCACCTCTTTCAAGTGGTGGAACGCGTCGACGGCCGCGTGCTGTGGGCCAATCTACACCTGCTGTTCTGGCTATCGCTGGTCTCCTTCGCCACCGCCTGGCTGGGTGAGAACGGGCTGGCGACCTGGCCGGTGGCGCTCTATGGCGCAATCCTGCTGCTGGCCGCCCTCGCCTACTACATCCTCACCCGCGCTTTACTGGCGATCCACAAGCCCGACTCGCTACTGGCGCTGGCCCTGGGGCGGGATTATAAGGGTCGCCTCTCGATAGTCATCTACGTGGCGGCCATTTTGCTTGCTTTCCTGTCGCCGCTCTTGTCCTGTGGACTATACGTGTTCGTCGCGCTGATCTGGATCATTCCCGACCGGCGGGTGGAGAAAAGAGTAGGCCGGTGATAGTCCGGCGGCCTGATAGAGATCGATAATATGAAAGATCAATCCACAATCGATACAAATTTTGAAGTCCACGATCCGGCGATTCTGGCCGGAGCACGGGCCATACTGGATGCCTGCCGCGACGGCCGCGAGATGCAGGACGCAGTGATCGCTGCCGTGCGGCGCAACGAGCGCTGGCGCGGCGAGCAGTGCATCAATCTGCTGGCCCCCGAAGCGCCCACCAGCCCGGCCGTGCGCGCCCTGTTGTCGTCGGAAGTGGGCACACGCGCCGCCGAGGGCCACATCGGCCGCGTCAATCGCTGGTTCGCCGGCACGGCCCACATCGACGAAATCGAGGCGCTGTGCGTGGAACTGCTCAAGCAAGCGTTCCGCGCCCGCTACGCCGACCACCGCCTGGTGGCCAGCATGATCGGCAACCTGGCCGTCTATACGGCCCTGACACAGCCAGGCGACGTGATCATGAGCATCGCCCAACCCTTCGGCGGCCATTCCAGCAACCGGCCCGACGGCCCGGCGGGCGTGCGCGGGTTGAAGATCGTTGACGTGCCCATGGATCCGGTGGAATTGGAGGTCGATCTCGACCTGTTTCGCCGCACGGCGGTGCTCGTGCGGCCCAAGCTGGTGGCTCTAGGCGCGTCGATGACGTTGTTCCCCTTTCCCCTGCGCGAGATGAGCGACGTCCTGGCCGAGTGGGGCGGCCGGCTCTACTTCGACGGCGCGCACCAGGTCGGCCTGATCGCCGGCGGGCAATTCCAGGACCCCCTGCGCGAGGGAGCGGCGGTGATGACCGGATCGGCCGGCAAGACCTTCAGCGGCCCCCAGAGCGGTATCATCGTCTGGGACGATCCGGCGCTGACGGAGCCGCTCACTCACGCCATCTTCCCGGTGCTGGCCGCCACGCATCAGGTGAACCGCGTGGCCGCTCTGGCCGTGGCCGCGGCCGAGATGATCGCCTTCGGCGAGGTGTACATGGCTCGCATTGTGCGTAATGCCCAGACATTGGGGGCGGCCCTGGAGCGGCGCGGCATACCGGTGCTGGGCGCGCGCAAGGGTTACACGCGCACCCATCAGGTCATCGCCGACGCGCGCGCCTTTGGCGGCGGCCTGGAGACGGCTCACACACTGGCCCGTGCCAACCTGATCACCAACAAAAACCTCATCCCTGACGATACGCCGGCAGATTGGGATCGGCCGGGCGGCTTGCGTATGGGGACGATCGAAGTCACGCGCCTGGGCATGGCCGAGGCGGAGATGGAAAGTATTGCCGGATTCATGGCTCGCGTGTTAGTAGAGCGGGAAGCGCCGGAATCGGTATTGGAAGACGTGATCGACTTTCGCCAGGAGTACCAGACGCTTTATTATGACTTTGAGCAGGGGTTGCCACCGCCCACAACGGGTTGACACGCATGAGGGTTATCTATGAACGATTCTATGCACAACGAGACGAAAGCCGGGCCAGGTGGCGTGCTGCGTGTCGCCACCAACCATGATCGCTTCAATGAACATCGTGGTCTTGGCATCAGCGCCATCCAGTTCAAAGTGACGCCAAGTGATCATGACGGCACGCTGATCATCGAGAACGTATTTCATGCCCCCGGCGGCCCGCCGCGCCACCTGCACCACGAGCAAGACGAATGGTTCTACATCGTCGAGGGGGATTTTGTGATGGAGGTCGGCCAGGAGCGATTCAACCTGCGACCGGGTGACTCGTTGCTGGCCCCGCGCCGCGTGCCCCACGTCTGGGCGCACGTTGGCGACACCCAGGGGCGCATCCTCATCAGCTTTCTGCCCGCCGGGCAAATGGAGGCGTTCTTCCGCCTGGTGACGCAGGCCGACGCCATGCCGCCCCAGGATGCGGCTCTCTTCCGGGCATATGGCATGGAACTTCTGGGGCCGCCGCTCGCGGTCGAATAGCGTTCTGCCACGGTTGAGCTTGACTAGAGGACGATATGGACGTTTATCTGGAAATCGGCAATAAGCGTGTTTTCGCCGCGGCGCTCGACTGGCCGGGCTGGAGCCGCGGCGGGCGCGACGAGGCGGCGGCGCTGCGTGCCCTGCTGGCCTATGGTCCGCGCTACGCCCTGGCCCTGCGCGATTCGGGGCTGGAGTTCGCGCCGCCAACCCGCGAGAGCGCGTTCGCCGTCGTGGAGCGTCTGCCAGGCAGCGCGACGACCGACTTCGGCGCGCCGGAAGCCATCCCCAACCACGACCGCCGGCCCTCACGCGACGACGACCTGGCCCGCCAGGGGAGCATCCTGGCCGCTTGCTGGCGCGCGCTCGACCGGGCAATCAGCGAGGCGGCGGGCATCACCCTGCGCAAGGGGCCGCGCAGCGGCGGCCGGGCGTTGGAAGAGATCTCTCGCCACGTGCTGGGCGCGGAGCGGGGCTACCTGGGACGACTGGCCTGGAAGGCGCCGGGCGAGACGGACAATCTGAACGAGGACATGCGCCGCACGCGACAAGCGATCATGGATGCGCTGTTGTTCGCGGCCGAAAACGGGCTGCCGGAGCGCGGCCCACGCGGCGGCGTCATCTGGCCGCCACGCTACTTCGTACGCCGCGTGGCCTGGCATGCGCTGGATCACGCCTGGGAGATTGAGGATCGGGCATCTTGAAGGGTCCGTGGGAGCCGGAGGAATCATGGATAAAGAACAGTGGACGGCCGTCGATCAATACATCACCACCCTGCTTGACCCACCCGATCCGGCGCTCGACGACGCCTTGCGGGCCAGCGCCGCCGCCGGGCTGCCGGAGATCGCCGTGTCGCCGCCGCACGGCGCGCTGCTGACGGTGCTGGCGCGGGCGGTGGGCGCGCGCCGCATTTTGGAAATCGGCACACTGGGCGGGTATAGCGCCATCCGCCTGGCGCGGGCGCTGCCGCCTGACGGCCGGCTGGTGACGCTGGAGGTCAACCCCCGCCACGCTGAGGTGGCCCGCAGCAACATCGCCCGCGCCGGGCTGGCTGATCGGGTCGAGGTCCGCATCGGCCCGGCCGCGGCGACGCTGGCCGCGCTGGCTGATGAAGGGGCCGGGCCGTTCGACCTCATCTTCATCGACGCCGACAAGTCCGGTTATACCGATTATCTACACGGCTCATTGCGACTGAGCCGGCCGGGCACGCTGATCATCGCCGACAACGTAGTGCGCCAGGGGCGGGTGATCCACTCCGGCGATAGCGACGACAACGTTCGCGGCGTGCGCCGCTTCAACGAGGCGCTGGCCGCCGAGCCGCGATTGATGGCCACCATTGTGCAGACAGTGGGCATGAAGGGATATGACGGTCTGGCTATGGCTGTGGTAATGGGCTGAGATGGGAGTGCGCATTCTCTCATGCGAACGGGCATGAGAGAATGCCGGCTGCTCATCTACAAGGAGTCAACGGGTGGCTCGAAGAGGGTGGCGTCAGCGTGATGGGCGCGAAAAAGGTCGGCAATGAAGCGCATCCGGCTGGGCAGTTCGCTCCAGTCCATCACCGGCACAACGGCGGAATCCAGTGGTCGTAGCAGGGCGCGCAATTCGGCGTTCTTTGGCGATCTCAACGGCGGGGGCACATTGCCCGGCAAGGAATCTCCCAGCCGCAATACACGACCTCCGGGCAACTCCAGTGTCATCAGCGCGTCGGTGATGAGCAGGCGGCCGAGACGCTGCATCTCGTCGGCCAGCCGGTCCCGGGCGCTCAGCAACGGGTCTGCCCAGCCGGCCAGCCGGGCGGCCGCCAGCCGCAATTGCAAGGTGGGGTCGGGGAACAACTCGTCCAGCAGCCGCCGGCGCAGGGCGCTCGGCTCGTAGACCGGCGCGTCCATCGCCTCGCGTATCTCCGGCTGCAAGCGCGTCTGCTCGTGGAAGCCGATCTCCAGGTTGGCCAGCAACATCCACTCGGCGCGGCGCCTGTCGTCTGCCTCCCTCAACGCGGCGTAGTAGTGGGTAAAGGCGGCGCGCAACAGGCGCTGGCCATCTGGCGGGTCGCCGGGGCGCAGGCTGTCGGTGAAGGCGGCCAGCACCGCGGCGTCGGGCGGGCCGCCGTCGAAGAGAGCCAGAAAGCGGGCGAACTCCAGCCCAATCTCGGCGAAGACCTTGCGGTTGCCGCGGGCCACGGCGTCGGCCGAGCGCTCGAAGGCTGCCGCCGGGCTGATGGCGTCACGCAGGGCTTCGGCCGCGCCGGCCAGGCTCTCTGTCGCCTCCTCGCGCACAATTGCCCCTTCGGCGGCCATCGTCTCCAGCGCCTGCCGCGCCTCGCGCGATTCACGCAGCAGGCGCTCCAGCGCCCGGCGCAAATCTTCGCGGCGGATGGAGACGCCCGCCTGCCGCGATGCCCAGGTCGCGACAGCGCACCAGTTAGCCCCGCCGGGCAGCCAGTGGGCCAGTCCCACGGCCAGTTCGTGGTAAGATTGGGTGATATGCCGATTACGCGCTACGGGATCAGCCATCGTGGCGATGTGCTCAACGGCAGTTGGGGTGGGCAAGTTGGCGTGGGTCACAGACACGTTAATATCGCACAGTGTGACAGGCAGGGCAATCTCGGCCGGCCATTGGCAAATGGGCCAACAAACAGGAGCAAGCCATAAAGGTCTACGTGATTCGCCACGCGGAGAAATATTTCGGCGGACACTACAATCCGCAGTTGCGTCACCAGGATGAACCACTGACGCCTCAAGGCCGCGCGATGGCTGAGAAAATGAGCGGGTATTTCACCGACAAGAACATCGCCGCGATCTACGTCAGCAGCTATCGCCGCACCGCCGAAACAATCGCGCCAACCGCAGCAAGACTGGGGCTGGAACCGAGCGTCGACGAACGGCTGAACGAGATCGACAACGGACTGATTGAGGG
>JACDJC010002893.1_pt1 | contig 12973 bp, 9 predicted proteins | sample 7454191 | NCBI WGS metagenome assembly JACDJC01 (sample SAMN14253291, study PRJNA609438) | sludge metagenome | isolation source: sludge after 25d culture with pyrite and EDTA | collected 2018-12-20 | reverse complement strand
TGGGAAAAAGAAAAAATGGAAATAAAGGTCAGAATTAAGGTTGCCGATACATTTTTCATAAAATTAGTGACAACAGGAAATAAAAAGATGTTGCATGATTAATTCAATAGACCAAACAACCAGGCTGCAAGCAAAGCACCTGCTATCGGTCCCACAATCGGCACCCAGCTATAACTCCAGTCACTGTCTCTTTTTCCTTTTATGGGTAAAATAAAATGCGCTATCCTTGGTCCAAGGTCTCTTGCCGGGTTTATCGCATAACCGGTAGGGCCGCCTAAGGATAAGCCAATACCTAAAACTAATAAGGTTACAGGTAATGCATCCAAAGTTCCTAATGAAGTTGTGGCAGGTGTAAAGGCCAGTGCACCGAACATTAAAATAAAAGTTCCGATGAACTCTGTTATCAAATTATGCAAAGGACTGCGGATGGCCGGGGCTGTACAAAATATTGCTTTTTTCAGATCAGCATCTGAAGAAGCTTCAAAGTGTTTGTTATATGTCAGCCACACTAATACTGCTCCGGTAAAAGCCCCGGCTAATTGTGCCAGTAAATAAGAAGCAACTAAGGAAGATTTAAATGCTCCAGTTGCAGCTAAGGCAATAGTAACGGCGGGGTTCAGGTGACCACTCCCTCCCAGTTTCACCGAAGTATATACACCGAGAAACACTGCCATAGCCCAGCCAAAAGAGATGACGATCCAGCCACTGTTCTGACCATAAGTTTTGTTTAAAACAACATTGGCCACCACACCACCACCCATAAGAATGAGAAACGCAGTACCGATAAATTCGCCGAGAAATGGAGACATAAGCAATCGTTTTAGTCAGGAAGATAGTTTTTTGCTATCGCATTAAAGTTATTGATTTGTTCTATTATCCAGGTTTGATCTTTGTCCATTTCTTTGCTCATGATTGCTGCCACCGCAGGTGCTTTCTCCATTGCAACAATTGCATCCAGCAATAATTGCCTTGTTCTGCGGGAAAGAAAATCCTCCACCGTCATACACATTTCTTCAGCTATAGATTTTTGGATGATCGTTGTAAGCTCACCGATTGTTAAAGATTTTATTTCAGCAGGTATTACGGGTTTATCATGACCTGCCAGTTTCATGTCTGCAGTGATACAATTTCTTTTTTCCAGCCCGGCTTTTTCTATGGCAATGTTTACCACATCTTCCGCCATTTTCCGGTATGTGGTCCACTTGCCGCCGGTAATAGTTATCATTCCCGAATCAGCAATTGTAATTAAATGGTCTCTTGCCAGCGCTGCTGTTTTTTTACTTTTACCTTTTACCAATGGCCTTAACCCGGCAAACATACTTTTTACATCGCTGCGTTGTGGGTCCTTGGTCAGGTAGCGGCCGATATGTGTAAGTATGAAATTAATTTCTTCTTCGAAAGGTATTGGTTCTGCTGAGATTCTTTTGACGGGAGTGTCGGTTGTGCCCAATACAACTTTATTATGCCACGGCACTGCAAACAATACCCTGCCATCATCTGTCCTGGGAACCATGATGGCCGTATCACCGGGTAGAAATTCTTTGTCAACCACCAAATGTATTCCCTGGCTGGGGCTGATGATGTTTTCATGTTTGGGGTCATCCATTTTCATGACAGTATCGGTAAATGCACCAGTAGCATTGATAACAATTTTGCTTTTTACTTCCAACTCTTTACCCGTTAGTGAATCTTTCACCCATACACCACAAACTTTCTGTTGCATTTTTAGTAAACCAGTAACCGGAAAATAATTTAGCACCACTGCACCATGTTGTACAGCTGTTTGTGCAATACTGATAGCCAGCCTGGCATCATCAAACTGCCCATCATGGTACACAACTCCCCCGGTAAGTCCTTCTGCATCCAACGTGGGGGCCAATGCCAGCGTTTCTTCTTTTGATAATAATGCTGATGGGCCAAGACCGAGTTTGCCGGCCATCCAATCATAAATCTTAAGTCCGATTCCATAAAAAGGTTTTTCCCACCACTTATAATTGGGTACAATGAATTGCTGGTTATGGACCAGGTGGGGAGCATTTTTCAGCAACAGGCCTCTTTCTTTCAATGCTTCCATTACTAACCTGATATTTCCCTGCTGCAGGTAACGAACACCACCATGAACAAGCTTGGTGCTTTTGGAAGAAGTGCCTTTGGCAAAATCGTATTGTTCAAAGAGAATTGTTTTTAATCCTCTTGATGCCGCGTCGAGTGCTGTCCCAAGCCCTGTTGCCCCTCCTCCAATGATACAGATATCCCATTCGGGCTGGGATTCGAATTGCTGTATCATTTTTGTTCTGTTCAGAAAATTTGAATTTAAAGACACTCAGAAAATTTTCCTTAAATGAAAATTTAGAGGGGTTTGTTATCTGCCCATGCAATCGAAGCATTAACTGCCCTTTGCCAGCCCTTAACCAGCTCATTTCTTTTCTCCTCAACCATAGAAGGAGAAAATGATTTGTCTGCCTGCCATTGTTGTTGTATTTCTTCAACATTTTTCCAATAACCAACGGCAAGACCTGCCAGGTAGGCTGCGCCTAATGCAGTGGTCTCGGTAATCTTTGGCCTCACAACTTTTGTATTCAGAATATCGCTCTGGAATTGCATAAGCTGGTTATTTACGGTGGCCCCGCCATCTACTCTTAATTCTTTGATATGAATCCCGGCATCTGCCTCCATTGCTTTCAGTACATCAAAGGTTTGGTAAGCAATACTGTCCAAAGCAGCTCTTGCAATATGAGCATTGCTGCTGCCTCTTGTAAGCCCAAAAATGCTGCCTCTGGCATATTGGTTCCAATGTGGTGCTCCCAGGCCTGCAAAAGCAGGAACGATATAAACACCCTCTGTGTCTTTCACCTGTGCGGCTAACTTTTCTATCTCGGCAGAAGTCCGGATGATCTTCAATTCATCCCGGAGCCATTGAACAACTGCGCCGGCAATGAATACACTTCCTTCCAATGCATATTCCGTTTTATTATCTATTTGCCAGGCTATTGTTGTCAGCAGGTTATTTTTAGAGGCAATAGCTTTTCCGCCCGTATTCATAAGCATAAAGCAACCGGTTCCATAGGTATTCTTCACCATACCGGGTTGTGTACATAGCTGTCCGAACAAAGCAGCCTGCTGATCACCGGCAATACCCGCAATCGGAATTCTTGAATCAGGAATGATACTCCCGGTAACACCATAAATTTTGCTGCTGGGTTTTACTTCTGGTAAAACAGAAGCAGGTATATCAAATAGTTTCAACAACTCTTCATCCCATTGCAGGGAATGAATATTGTAAAGCATTGTTCTTGATGCATTGGAAACGTCGGTAACATGGACTTCTCCATTGGTGAGTTTCCAGGTGAGCCATGAATCAATGGTTCCAAATGCCAGCTCTCCATTTATTGCTTTTTGTCTTGCGCCTGTTACATTATCTAATATCCATTTCAGTTTGGTGGCAGAGAAATACGCATCGATGATCAACCCTGTTTTTTGCTGAATGGTTTCTGCCCATCCGGCTGATTTCAGTTTATCGCAGTCTGAAGCAGTTCTTCTGTCCTGCCAGACGATCGCATTATAAATGGGCTGACCTGAACTTTTGTCCCAAACTACGGTAGTTTCCCGCTGATTGGTGATGCCAATGCCTGCAATTTGCTTCATATTAATATTGGCTTTGGCTACTGCCTCTGCCATCGTACCGTATTGGGTGCTCCAGATCTCTTCTGCATCATGTTCTACCCAGCCGGGTTGAGGAAATAGTTGCCTGAATTCTTTTTGTGCCTGGCTGATGATATTGCCTTGTTCGTCAAATACAAGGCTGCGGCTGCTGGTTGTACCCTGGTCAAGGGCCAGTATGTAATGTAAGGGCATAGTAAAAATTATTAAAGTAAGTTAAGTGAAAAACATTTACAATTTTATCTTTATGCCGGAATACGGCACGGACATATACCGTTAATTGTTTTATGCTGATAATTAATCATACACTATGAAAAGATTACTCCGGCTTACTTTACTCCTGTCTTTCCTGTCATTGCATGCATTTGAAGGGGTTGCACAAAAAGCAGAATGGCCCAGGACATTACTATGGCAAATAAGCGGTAAGGATCTGATGAAGCCCTCTTTTCTTTTTGGAACCATGCACCTGCAGGATAAAAGGATCTTCAACCTGGGTGATTCTTTCTATTATCATTTCGAGAGAGCCGAAGGATTTGCTATTGAAGTTGATTTTAAGGAATATATGGATTCTATTTTCACCAAAGCGTTCCAGGTGGTGGAAGAACGGGAATTGGCTGATGAGAATGAGAGTATCAAAGATGTGAAAATTGATATCCCGGATACAGCCGTTATAGATGCATCAGCACCTCCTCCTCCAAAGGAGGTAAGTAAATCCATGAAGAAGTATTTCAGGAAGCTTCGTAACGAGAGAATAAAAAGGTTGCTGGTATATGGCCAGATGCCTACTATCCTGGATGCTTATTTGTATGGCATGGCTATGAAACAAGGTAAGTGGCTGGGTGCAGTGGAGGAAGTGAAAGATCAGCTGAACATCAGGGATGAATTAGGAAAAGACATTGATGAGGAAGAAGAAATGAAACTGCCAGAGGATAGGATGATGTTTTCATTAGAAAATATGATCAAGATATACCTGGCGCAGGATATGAACCGGATAGAGGATTACCTGGACAGGTATGGTTCTGCAAAAGCAAAAACCATTTTATTTAACAATAGAAATCTCAAAATGTCAAGAAGCATTGATAGTTTGAGTCACATAAGAAGTATGTTCTATGCTGTTGGGGCTGCACACCTGCCGGGAGATTCCGGAGTGATAAAATTATTACGAAACGAAGGGTATACCGTCACACCTGTTATTTCGGGTAATACATTGGCGGCAGAAAAGTATGCTGAAAAATTGCCTTCGGCTTCCTGGTATGAAGTAGGCCAGACTGATAGTTTGTATTCTATCGATATGCCGGGTATTCCCTCTGAATATAATCTGTTTGGAGAATTGGTGAAGATGAAGGTCTTTGTAGATATAACTACCATGACCTATTATATGACCGGGCATACCATTGCACAGTATGAAGATGATAAGCTGGCTGATGCCCTGAAAGAGATGGCAAAGTCTATGAGCCGGACTGGCAGGCTGGAAAATACCCGGAAAGTAGACAGGAATAATATAAAAGGCGTGGAGGGTATAGTAACAGCTCCATCAGTCAACTTCCGGGTACAAGTATTGAAAAAAGGGAATACAGCTTTCTTCCTGATGATGGGAGGTGATAATAAGAATAAGTTGAATACGCCAGATGCAGACAAATTCTTTTACTCATTCAAAACAGGTAAAACACAAACGGAAACAAAGCAAAGTAACTGGAAAGAGTTTTCTCTGCCGGAAAAAGCTGTCTCAGTAATGTTACCTTCCATGCCTAAAAGGAATAAAAATTTTGAAAAACAGGCAGATGGATCGGGTTGGACTTTCTCCGTTTTTGACTGTACAGATCTTGCGGCTGGCCTCTATTATCTTTTTCAGGTAAGAGATATTAATGCGGGCCACTTTCTTGATGGCGATTCGTCTTTTTTTGAGTTATTTAAAGAGAACCTGCTAAAGGATAAAGTAACAAAACTAAGAGAAGAAACAGGGTTACATAATGGGTATCCATCAATGAGGTTTGATGCTGTATCTGACGAAGAGGCGTTATTCTATAAAACAAAGAATGTTGTACGGGGTAACCGGGTATATTCCCTGATGGTATTAGGTCATAAATCACAGAAAGAAGATAGTGGTCCTGATTATTTTTTTAATTCCCTTAAGCTTACCGATTATAAACCTGTTAACTATTTGCCGCAATCAGCGGATGATAATACTTTCAGCAGTTGGGTTCCTGCAAAATTTGAGCGGGCAAAAAAGGAGGATGATGATGACAGTACAAGGATTCATTATACCAGCTACAATGCAAACGAAGCGATTTCTTATGAAGTAGTAAAAGATAAATTACCTGCATTTTATTGGGCAGAAGCTGACACCAGTTTTTATAAAGAAAAAGCGAATGCCGCAAAAGGCTATAGTGATTCTGTTCTTAGCTATATTAATGTAAGAAATGGAAATATAGCAGGAGTAGAACAGGTTGTGCAATCTCCGGGAAGTAGTAACTTAAAACGAATGAGATATCTCCTTCACGGGGATACATTGTACACCTTAATAACATTTGTGCCTTCTCAGCATGTTAATGATACACGGCATAACGATTTCTTCAGCAAATTCATCATCAGGAATGATCAGCTGAATAGCACAATATTTACCAGCAAAGCAAAACAATTGCTCTGGGCGCTTCAGTCTAAAGATTCGTTAGATATTGAGCATGCAAAGAATATGCTGGATAAAGTGCCTTTTACAAAGGCAGATCTTCCCTTTTTGTATAATGCTTTCCTTGCGTCTTATCCTGATGATACCTTATACTACGGTTCAGTGAGAAATAAACTGATCAATGTGTTTGACGGATTATCTGATAGCAGTACCGTTGATTTTATTAAAGAGAATTATGAAAAGCTGGGTGACAGGGGAAGTGATAAACTGGCTATGCTGAACCTGTTGGTGGACTATAAGACTACTTACTCTTATTCTATTTTAAAGGATCTGTTTGTTAACAAGACGCCAACTAACCTGGGGAACAGAATTTCTGTTGGTTACGGTGTTACTGATTCATTGGATCTTGCCAGATTATTATATCCTGATATCCTGGTGTTATTAAAAAATGGTAATTTCTGGAAGGATGTTGCTAATTATACTTCTACCTTACTTGATAGTAATACAATTGAGGCTTCCATGATAAAGCCTTATGAAAAGGAAATTCTCTTCATCGCAGATACACTGCTTACCGGTCAAACACTGAAGGGGGAGGATATATGGACCTGGCCTTATGAAAGCCTGCTTCATTTGCTGGGCGAACTCAATACAACCGAGTCTAACAAAGTGTTGCAGAGGTATGCAGCTCACCCGGATATTTTTCTAAAGAAAACGGCTGTAACCTGCCTGTTAAAGAATGACCAGCAAGTGGATGCCAGGGAAATTGAAAAAGTAGCTGCTGATAAGGAATACAGGCTTGATTTATTTGAGGGACTTAAAAAGATAAAGAAAGAGTCTTTTTTCACATCGAAATACCTGGCGCAAAGATATTTTGCAGAGAGTGAGATGTATCAATTCGGCGATGAAGATTATTCCCCTTCTGCGATTGAGTACCTTGGAGAGAAAGAAGCAGTATTTGATGGTCAAAAGAAACGTTTCTTTCTTTTCAGATTAGGATTTAATGATGAGGATGGGAAGGAAGAGGAGGCACATTTGGGTATAGCAGGACCTTATTCGCTGGAGGCAAAGAATCTCGAAACAAATAACGACGGAACAGATATTTTTTATGATGAAGAGTTCAGCAAAAAAGCAGTGGATACGCAATTTAAAGAATTGCTGAAAAAAGGGGAGGAGTATATAAAGAAAAAGTCTAAGTAAAAAGAATACTAAAATGCTACCCGGAAACTTCCGAAAATACCAAAGGTTTTATCATTATCTTTTTTTAGTGTAGAGGGCAGTACTCTCCATACAAAATCAATACGGAAGACTTTTAAAATATTATCAATCCCGGTACCTAATTCCAAATAAGTTTTCCCATCAAGTGATTGGAAAGTATGCCCCTGTTTAAAATTCAGCGCTTTATTGGCTGCAGATAAACTTCCCCAGAGGGATTTAGCTGTCCAGAACTGCCGGAAGCGCAGCTTGGGAAATAAACGGAAAATACCGTTGCCTATATTATGCTCAAAATTGATTCCGGCATATCTATCATGAATAAACTCCCAGCGGTTCATCATGTTAAAGGCATATTTATTATAGTAGTATAACTCATTGCCCGGTGCAATATCCAGCATGGTATAGGGCAGGGTACCAAATGTTTTTCCGGCATAGATATACCAGGAAATATTCCCATATGGCGGGACTTTGAAATAATCGGATACACTGGCAGAAACTTTTGTATAGCTATAGCTGCTTTTCAATACACCGGAAAATCCGCGGCTGATATTTATTTCACCAATTGGATAGATACTGCCGAGACTGGTACGGTAAAAATGACTTTCCAGGAATCTTTCCAGGTAAGCAAAACGCAACCGAACAGATATTTCAAAGTTGGTAAGCGGATTACCACTTGCGTCGGCCCTGAATGAATCAATTGGAATAAGATTTCTCAATGGCAAATAAGACTTATGTGTGATCGTCAGTTTATTCGACATCCAGGGAAGAGTTTCTTTATAAAACTCAAATCGTTTTTCATTGACTTTGATATTTTTTACGGGGATGCCATTCTTTCTTACAGCCAGGGCAAAAATATTATCCTGTGACACTTCCCCGTAATAGTTCTGTCCCCAGTCCAGGTCGTTGGTAAAAGAAGCATAGAGGAACATCCGCGGATCTTTTTTAGGCAGGTAGAAAATTTCTCCCATGCCTTTCAGGTTCCTGTCACCAAAGCCATAGGCGAGGTAGCCATGCAGCTTGATCTTTTTATCAAAAAGTTTATTGGTGCCTAAATCAAACCGCATCCGGAAACCTTCCCATCCATTGGAGGTTATCCAGTTCATCCAGGGGCCGATCTGGAAATTACCGATGTCTTTATAACCGGTACCTATAAATGCCATTGTTTTGGTGAAACGCTGAAAGACCGGCGCATTAGTAAGAGTGTCAATCATCTTAATGATGCCTGCTTCTGTTTTACTAAGTGGCTCATGTCTTGCTTCAACCCAAAATTCCTTTTTCTTTTGATCTGCATTAGGAAGAGTGATAATCTCTTCCATTATTTTATTTTTATCCAGTTCATTCAGTACAGACGTGTCATTAATAATAACATTTCTGTAAGTGGTTGTTTTACGGCCAATAAAACCAGGGCGGTCCTTCCCAACCGGGGATACATCCGCCACAAATTTATCTTTTGCTAAAAACCAGGTGGAATCATTGATCATTTTATACTCCTGTATCAGGCTGAGATTTTCCACAAAATTGACATTGGCTTCTTTGCCCAGCCGCAGGTTCATTTTTTGTATGGCAAATGTGCCAACATGCACCCAGCAATCCCCTTCAAACGTATCTCCACCCTTCCGGCGCGGTGTAAAAACAAGGTGGAAATAACGATTATTAGCGATAAGCTGTGTGTCAATCACCCTGTAATTGTAATAGTAATCACCATTGTCACTTATCGGGCTTACAAATTGTTTATCAAAAACCGGAATGAAGTTGTTGTATACATTCACTACCTGGTCCATACCACCCAGCATTTTCAATGCACTTTCATTTTTTACGCCGTTGGTATTGGCAGCTTTTATTATTTCTCTTCTTTTCTTTGGACTCTTTTGGTAATAATAATCGGAGAGGGCTTCTGTAAGATAAGTGGGCAGATACTTCAATCCTTCAGCGGTATCTATATTTTCATTGATAAGATCGCTGATCGGTTTGAACGGTTTGAATTTTCCGAATTTTTCAAAATTGATATTCTTCAGGTCCAGTTCCAGTTTATTATATAATTCGTAAGAAAAATTATCAAACCGGTAACGGTCATTCCGGGGTTTGTTTTGAACGATCTTTCTCCAGACCAATAACCCTTTATTTACTTTGACTTTCAGCTGGGCGCCTTCGTTAAAAGTGCCCCTTTCCATAAGTATTGTTGTTAAGATAGAATCGTTGCTATTAGCAAGTACCAACCGAAAGGGTTGATAGCCTACACAGGTGATTTCAAGGGTATCTGAAGGCCATTTATTAAAATAAAAGGTAAAAGAGCCAGACGAATCAGTCAGTTTTCCGGTGGTAGTATTTTTGAAACTTACTGATGCAAAGGGTATAGGCTCTTCACTATGGGAATCTTTGACTGTTCCCCTGATAGTTTTAGTTTGCGACAGCACAGGTAAGGCAGCCACCAGTATATTAAGGAGAAATAGGATAAGGTATTGTTTCAACGGGAGCATTATGCTGTAAAAATACAACGGCTAACAATATCAGGGAGTGTTAAATTGACAGTAGGCCGGGTTGGTGAAAAAAGAATTTGGAAATGTAGAAAAGCTCTACTTACTTTGTATTTCAAAGTGCTTTTTATGAATGAAACCAGCCAACAAACTGATTCTTTGCAGGACATTAAAGATATCCGCCGTATAATGGACCGGTCCAGCCGCTTTATTTCATTAAGTGGTTTAAGCGGAATAGCAGCAGGTGTTTGTGCCCTGGCAGGTGCTGTTGTTGCCAACAATATTCTGAAGAATTATTACGGTAGTTATAATAGCCAGGGTTTTTTTTCCGGTGATGATTTTAGCCGGCTCAAGATCAGGCTGACAGGGTTGGCGGCAGTTGTTTTTGCAATGGCATTTGCTTCCTCCTTTTACCTGACATGGAAGAAAGCAAGGAAGCAGGGACTACCTGTTTGGGATTATACATCAAGACGATTGGCCTGGAATATGATAGTACCGCTGGTTACCGGAGCTGCTTTCATTGCGGGAATGCTTAGGTATGATATATGGATATTTGTAGCACCGGCATGCCTGCTGTTTTATGGGCTTGCTCTCGTAAATGCAAGTAAGTACACTTTGTCAGATATTCGGTATTTGGGTTATTGTGAGATAGTATTGGGGTTGGTCAATATGTTTTTTATTGGTTATGGTTTATGGTTCTGGGCAATTGGTTTTGGCGTATTGCATATCATTTATGGAATCATTATGTGGTCGAAATATGAAAGAAAATAATAGGAAGGTTTGATCAGAAGAAAAAAGTATGAAAAATCCTATAACTGGTTTAAGTAAAGTGTTTGAAAGCCGCATCCGACTTGGTGTGATGAGTGTATTGATGGTAAACGAGGAAGTGAATTTTAATGACCTGAAAGAAATGCTGGAAGTAACAGATGGTAACCTGGCCACTCATTTAGTAAACCTGGAAGAGAATGGTTTTATTAAGGTGCATAAAGGTTTTATCGGAAAGAAGACCAATACCACCTATTCAGTAACCAAGTCCGGGGAAAAGGCATTTACAGATCACATCATTGCATTGGAAAATATGATCAAGGGAATGAAGTAGATTTTTTTTGCATTTATACTTTGAAATACAAAGTACTTTTTAAATTATTGGAAATTAAAATGAATCATTTCTTATATACTTTCTATACATGGATTTTATCCCTGCTTGTTCTGGTAGCGGGGCTTGCAGGATATGATTTTTACTTTTTTGCAGCCGGACAATCTTTTGACTGGTTTTTTCCGGAGTTTATTGCTATAATATTTTTATTGATGGTTGCGTCTTCGCCGGCATTTTTAATGGCCTGGGGTGTGCTTTCTATTATCATCATGTCTGGATATTCCCAGGTTGAAAAAATTGGCCTTTGGATATTGGCAGTCATTCTGTCAATAGTTATAAATATTATTTGCTTGCTCCTTGTTTTTGCCAGAGAAGAAATTAGCCCGGGAATATTATGGATGAGCTGGCCGGCTTTCTTATCAGCTGCTGTAGTTATAGTAATTCGTTCGAAACAATTTTTCAGTCTAATTCATAAATCAAAGAATGATGGAAACACTTGAATCAATCAAAAGCGCAACTCCTTTTTGGGGTAAAGGAAAATTATTTCTTAAATGTATTATCATCTTCCTGATGGCGATGCTGCTTTGGATCCCTACTAACTTTATTATGGAAGTAGTAAAAGAAAGAGAAGGCCGGCAAAAGGAAGCTATTGCCGATATCAGTAATAAATGGGCCGGCAAACAGGTAGTCACCGGTCCTCTGTTACTGATCCCTTATAAAGTAGCAATAATAGATGAAAAAGGTAATCAATCCTGGGTGAGAGAAAATGCTTACTTCATGGCCGATAAACTGGATATTCAATCAGCTGTATTCCCGGAAAGAAGAAAAAGGGGGATTTATGAAGTAGCTGTTTACAAAACTGATATTACTCTTTCGGGAAAATTCAACAGTATTCCATGGGAAAAACTAAATGTGCCTGCGGGAAATATTTTGTGGAATGAGTCTTTATTATTCTTTAAGGTACAAGATCAGTTAAAAGGGATAAACGAAGACATTCATGTTCTCTGGAATGACAGCAACCTGGTCTTTATGCCTCAGTCACCCGGACAAACACCTATGGAGGAAGCTTTTGTTACTGCTATACCTTTATTACCTGAAACAACAGCAAAGGGTGGTTCGTTCAGTATTCAATTTTCGCTAAATGGTTCCGAACAGTTATTGTTTACAGCTGCTGCCAGGGAAAATAAAATAGAAATGCGTTCTGCCTGGCCAGATCCGGGGTTTACTGGTATTAAACTACCCGATACAAGAGTAGTTAAGGACAGTGGCTTTACCGCTACATGGAAGTATATGAACCGTGCTGTACCACAGGTATGGAAAAATACTTTTTATCAGCTTTCCTCTTCACAGATAGGGGCCGATCTGCTGGTTACAGTGGATAGTTATGATAAAACAGAACGTTCGGTAAAATATGCCCTGCTTTGTATCATGCTCACTTTTGCAGCTTTCTTTCTGGTAGAAACGATTTATAAGAAATCATTGCACCTGGTACAGTATGGTTTGGCGGGACTAGCACTGGTGTTATTCTATACATTGCTTTTATCCATTTCTGAATATACAGGGTTTAACCTGGCCTACCTCATCGCCGGATCTGCTACTATTGGACTGGTAGGTTGGTATGTGGGAAGCATTCTTAAATCATCCAAATTGGCTTTGTTTATCAGTTTTGTACTGGCAGTGGTTTACAGTTACATTTTCAGCATAATACAATTACAGGATTACGCATTGCTGATGGGAAGTATTGGTTTGTTTGTGGCTTTAGGTATCATAATGTATTTCTCAAGAAGATTAGAATGGTAATTATATAATAGCTTTAAATACAAAACCCTCTCAATTGAGAGGGTTTTGTATTTAAAGCTATTATATAATTACCATTCTAATCTTCTTGAGAAATACATTATGATA
>JACDJC010002887.1_pt1 | contig 12983 bp, 10 predicted proteins | sample 7454191 | NCBI WGS metagenome assembly JACDJC01 (sample SAMN14253291, study PRJNA609438) | sludge metagenome | isolation source: sludge after 25d culture with pyrite and EDTA | collected 2018-12-20 | reverse complement strand
TATTGCTGACGGATTTTGTTATTGCCTGACCGGCGCGATGGGCTCTCCGGTCACCGGCGCTTCCGTCAATCCAAGGCCGAGCACGCTCGTCGCGGCGGGAAGCGCCGCGTCCGCCATCGCGGCATGGCCCTCGGCGGTCGGATGGATCGCGCCGCCATAGACGGCTGACAGCACGCCCCATGTGGCGTCGTGAATGTCGCCGGGCTGGTTGGTCGGCGCCTTTTGCGCCTGCGGATAGGTCATCGCGGTGAAATAGCTGTCGTTGGCGTCGCGCACCCAGCGTGCGCGTGGCGAGTAGGCGCGGAAGTCGCTGGCGCCCGCGCCGCAGACCAGCGGATTGTTCGCGGCGTTGACGATGTCGTTGACGAAGCTCTCGCCGGTTGCGGAGAAACATTCGCGGTCGAACGCCGGATCGGTTTCCGAGCGTGCGCAGAAGCCGTGATTGGCGAACGCAGCCTGGTGCTGATCGACGAAGGTCATGCGGTCGCGGGCCTGATCGCCGCACAAGACGCCGCCGCTGCAGAGCGCGAGATTTCTGATCTGCGGCAGGAATTCGCTCTGTACGAAGTTGGTGACTTCGGCGAGCCGCTGCGGATCGGCGTTGAAGGCCGGATGAATGTCGAAGCCGCCGCGCCCGCCGGGGCAGGGCGCGCCGTTCACCAGCGCCGGATTGGCGTATGAGACATACACCACGCGCGCGAGATCGCCGCCGACAAGCGGCTTCAATGCCTGACGCAATTTGCTGAAATCGCGCGGCAGGCCGGTCTGCAGGATACCGCGCGCTTCATCGACGGAGGTCAGCACCCCGGAGCGCCGCGACAATGCGCGTTCGGTCTGCCGTTCGACGATGACGTCGGCGACGAGGCCGGAGAAGTCGATATCGTTGGCGCCGATCGACAGCAGGATGAGGTCGAGTTGCCGGTCAGGTTGCCGCTTTGTCGCCGCGCCCAGTGCCTCACGCAGTTCCGTGATCTGCGCGTCCACCGTGCCCTGACAGGTCAGGCCGTTCTTGCCGACCACGCATTCACGCGCGCGTTGCGAACTGAACATGCCCTCCGCGATGGTCGCGCCGGTGCAGGCGAGCGGCAGATAGGTGACCGCGATCTGCGGATTCTGGGCGGCGAGCGCAATCGCCACGCGGGTCTGGTAACTGTAGAGCGAGCGGTGACAGGCCGGGTTCATCCACTGAGCGCCGGCGCGCTGCCAGTTCTGCAGGCTGGAGCCATCGGACGTGTCGCAGGCGCGCGCGCCCTTGAAGCCGGCGCGGCCGGGGCGGAAATACATGCCGGCGGGGCCGCCGAGATAGGAGCGGAAACAGAATCCGTCATCGGAGAGCGCGACTGGCTTGTCGGGATTCCCTTCGCCCGAGGCGATGGAATCGCCGAGGCCCGCGATGAAGATGTCGCGCACCGCGATCTGCGTGGTCACGCGTAGCGGCGCGTCAGGCCCGCTCGACACGTCCACCGTGACCGGGGTCGCGCGGCCGTAGCGGACACGCAGGTTGATCGGTTCGGCGCAATCCAGCGTCGATTGCCGCGGCGGATCGCCATCCTCGAACGTCCATGCGCAGGTCGCGCCGACCGGTACAGCGCCGGTCAGGCGCACCGTAACGGGATGATCCACCGGGGTGAGGTAGCTTTCCTTCACGCCATCGCGGGTGCACGGTTCGCTGACACGCCCGGCCTGGTCGATGCACAGGCGTCCGAGGGTGTTGCGCGCCCAGCCGCGTCCGTCGCTCTGCGCGGCCAGCGCCTGTTCGGCGGCGAGGATGCTGCGGCCGCCAAGGGCGCTCACCTGAAGCGCAAAATCGCGTTCCTCGCGAAACAGACGGAAGCGGTTGCGGACTTCCCACGAAATCTGCATGTCCGTCGCAAGCTGCACGGCGGGCGCGGCGGACGGCGGGACAATCTGCGTTTGCGCATGCGCGCCCGCGCCTCCGAGCGTTGCAGCCGAGAGAACGGCGGCCAGAAGTCTGGCTCTGAGCGACAGGCGAATAACGCGGAACATGCTGGTTTGAAGCCGATGGATAAGGCCAAAATGTGGGGTGCGCCGGGAACGTAAAACATGTTCCCGACACCCCACAAGCCACATCTTTGTGCGCCGGATTACTCCGCGGCCTGCTTGGACTGCTGCTGTTGTGACGCTTGCGCGACAGCCGGCGCGGGCTGCAGTTTCCGGCTCTGCTGCCAGGGCAGGATCACACTGAGCCACAATTCGCGGACTCCCATGATGGTGATCGAGGTGGCGAACGGGATCAGGAAATAGAGGATGCGAAACACCAGCAGGGAGGCCAGCAACTGCTCCTTGCCCAGCATCGGCAGGCCGACCAGCATGGCGGCATCGAACACGCCGAGACTGCCCGGTGCATGGCTGGCGAAGCCAAGCAGCGTGGCGAGAATGAAGACCACCGAGAGCGTCACGAAATCGAGGTCCGGATTGGACGGGGCGAGGAGATACATCGCCAGGGCGCAGAAGCCGAGGTCGATCACGCCGATCACGATCTGCAGCACGGTCAGCGGCGCCGACGGCAGATGGACCATCCAGCCATCCTTGCCGAGCTGGCGGCGGCCGTGGCCCGTGGCGATCCATGCGAGATAGATGCCGATACCTGCGAGCAGGCCGATCCCGATCAGCCGGTTGATGCTTTCGGGCAGGAGGTCGATCGACGCGGCGGCTGCCGGATGCCAGATCATGCCGATACCGAGCACGAAGGTGTTGCCGAGCCAGAAGGTCAGGCCGGAGATGAAACAGATTTTCGCGACGTCGATCGCGTTCAGTCCCCAGTCGGAATAGATGCGGAAACGGATCGCACCGCCGGTGAAAACCGTGGCGCCGATATTGTGACCGATGGTGTAGCTGGTGAAGCTCGACAGCGCGGCGATCCGGTAGGGCACATGCATCTTGCCGATGGTGCGCAGCGCGAACAGGTCATAGAACGTCAGGGTGAAGAAGGCGCAGAGCACGCACAGCGCCGCCATGGCGATCTGGCCATGCGATTTTTCGGCAAGCGCGGTCAGAACGATCGCGGTGTCCACGCCCTTGAGGGTGCGGAACAGGTGCATGATCGCGATGGTCACGATGATCAGGCTGGCAACGATCCCGACACGTTTCCAGCCAATTCGTTCCCTGAAGACACGCCCGAGCGTGCTCAACAATTGTTGCATTCGTCCTCCCGGCAGGGCGCGAAATCCATAGAAGCCGATTGAGGCGACAGTGAGCAAGCGGCTGCGGCGGTACTCATACGCGAAATCCGGCGGGTGGAAAATAGGGCGGTTTTGCAACGCGAATGGCAGTTAATGTCGGCAAATCAGGGGCGAATGGGCGTCATCTGCCGTTCACATTGTCCGGCTCTGCAAGATCCGGCATGCCTCATGTGGGGAATCGGCGCGTTTTTGAAAGACCGCGCATGGCGGTCCTGCCACCGCCTTGCTGATCCAGATGTTCGGGAGCGCGGGCCGGCGGCGCGAGCGACAACCGGCGGCTTGCAATGGATGAGGCAAAAGGCCGCGTCGATCCTTCGCGCGCGTATCAGTTTCGGCGCAGGGCAAACTGCGCGCCGCACAGCGCCATCACCGCGCCGAGGCAAAGAGCGACAAAACCGGCCAGCGCGCCGGACAGGGTCGGGATCGGACTTGGGGCGGACGCCGCCTGGCCCGCGGCCGCCAGCATGATCACGCCAACCGCGATCAGGAACTGGCGCAGCCGCAGCGAGATGCGGCCCGAGACGGCTTTGTTCATCAGCGACGCCGAAATAAAACCCGCGAGAAAAGCGGCGCCGCCGACCAGCCACCACGCCAGCGCGGCGCGCGCCGGAATCAGCTCCGGAATGTCGGTCCGCCACAGGTCACCGAGATTGAGATTGAAGCGCTGGATGATGATGTGAATGCCGAGCGCCAGCAGGACGCCGAACAGGAGGGATCCGGCGAGGACGATATGGCGGGAGAAATAGGCGGGCGTGGCCATCAGGGTTTGTCCGGGCGCGGCGGGCTGATATGACTTGTAGGATAGCTGCAGGCCGCCGCGCAAGCCGCCTTGCGGTGGCGAGAAATCGCAGCGCCGATTGAAGGATTTTTATGCTCGCGCAGATGTTCAAGACCGGCCCGCGCGACGGCGCGGGTGAATCCGGTACGGATGGTGACGGCACACACTATGTGTTCAAGCCGTCGCTGGTCGGCAGCGCGTGGCAATTCGATCTCACCGATCAGGGACTATCCTGGCAGGTCAAGGGAAAGCACGGGCTCTGGCCGCTGGACAAGATCGCCGCCATCCGCCTGTCCTATCGTCCGGTGTCGATGCAGTCGCGGCGTTTCCGCGCCGACATCGAGGATACGCGCGGCGAGCGCGTGTCGGTTTATTCCACCACCTGGCACACCGTGGCGCTGATGTCGCCGCAGGATGACGGCTATCGCGCATTCATTCGCGAACTCCATCGCCGCCTGGCTGCGATCGACAGCAAGGCGGTGCTGGTGGTTGGAATCAATCCGGCGATCTACTGGGCGGGGCTGGTGATGACGGCCCTTGTCGGGGCTGCGATGCTCGGCCTGATGATCCGCGCGATGACGATGGGACAGTATGGCGGCGTATTGTTTCTGGCCGGATTCGCCGCGCTGTTCGGCTGGCAGATCGGCGGCTTCATGCGCCGCAACCAGCCGCGCGGATATACGTTCGAGGCGCTGCCCAAGGACGTTTTGCCGTAAAAGGACGCTTCGCCGTAAGCGGGTTAGAGAGTTCAGCTCGGCCGGGCATCGTTGGCCGGCCCGGCCAAACCTTACCGCCCGATGATGGGGATCACTGGCGGCGCACGGACCATAGCCGAGGCGCGCCCCGGAGAGAAGTCGGTCACGCAGGTTGATCGGTACGTCAGTGCCGGACCACAAGCACCGAGCATTTTGCATAGCGGACGACATGCCCGGCGTTCGAGCCGAGAAAATAACTTTGCATCGACGGCCGGTGTGAGGTCATCACGATCAGGTCGGCACCGATATCCGCGGCTTCTTCCAGCACTTCGTGATAGATGCCGCCCTGCCGCACAGCAATCGAGATGCGCCGGCTCTCGATGCCGGATTCGCGCGCGACGATGGCCAGCGCTTCTTCCGCCGATTGCCGTTGCTGGGCGTCGAAATCCGGCGGCACATATTCCGCAAGCATTACCGGCGTCATCGGCATCACATTCACCAGCCGCACCATGCCGCCGGATGACGTCGACAGCGAGGCCGCCGTCTCGATGGCCGGCTTGGCCAGGTCGGTGTCGGCGAGGTCGATCGGAACAAGGATGGACTGGAACATCGGTCTCTCCGTGTGCTGGAGGGCCTACGATGAAGTCACGGCTGGCGGGATGCAAGATCGCCCGATTGCCGCAGGCATTATGCTTCGCCCGATTCCTCTCTCAGCAGCTTGGGACTGGCGAAGCGTGCGAGCTGACCGCCGCGAAAGCCGATATCGTCCCAGTCGTCGATCTTGAAGTCGATCACGGCGACGCCGGAAGTCGGCAGGTTGGCGTCCAGCGCGCGCCGTCCCGCAGGATCGCCGCCGGCGATCAGCGCCAGTGCGAGTTCATGCAGTCCGGGATTGTGCGCGATGATCATCAGGCATTTCGGGTCGGCCGTCGCCGCGCCGTGAATGGCCCGCAACAGGTCTGACGGGCTGGCGCCATACAGTTCCGGCAGGTGACGCGCGCTGACCGCTGGCAGCGCTGCCCGAACCAGCTCCCAGGTTTCCCGCGTGCGTGTTGCCGTGGACACCAGCACGAGGTCCGGCCGGTAATTTTCAGCCGCAAGCCAGCGGCCCATCTCCGCGCCGTCGTGATGACCGCGCTGGTCGAGCCGGCGATCCTGATCCTTGCCCGAAGGGGCATCCCGCTCGGTCTTGGCATGGCGAAGCAGGATCAGGCGGCGCATACGGTCATCTCGTTCGGGGAAACATCGTCCACTGTGGCATGGGTCCACTCGCGGCGCGGAATAGTGTACAAGTTTACGCAGAACCTGTGACGGGCGCGAGTACCGTTACACCCAGAAAACAAGCCACTGTCTGCGATTTCCGGAACAGGTATGGACGAATCTTCTGAAAACCTCACCGGCGCACCCGCACGCCAGGGTCTGACCTTCGATCTGGATGTCGATATCTGCGTGATCGGCGGAGGATTGGCGGGCCTTACGGCGGCACTGGAATCGGCGCGCCTCGGCGCGAGCGTGGTCGTGCTCGAAGGCCGGAGCATCGGCTGGAACGCGTCCGGCCACAATCTCGGGACCGTGATGCCGGGATATGGCGTGCCGGCGTCCGATCTGATCGAGCGCGTCGGTTTCGAGGATGCGCGCGAGTTGTGGACGCTGGCGCAGGATGGCGCGGACTATGTCCGCAAGACGGCGGCGCCGATGCCGGACATCGCGCTGACCGACGGCGCGCTGGATGTCTCCCTTGTCGATGCCGGTGACGAACTCATTAGCCAGTTGCAGACCATCGGCGAGGATTTCGGCACTGAGATCGAAGGCTGGCAGGTTGATCGGGTGCGGGAGGTGTTGAAAACGGATCGCTACTTCCATGCGATTCATTTTCCCAAGGCGTTTCAGCTCGACGCGCGGGGTTATGTGCGGGGCCTCGCGGCGCTCGCGGAGAGCGCGGGTGTGCGCATCTTCGAGGATACGCCGGTGGTCAGCATTGACCCCGCGGGCATCCGCAAACGTGTGTTCACGCCGTCGGCGAAACTGCGCTGCACCCATGTCGTGCTGGCCGGCAATGCGCATCTTGGCGCGCCCAGCCAGCGGCTGACCGCGACGCTGCTGCCCACCTGGCGTTATGCGGCGCTAACCGAGCCGCTCGGCACGCAACTGTTGCACACCGTCGCTTTTCGCGGGTCCGTGCTCGACAGTCACGGCATTGACCATTTCCGTGTTGTCGATGGCGACCGTCTGCTCTGGTCCAGTCCGGAGACGACATGGCAGGGCGATCCGAAGCATTATGTGAAGCGCATTCAGAACCGTATCGCCGCGACATTCCCCGAACTGGGACTGGTGAACATCGCGGAGAGCTGGAGCGGCATGTTCGGCCAGACCGTGCACGGCATGCCGCAGATCGGCGAGATCCAGCCGGGACTTTGGGTTCTCAGCGGCTTCGGGCGTCAGGGTCTGAATACGACGGCGATGGGCGGCCAGTTAGTAGCGCGGGGCATTCTTGCCGGCGACGATCGCTGGCGGCTGTTCTCGCCGTTTGAACTGGTCTGGGCCGGCGGTCCGGCGGGGCGTATCGCCGGGCAGGCGATAGATATGTGGGTACGGGGGCATTCCGCCGCAGCCGGTGCGTTGTCGCGGTACCGGGAACGGGCGCAGGCGCGGGAACTGGCGCGCGAGGACGCCCGCGAAGCCCGGATCGCCTCCGCGAAGGCGCAGGCGTCACTCGCGCGGCAGCAGGCGTCGGCGGCGATGCATGAAGAACGGCGCGGGCCGGGTGACTGATGGGCGAATAAGTGGATGCCTACGCCTTTGGCGCGTAAGGGACGGGGCGCGTACAAACCTTGGCGCCTTTGGAATCTGTCACAGTCTCTGCAAACAAGCTGTTCTCGAGGTGAAATTTTTTAATCGCTGCGCGGGCGTTCGCAAGTGCCCAAAGTTCTTTGCTGTGGCCTCGCTGTGGAGGGGCAACAACTTTGATCTTCTTTTCGGGGAAGCTACTTCGGATGTACCGTATCGGGCCAGATAGATCGGAGTCTCTTGTTACAATGAAGGCTTGATCAAAGGCATTCGTATGCGCATCTGCAACTAGATGAACCGCGATGTTAACATCTGACTCTTTTTCCTCGTGACCGATGTGCGTGAGTTTGCAGAGCGGGCAGTAGATTTCCTTTTCTTTGAACTGTCCCATGATCATTTGCACGCCGGTACTCGCAAGAGCCTTCGTGTAAATTTGGTGGCGCTCGTGTTGCTTTGGCTTCCAAGTCGCGTATGCAGAGAAGTATTTAATGTATTCGATCTTGTGGACCTTCGGATCAATGAAGAAGGTCATTAGTTTGTTTAGATCGAGCCACTTTAAATGATTGAGTTCGCCACGCGAAGCGCGGCTCATATCATCAATAGCGTGATAGAGGTTGAAGCCGTCGATATAGCAAAGGACCCGAATCATGGGATCCAAAATGAATGACGCGAGCCCCGTTTCCAAGGCCCGCGTCTGGCGACAGCGATAATCACTGCCGGGATGTTGCCTTTACTTAAGGGGATAAATTGTTAATGTCAAGTCCATTTCTTGCCTAAGTTCCTGATTCTTCAAGATGAATCTGTCAAGAATTTAATTGTTGTTTCCCACCGTCGAATAGCTCGAGAGGGGCGAAACGTCGATTTTGCGATTAGGTTCAATAACTAAGCTGGCTTCCACTCTGCGGTGCTGCGCGCTCAAGATTCGTGAAACGAGGAGATATTTGTTACAGGCGCGATCTCTCGCGCGAACGTGAGACGGTTTGCAGCCAGACCGGCGTAACTTTTGGCGACAGGGGCCGTAGATCGTGATGGACAGCCTGTTTTCCGATGTGCACGGAGCCTTGACCATGATCGACCGCCGTATCCTGCTCGCATCCGCGACGAGTCTTGCCGCGTTCTCGGCCTTCCGCTGGCTTGGCCTCGGCAGCGCCAGCGCCGGCGAAAAATCCACCGGGAAATTCGAGATCGAGAAGACTGCGGCGGAGTGGAAGAAGCAGTTGTCTCCCGCCCAGTATAATGTGCTGCGTGAAGCGGGAACCGAACGGCCGTTCTCCAGCCCCCTGAACAAGGAAAAGCGCAAGGGCACCTTCGCCTGCGCGGGGTGCGACCTGCCGCTGTTCGCGTCGGAGACCAAGTTCGAGAGCGGGACCGGGTGGCCGAGCTTCTATCAGGCGCTGCCCAACGCCATTCTCGAGAAGACCGATCGCAGCTTCATGATGGTGCGCACCGAGACATTGTGCCGGCGCTGCGGCGGCCATCTCGGCCATGTCTTCGATGACGGGCCCAAGCCCACCGGCCTGCGCTACTGCATGAACGGGCTGGCCCTGACCTTCAAGCCCGCCGAGGGCGGGGCGACCTGAGCGATCCGGCAATTCTTGCCCCGCTAGGCAATTGTGCCCCGGTCATCTGGCCGGGGCATTCCATTTAAGGCGTTGATTTTACGTAGCAAACGCTGTTGGCACGGCGCTTGCGAACTCCTCTTCGACTGCGGCCGTGACTTTTGGGCACCGGCGGGCCGCCCGGATTGAAGCTGGAGACAATGTAATGGGTATCTTTGGAGCTCTCACCACGTCCGTCGCGGGTCTTCGTGCTCAGTCCTACGCGCTGGAAAACATCTCCGGCAACATCGCCAACTCGCAGACCACGGCCTTCAAGCGCATCGACACCTCCTTCCTCGATCTCATCCCGGAAACCGGCGTGAACGATCAGAAGGCGGGCAGCGTCACCACCGCCTCGCGCGAAACCAACACGGTGCAGGGCGACGTGCAGAGCGCAGCGGTCTCCACCTACATGGCGATCAGCGGCGACGGCTTCTTCGTGGTGCAGAAGCCTGGCAGCTTCACCGACAACAACCCGATCTTCAACGGTGTCGACAACTACACCCGCCGCGGCGACTTCACGCTCGACAAGAACGGCTATCTGGTCAACGGCGCGGGCTACTATCTGGAAGGCATTCCGATCGACCCGACCACCGGCAACGTCACCGGCAGCAATCCGCAGGTTCTGAAATTCGGCAGCGACTTCCTGCCGGCGCAGCCGACCACGACCGTGACCTATCGCGCCAACCTCGCGTCCTATCCGCTGACCACCAAGCACGACACCTCCATTCCGGGTTCGGAACTGCTGAATGTCGGCGACTTCACCGTCAATCCCAGCACGGTGGGCACGCCGCCGCTGCCGTATCTCGACAACGCCACCAGCGGCGCATCGGTCAACAGCGCGCTGACCACGCCGACCAAGATCACCGGCGCGACCGCGCTCTCGGGCGGCGCCAACACGGACTCGCTGGCGGTCAGCTTCGCGGTCGGCGACACCATCACCGTGAACGGCAATACCATCACCTTCACCGCCTCGGGCGGCCTCGATGACGCCAACAACATTCCTGTCGACAGCACCGTCGATCAGTTGCTCGACAAGATCGACGGACTGAGCGGCAACTCGGCGCTGTCATCGACGGTCACCAACGGTTCGGTCGTTCTGCACACCGGCATTGCGAACAACCTCGCCGTCAGTTCAAGCAACGCCACCGCATTCGCAGCGCTCGGCTTCTCCGGGCCTGTGGCCGTGAATCGCCTCGGCGGCGGTACCGCCGGTGCCGGAACGGTGATCGGCTCCGACGCCGCGACCTTCATTCAGGAATCGATCTCCGGCGGCGCGACCACCGGTTACGATATTTCCGGCTCGCCGGTCAGCATCCAGTTCCGCTGGGCCAAGATGGATTCATCGACGCTCGGCCCTGGTCACACCGACAAGTGGAATCTGTTCTATCAGGTCGATCCGAACGCCACCGCTTCGGCGACGGCGTGGCAGAACGTCGGCACCGACTTCACCTTCAGCGCCAACGGACAGCTCACGCCGGCGGTCGCGTCGGTGACCCTGACCACGCCGACCATCAGCGGCATCACGCTAGGCGACGTCACCGTCAACTTCGGCGTCAGCGGCCTGACATCCTTCGCCGATGCGAACGGCAACGCGCAGGTCAACGACATCCATCAGGACGGTTTCCCGGCCGGCTCGCTCCAAACGGTTTCGATCGGCGATAACGGCCGCGTGGTGGGCAACTACTCGAACGGTCGCAACATCGACCTCGCGCAGATCGTGCTGGCGACCTTCAACGGCGCGAATTTCCTCAAGCGCATCGACGGCGGCGCGTTCGAGGTGACCGACCAGTCGGGCCCGGCGATTTACGGCAAGGGCGGCTCGATCACCGGCTCCGCGCTGGAAGGCTCGAACAGCGATATCGCCGACGAGTTCACCAAGCTGATCGTGACGCAGCAGGCCTATTCGGCCAACACCAAGGTCATCACCACCGCGAACCAGATGGCGCAGGATCTTCTGAACGTCCTGCGATAGCCGCTGATGTGTTGTCGCGCCACGCGACCTGAGATGGGCAGTTTGTTATGGGTCTGAGCCAAGCTCTTTCGACGGCGATGTCCGGATTGCGGGCGAACCAGGCGGCGCTGTCGCTGGTGTCGTCCAACGTCGCCAACGCCGAAACTCCGGGTTACGTCCGCAAGACGACCAACCAGGTGCAGATGGCGACCGGCACCGGCGTCCAGACCATCGGCGTCAACCGCACGCTCGACGAATACATCCAGACCCAGCTCCGCACCGAAACGTCGGGCGCGTCCTATGCGAGCACGCGCGCGAGCTTCCTGAACAACCTTCAGAGCATCTATGGCGATCCCGGCTCATCATCGACTCTCGAGGCAACATTCAGCGCGCTGAAATCCGCGCTTCAGGCGCTTTCGACCAGCCCGGACTCGCAGTCCGCGCGCATCGGCGTGATCAACGCGGCGCAGTCGATGGCGCAGCAGTTGAACGCGACGTCCAAGGGAATTCAGAACCTGCGCAACAGCGCCGAGCTCGGCCTGACCAATTCGGTCTCCACGGCCAACAACGCGCTGGCTGCGATCGCGAACATCAACAAGCAGTTGCAAGGCAGCGTCGGATCGACCGCGGCGACCGCCGCGATGCTCGATCAGCGCGATCAGTACATCACGCAGCTTTCACAACTGATGGACGTGCGCGTCGTTCCCGGCAACGGCGATCAAGTCTCCGTCTACACAACGTCGGGCGTGCAACTCGTCGGCGGTTCGGATGCGGCAACGCTGTCGTTCAACGCGCAGGGCACGGTGACGCCGGAAACACAGTGGAATGCCGATCCGGCCAAGAGCACCCTGGGCTCGATCACCATTACCTATGCCAACGGCGGAAGCATTGATCTGGTTTCCAGCGGTTCGATCCGCTCCGGCGCGATGGCCGCGTATCTCGAACTGCGCGACAAGTCGCTGGTCCAGGCGCAGACCCAGGTCGACCAGCTTGCCGCGGCGATGGCCAGCGCTCTGTCGGACAAGACAACGGACGGCACGCCGGCGACATCCGGCGCGCAGACAGGATTCGATCTCGATCTGTCCGGTCTGCAGTCCGGCAATGTCATTCATCTTACCTATACCGTCAACATCACCGGCACCCAGCGCAACATCTCGATCGTCCGTGTCGACGACCCGAGTGTTCTGCCGCTGAAGGACGATGTCACCGTCGATCCCAATGACAAGGTGGTCGGTATCGACTTTTCCGGGGGCATGGCGTCGGTGTTGACGCAACTCGGCGCGGCGTTCAGCGGCACCGGAGTTCAGTTCTCGAATCCATCTGGATCGACCCTGCGCGTGCTCGACGATGGTGCGATCGGTCAATCCGACATCAATGCCGCGTCGGTGACGACGACCACCACGTCGCTGACGAGCGGTGGCCCCGAAATTCCGCTGTTCACCGACGGCGGCTATCCCTATTCCGGTGCGATCACATCCTACGGTCCGCAGCAAGTAGGTCTCGCAGGCCGTATCACGGTCAACTCCGGGGTGCTGGCCGATCCCTCGCGCCTGATCGTCTATGGCGCGTCGGTGCCCGCAGGCGACACGACGCGTTCGGATTTCATCCTTAAGCAGTTGACCTCAACCAGCTACAGCTATTCGGCATCAACCGGTATTGGATCGTCGACGTCGCCCTACAAGGGAACGTTGCTTGGTTTCACGCAGCAGTTCACCAGCATGCAGGGCAGCGCCGCCGCGTCGGCGCAGCAACTGTCCGAAGGTCAGGATGTCGTGCTGGCCACGCTGCAGAAGAAAATGGATTCGGTGTCCGGCGTCGATATCGACGAGGAAATGGCGAACCTGCTTGCGCTGCAGAATGCCTATTCCGCAAACGCACGCGTGATGTCCACCGTCAACTCCATGTTCCAGTCGCTGATGCCCTGCAGCGACAGGTTCGCGATGTTGATGCGGGTGTTGAGCAGCGTTC
>JACDJC010002886.1_pt1 | contig 12985 bp, 13 predicted proteins | sample 7454191 | NCBI WGS metagenome assembly JACDJC01 (sample SAMN14253291, study PRJNA609438) | sludge metagenome | isolation source: sludge after 25d culture with pyrite and EDTA | collected 2018-12-20 | reverse complement strand
TTGCGAATAAATTGTTCGGTATGGTCCAGCGGCCTGTTAAACAACCAGTAAACCAATCCCAACGCGTACATATTTTTACTGCGCAGGATGCTCTTATTGTCCAGCCCCATATCCTTAAGGCTCTCTCGGGTTAAAGAGGTGAAGGGTGCTTTTACAATGTGAAATCCATCCAGATGTCCCTCTTCGATGGGGTCGGTAGTGGTATAACCGGCTTTTTGAAGATTCCTGGGTTCAAAGGTGTCTACATCGATAATAATGGTGGCGCCGGGTTTCAGCCAGCGGTAATTTACTTTTAGCGCAGCGGGATTCATGGCCACCAGCACATCGGCGTAATCGCCGGGCGTAAACACCTCGCTGCGGCCAAAATGCACCTGGTATCCCGAAACACCTCCCACGGTACCCTGGGGCGCCCTTATTTCGGCCGGAAAATCGGGGAAAGTAGAAATGTCGTTGCCATAAACGGCCGAAGTGGATGAGAAAAGTGTTCCGGTGAGTTGCATGCCATCGCCCGAATCCCCGGAAAATCGAACAACCACCTCTTCGCGTTCGATGACTTTTGAACTTTTAGTCATATCTGTATGCAATCAAATTTAAGTTCCTGGTTGGAGAATCAAATGTAACCCAAATTGAGCGATTATCGCACAACTTAGTGGTAAATTGTAATGTAAAGGTAGAAGCAATATCAGAAGAAGAGGTTGATATATATCAGCATCTTCCAACTTCCGGCCTGTTATTAGACAGGCTGTGATTAATTAATTTTTTTAATGCATATTTGTGTGCTGTTTAACGTTATATGCACAATTAAGCCTTGAATCCGTTTCTTTTTAATAGTGCTGTACAGCAAATTTATTGTGCGTATTTACGACTCACGCGAATTAAGGGTTGAATTCAATTCATCGAAACCTTAATTTGCCTGCTCAAATAAAAATCAAAAATAACCATTTAAAAGATATTAATCATGGCTTTAATAAAAACAGTTCGTGGATTCACGCCCAAAATGGGTAAAAATGTCTTTTTAGCCGATAATGCCACTATTATAGGCGATGTAATAATGGGTGACGATTGTAGTGTATGGTTCAACGCGGTGCTGCGAGGCGATGTAAACAGCATTCGCATTGGCAATAAGGTAAACATCCAGGATGGAACGGTACTGCATACACTCTATCAAAAGTCGGTGGTGGAAATTGGCGACAACGTTTCCATAGGCCATAATGTAACCATACACGGCGCTAAAATTGAAGACAATGCGCTGATAGGCATCGGCTCCACCATTCTCGACCACGCTGTGATAGGTACCAACTCTATAATAGCAGCCACTGCGTTGGTTTTAACAGGCACTATTGTGGAGCCCAATAGCGTGTATGCAGGCGTGCCGGCCAAAAAAGTAAAGGATATTGAACCCGGGCAAACCAGTGAAATGATCCACAAAATTGCCAATAACTACCTGATGTATGCGGGGTGGTATAAATAGATGATAGGCAGCAGGTGACAGGCAGCAGGCAGCAGGCAGCAGGCAACAGGCAGCAGGGGGCTGCGTTAATCTATTTCCAAATGCCGGGCATTTACCTCACGGTTCAGAAATATTTGCGTGGTTTTATCAAACTTTTCCGGGTCTTCGGTGGTGTAAAAGATGCAGGAGCCGCCTTTTGAGCATTTTTGATCCATGTGCGGATGCCGTTTCAGATAATCTGTAAGGCTTGCAGCCACCACTTCACCCTGCGACATAATGGATACACCCTTGGGCACCAACTCCTTAATTAAGGGCAACAGTAAAGGATAATGGGTGCAGCCCAATATGAGAGCATCAATCTGAGGGTCTTTATTGAAAAGTTGATCCAGGTCTCTTTTTACGAAGTAGGCTGCCCCCGGAGAGTCAAATTCTCCATTTTCGACCAGTGGCACCCACATGGGACAGGCCTGCTGCGTAACCAGCAACCCGGGGTAGAGTTTCTTTATCTCCAGAGGGTATGAGCGCGACAGCACGGTGCCGGTGGTTCCCAACACGCCCACATGTCCATTATTGGTGAGTTTTCCGATTTCTTCGGCACTGGGGCGCACCACCCCCAACACTCTTCGCGAAGCATCCATGCCTGGCAAGTCGTGCTGCTGAATGGTACGCAATGCCTTTGCAGATGCGGTATTGCAAGCCAGAATCACCAGGTGCACGCCCATCGCAAACAGGTGCTGAACAGCCTGCAGGGTGTAACGATAAACCACCTCGAACGACCGCGTACCATAAGGGGTGCGGGCATTGTCACCAAGATAGATAAAGTCGTAACCGGGAAATTGTGTCAACAAATTATCCAGAACCGTTAATCCGCCATATCCCGAATCGAAAACGCCGATGGGTGCAGGTTGCCCCGAAAAATTTTTAACTGAGGGTGTATCCTTCATAAATTGAGCATTGATAGCTTCTTCAAAGATACAATTCTAATTTGTAACACGAACCACTACCAACCTAAAAAGGGCAGAGCCCTGGCCCCACCCTTTAACGATGCCGTTGTAATATAATCGACTACATAATAGTTGCAATAAAAGTGTGCCTTTCAAAAGTCTTTGATAAGAAAGCGTGAAAGACTACTTAAGCTTGGCTTCCACCAGGGGAGCACAATCCACACTCTGGTCGGAGTTGTAGAGTACAACCTGCGAGCTGGTATCGAAAATGTAAATGAAACCCTGCTCCTTGCCCACCTCATCAATGGCTTTTTGCACTTTTTCGACAATGGGTTGCAGAAGCTCCTGCTCCTTTTGTCCAATTGACTGTTGCGCCAGCCGGTTAAAATTTTGAATTCTTTGATCGTAATCCTGAATCTCTTTTTCACGTGTTGAGCGAATCAGCTCCGAGAGGGAGTCTCTCTGCAACATGTAATCCTTGTATTTATTGTCCAGCTCTTCGCTCATCACCTTAAGCTGATTTTGAAGCTTTTGAGCCTCACTCTGCAGCTCCTTATCGGCCACCTGCTTAGCGGGTAATGCGGAAATAAATTCCTGAACATTAATATGTCCAAATTTGAGGTTCTGTGCAGAAACTCCGGCAGTAGCCGAAAGGATAACTGCCACTAAAAGTAATTTAAAAATCTTCATGTCCCTAAACAATTATTTTACAGTTAATTAATTCCCAGTTTGGTCTTCAACAATGGGGTAACATCTACGCTTTGATCGGAATGATAAACGGTAGCCCCGGAGTTGGCTTCAAAGATATAAATAAATCCGCCTTCTTTACCCACCTTTTCAACTGCATCCAATAATTTTTGCATCACAGGTGCCTGCATCTCCTGTTGCTTTTGCGAAAGATTTTGTTGCGAGGTGCGGTAGAAAGTTTGTACTTTTTGCGAACGATCGGTCATTTCCTGTTCACGGGCTGCACGCTCAGCCGCCGATAGCGCTTTGGCTGTGGCCATGTAATCCTCCTGCATTTGTTTCAACTCCTCCTGCATGGTAGAGAGTTGTTTTTCAAGCCGGTCGTACTCGCCCTCCAGCTCTTTTTGCATTTGCTGAAACTCAGGCATTTCGGTCATTACCTCCTGTATATTAACGTGTCCGAATTTCAGATTCTGACCAAACGCCGTGCTCGAAAGAAGCATGAGAAGGCCAATGACAATGGTATTCGAGATAAATCTCATAATTAAAAGGTTTTGTGATTATTAGGGTTCTTAACAATAAATGTTAGTTGCTGTAGCCAAGCCGCTGAAGCACATCGTCGCTGATATCCTCTTTGGGATTGATGTAAACCAACCCCACGCCACCGGCTTTATCGAAAACGGCGGCAATATTTTGATCGATGGCCAGCTCTCTGATGGCACCCGACACTTTATCCTGAATGGGCTGCAACAGCTCCTGCTGCTTCTTCAAGAGAACTCCTTCGGGCCCAAAATACTGCCGTTGCAGAGCCTTGGCTTGTTTTTCTTTTTCCACAATCTCGTCTTCCCGCTGCACCTTCATTTCGGCAGAAAGAAAAACGCTCTCCTTTTGATAATTGCGGTAAAGTTGAGCCACCTCGTTGTAGATGGCTTCAATTTCGCCCTGCCACTCCTGCGACAACTGGTCCAGTTGTTCCTGAGCCGCTTCGTAGGCAGGAATACTTTTTAAAATGTACTCTGTATCGACAAACGCATACTTCTGAGCACTTGCATTTCCGGCAGCCATAAGGCTTATTGCCATCAAAAAAGAAAATATCAATCGTTTCATAACCTGCATATTAAGTTAATAATTCAGTTGCCACAGTATCATATAACAAAAACCGAACCACACTTTTAAAAGGTCCCGGCTTAAAAATTTTGTCCAATCACAAAGTGGAAATTACTGCCACCCGCACTCGGACGTCCGGGAACTTCATCAAAGCCGTAGCCCCAGTCAATACCCATCAGGCCAAAGATAGGCAGAAAGATTCGAAGCCCTACCCCGGCCGACCGTTTCAAACCAAAAGGATTATAGTCTCTAAACTCCGACCAGGCATTACCCGCTTCGGCAAACACCAGCCCGTACACCGTTGCCGAGGGTTGAAGTGTAAGAGGATACCTTAACTCAAGAGCCATCTTGGTGTAAATATTCCCATCCTGACGGCCCTGATCGTTATTGGGCGTTAGTGAGGCATTTTCGTAACCGCGCAACCCGATGGTTTCGCTGCCATAATAACTGTAACCCGACATGCCATCGCCACCCAACACATATTTCTCGAAAGGAGAGCGTCTGTTCTTATCATAATATGCCAGAAATCCGCCCTCCAGCTTGGTCATTAAAACAAGCTTGCCGGCATTGTCTAACGACTTAAAATTATTGCTCTTAAAGGTCCATTTGTGATACTCTATCCATTTATAACGCTCGGCATCTTCCATTTCAACCGAGAAGTCACGGTTGTCGAAAAATGAGTAGGGAGGCGTAAATTCGAGTCCCAGGGTGTAATTGGACCCGCTGCGTGTATAGAGCGGATTGTCGATGGAATTGCGCGACAAAATAACTTTAAAGTTCAGGTTATTACTATTGCCATTCTGCATAATAAAGTACCAGTTCTTCAGGTTGTAATGCTGAAAGCTGCCCTGGAGATAGAGCTGAAAAAAGTCATCGGGCCAGCTGAGCCGTTTCCCGAATCCTACCGAGACACCGGTGGTTTTCATGTGTTCATCGGGGTCCTCTTCGAGGGGCTGATAATAGCCGCCGTATCCACCGTAGCCGCCATAACCACCATAACCGCCGTACCCGCCGTATCCGCCGTAACTACTGTAAGGATTACCATAATACGCGTTGCTGTTGATGCCCGATTGAATGGAGCGGTGCACCGAAACACTCAATGAGTTGGGTTTTTTACCTCCCAGCCACGGTTCGGTAAACGAAAAGCTGTACGACTGATAATATCTTCCCTGTGTTTGTGCCCTCAGCGAAAGTGTTTGGCCGTCGCCGGTAGGCAAAGGACGCCAGGCCTCCTTATTGAATATGTTACGTACCGAAAAGTTGGTAAACTTAAGCCCCAGAGAGCCTACAAACATATTGCCACCCCATCCGCCGGATAGTTCAATCTGGTCGTTGGCTTTTTCCTCCAGGTTGTATTCCAGGTCAACGGTTCCCTTTTCAGGATCGGGGATTGGTACAGGGTTTATCTTTTCGGGATCGAAATGGCCCAACTGGGCCAGCTCTCTCACGGTACGAACCAACAGCTCTTTATTAAAAAGGTCACCGGGCTTGGTGCGTATTTCGCGACGAACCACATGCTCATGGGTCTTGGTGTTTCCTTTAATAATCACCTCATTAATAGTGGCTTGCTCGCCTTCATATACACGCATCTCCAGGTCAACGGTATCGTTGGCAACCCGGATGTCGACGGGTTGAATATTGCTGAACAGATACCCGGTATTAAGATATTCGTTGTGCACGGCGTCGTCATCGGTAAAAAGCCGTTCATCAAGCAGTGTCTGGTTAAAAACATCGCCTTTGCTAATGCGTAATCTGTGATTAAGATAGGGCCCGGGATACACCGTGTTCCCCACCCAGGTAATGTCGCCAATATAATATTTATTCCCCTCGCTCAATTTTATTTTAACATCTACCGTGTTGTCGGGATTACGGGTAATGGAGTCGTAAACAATCTGAGCATCGCGGTAGCCAAATTCGTTGTATTTTTCGATGATGGCCTTGAGGTCATTCTCGTAGTTTTCGTTGACAAATTTCTTGGTTCTGAAAAAGTTGCGGATTTTACCTTTCTCATTGGTTTTTTTCATAACCCGGTTGAGTTTGTTGTGCGAAAACACTTCATTGTCAACAAACTGCAGGTCGTTTACTTTTACCTTATCCTTTTTATCCACTTCCACATCCAGAAACACGTGGTTGGGTTTGTCGGGGTCGTCGCGCTGCACAATTTTCACCTCGGTATTGTAAAAACCCTTTTCAACAAAATGGTCTTTGATGTATTTTTCGGCCCGGTTGATAAGGTAGGTGGTGACCTGGGAGCCCTTCATCATGGCAATTTTATCGGAGATGGTTTCCTTTTCCGACTTTTTAAGTCCTGTAAAGTTTATTTCCGACAGGCGGGGCCGTTCCTGTAGGTAGATGTTCAGGTAAATCTGGTCGTCAACAATTTTTTCGGCCGTAATTTTAACGTCCGAGAAAAGCCCATAGTCCCAGTATTTTTTAATGGCATCGGAGATGGCATCACCGGGAACCATAATGGTTTGTCCCACCTTTAATCCCGAGAGATTGGCCAGGATTTTGGGATCGTTATTTAATTCTCCGGTTACATTAATTTCAGCAATCACATATTCTCGTGCTTTCCCGGTATATGAAATGGTGGGGGTTGGATCCTGCGCTGTAAGTCCGGCTAATAAACTGAATAGTATAATAAACAGAGCAATACTATGTTTCAACATATCTTCTTTTTATAATTTTATCTGATCGCTGATTTTTCCGAACCTTCTTTCACGTCCCTGATAATCGCGCAGTGCTTCAAAAAAATGTTCCCTGCGAAAATCGGGCCATAATACGTTGCAAAAGTACAATTCTGAATAAGCAATTTGCCAAAGCAGGAAATTACTTATCCGATATTCGCCACTGGTTCTTATTAATAATTCAGGATCAGGTATTTGAGCCGTTTCAAGATATTGACTGAAGAGTTCGGCATCAATCCGGTCGGGGTCCAATTTGTTTTCACGCACATGGACCGCTATCCGCTTAACGGCTTCAATAATTTCCCATCGGCTGCTGTAACTCAGGGCAAGCGTGAGCGTCAATCCGCTGTTGAGGCTTGTTTTTGCAATGGTTTCAGAGAGTTTGCTTTGCACGCCCGAGGGAAGGGTTTCCTTGCAACCTATGGCCTTTAATTTCACGTTATTGTCCATCAGGGTTTTGGTTTCGGAGGCAATGGTTGAAACCAATAAGGACATGAGGGCATCCACCTCGTTTTTGGGACGGTTCCAGTTTTCGGTGGAAAAAGCATAGAGTGTAAGATAGCCCAGGCCCAGTTCAGCGGCGCCTTCGGTGACATCGCGCACGGCTTTAACGCCATGCTTATGCCCGAACACCCTCACGTTGCCTCTTTTTTGCGCCCACCGCCCATTGCCATCCATAATGATGGCCACGTGGCGCGGTAATTTTTCCCTGACCAGTTGTTCTTTAACCGTCATACAATACTACTATACTTCCTCTTTTAATATCCGGCATTACAAGGCGTACGCTGCTTAAACAAAGTGAAAGTGGCGTACACACCGGCAAATGAATACCAGTCGTTGTTGTGAACAAGCGACGACTCATCAAAACCGTAAGGGTCAGCAGGATCAATTGCTCCCCCCTTCACCCTGTCCAAATCGTCGGCAAAGGTTTTGCGAAAGCTCCATTCGGCTCCAACCCTCATCCAATCAACCGGTTTCCATTTAACTCCAATTCCAACGGGCAAAGATAATATAAAATGCGGTTTATGAGAACTTGTACCATCATCTTCTAACTTATATTTGCGGTATAAAGTAGTAGCGATACCAGTACTTAAATAGGGCGTAAAAGTAGTTTGTTTGGATTTAAAAATATGATCGAACGAGAAAAAATTGAACTCAATCTGTGCCGAAACGTCTCCAATGGTTCTGCGAAAAGAGTAATATCCTTCCCGATTGGGTGCAACGGGGTAAAGCAAATCCTCCCGGGGATAACTGCCGCTCAAATCCGATAAGGTGAGCGTTCCTTTGGCAGCTAAACGATCGTTGAATACCATGCGCAACAAACCCCCGAAAGCAGGATGAACATTGTAAAATTGACGTTGAGGATTGAGGTCACCGTTGTAATAAGCCACCCCCAAAAAAGGCCCCCCTTCCACTCTTCTTTGAGCAGACGCATTACCCAAAAACCCAAGTATTACCGTTACGAGAGCCAACTTTCGGAGCATAAAAGGAGATGTTAAAAAATGCATTATTTACGAGAATTAGTCAGTGGTAAGGAACGGGTTGAGTGAATACTTTATGATGCCGGTTGAAGTTATAATAACGTTACAGTCATTTGCTTTATTGTTTTTGATTTTTCAATTTCGTTTATCAACGCCCCACATCAACTTATTTCGCAACGTGGCATAAAAACTTTGATTTTCACGCTCCACCACTTTAATCGAAAACCCCGCTTTACGTATTTTAAGTTCCAGGGAGTCATCAATAACGGTGCTTCGCGAATCCATCGAGGCCAGAAATTTTCCACCCCGCCCTTCCACCTTTAGTGTTAATTCCATATTATCGGGTACCACCAATGGTCGTACCGTCAGGTTGTGGGGTGCAATGGGAGTGATAATAATGCCGTGCGAAGCCGGATGCATAATGGGGCCACCCACGCTCAACGAATAAGCGGTAGAACCGGTGGGTGTGCTCACAATAAGGCCGTCGGCCCAATAGGAGTTGAGGTATTCGTGATTCAGATAGGTGTGGATGGTAATCATGGACGAGCTGTCGCGTTTATGCACCGCCAACTCGTTGAGGGCATACCTGAAATCACCCATCACATCACGGGGTTCCATCAACTCGAGAAGTGGCAGCTCCTGAATGCGGTAACGTCCCTCCAGGATTTCGGCCAATGCCGATGGCAATTCGTGCCTTGAAATATCGGCCAGGAATCCAAGCCGGCCACTGTTGATGCCCACGATGGGTATATCCCTGTCGCGCACAAAGGTTACAGCCTCCAAAAATGTGCCGTCGCCCCCGATGCTGAACAACATATCCACCGGAGGCATCTCACCGGGGTTGGAGAAGGTTCCGGCCCGGCCGGGTTTAATCTTCACCTCACTCAATAAAAAATCGTAAAAAGGCTTGTAGATATGTATTTTAACCTCCCGGCTGTAGAAAAACTGAAAAAGCTGGATGCAATTTTCATTAAAGACTTCGCCAAAACGTCTCCCAAAGATGGCTATTTCCATTTTTTTAAGCGAAGATAGACATTTTGAAGAATTAAACATCCAGATACCTCATCAACGACTCATAATTTCGCCGTGCACTGTCGTTAATATGTGCTTCCCCCATATAGGATGCTTTCACCTTATAGCCATAACGCTCAAAGGCATTTAAAACGCCCTGTAAATCGGTGCGATTGAGCTTAATAGTGACTTTCACCGAACTTACTTCACTGCTTTGAGAAGCATACAGACTCAAAATTTTCGCATTGGCATCTTCCACCAACCGTGCTATTTCAGAAAAGGCATAATCACGGGCGTCCATCTCTAATTCAATGATGCCCCCCGGAGCAGCGGCAGCAATTAAATCAGAAAAGTGCTGAATAAGCTCGCTTTGAGTGATCACCCCACAGTATGCCTTGTTTGCATCTAACACCGGCACCAGGGTAAGCTTTAACCTGGCGGCAATCTCTATCACATCGTAAACATGTTGCTGCCGGTAAACATAAGGGCTTATCAGCGATAGCCGATGATTACCCAGTGGTTCATCAACCGCGTTCAGGTCATAGATGTCGGCGTCGGAGATAAGGCCCAGAAAATCGTGGTTATTCACAATGGGCAGATGAGAAACTCTAAAAGCCTCCATCCAGGTGAGTGCCTGACGCCCTGTATCAGAAGTTTTAAGGGCCGGCACAATTTCGGAAATCAAATCTTTTGCCAGCATAAAATCAGGATTCTAAAATTAGTTTATAGCTTTACCGTTCGGTTTTCTACCAATAACAATACCAATTTACTTGATTTTTGAGTAATTTACTCCTAAATTACTGAACGAACAAATTTTGCCAATAGTTTAAGCAACCTAAAGCCATGACAAAACTAAGCGTTAACATAAACAAAATTGCCACGCTCCGCAACGCCCGTGGAGGAAATATGCCCAATGTACTGCAAGCGGCCATTGATGTTCAGGATTTTGGGGCACACGGGGTTACCGTGCATCCCCGCCCCGACGAGCGGCACATCCGCTACAAAGATGTGTACGAGATACGCCCCATCATCAAAACCGAGTTCAACATAGAGGGTTATCCCACCCGGGAGTTTTTGAAGCTGGTAAAAGCGGTGAAACCCCATCAGGTCACCCTGGTGCCCGACCCGCCCGAGGCAATCACCTCCAATGCCGGGTGGGACACCATTGCCCATCAATCGTTTTTGCAGGAGGTGATTGCCCAACTGAGCGAATTGGGGATTCGCACCTCCCTTTTTATCGATACCAACCCCGACAATATTATCAACGCCGCCAAAACCAATACCGACAGGATAGAGCTTTACACCGAACCTTATGCCCGCCACTTCCCCTCCGACCCCGAAAAAGCGGTGGCTCCCTATGTGAAAGCAGCCAATCTGGCCGACAAAATCGGGCTCAAAATAAATGCCGGCCACGACCTCAACCTCCAGAATCTGAGGTTTTTCAATGAGAAAATACCATTCCTCAAGGAGGTCTCCATTGGACATGCCCTTATCAGCGATGCACTCTATTTGGGTCTCGAACGAACCATCGCCCGTTATAAAGAACTTTTGATTAAAGAAAAATAATCATGCAATTATATTTTCGCGAACGCGGCAAAAAAGGTAATCCAGCCCTCATTATTGTACATGGACTTTATGGTGCATCGGACAACTGGCTGTCGGTGGCAGGTGAATTTGAAAAATCGTTTCATGTGATACTGGTGGACCAGCGAAATCATGGACAGTCTCCTCACCACAGCGAGCACACCTATGAGTGTATGTCCTCCGATCTTCTGGAGGTTATGAATCACCTGAAAATTAAAAAAGCCACCCTGATGGGACACTCCATGGGCGGCAAAACGGTGATGCGCTTTGCACTTGAATATCCGCAAAAGGTTGAAAAACTGATCGTGGTGGATATTGCCCCCAAATCGTATGGCTCCTTTTCAAATTACGCGCAGGTAACCACCGACCATCTTCACATCATTGATACCCTCTCGGGGATAGACCCCGCCGGGTACAAAAACCGCAGAGAGATAAGCGCCGCGTTAAAGCCGGCATTTCCCGACAAAAACCTGAGAGCGTTTCTGATGAAAAACATCAAACGCCACAAGGATGGTCATTATTCCTGGATATTGAATTTTGAGGCTTTGAAAAAAAATATGGAAGAGCTCATGGATGGGTTCTCCTCGCTGGCCAAAACGACCCAGCCATCCAATCTTGAGACCATCTTTATCCGCGGGGAAAAATCACCCTACGTACAGGATGAGGACAGCATGGAGATTCACCGCTTTTTCCCGCACTCTCAAATTGTGACCATTCCCGACGCCGGCCACTGGGTGCATGCCGAACAGCACGACCTGTTTGTGAAAACGGTGAAGTATTTTTTGGAGTAGAAGAGAGTTTAGGGTAGTGTGTTCGGAGTTGTGAGTTCAGGGTTTCGGGAACGGTTCTGTATAGGTAAGCTGCCAATCAGAACCGTTCCGTAATTGCCTGCCGGGAATTTAAGGAACGGTTCTGATTCACAAAACGGCTATACAGAACCGTTCCGTTTAAGAATTGAACCTTCAATAACCCTGAACCCTAAACTCCGAACCCCGAACTCACAACCCCGGACTCTGAAAGTTAAACCGACATCACATTTGCCCCCTCCAGCAACGGCTCCCCCTTCAAACGCAGAAAAAGCTGTGTGGTGGCCAATACATCTTTTTCACAATAACGGGCTATTCTTTCCAGATCGTTTTCCTCATAATAAACCGATGCCACCTGACTGCCATCAATGTCGTCTTTGGGTGAAGGGATGCCCATGATGTGCGTTAACAGATTAAGTGAAGTGTAATGCTTATAGTCTCCAAATTTCCAAAGGTCTAAGGTATCGATAAACTTCACCTCCCAGGGTTTCTTGCCGGCCACATCGAGTATGTCGGGCAAGGGGAGCCGGTTGATGATGAGCCGGCGGGCAATGTAAGGAAAATCGAACTCACGTGCATTATGCCCGCAGATATTGGTTCCTTTACCGGCGGTATAACTCTCAAGCGCCTTGCTAAATCCTGTGAGGAGTTCCCTCTCATCGTCGCTGAAAAACGACTTCACCCTTAACTTGCGTATGCCTTTATCCGGCACCACTATCCCTGCCGAGATGCAGATAATTTTTCCAAACTCGGCATAGATACCGGCCCGTTGGTACACATCGGCAGGACTCTCATCCTCTTTGCGAAAGTAGGCCGACTTTTTTTCCCACAGTTGTTGAAGAACAGGTTCCACCTCGTCGAAAGCAGCTTTTTGAGGCACTGTTTCAATATCTATAAACATCACCTTTTCAACCGGTGTATCGTTGAGCATCTTCCTATTGTTTTGGATTCTTTTTTATACATTTATGGCGACAAACAGATAGCACCAAAATAATCAAATATTTGAAATGATTAAGCACATTGTTCTTTTTAAATTCAGGACAGATATTTCCGAAGCAGAGAAAAGGGAGAAACTGTCCTGTATCAAAACCGAGCTCGAAGCTCTTATCCATAAGGTAGAGACGCTCAAAAAGATGGAAGCAGGCATCAATTGTAACCCCGATGAAGAGTTCGACCTTGCGCTCACCTCCGAATTTGAATCTATGGATGACTTGAAGAGTTACGTCGC
>JACDJC010002885.1_pt1 | contig 12987 bp, 8 predicted proteins | sample 7454191 | NCBI WGS metagenome assembly JACDJC01 (sample SAMN14253291, study PRJNA609438) | sludge metagenome | isolation source: sludge after 25d culture with pyrite and EDTA | collected 2018-12-20 | reverse complement strand
GCGCCGGCTGCAAGGAATATTGCGGTCGGGGGTGGGCGATGGCGTGATCGTAGCGGTAGGGATTTTTATCTGAATCCTGGCCGCAGCCTCACGCAGCCGCTCAGCAATCTGAAAGGCTTGTTCGGCACCGGTTTGGTTTAACAACACCACAAATTCCTCACCACCCCAACGGCCAAGAACATCAATTTCTCGGATTTCTTGCAGCAAACCAGCCGCTAACTTTTTTAGATATTGATCCCCAACCGGATGCCCATAAGTATCATTGACCGATTTAAAATCATCGATATCCAAAAACAGCAAACTGACCTCAGTTTGATAACGTTTGGCAAAGTAAATTTCCCGCCGAAACAGATCTTCAAATTTTCGGCGGTTGTACAAGCCGGTCAAATCATCACTGAGTGCTAAGGCTTCCAGGCGGGATTGGAAAAGGTTAACGGTCAGCATAACCAACACAGTCACTAGCAGGGTGACGACGACCCCAATCGCAATATTCATCACCAATGAATTACGGGCCGAGGAAAGTGCCTGACTTTTATTGCGTTCCACGATCAAGAACCAATCCAGATCTGGAAAGTAGCGCGTTGAAATGACAATATCCGCTTTCCCATTGGTGTATTCATAGATATGGGTACCGTGCGTATTAGCCAGGATATCGCTGCTGAGGGCATCCAGGCCGGGCATCGTTTTGATATTTTTGGTTTCCACCCAGGCCGACTCGGGATGCACCTGAATGAGACCGGTCGCATCGATCATATACACTTCGTGATGGTATCGTTCGCGATATAGTTCTAAGGTCTGGCCCACCGATTGCATTTCTAAGCCGACTCCGGTCACGCCCAAAAAATTGCCCGCTTGATCTTCGAGGCGGTGGTTGATGAAGATGGTTACAGTGTCATCGCTGGCCTGATCCGTATCCACATCCAGATCATACGCCTTTCCCGAGGCCTTAAAATCATAATACCAGACATCATGCGCATCCGTCGGGTTGATTTGTTTTAAGATACCGTCATAGTAATAGTAGTTATGAGTAATTTCGGATACATAAAACGAACTGAAATATCCGTACTTTTGAATGATGCGCTTTAGATAACGGGTGATTTCAGCGGGGTCTTTTTCGCCGGAATGCACCCAATCAATCAGAAATTCGTCATTAGCCATGAGCGATGAATTTTCAATCGGGCTGAGCAAATCCTGCTGGATCTCGGAAAAAATGTTGTCGCTGATCAGGGGCAGGGTTTCCGTTTTCAAATTGGTGGTGATTGCATCGCGGGTGATACGGTAGCTGATCAGGCTGGTGAAAGTAAAGGTAAATAAGAGCAGCACACTCAGGATGACCAATAAGGTTTTTCGGTTATAGAAAATTTGTTTAACCCGGTTCATTATGAATCCGATTTTAGCATAACCCCGGCCATTGTCTGTAAAAAAGAAATAAAAATAAAACGGTACTGCTCAGCTGACAGTAAGCCTTCATCCCTAATCTCACGCTGGCTACCCTACGGGTACACCGGAGTTACCCACCCTACCGCGGCCGACACCTATTCTTTCCAAAAAACCTAAATTTATCGGTAAGGGTGCGGGGGAAAAGGTTTGGATGAGGGGGTAAACCGGCAACTGTGGGGTTTTTATTACCCAAAATACCCCACACAGGTAGTGCTTAAACAGTCACCAACCGAATTTGGGACAAATACAGCGAATCACCAAAATTGTGAATTTGTCTCCCTCTTGGTATACTTGATTGTATTCGTGGCTTAGAAAGTTTGAGGAGAGAAGATGAAAACAATTTGTGTATTTTGTGGTTCGAGTCCAGGCGGCAGCCCTGTTTATGTAAACGCTGCCAAACAAATGGGTACCCTGCTGGGAAGTTCTGGCAGAACGTTGGTCTATGGCGGTGGCAGTGTCGGTTTGATGGGCGAATTGGCACGCGCCGCTTTAGCCGCTGGTGGGCGTGTGATTGGGGTCATTCCGCAAAAATTATTTGATATGGAAGTCGCTCTAGGCGGGTTGAACGAGTTACATGTTGTCACCAGCATGCACGAGCGCAAGGCCTTGATGGAGGAATTAGCGGAAGGGTTTATCGCCATGCCAGGGGGGTTAGGGACACTGGAAGAAACCTTTGAAATTTTAACCTGGGCGCAGCTCGGTCTGCATAAAAAACCAGTCGGCCTGTTCAATGTGAACGGGTACTATGACCGCCTCTCCGCTTTTTTGGATCATGCCGTCCAGGAACAGTTTGTGGTCGACCTACATCGCGATATGATCCTGAAGGATGAATCACCAGAGGCTTTAATCAAAAAAATGCAGGCCTACCAACCCCAGTTAACCGATAAGGCCGCCTGGGTCAAAGCCCTGGACGCGAAACGACTGCTGGAATAAATCCAGCCGTTAAATTTTCCTGTTATCATATTTATTAATCTGCTGAGGCTTAACCGATCCGATTAACCAGGCAGATCGAATAGGTATAGGAGTTGTATGGTTAAGAATACATTATTGGTTGGCATCACCGGAGCCTTGATAACCGGCATGATCATTAGTATTCAAGCCACATTGAGTAATCGTGGCGGAAATATCATCGGTCCGATCCGCACCGGGGTGTTAACCAACCTGGGTAGCGGAATTTTTGCCATTTTGTTTATCGTGATCACCCTGCTCTGGCGCACTGTGGAATGGCGCAACCTACCCAGCCCTACGCTGGGGATGCTCATTTTTTCGGGCGGGTTAGGCGTGTTGGTGGTCATTGGTGTTTCCTTTTCCCTGCGCTATACCGGCGTGACCGCCGGTAGCGCAGCCTTGATTTTGGGGCAGTTGATCATCTCGCTGGTCGTTGACGCGATGGGCTGGTCTGGCCAGGCTGTGGTGCCGATCACCTGGCAGCGCGTCTTGGGTTTATTGGTGATGACGATGGGGTTATTTTTGCTGCTGCCAAAAAACAACCCCTGATCGATGCGCCGTGCGTACTCAGTAAACGTGGAGGAAGCCATGTTGCAGGCTCTTAAGTGGATGCTCATGTCGGTCGTGCTTGTGGTCACAGCCTGCCAACCAGCCACTGTTCCTCTGCCGACCCCTTCCCTCACCCCCACCAAAACCCCCTGGCCGACGCGCACCCCCACAGCAACCGCGGTGCCGCCGACATCCACCCTAACCCCGACCCACACGCCGGTCTACCCCACGCCGACTCAATCCTTTATCTTCACCCGGCTCGACACCGACCCCTGGCTGGAATATGCCAACCCCGGCTATAATTTTGCATTCTATTACCCACCCGATTGGCAATTGACGGTCGATGAAGACCCGCACAGCCCCACCTATCAGCATCTCATTCACATTCAACCGCAGCGAGAAGACTCCCAGGCGGTGGTGGTGATTGGTTTTAGCGGTTTAGAAGAAGACATCGACATTCACCGCCCGCCGCAGGGCAGCGGGGAACTGGTGGTACATGGGGAAATCCGCGTTTTGGGCAGCATGGTCACCCGCCAGTTATTGGTATGGGATGGCAAACCGATCAGTGTGTTTTATAACGGCGCGGCGCAACTGCGCCGCTACGAATTGGTGCTGACCCTCGCTTTAGAAAATAAGGACACATCTACCATTGCAGCTGCCTTAACCCCAGACGAGGAACAAATTGCCGATCAGATCATGGCTTCCATCCGTTGGATTGAAGCACCGACTCAAACTCCCACCATCACCCCCACCATTACCCCCACCCCGCCCTTCACGGCCACCCCCACCCGCGATCCTTCCATCACCGTAACCGTAACCCCAACCCTTGATCCATCGATTACGGTGACGGTGACGCCCACCCCTACCCTGACTTCGGCTGCCTATCCCTAGTAGATTTTTCTACTCTCGCTGATTATGACAATTGGCGGTACAATATGGGCACATACACGCAAACGTGTGGAGGAAGAGGATTATGCACAACCCTGAATGGCTGCTCCGTTTACGGAATGAGCTGAGTAAAATCTCCGGTGAGGTAGCCGTCCAAATTTGGCCTTCGACCAATGGAAAGCCATATTTTAATTATCGTTTGGAACATGTCCGTCAGGTCGAGCGCGATGCGCGCTGGCTCATGAACCTGGTCGGCGGTGATCAGGATGTCGTCTTGGCTGCCGTGTGGCTGCACGATCGTTTTCAACCCCAGCTAGAAAGTCCCGAAGACCATGCCGGTTTGGCGGCCCAATGGGCGGCTGGCTACCTGCCAGCAATCGGCTTCCCCCAAGAAAAGATCGCACGGGTAGTATATGCCGTTGAAATGCATTCCAGCCCGGTGCAAAGCCTGCCCGAAGAAGCACATGAAGCACGCTTACTGTGGGATGCCGATAAGCTGACCAAATTAGGCCCGCTCTCTGTCGTGAACATGATCGCCGTCATGCCGGCTTACCCAGATCACTCGATGAATTCGGGTGAAATTGTGCGCATGGCCAAACAAGAACTCAGTTACCGCCAAAGCCTGGTGGATCATTTTTACTTTGAACAAAGCCGCCAGCGAGCCCGCCAGCGCGTTAAAGTGCAGGAAGACTTCGTGCGCCAGATGAGCCGTGACATCGCGGGTGTATAATTTATTCCTCAGTTTCGGAAGGATTGTCGGCTGATTGTGTCTCGGCAGGCGGCCGCGGGAGTATTCGCGGTTACTCTTTTTTACAACCTTCGGAAGGGCGAACTTCATGCCGGTGTAGACTGACGGCACCACTTGCTCACTTATCCATTGAGGGCGGTTCTGGCGCAGGGTCGTCTTGCGTTTCAGGTGGAGTTTGCTTGGGCTTCACATACGCTGAAGCAATAGCCAGGGCCATCACAAAGCCAACCGGAATACCTAGAATAAAATTATTTAATGCCAATCCGACCGCAAATGCGATCCCAATCCCAATCGGGATACCAGCGCCCCAGTTATATTGATTTGTTTTTTTCTCCATCCTCGGCCTCTCTTCATTAATCAAGATGATGCTTAAATCATAATACTTTTTCCACGCAATTGCCCTATCCGTTCAGGTAGGTTAAGATTAGTCGAACGATGGTTTTTTTGAATCGATCGGATAAATGGACTGGGAGGTAGCGTGAAACCCGTAGATTATAAAACATTAACCGCCGCAATTGAAGAACAAAATCGGAAACAGCCCTACAGCGGGGTGATCTCTATTTTTTATCAGGGCACGCCACTCTTTCACCACGCCTACGGATTGGCAAACCGCAGTGAGCAGCTGCCCAACCGCCTGAATACCCGCTTTGGCATGGCCTCTGGTAGCAAGATCTTCACCGCCACCGCAATTGGATTGTTGGTACAGGCTGGAAAACTCTCCTTTGATCAGCCAGTCTTTGATTTCTTAGCGGCAGAGATGCCCAACCTATCCGAAAAGGTGTTGGTGCGCCACCTGCTCAGCCATACCAGCGGCGTGCCGGATTATTTTGATGAGTCTCTCATGGACGATTACGAAGCCCTGTGGCATGATCTGCCTGTTTACCGCATGACCACGGCCCGGGACTTTCTGCCCTTGATGGCGGCACAGCCGATGTGTTTTGAGCCCGGTTCTCAGTTTGCCTATAACAACGGTGGCTATGTATTGGCGGGTTTATTGGTGGAGAAAGTCAGCGGCCAGGTTTTTCAGCAATTCGTGGCAGAAAATGTATTCGGCCCAGCCTGGATGCGTTCCAGTGGATACTTTCGGGCTGACCGTTTACCGCAGCACACCGCTGTAGGGTATATTCCCGAAGGGGAAAGCTGGCGTTCTAATATTTTCTCTATTCCAGTGATCGGGCATGGCGATGGCGGTGCGTATACCACCACAGCCGATATGAATCGCTTCTGGACGGCCTTTTTTGGAAAACGCTATTTTCAAGAGCCTATTTTAAAAGAAATGATAACCCCCCCCGTCACGGCCAGTGAAGATGGCCCTATCGATTACGGCCTGGGCTGCTGGATAAACGACCTACCAGACCGTCGCCGGTACTACGTGATGGGGGAAGACCCAGGGGTCGATTTTTATTCGGCTACTTATCCCGAGCATGATCTCCAGATTACCCTAACCGCTAATCAAAACGGAGCCCTGTGGGATCTGATGAAAGTGATTGGGGAAGGGCTTAAACCAAGCTGAGTTCGTAAACTCTTTTTTTAAAGCTCAAGTTCTCCAGCAAGGTAAATTTCCTGAAAGGCACGCACCACCGCTGCATCAAAATGACGGTTAGATTGTTGCAGAATATGTTGAAACGTATCGCTAGGAGGCCAGGCTTTGCGGTAGGGACGGTCTGAGGTGAGTGCATCCCACACATCTACCACGGCAAAGATTCGAGCGGAAAGCGGAATATCTTCCCCCTTTAATCCAAACGGGTAGCCACTCCCATCCCACTTTTCGTGATGATAGAGGGGAATATCCAGAGCAGGCTGCAGATATTCGATCTTTTCTAACATCTCGAACCCTCTGCTAGGGTGCGCTTGCATCAGCTGCCACTCTTCGGCGTTTAACTTGCCTGGTTTTAATAAGATCTGGTCTGGAATGGCGATCTTCCCAATATCATGCAACAATGCGCCGCGCCGCAGATGGATCAATTCCGATTCCGGAACCCCCAATTTTTTTGCGATTTTTTCACTTAAATCTACGACGCGCACGGAATGGTTTTTGGTTTCATGGTCTCTCAATTCCAAAGCAGAAGCCCAGCCCTCTAAGGTTTTATCATAAGCGGCTGTGATTTCAACGGCGGCATTCTTTAATTGTTTAATCAATTTTTTATTTTCAAACGCAATCACCATTTGGTCGGCAAAGGTATGAATAAATTGCACCCAATTTTCTTGCGGGAAAAATGGGGTGTGATGTTGAAACTCCAAAAAGCCAATCGTATTGGATTGGCTGACGAGGGGCACGATCTGATACCAGTGAACCTGTGCTTCCCTTAAGTGCTTCCAAATTTCTTTGTTGCTGCCCTGGTACTTTTTTAAATCGGGAATGGTGTAAATTTCTTTTTTAAAAACCGCAGCTTCCCCCAATATCTGCGTTGTCGGCAATGGTTCCTGTGGCGGGTTTGGGTGCGATGAGTCTGCTAACAGCCGGCTGTAATGTGTTTTTTGATCATATTGATATAAACGAACGGTATCCACCAAAAATTCACGCTGCGCCGCTTGAAACATTTTTTGGACGACCGTCTCAAGCTGCATCTCATTCGTGATGACCGTATCAATTTGATGTAAGACCGATAACTGCTCAATACTGCGCTTCAGTTCCTCATAGATAAAAGCCCGTCTTAAGGCATTCGCGGCGATATTGGTGACGGCTTCCATATTATTTAAATCCCAGTGGGTCACGCTCTCTTCGCGATTGATAACAATCGCCCCCAAGGCTTCTTGCTCTGAGATTAACGGAAGAACCACCTCGGCTTTGTGGTATAAGGGATGGTATGCTGCGATAGCATGCGGGTTCGTAAAAATGTCATTCGTCCAAACCGTTTTTAAGTGCTGAATCGCCTGTGCCACCAAGCCGTGTGAGGTGGGCAGATGCGTTCCTTCCAAGGATTGATATTGCCCGCTAGATTTGTAGACGATATAGTGATCAAAATTATGATCGATCAACACAAACGCTGCTGTAGGTGCAGCGAAAAATTGATTCACTTTCTCGAGGATGACCGTGATCATCTCATCGGTTTGGGTTATGGACCGTAAGCAAGCGGAAAGGTGCCCTGTCATCTCCTGCTGATCGCGGTGAAATTTAATTTCGGTGATGTCTTCTGCAATGCCGGCGTAGCGAATAACCGTTTTCATCTCATCATACACCGGAAAAGCCCTCGCCCATACCCAACGAATTTCCCCATCCGGACGGACAATGCGATATTCTTCATCAAAGGGGTGATTGGTTTCTTGTAGGTCTCGCTGGGCTTGCCCGATTCGTGCCAGATCATCGGGATGGATTGATTCAATAAAGGATTTCGGATCTTGGTATAAAGAAGCCGGGGTACGCCCCCACACATCCTGATAGGTGGGGCTGACATACACCATGTTTCCCGTTTCACGTTCCCGCAGCCAAAATACCTCACGGATGCTTTCGGCCAATTGACGGAATTTATTTTCGCTCTCTCTGATCGCAAATTGCATTGCTTTTATGCTCGAAATATCGCGTACAATCCCCTCCACGGATACCAACTGCCCAGCCTCGTCATAACGATAACTGTTTTTTTCTTCTACCCATACGGTTTGCCCGTTCTTTTTTAACCACAAAAATTCTCGCGTGGATTGTTTTTGAAAGCGGGGACTGGTTTCAAACAAGTTTTCAATTTTTTGATGGTCTTCCGTCAGATGGATTTGGTCAAATAAGGCTGGGTGGTCATAAAAATCGTGCGGGGCATAGCCCGTCATTTCTTCCACAATGGGATTGATGTAATCCACCATCCGCTTTGGCAGAAACGTGATGCGGTAAATGCAGTCCATCGCATTTTCTGTTAATTGGAGAATTTTTTTCTCTTTTCGTTCGAGTTCTTCTTGAATGGTCGTCAAGGTATGGGTATGCTCGTCTAAATTAAGCTTTGTCGACTGAAAATCCTTATTTAAGCGAAAAACGCTGGCCGATACGGACGAAGTAAACAGGGTTAACAAAACGGCGAGGATCGATACCAGCAGGCGGGTGGAACGGGTATGGTTGAGAACAGTGTTTTGCCAGCCATCCACCGGAATAGCCGCTATTTGCCATTCCCCTTGCGGCAAATGAACCGGCACATACACCGGGGATTGTTGTAATATAGTTTCGTCGCCATAAAAGAAATCCCCCTCAGAGTCGATTAAGGCAAATCCAAAGTTGGAATTCTGGTAAATCCTAGTCCCCTCAATGATCGGCGGAATCTCAACCACCAGCGTGACCAAGCCCCAAAACTCATCCTCCACAAATATGGCCTGACGCGCAGCGAACCCCAGGCTGCCGTCCCGCAGGCGATACGGATCACTCACCGTGATCGTTTTTGTCTGCATAGCCTGTTGAATATCTTCTCGCACATGCTGACGTTCATCCAGCAATAAATTTTGACCGAGAACAACCTCATTGCCGATGAGGGGATAGACAAAGGTTTGCACACCCTGCGGGGCAATACTTAAATTACGAATGGTTTTAAAATTTTCCTGAATATTTTCCGCAAATAATTCAAAGCCCTGCGGACTGATCGTCTCGCGGTGGGTTAATTGGGTTAACACAAAGCCCTGCAGACCATTTAATTGTGCAAATTGCAGATTGGCTTGTTGGCTGATCAGGGCACTATACAGTTCAATTTCATTTTGAATCGCAAATTCTAATTTTTGCCGTTCGGTGATCTGCACCCAGCGCACCACAAAAAAAGTGGTGATGATCAACACAAAAAATGCAATCATAACCGCCAGCCCAATCCGAAACACGGGCAGCCTGGATTGTATCCACTTCACTGCGTTTCTCATCAATAAAAAAAACCTTCTCCATCCAATTCGATATCGTCCACCCATAGGTGGGATGCTGAATATTCAATTATAAAGCCAGATTGTAAATCGGTTTTTGTCGAAGCTATAGTTTACCGAATAATTGGTGATTACCCGCAAATAAGCATTGGTAGAGTGGGCAAGCAACCGTCACCCAAAATGCCTATTTGTCAGTGGACACCTGACCTGTAAGGCGTCTCGTTAGCACGATGCTCCACGTTTTGTTTTGGGGGAATTCATGCGAACTTTCGACAGGGAGAATTCCATGCAATTTTTTGATGATTAAGAGAGCTTAAACTGTTGCACAATTCCTTGAAGCAATTGGGCCATTTCCGCCAGGGAGGCCGCCGAGGCATTCACTTCCTCCACCTGGGCACTCATTTCTTCTGTGGAAGCACTGACCTGCTCAACCGCAGCGCTGTTTTCCTCACTGATCGAGGCAATATTTTCGATGGATTGATTTACCTCATTCGAGTTGGCAGCCATTTCTTCGGTGGAGGCCGTGTTTTCTTCGATAATGGCCGAGACCGAATCCACCGCGGCCACCAGTTCATTGGCGGACGCGCTCATTTCTTGCGCGGCAGCAGCGGCTTGCTCGGATTGCTGGCTGACAGCCTGAGAAGCACTCAGGATAGCGGTTAAGGATTCCCCAGCCCGATTGACGCGCTGTACCCCTTCATCCACTTCGGAAGCACCCGCATCCATCGCGTTGACCGCTTCCTCCACCGTAAATCGAATTCCTTTCACCAGGTCCGCGATTTCTTTGGTGGCCGAGGCAGACCGTTCAGCCAGTTTCCGCACTTCATCCGCCACAACCGCAAACCCTTTGCCGTGTTCCCCAGCACGCGCTGCTTCAATGGCAGCATTTAAAGCGAGCAAGTTGGTTTGGGATGCAATATCTTCAATCGTTTCTACGATCAGGCCGATCTCTTGCGAACGGTTGCCCATTTCTTCTACTTTTTGGGCAGAGACGCCCACTTTTTGGCGGATGGTTTGCATGCCCAAGATGGTTTCTTCCATCGTCTGGCTGCCTTGATTGGCAAAAGAGGTCGCTTTGGTGGCTTGTTCGGTGACGTTTTGTGCGTTTTGGGCGACCTGCAGGATGGCCTGGCTGATTTGTGCCGTGATTTCAGCCGCTTTACTGGCTGCATTCGATTGTTCCTGTGCGCCCTGTGCCACCCCATCAATAGCACGATTCATTTGGTCAATGGAACTGGCGGTGTGGTTAACACTCTCAGATTGTTGCGCCGTACCGCGTGCCACCTGTTGGATGGTTGCAGCAATTTGGGTGGTAGCTTCACCAGCCTGGTTGGCCGCCCCCGCTAATTGTTCTGAGGCTGCACTGACATTCCCAGCATTATCCGTGATCTGTGCTACCATGTCTTTCAGATTTCCGGTCATGGTAGAGAAGGCATCGCCAGTTTGAATCAGCTTTTGGATGATGTCATTAAAAGCGGCTGCCATTAAGCCAATCTCATCATTTGCGTGTATGGCCAGAGGCTGCGAAATGATCGCCAATTCTCTCGTTAAATCACCCGCGGCTAAGCCATTCATTTCAACCACCAGGCTTTGCAAGTCGGTTTCGGCAATGACCTGGGCCGTCTTCGTCACCAACGCCAGCGGTTTTGTGATCGCCCGTGAAATAACAATCCCCAAGAAAATGCCCACAGCAATTGCCGCGGCGAGAATAGCAATAAGCATGATTTGGGTGGTGGAAACAGATGTAGCGGTCGCGAGAGCGGTGGTGTGGAAATCAGCGTTGACGCTGGCCGCTATGGCCTGGGCGCTGGTTTCAATTTTTGGGCCTAACTGGTCTAAGGTAATCTGGTTATTGAGCTGGGTTGTAAAGTGATCATCCAGTTCCTGGAAGCCCAGCGCATATCCATCCACAGCAGTTTTTGCATCCGCTGCCAGCTTTTTTTGGGAGGAGTTTTCCAGACTTCGATCTAACGCTTTGAAAGCAGTCAGGGCTTCTTCATAGCGTTGATCAAAGAGTTCGATTTGAGCAGCGTCCCCACTGTTCATATAGTTATACGCATAAAACCGCATTAATAAAATAGCTGCCTGGGCATCACCTGCGTAATGAGCCGATTCAGAATCATTCGCTCGAAACGCAGTTTGGCGTAACTGTCGCAAAATTTCTTCGGCATGCGGGCCATACACATCCAGTACCTCGCTCGCAATTTGGGCGCGCTTTGCCATATCATCCTGAATGGCCTGAAAGGTGCTGCGGTATAGATTAAAATCGGTTTCAATCTTATTTAACAGCGCCACCCGCTCCGCCTTTTGGATTTCGGTATCGGCCGTGGTGAGAATATTCTCCAGCGCGGTGAGATGTTCTTGATATTTGTTGAGTTCGCTTTCGGCCCCATTGCTTATATATTTATTGGCCCGAAAACGAATTCTCAAGATGCGGTCGTTAATATCGTTCGCGACCAGTTGATCTTTCGCCAGGTTATTCACCAGGTCATCCACACTGCGGTTAATTTGGCTGGTGCGTACGATGGCAATCGTGCCTACCAAGACGTTCAAGAGTAAAGCAATAATAAAGCCGGACATAATTTTGGTTGCAACGTTCAAGTTTTTAAACCACTTCATGTTAAGACCTCGTTGAAATAGATTTTGAGTTACCGATTAAAAAGGAAAGAGGTTGCAAGTATGCCCTATTAGTGAGGATAATACTGTAAATTTATCGTAAAAAATTTAGGAGTCGCGCTAGGGTGGGGGCAAGAAACGCTTGACAAATGTTCGTCGTTAGATTATTATCTAATCATTAGATGATTATCTAATGTGCCACCGATGGTCATAGTGTGGTTAAGCGGAGCGAAGCGATAAACTCTTAAACCATTCACCGCAGCTAACATTGAAATTGTGTCGTCTCTCCTTGCCCTCTTTACTTTTCGCTCCGCTTAACTCGGTATGACTGTTTTTTTTATAAATTTCGTTAAAACCCTTTAAGGCAATCCTTTGACTGACATTCTTTGGGATCATGGCAGCGCGTATGACTTTTTTATCAGCCTGTTTGTGTTACATCATCACGAGCGGTTTGGCTTACGGGCGCAATGGGCGGCCGGGGTACGTTCCCGTCTGCCCAACGAGCAGCGCATCTTTCTGGAAGAAACCATTCAGTTTTTACCGGTGCCGCTGACCCTCGTCTTTCAACTGCCTGATGATCGTAAAACAGCACCCGCGGCATTAATCGCTCTGCGTTCCATTCCCCCCGCGCAACGTTTATTAAAATTAATGAACAAAACCAGCCTGACAGCCCCCATCCAACAGGTGGTGGAAGGCCTGATTGGGCAACATGCCGCCACCCCCGACCAATTGGAGATTTTAAAGGGTTATTACCAGCACCGCCCGCTGCCGATCAAAGCCAAAGAAATCGAAAAATTGGCAGAAGCCTGTATGCAACCAGCAGCCTTTGGGGAAAAATTACAGCAGGCTTTTGAAACGTATTATGAAGTCTTTTTTGCCGAGGAAGAAGAACGCATCCAGCCGCTTTTAGAAGCAGGCTTGCAACAGGCGCAGGCCCGTGCCGCCGAGCTGGCTTTACCGCAGCTGCTGGAAGAATTATC
>JACDJC010002884.1_pt1 | contig 12989 bp, 26 predicted proteins | sample 7454191 | NCBI WGS metagenome assembly JACDJC01 (sample SAMN14253291, study PRJNA609438) | sludge metagenome | isolation source: sludge after 25d culture with pyrite and EDTA | collected 2018-12-20 | reverse complement strand
GGCTGAATAATATGCCTGTTCGCCCGCATTTTCCTTTTGAATCATAATTTATATTGGAAGTCTTCTAATATGGCTAACATATGCACTGCCATTAGATGTGCAACGCCATAAACTGTTTATACAATCTAATCTGTCCCAGAGGTACTCATAAAGATTGAGAGATGTACAATTTAATTGAGGAATGTCGAAAGATATTAGGTCCATTAGAAACTATACGTAGCATGACACACAAAAGAATAACCCTCTGGCGTGTTATTAAATTGCGTATAAATTACAGATAACTTGTTTGCAATTTGTCTGTATAAATTTGGATACATAGGATACCATTGAATGATATCAAATGAAATTATGGTCATGGTCTCAAGGCCTACACTAAGCTGTTACTTTAGCTTAAATGGTTACCAAAATGATATTTCATAAATACATGATTATTGGATATGTTTCGCAAGCAATCTCTGGATTCACCTCTATCTGAATCGTTTTTTAGAAGTGGATTATTAATTTCTAATGTTGAGCAAAAATCAAATTCAAAAATCATCATAAATAAATTTTCTAAAAATCCTCTGTAGCTTACACAGTATGGCTCAGGACTAAAAGTATTTATAGCTAAAGTCCCAGACATCCTTTGTAGGATGGTTGGTCGCATTGGGAAGTCTGTTGCGTTTTCTATCACATCTTGTTGAATACTAAATGAGGTTAAATTCATGGTTTGATTCTCCAATGATGGGTTTGGTTTTTTAGCTACAATGGGCTTTTAAAGTTGCTTCTTGTTTATCTGGATGCACCAAAAACATAATCAATTGAGTCCGGCAAGCCTTATCCTTCTTGGAAGTTAGGGTATTAAGAGCGGCCCGAGTCACACAATTAGCAAATTCCGCAGTTACCCCGACTTTTTTAGCCATTGAAGCAATACGCTGCGGCGGAAGTTTCATCGTTTTCCGGAAGTAGACGTATTCGAGCGGACTAAACCGGACTTTACTCTCTATGTCCACTATTTCGAGCTTCTCATTAAGGAACTCCACGCTCAAAAGCTCGTTAGTTGAGACTTCTTCTAGGGTAGTCCAGAATGTGGGAGGTGTGTCACTGGGGGTTATATCACTTGGGATTGTTGTGTCCATGTTTGACTCCATAAGGTTTCAAGCTAATTGGCTTTTATGGCACCTAGATAAACTCCAGGCTCATATTCACCATCTGACTCACATTCAAGTATTCCGGTATGTTCTGCCATAATTAATACGGTAATAGTGTCAATATTTGATTCCATAATTTGACAATGTTTTCCGGCTTGAGTCATTACAGAATTCGACATATCATAAATAGCTTCAATAATAGGTGTTACATATTCATTATTTGGGCCACTTACTAGGTCTCCAGTTTCTTTTTTGTGGGCTTGATAGGTCTCAATTTTAGAAACATTCAAGTTAAATAACATTGGTATAGTTTGTTCACCTGTGTCGTTTCCGTAAGTGTAACCATAAGAAAACCATCTATGTATTCTAAATTCAGTAGTTGCCTTATCTATGTTCTCCTTAAAGAACTTCACAACGTCAAACGTCTTGATTTTCTCCTCCAAGGTTTTAAGGACTAGCTTCCTCTTTTGTTCCAAAGCATTCTTCTGGGCCAAAAGGTCCGTTTCAATCCGGTTTATATTGATGGCCACAATATCCGTGGTATCAATGTCCCACTTATGGAGTCGTATATTTTAAATGTCCAATGTGACCTTGGTATATATATCCATTGACTATTAATGGTTCCCAATCTCATAAAAAAGTCTGCTGGAAGTCCTGAAAAATGGTCACAATTAAAAACAAATGTGTTCAATTTCACTTGATTAGTGCCTCAATATTTCCGGGTAATTGATTCCCAAAACTAAATGAATGTAAATGACCAATTTCGCGTGATATTAAATGAACATCTAGAATATAGAAAAGATTACTAATATTAAATATGTGTGGCATTATATATCTTAATTCATTTGATTTTAGTGGTTCATTTGAGTACCAAGTGGCTCTTAGATTAGTTAGTTTCATATGCTGGGCTCTATTAATTGACTAATATTTCCAATACGTTGATACCAGTTTGCGTCTCCAATGCGAGCATATATAAGACAAGCATCCAAGTTATAAAACAAAGTAAAAGGAATAAATGTATTTGGCATTATATAGCGGGTTTCAATTGACTGATACTTTTCAGATAAATAAATGAGAGTTTTTAGGTAAGTCAGTCTCATGTGTTGAACTCAAACGCCGCTGGGCTTTCTGTGGAATTTGGGACTAATAAGTTTAGTAAGAGCCATGTTCCCACGCTAACATTTGGACTCCTCTTGGATGTCCAGCTCCATTTATAACTAAAATACGGTCTATTTTCCAGAAGAACCAGCCTGTAATTTGGCCCGGGTCATCAGGAAATAAATGTTCCATTAGATATCGAAGATTAGTGATTTTGGATATTATCATAGTCTCAATCGCCGCTCTCAAGGCCGAGTCTTATGTGAGATATCATTAGAAGAAATACGAATCACATCAAAACGATAAGTATAACACATAAAGCCGTCCCATTGAAACAGACTTTTTAGTTGATTAAGTGTCATCTTTCAAACGCCAAGAGGCTTAATACTAAAGGTGCCCGAACTACCAGAGTGCGGGCTGAATAATTTAACTGACACGCCCCCCTTTAAATCTTCCAAGTTACCCCTATAACCATTCCATCACCTGATTGGGCGGGGCTACTTGGGCCTGATGGACTTTAACGTGGTTGGGACGTTTCATCCAATCCGGAAGAAGTCCGGGGGCGAATTTGGCCACCAGTAATAAAACTGGAAGGCACAAGAAGAACAAAACCAACTTAAACGTTCGCATCGCACGACTCCAAAAGGACCGGTTTAGTAGCATTAGGAATTAAATTCAATTAGTTTTATAAGGAGATATGCTCTGGATTTATAACTGAAGCCTAAAAAATTTTCAAACTTGAGAGCAAAAATACAAATTAATGAATTCAGATTATGTCGTAATAATATTGATGAATTTATATCGGAGTGTGTTAAAAACATTGTAATTTCACAGGAAACAGAAAGTGTCCCATCTTTCGAAAAATCATCTCATAACAATCAATGTCTAAGAGAAGCATTGGCCATACTATTACACGAGTTTGGTTTATGTAGAGAGTTCGAAGGAACATAGATTCTCAATGGTAAGGAAAGGAGATAGTCCAAGTTGCAACAGTTAGTATTCTAACTACACCAAATTTTCTAGTTATTAGATTTGTTTTCTTAAATACAATCTCATATAAATCTTCGATACCATGATATAGAAACCATGAATCTTCGATAAAATTATTAAGAATCATTCAGGCACTCATTTATAGTTTGCGGCTTAAATATCCAATGAGTATCATTCCAGTTATATTCCTCCGGATAAATGTGCCACCAGCTCGTCAACTTAATACACAACTCAAGGAAACGGTCATGCTCTGAATTAGCATAATAACTATCCAGTTGAGAAAGAAAACTTAGATTAATTAATACACCTACGAATTGTGTCTAATTTCAATAACCAATTGAGATACCATTGATTAGTTTGGTTTGGACATCTCTTCCAAGAACTTACTAAGTAGCGACATACTTGGAGATAATCATCTGTGACCAAATATCTATAATAGTCGTCAGGCTGATAAAGGAAAGTTAATGACACAATTTATACTCTGGACTCGATATAACTTAATAAAAAACTATGCTTTATTATTTTGTGTAATTTACAAGAAAATTTTACTTGGTACCAAACGCCACCTAATGTTTGACTTATAGAAGTAAAATTAGAACGCCAACTACTACTTTGCGTAATTATCAATTGAGTTAGTTTCATGAGCTCAAACGCCGCTGGGCTTAGAGGGGTACGGGGATACCTCCCCGCCGACGGGCTCAGTTTCTAAAGCTACGCTTCATTACAGAATGTTTCCTGGAGATTGGCCTATTAAAGAACCAAACCAGAAAATACAAAATGCAGGAAGCTATGATTGCATAGATAATGGGCATAAACACTCCTAAAAAGACCCACCAATTTACATTAATGGGTCTCAATCGGCGACGGGCTAAAAATAAGCCAAGACTCTAGATTTGTACTAATTGACAAACGGTGAGTGCTTTTCGAGATGGAATAGACCGTCCAGCAAACACCGATTTCTTTCCGGTTCGTTTTTTCTTAATTTTGGCAAACCGATTTCCTCTTAAATAACACTTGGAGAGGGGTCTAAGCGAATATCTTCCGGGAGATAGATTCCATTTACCAGTCCTATCAAACTCAATTAGAGCTTTACGTAGAGCTTGACCCGTACTATATCTAATAATTCGGGTATCCATGCATACTTTAGTCATGGAAGCTCCGACTTGGAATCCGTCTACTGCTGGCCCAAAATGCTCCATAAGAGCTTGAGCCACAACGCAAGACGATGGGTCTTTACATTTGGCTTTGGCAACATGCTCCTTATTTATATTTAGAATGAGGGGAGTGTTAGCGTTTACGATTGTTCGTTTCGTTTTCATAGAATCTCCAAGAATGGGGTTTAATCGAGCCTGACTTTGTCTGCCGTAGTGCGCCGCATAGGTCTCTCCTTATATACATACCAATGAGAAAACCAATAAGTCAGAATGAAACCTATGAGCAAGAGCATTTGGTTGCCTGTGTAATACAAATCGGATTAATCAGGAGAGTTTGGCCTGATATATTTGTGACTTCAATTAGCATGATTCATCTCCGGTGTTACATCAATCTTCGGCGGCACGTCCACATTAAATTGGTCCCCACATCGAGGACAATTCCAGCACTCTATACCAAGTTCATAGCTTAGTGTGAAACGGTATCGGCTTTTTCTACTGTGCCCTAGGAATTGGCACACTGTTAACCAGAACCAGTCTTTCCAAGCTAATGACCGGACAGTCTTATTAAGTTTTTTCTCATCCATTATTCTATCTCATTAAGTGCCTTAAAAGCTTCATAATCTTTATAGACCCTGTAAGTCTTGAATCCTTCCCAGCACCCCCAAGCTAGCAAAAGTAATCCAATACACCTATCACTAGCACTAGAGCCACTTACAGCTTTACTCGTAAATGACCAATCATGCAGCCATACCAAGGAAGCCACAAAGAAAATTAGAGCAAGAATAGCCCCGAATATTAGTCGAATTATCCATAGTACTCTCACGTTACTCTCCGAAGTTTGAGATTTGTCCGTCCTTCCAACCCGCCAGTCGTTGCAACTGAACCCAATTGGACTCCGTCGGCTTAGTCCCTTGTGCCCTCAGAAATCTAATAGAACCATCACACATCACAAACTGGGAGCCCCCAACGTGCATTGAGCTAAATTGGTCAAAGGAAAAGCTCTCACCCAGAATACCAAGACCAGCCGCCGTTTTGTTAGGCGGAGACGAAGCCCAAGCCACATTTGTTTTTCTATCCGGATAGTTTCCCCCGAGACTTTCTCCAATCAAAAGGGTGTTTGAGGTGCCATCTTTGGCGGTTATAAGCCCGAAATTTAACGAGGTTCTATTGCCGAGGACTCCTTCATACATCTTGAGAGAGACTGATTGAGGACCCTCAGTTCCAATAACTCCAACATAATTGGTCGGAGCAAACGTTCCCAAAATGAGAGAATTCGCGGATGAACCAACATAATGGGACGCGACCACACTGGGAGCCGGTTCTTGTTCATACGAGGGACATTGGAATATCTTGACTGGACTGGTTGCTAAGGAAGCATTGACAGGATTTGTCCACCAGCTTGTTTGTTGTTTATCGAGCCTTAAGATAAGTTGTGTGTCCCCCGGAATTGGTCCACCTGTCTGTTGTAACTCTCTAAATGCGGCCCATAAAGCATTCTGCTCCAAGTATGGGAGGATACAATATAGAGTACCTAAGTAAGGTCCCCTGCTAGGATTAACGGGACCAGTTACGGCTAATGGTCCATAATAGCCGGGCGGTAGTTTTTTGTGGTCTCCGTGGTAGCTCTGGGTGGCTAGCCCGATTTGCCGCAAGTTACTTGCACATAAGAGTTTATTAGCGGCCTCCCGGACTTTCTGGATGGCCGGGACCAACATAGCTAAGAGCAAAGAAATGATAGCTAGGGTAACCATCATCTCAATTAATGTGAAAGCTTTACGCCTCATGGTAGACTCCTAAAAAGACAAAGGGTGGTGTGTTTAAGTATATTTTGTTGGCTTCAAAAACTGCGTGGCAATTCCCGTACCCTTATGTTCGTCCGTATCAAACAAGAGCTTGAGATGCTTATACCGATTCAACTCGGCATTTAAGCTGTCTACTCCATCCGCCAACCCAGGCTGAAATAGAAGTAGGGTTGCGTAAGTGGCCATCAAGATACCATCCATGTGACACTCCTTATTCGATTGTATTACTCCAAGATTCTACACACTTTCCGTTCAGCTCCAGCCGAGCATATTCCACAGAATAAATCCCATAAAACGGATTATCAATCACTTTTTGGTATTCTGCATATGCCTCTTCCTTTGAATTATAGAATAAGGATATTGGAGCCGCCCACTTGCCGAGACGACCAAAAGTCAGTTTATACATCATTAACTCCTTAACGAGTTCCAGATTTAATTTCCTCTTTCAGGTGTTTAAAAAACATCCCGATTTGGAACCGATGGTCAGAAAGAGTGGTCGGATTCTCTACGTAATACTTGGCCACATAAAGACCAAGACCTAGAGATAACAAAAAAACCCAAATTAAGATGTCGCGTACTTTCATGTCTCAATCGCCGACGGGCTTGTTGTTACTACTTGGGCTCTTACCCTTGAAAGTAAGATGTTCAAGAGTATACTCAGTAGTATTAATCCAGACACTAGTAAATGCATGACGCAAATAATTACTAGGAGTGTAGTTCCAAATATGAATAACAAGTAAGTTCATATTTAATCACTAATTCGATAATTTTCAAGATAAATAGGCATATGAGACCAAATTTCGACGTAAATACTATTTATTAGTTTGTCTGGCATTCCACAAAGACCAGTTGTTAAATTCATGCATACGCCACCAAACACTAAAATAAATAGTAGTTAAGAACGATTTTGGCATTTCAAAATGATTTATTTTCAGACTCATAATAATACCGAATATGACTAATTATGTTATGCCAAACTTGATTATAGATGTCAAGCACAAATAATTCCTTTCGTCTGAGCCAATTAGTCGTTAAATGCATGTCTCAATCGCCGACGGGCTAAGAGTCCATTAAAATAAGCATATAAGAATGAGCATGATAACGAGCGCCATTGGTCATCAACCAAATTCTAGTATAACTACTAGATAAAAAATAAGCATTAACCATTGATATGCGAATTCTAGAAATAATCATGACTCAAACGTCGTCGGGCTTTCTGTAACTTTACAGCAATTGGCCACGCGGCCTGAGCGAGGCTGAATAATTTAGTTGCTCGCTCGCCACATAAACCTAATCTGGTCCGCATTATGGGTGCAAATAAACCCAAGTTCACTCAGTATTCTATGTATGACTGAGTCTTTTGGGTCTGATTTGATTACAATACGACGATTCCGGGCCTTCTCTTGGAGTCGGCCAACTAATCCCCGGATTCCTTCTATTGTGCCATTCATCATAGGTACTTCATAAGAATCATGAGTGACTTTATAAATCAGATATCCGTAATCATTTCCTCGGACTATCGTTCTTCTGATTGCCAACCCATAGAATCCTTCCTTTTGGAGCAATCCAACTAACTTTTGTTGGGCGTGCTCTGGTAACCAACGGATGTCAGACTTAGTGATGGTTCGAAATTGCATGGTCTCACTCTCAAGGCCGAGGGGCCAAGTAGTAACTAAAAAGATTCTATTACTTTCCTTGCATATATCTTTCGGAACGAGTCTTAAAAAGTAGCTCGCGTTCTTTAAGGGTCTGATAAGGTACAATCTCTAAACTTATGGCTTCTCCGAACGTCACATAATTTGTGAGATTACGTTCCTCATTAGGTAAGAGGTCTACGTGTTGAGATTTCCCAATAACATACAGCCCCAGTAAAACGAATGGGGATAGCAGTAGCGTAACAAAACATACGCCAACAAGTGCCATAAAGGCGTTCTTCATGAGTGCTCCAGTAAGAGTAGAAAATGATTGTTAGATACGTCAACATGCAACGCACTAGCTGGTATCTTACAGTACAAATGTTCGTAAATAGAAAATATTCTTTCGTATCCCATTAATAGAAATTTTTTATGAGTGGTAAGTAACATGTCTCAAACGCCGAGTTTCAAACGCCAACGGGCTTGTTGTAACAGTTACAACTGAGTCGCAACCGAGGGGACAGTGGGGAAACTTCCCCCGACGGGCTTGTTGTAATTTGGTTGCGACTTGGTCACAGTGGAAGCGAATAACCCCAACTGGAGTCAAACCAGTATCTACACTTTAGAAGAGTGTGGCTTTATTCATTAAGCTATGGGGTCTCAGTCGCCGACGGGCTTGTTACAACTAAGCGAGTGCTGGGCTGAATAATATGTTTGTTCGTCCGCATCATTTCCCACATATTGTCATAACGAAAACCGTTGCGATACCTAAAAGGTAATTCGAGATACAGATTCAGTAGGATTCCACTACTAGTCTGATGACTCAATATTTTCCAGCAGTTCTGCATATTTCCGAATTTAGTGAGTATCAATTAATTCCTCCATCCTTATCAAGGGTATATAAGTATTAACACTTGAAGGAGTTAAAACGTAAATATCATCATAACAATCTTTTGTTCCGGTCCACTTAATTTGCATTAATAAATATCTAAAGAGATTAAGAGTCATTTTAATAAGGCCAAAGGGTTAAATTTAGAAGTTTCCTCATATCGTATTCAGTCCATCTATCTATATTTACATTAAATGGAACGTTCACATACACAAAGTAGAAAATATCCACATAGGGATTATTAAAACAAAAAGTGTTGTGGAATTGAGTAAATAGCATGGTGACCTATTGAATAACGTCTAATAAATATATCTCAAACAAATGATGGCTATAATCATTCAAATGGAGTCTTACCGTAGATATGACTAAAGATGTATCTTGAACTTATAAAGGAAATCATTGTTATATTGATGGGTTTTAGTAACATGATTTCTTAAGCCCGTCGGCGTTTGAGACTAAACAATACGTAACAAGTCTTCTTGAGAATAATTATGATTGCATTCCTCGGCTTCAAATGGTACTCCCCAATAAACTCCTCTAAAGAGACCTCGGATTAAAGTTGGCATTTTGATTTTTGTGTAAGTAAATAACACTTTAAAACATCCAACAATAATTGAGTCTCAAAAAGCCCCATAATTAATAGCTTCAAATGAAGGCATCGGCTCATCATCCTGTATTTTGTTTTTCATTTTCATATTTGCTAATCGAGAATGAACACTTCGATTTCGATATAATATATCAGGCTTAAGTAATCCACTTATAACTATTGGCTCTGATTTGACTCTCATCCTTAACTTCCTAGTAATTAAAAAATCCAATAATTCAAGATTAGTTAAATCACCAAGTATTTCCCGCATTTGCTCAAATAATCTATTCCACACAGACTTACTAGCCTTAAAAGTTAACATCCAAGTTTCCAAGATGGGGTCTAATTTAGCATGACCAATCTTCGGATTAATCTCTAGTTTAAGACGAAGATAATTATGCAAAATAGAAATAACAGTGTGCGGTCCTTGGAATGCTATCGAAATCAAACTCTTAAGAGATTCCCCAAATTCTTCAATACTAATATCTCCCTCTAAGAATTTATTTTCTATGGCACGTATCTCATGCAAGTTATCTAGCATGGTAAACGTGTCAATTTTATTATCTTTGCGTTTGGACATAGTTTATACGCCGCTGGACTTGGGGCTAAGTTGTAACTATCACAGAGGGGTACGGGGATACTTCCCCGATTAAATAACGGACGGAATCACTAGGTATAATAGAATGGCCAAATCTATCTATCACTGCCGGATTCGCTGACTGTTCGACTCTGTCTGGCTTAGCTAAGTCTAAAAAGAACTTGCAGAAGGTTCGTAAACAGTGAGCAGACGCGATACCCTTGAGTGTCCCTAATGATTCCGCTCGTTATCTAGCTTTCATCCCTTATTGAATAAAACAAAAGAAAACCCGTCACCACAAACGGCATCGTGGTACACCATTTTGAAATTATTCTAAATGGGCTTGTAAAGCTAGGGACACCCATTCAGAACTAACATCAAATTGGCGGAGCTAAGAGAGGAGTCAACTCTAGCTCGACGGGTCTCATGGCCGATAGGCCATGTTGATACAATAAATTCCAGCCCGTTACTACACTGTTGCATAATTGTAGTACACTTCATTTGGAAGTGGAACCCTAGATGATTCAACGGGCGTAGGCGTTCAGGCCACGATGGCCATGTCAAAACATAAGAAACTAAATGTAACTTTAGGAGCTGCTTAATTGCGATATTTTCACAATTCGGGCATTATATTCCCGATTGAACCATGAGCGCAATGCCTCTTCTGAATCGGCCAACTTTACGATACTACTGGTTGTACCAATGGTTGGTTTTCTGCCCCAGTTTTTGTGGTCGTAGTAGTTAGATTCAGGTTGGTCTTCGGGAACAACATAAGTAATACGGTATGGGGTCACAAATTACTCCTAACTAACAGGTTAAATTCATCAGCAATAGATTGTATTACTGATTTAGTCAGTGGAAAAGTTTGTTCAGATAATCGTCTACAAAACTTGGCTCTTTGTTTGGCCCCTTTTAAATCTATAGGAAAGAAAACGTTAGACTTTAATTTTCGAAAACAATTAATGTTACTTAAAACCTCAAAATTATTACTTGGCAACGATAATTTTGCCATCCAGCACATTGTCATATTTTGTCGTGGACCAGCTTTAGCTGCGTCATCAATTATACATGCGTTTTCCCACCAAGTTGCCATAAGGCTAAAAGACTCGTTAATTGTCATCTAACTGCTCCTTAAGAGAAAAGTTTCAAGTCTCAAGCGGCGACGGCCTAAGAAAAAAGTTTCAAATCCCGGGCCATCTTCAAAAAGTTGGTCTCAATAAGAGTCCACTTACCTGAATTTTTCCGGAAGTCCGCAATAGCCTCTTCCTTCTCATACTTTCCGGCTAACATCTTCTTGGCTATTACGACTCCTCCAAACATGATTCTGGCATCCGTTAAGTCCCGGATTTTGCCGGATTGTTTCGTATGTTGGACTGTGGCGTCCAATGTGTTAACTGGCTTGAGAACTTTGAGCATCGAAACTCTCCAAAAAAGGGACACTATTCGGAAATAGCCTTAATGGCATTTAGGAGCGTTCTCGTATTAACAACAATCATGTCGTTATCATTAATTTTGATTTGAATATTATTTTCATTTTTATCAGGCTTAACAATAAGAATGTCACGCGTCCCATTATAACCATCATGTTCAGATTCACATTCAATCTTAATTTCCATGTTACGATTCTCCCGTTTGGCGTCACTTTCCCAGAAGGTCATTTTGAGCACAATAAGCTCCCTAAATAAGAAACAACACAATAAGCACAAGAATTACAAAAATAAGACACACAATAGCATCCAAACCAATTGTGATTGTAATTTCAGTTTTTGATTCATTATATTCCATGATATTCCTTATAAGATAGCCAAAATTGTTAGTCCGAATCCAACAATCATACCCAGCATGAACACAATAATAGCAAATGCAATCAGTGTCGCAGCTCTTGGGTCATTATCGTTCATAAAAGTCCAGAAAGGGGGTTAACCAAAGGAAAGGCCCAATGCACAGCACACAGGGCGAAGGCTGAATAATATAGATGACACGCCCGCTAAGCCCAGCGGCGATTGAGCTTATGAATAACCGGCCTGCAAATTAGACAATGTGTAATCCATTCTTTCTATGATTCTTTTTTGTTCTTCGTAAGTTTCCCATTTTTCCCACTCAGTCATGCCCGGCTTATAACGAATGTTTCTCCATCTGCCATCCTTAAATACAGCATGAGGCGGATTATTTTCAACATGAATTCCGGGTCTTGGTACCAGATTGTTACGTAGAGGATTCATGAGGGCTCCAAATGAAAGAGTACAAAACAGCGACTACCGAGCCAAACACAATTGACAGCCACATTCGCCATGATGAGACATACTATCAATTTTCCCGGCCAACAAAGTGCTTTTTGCCATGTCTTGCTTCTCAATCAGATTCTTCCGAGTTCGGGCAAACTCACTCACCAACTTACCATCTAGCATCTCGAAAGGTTCCGCATAAAACACGTCCGAATCACCATTCAAGCTTTCGGTGTTTTCTGAGGCTTCTTCGAATGTGGAAAATGGCCCATACACTTGAGTTTTGTGGCCATTACGGACTTTTCTTTTGGTTATAATAACAAACATGTTGAAGACTCCAAAAATCTTACAGAAATAAGGACTCCCCTAGAACCGTTCTAAGGGGAGCCTTACTCACCACCTTATCAGTAAGATTCGAACTAATCGGTGTATATTGCTCTAGCCGTTGAGCTATAGGGTTAAAAAATCTGATGGCAGGGCTTGAGTACCTGCTGTGCCAGTTCAGTCTTATAGATGTATGGCTGCCATTTCTGGCCATCGTACTGAAGGTGTCCTTCCACGCCGCATCAGATTTGTGCCGACGGGCTTTTCAGTCAGGCTTAGTTTCCTTCAGTTTTTTCTGGTTCCGGCTCTTTCCCGGCCATCACAGAATGAATTCCCCGCATAATTCCACCAAGTTCTTTTTGCATCTTACTCCTTTCTTTTTGGTACTCACGGTCCAGTTTGTCACCCTTCTCGGCCAGCTCCATTGCCTTCTTAAGCTGGACTTTGGCCTTTGCTTTCATTTCCTGGGTGCGTTCGGCCTGAAGTTCACTCAGAGCCTCTGTGAGAGAATCTTTAGTTGGAGAATTACGGAGCGGATTGAAACCCAATATTTTGGAAAGGGATTCAAGGTTGTCGTTTT
>JACDJC010002881.1_pt1 | contig 13011 bp, 8 predicted proteins | sample 7454191 | NCBI WGS metagenome assembly JACDJC01 (sample SAMN14253291, study PRJNA609438) | sludge metagenome | isolation source: sludge after 25d culture with pyrite and EDTA | collected 2018-12-20 | reverse complement strand
GTGACGGCGCGTGCGGGCGCGGTGCGCTCTGTGCGGCGGGCTCGGCCTGACGCGGCGCGATCTCGATCTCGGCCAGTGACGGCGCGGCCGTCGCGGGCGCCGGCTCGGGAAGCGGCGCGCGCGGGAGCGGTGCCTGCGCGGCGGCGGGATTGGGCAGATCGGGACGTGGAGGAGGATTGAGCGGCGCGGCGCGCGGCGGTTCCGGCTGGCGTGTCTGCGGAGTGCGCGTGTCGCGCGCAGGCGGCGAAGTGTCGCGCACCTCGCGCAGGTCGCGCTCGATCTGCGCCAGACGGTCGACCACGTGGCTGAGCGTGTTGTGCACCGTCTCCAGCGAATCCTGGGTGTGGCGCACGCTCTCGGACTGGCTGAAGCGCAGGTCAGAAAGCTCGCGCTTGATCGTGTCGACGAGCGCGCCGTCCATCTGCGACGGGGCGCGCAGCCCGTGATCGACGGCGGCGGCGTTGACGCGCTGCTGCTCGAGATGACGCAGGATGTCGGAGAGGCCCTGCTCGACGCGCACGAGGCCGTCGCTCGCGCCGCTCTCCGGCGAGGCCGCTTCCAGCCGCTCGATCAGGTGGTGGATGCGCTGCTCGAGATGGCCGAGCGAGAACCCGCCGTCGCTCCCGACCTGCAGGTGGTCGAGCCGGTCCGAGATCGCGCGCACCGCGTTGTCGAAATAGATGGTGTCCGGCATCGCCGGCCGCTCGCGCTGCTCCAGCGCCGTGGTCAGCACGGCGATGCGCTGCTCCAGCGCGGAGAGCAGGTCGCCGTTGCCATGGGAGGCCGCGAGCTGGTCCACCTTGGCGGACAGCGCCTGGACGTGCTCGGCCAACTGGTTGAGCGCCGCGTTGGAGGCGACGTTGGAGGCGATCGCCTTCAGCGCGGCGATGGCGTCCTCGAGCTGGCGCAGGATGCCGGGATCGGGGCTGGTGCGCACGATCTGGTCGATCTTGCCGCCGAGATTGCGGATCGCGTCGTCGAAACCGGCCAGTTGCTCCGCCGGCCTCAGCGTGCGCAGCTCGCTGTAGATATCCGACAGCGCGCTCTCGATGCCGGCCAGCATCGCGCTGTTGACGCCGGTGGAACGGGTTTCGTCGATGCGCCGCCCGAGCGACCGGATCTCGCCTTCCAGCGATTCGATGGCGCGGCGTGGCAGCGCCTCGGTGATGGCCTGACGGATGGCAGTCAGTTCGCCGCGGAAGGCGGCGATCGACTGTTCCATGGGATCGGGGCGGCGCAGCGTCTCGATCTGGCTGGTGATCCGGGCGAGCTGTCGCTCGACGCCGGAGAAGTCGGGCTGCGGCGGCGTCGGAGCGGGCCAGCCGTCATAGGACGGCGGCGGCATCTGCGCTGCGGTGCGACGGGGCGCCGGACGGGGCGGCAGGCCGTCGAGTTCCCCCTGGCGGGCGACGATCTCGGCGATGGAGAAATCGACCGGCGGCAGGCCGGGGCTGGCGGGCGGCGAAGGCCGGTAGGGCGGGGTGGCGCCCGCCGGCCGGCGCGGCTCGTCGCGGCTCGGGTCGGCCGATATCTGCGACAGCCGCGCATCCAGCCGTGCGATCGCGTCGTTGAGCTGGTGCGCCAGCATGGGATCGCCGCTGCCGCCGGGCGGCCGCGTGATCTGCTCGACCTGGCGGGCGATGGAATCGAGCCGCCGGTGGATCTCGGAAATGTCGTGGGTCTCGCCGCCGGCCCCGGGCGGCCGGTCGCCGGCGCGGCGCGCGGAGGCTTCAGCCCTGGCGTGGTTCGCCGGCCGATCTTCGTCCCCACTCCACGATACGCGCGATGTCATGCCCTGACCCGGTCCGGCGCCCGGACTTTGGTCCGGGCGTTCAGCCATCCCGCGTCCCTTGAAGGGACAAACGAATTTCGACGCAGGACCGCTGTTTCCGGATCGACTTTTTATCGTCAGGGTAAACACCGGGTTAATGACGCGCGGCGCGGAGGCCGAAAAGTTGATGTTCGGGAAATTTCCTTCCGGCCTGACGCCCGTCCGGTGGGACGCCGGGTCGCACCGCGCGTGGCCGTCATGCCGCCGCTGCTTCTCCCCCTGCCCGCGAATTGAGAATACAGTCTGCGCGGACATTGCCGCATTGCAAAAAAGCCCCTATTGAAGGGCCGCTTCGCTTAGCCGAGAGGGATGTCATGCCGACTTACAAAGCCCCGCTGGAAGATGTGAGCTTCCTCCTCAACGACGTGTTCCAGATCGACAAATACGACAATCTGCCCGGCTTCAGCGACGCCTCCGCGGACGTGCGCGAAGCGATCCTCGGCGAAGCCGCCAAGTTCACCGAAGAGGTGCTGCAGCCGCTCAACGCCGTCGGCGATCTCGAAGGCTGCAAGCGGCAGGACGACGGCCGCGTCAGCACGCCGACCGGATTCAAGGATGCGTTCAAGCAACTCGCCGAGGGCGGCTGGCTCGGCCTTTCGGCGCCGGCGGAATATGGCGGGCAGGGCCTGCCGGTCACGCTGTCGCAGACCGTCAACGAATTCATGATGTCGGCCAACATGGCCTTCTCGATGTATCCGGGCCTGACGATGGGCGCGATGGCCGCGCTGCTGGTGCACGGCACGGACGAACAGAAGAAGACCTTCGTGCCCAACATGGTCGCCGGCAAGTGGGCGGGCACCATGAACCTCACCGAGCCGCATTGCGGCACCGACCTCGGCCTGATGCGCACCAAGGCGGTGAAGCAGGCCGACGGCACCTACAAGATCACCGGCACCAAGATCTTCATCTCCGGCGGCGACCAGGATCTCACCGAGAATATCGTGCACCTCGTGCTGGCCCGCATCGAGGGCGCGCCCGCCGGCATCAAGGGCGTGTCGCTGTTTGTGGTGCCGAAGAGGAAGCTCAACGCCGACGGCTCGTCGGGCGAGGCGAACGGCGTCACCTGCGGCTCGATCGAGCACAAGATGGGCATCCACGGCAACTCCACCTGCGTGCTGAACTTCGACAACGCGGTGGGCACGCTGGTCGGCGAAGAGAACAAGGGCATGCAGGCCATGTTCGTCATGATGAACGAGGCGCGCCTCGGCGTCGGCGTGCAGGGCCTGTCGCAGTCGGAGGTCGCCTACCAGAACGCGGTCACTTACGCGAAGGAGCGCCTGCAGGGCCGCGCGCTGAGCGGCGTCAAGGCGCCCGACAAGCCGGCCGACCCGATCATCGTGCATCCGGACGTGCGGCGCACGCTGCTGTCGATCCGCGCCTTCAACGAGGCGGCGCGCGCGCTCGTGGTGTGGACCGCGCTCAAGAGCGACGTCGCCCACCGCTCGGACGACGCGAAGGAGCGGCAGGCGGCCGACGACCACATGGGCCTGCTGACGCCGGTCATCAAGGGCGTGCTGACCGATCAGGGCTTTGCCAACGCGGTCGCCGCCCAGCAGATGTTCGGCGGCCACGGCTACATCGTGGAGACCGGCGTCGAGCAGTTCGTGCGCGACGCGCGCATCGCGATGATCTACGAGGGCGCCAACGGCATCCAGGCGCTCGATCTGGTCGGCCGCAAGCTCGGCCGCGACGGCGGCCGCGCCATCACCGCGTTCTTCAACGAGGTGTCGGCCTTCGCCAAGGAGAACGGCGGCGACGAGGCGATGAAGGCTTACGTCGCGCCGCTGTCGGCCTCGCTGCAGCATCTGCAGCAGGCCACCATGTGGCTGATGCAGAACGCCATGGCGAAGCCGGACAACGCCGGCGCCGCCTCCACCGACTACATGCACCTCTTCGGCCTCGTCGCGCTCGGCTACATGTGGGCGCGCATGGCGAAGGTGGCGCAGGGCAAGCTCGCCGCCGGCGGCGATCAATCCTATCTGAAGACGAAGCTCGTCACCGGCCGCTTCTTCATGGAGCGGATGCTGCCGGAGACCGCGCTGCGGCTCGCGCGCATCCAGAGCGGCGCCGCCACCATGATGGAGCTGCCGGCCGAGGCGTTCTGAGCGCCGGACCACGATCATCCTTTGCCGCCGCCCGCCGGGCGGCGGCTTCCAAAACACCAAAACTCGGAGGGCGTCATGCCTGAGGCATTTATCTACGATCACGTCCGCACGCCGCGCGGAAAGGGCAAGTCGGACGGCGCATTGCACGAGGTCACGGCGCTGGCGCTGGCCACCGCGCCGCTGAAGGCGCTCAAGGAGCGCAACAATCTCAAGGAAGACACCGTCGACGACGTCATCATGGGCGTGGTCGATCCGGTCGGCGAGGCCGGCGGCGACATCGCGCGCTTTGCCGCCATCAATGCCGGTCTCGGCGAGGCGGTGCCCGGCATCCAGATCAGCCGCTTCTGCGCCTCGGGCCTCGACGCGGTGAACTTCGCCGCGGCGCAGGTGATGTCCGGCCAGCACGAACTGACCATCGGCGGCGGCGCCGAGTCCATGAGCCGCGTCGGCATCATGTCGTCGGGCGCGGCCTGGCCGATGGACCCCTCGATGGCGGTGCCGACCTACTTCATGCCGCAGGGCGTGGCGGCGGACCTGATCGCCACCAAGTACGGCTTCTCGCGCGACGACGTCGACGCCTACGCGGTGCAGAGCCAGGAGCGCGCGGCGAAGGCGTGGGGTGAAGGCCGCTTCAAGAAGTCGGTGATCCCGGTGAAGGACGTCAACGGCATCACCATCCTCGACAAGGACGAGCACATGCGCCCCGGCACGACCATGCAGTCGCTGGCGCAGTTGCAGCCGTCGTTCGCGGCGATGGGCGCGATGGGCGGCTTCGACGCGGTGGCGGTGCAGTCGCATCCCGAGATCGAGGCGGTGAACTACGTCCACCACGCCGGCAACTCGTCGGGCATCGTCGACGGCGCGGGCGCCGTGCTGCTCGGCAACGCCGAGGCCGGCAAGAAGCATGGTCTGAAGCCGCGCGCGAAAATCCGCGCCTTCGCCAACATCGGCTCGGAGCCTGCGATGATGCTGACGGGCCCGGTCGACGTCACCGAGAAGGTGCTGGAGCGCTCGGGCATGAAGCTGTCCGACATCGACCTGTTCGAGCTCAACGAGGCCTTCGCCTCGGTGGTGCTGCGCTTCATCCAGGCCTTCGGCATCGACAAGGACAAGATCAACGTCAACGGCGGCGCGATCGCCATGGGCCATCCGCTCGGCGCCACCGGCGCGATGATCCTCGGCACGGTGCTCGACGAGCTCGAGCGCACCGGCAAGTCCACCGCTCTCGTCACGCTGTGCATCGGCGGCGGCATGGGCACCGCGACCATCATCGAGCGCGTTTGATGTCTTCGCCCTCCCCTCGACGGGGAGGGTCGGCGAACGAAGTGAGCCGGGGTGGGGTGATCTCTGGATTGGAGACCCCCACCCCCGGTCCCTCCCCGCAAGGGGGAGGGGAGCAGGGATCATCGCCGCGCCTGACGGCTGCTGGCATCAAGGGAGTTGAACGAAATGGCTTACAAGAACTTCAAGGTTGAAACCGACGCCGACGGCATCGCGCTCGTCACCTGGGACATCCCCGGCAAGTCGATGAACGTGCTCGACGAGACCAGCGGCGCCGAGCTCGCTGCGATCCTCGAGCAGACCACCGGCGACGCCGCCGTGAAGGGCGTGGTCATCACCTCGGGGAAGGAATCGTTCTCCGGCGGCGCCGACCTCACCATGCTGGAAGGCATGAACCGCGCCTACGCCGAGATGCTCAAGAGCAAGGGCGAGGAAGCGGCGAACAAATACGTGTTCGAGGAAGTCAGCAAGCTTTCGCAGAACCTGCGCAAGATCGAGACCTGCGGCAAGCCGTGGGTCGCGGCGATCAACGGCATCGCCTTCGGCGGCGCCTTCGAGCTGGCGCTCGCCTGTCACTATCGCGTGGTGTCGGACAGCCCGAAGACCAGGCTCGGCCTGCCCGAGATCAAGGTCGGCCTGTTCCCCGGCGGCGGCGGCACCCAGCGGCTGCCGCGCATGATCCAGCCGATGGATGCGCTGCAGATGCTGCTCAAGGGCGATGCCATCGACGCCGGCAAGGCGAAGGCGCTCGGCATCGTCGGCGCGGTGGTGCCGGCGGCCGACATGGTCAAGACCGCGAAGGACTGGATCAAGGGCGTCGGCAGGGCGGTGGCGCCGTGGGACGAGAAGGGCTTCAAGCTGCCGGCCGGCCCGGTCTATTCCAAGGCGGGCATGCAGTTCTTCCCGCCGGCGAATGCGATCCTGCGCCGCGAGACCTACGACAACTATCCGGCCGCGCGTGCCATCCTGCAGTGCGTCTATGAGGGCCTGCAGTTGCCGATGGACGCCGCGCTGCGCGTCGAGTCGCGCTATTTCTCGAAGATCCTGCGTTCGAAGGAGGCGGCGGCGATGATCCGCTCGCTGTTCGTCTCGATGCAGGAGCTCAACAAGGGCGCGCGCCGGCCGCAGGGCGTGCCGGCCACCAGGGTGAAGAAGCTCGCCGTGATCGGCGCCGGCTTCATGGGCGCCAGCGTCGGCTACGTCTCGGCGCTTGCCGGCATCGACGTGGTGCTGATCGACCGCGACCAGGAGAGCGCCGACAAGGGCAAGGCGCATGCGAAGTCGGTGGTCGACGGCCTGATCAAGAAGGGCCGCATGGCGCAGGACAAGGCCGACGCCGTGCTCGGCCGCATCACCGCGACCGCGGACTACGCCGCGATCAAGGAGTGCGATCTCGTCATCGAGGCCGTGTTCGAGGACCGCAAGGTCAAGGCCGACACCTACGCCAAGGCGCAGCCGCTCTTGCGCGAAGGCGCGATCTTCGCCTCCAACACCTCGACGCTGCCGATCAACTCGCTCGCCGAGGAGTGGAAGGACCCCTCGAAGTTCATCGGCATCCATTTCTTCTCGCCGGTCGAGAAGATGCTGCTGGTGGAGATCATCGTCGGCAAGAACACCGGCGAGGTGGCGCTCGCCACCGCGCTCGACTACGTGCGCCAGATCGGCAAGACCCCGATCGTGGTCAACGACTCGCGCGGCTTCTTCGCCAACCGCTGCGTGCTGCGCTACATCGCCGAAGGCTACGAGATGCTGATGGAGGGCGTGCCGCCGGCGATGATCGAGAACGTCGGCAGGATGGCCGGCATGCCGGTCGGGCCGCTGTCGCTCAACGACGAGGTCGCCATCGACCTCGCGCTGAAGATCATGAAGGCGACCGAGGCCGATCTCGGGCCGCAGGCGGTGCCGCAGGACCAGAAGAATCTTCTGATCGAGATGGTGGAGAAGCGCGGACGCCTCGGCCGCAAGAACGGCAAGGGCTTCTACGACTATCCGGAGAAGGGCAAGGGCCAGAAGAAGCTGTGGCCGGAGCTCTCCACCCTGCAGCCCAAACACCTCGATCCGGACACGATCGATATCGAGGAGCTGAAGCAGCGCTTCCTGGTGGTGCAGGCGGTGGAAGCCGCCCGCACGGTGGAGGACCACGTCATCACCGATCCGCGCGAGGCGGATGTCGGCTCGATCCTCGGCTTCGGCTTCGCGCCGTTCACCGGCGGCACGCTGTCCTACATCGACTTCATGGGCACCCGGAAGTTCGTCGAGCTGTGCCAGAAGCTGGAGAAGAAATGCGGCCCGCGCTTCGCGCCGCCGAAGCTCCTGCTCGACATGGCCGCCAAGGGCGAGACCTTCTACGGCCGCTTCCCGCCGAAGAAGGCCGCGGCGTAAGCCAACTGTTCTTCCCCCCTCCCACACGGGGAGAGGGGAAGAAAGAAAAAAGGCCGGATCACCGATCCGGCCTTTTTTCTCGGAATGGGATCGTGCTTACGCTGCCGGGAGCCCTTCGGCCTTGAGCGCCTCCTGCACCTTGGGACGCGCGGCGACGCGCGCCTTGTAGGCGACGAGGTTCTTCATCGCGGAGATGTCGAGCTTCATGGCGTCGGCCCAGCGCAGGATGGTGAAGAGATAGCCGTCCGCCACGGAGAAGGCGCTGCCGGTCAGATAGTCCTTGCCGGCGAGCGCGTCGTTGACATGGGCGAACCTGTCCATGATGCGGCCCCTGAAGAACTGCTTGGTCTCGTCGGAGAGAGCGGGCTGGAACAGCGGGCTGAAGCTCTTGTGCAACTCGGTGCTGATGAAGTTCAGCCACTCCTGCAGCCGGTAGCGTTCGATCGTGCCGTTCGGCGGCGCGAGCTTCGCGGCCGGAGCCTTGTCGGCGATCATCTGCACGATCACCGGGCCTTCGGTCAGCACCTCGCCGGTGTCCAGCGCAAGCGCCGGGACCTGGCCCTTGGGATTGACCGCCCTGTAGTCGCCGCCGTCGGCCAGCGTCTTGGCCTTGAGGTCGACCTTGACCAGATCGAACGGCAGTCCGGCTTCCTTGAGGGCGATATGCGGCGAGAGCGAGCAGGCGCCGGGCGAGTAATACAGCTTCATGGGCAATTTCCTTCCTGGGCATTGGCAAAGCCGCCACCGGGCTATTAAATGCATTTGCATGGAGTAGTCAACATTGATGCAACTGCATTCAGTGGAGTAAGCTAGTGCGGGTGCACGGACGATATTCATGAAACGCAGACCATCCACCGAGGCGACGGAAGTCTGGACCCGACTGATGCGGGTGCAGGGATGCGTGCTCGGTGCCGTCGAGCAGGATCTCAAGAAGGCGGGCTTTCCGCCGCTGGCCTGGTACGACGCGCTGCTCGAACTGTCGCGCGCGCCCGGCGGCGAGTTGCGTCCGGTCGAGCTCGAGCGGCAGATGCTGCTGCCGCAATATTCCACCTCGCGGCTGATCGACCGCCTGGTCGAAGAGGGCCTCGCCGTGCGCCGCGAATGCAAGATGGACAAGCGCGGCCTGTTCGTCGAGATCACCGACGCCGGACGCGAGCTGCAGAAGAAAATGTGGAGTTCCTATTCCGCCGCGATCGAGCGGCACATCGGCTCGAAATTGTCCGATACCGACGCTGTCAAGCTCGCAAACCTGCTCGACCGCCTCGGCTGCTCGTGCAATACACCCTTGTCGCAGACGGCGCCGGCGTCCAAAGACCCTGCACCGGCGCGATGATCCTGTCTTCACCTCCGGCGATGACGGAGGCCGGCGTCCGCGCCGTCCCGCATCGCGCGTCGATCATCTCTCACCTTCGGAATCCTCATGGCGCGTGACCAGGTAGATATGACGCCGCTGTCGTCGCGCGACGAACTCGTCGCGTGGTTCGAGGCCGGCGCGAAGCCGAAGGCCGAATTCCGCATCGGTACCGAGCACGAGAAGACGCCGTTCACGCTGGAGGGCCATCAGCCGGTGCCTTACGAGGGCGCGCGCGGCATCGGCGCGCTGCTCGAAGGCATGAAGCTCCTGCTCGGCTGGGAGCCGATCATGGAGAACGGCAACATCATCGGCCTGCACGACGTGACCGGCGGCGGCGCGATCTCGCTGGAGCCCGGCGGCCAGTTTGAACTGTCGGGCGCGCCGGTCGAGACCGTGCACCACACCGCGTCGGAATTGATGGCGCACCTTTCGCAGGTGCGCGAGGTCGCGACCCCGCTCGGCATCGGCTTCCTCGGCCTCGGCATGACGCCGTCATGGTCGCGCGCGCAGATTCCGGTGATGCCGAAGGGCCGCTACCGGATCATGACCAACTACATGCCGAAGGTCGGCCGCTACGGCCTCGACATGATGTATCGCACCTGCACGGTGCAGACCAACCTCGACTTCCGTTCGGAAGCCGACATGGTCAAGAAGCTGCGGGTGTCGCTGGCGCTGCAGCCGGTGGCGACCGCGCTGTTCGCCAACTCGCCGTTCACCGAAGGCAAGCCGAACGGCTTCCTGTCGTTCCGCTCCGAGATCTGGCGCGACACCGACAATGCCCGCGCCGGCATGCTGCCGTGGGCGTTCGAAGACGGCATGGGCTATGAGCGCTGGGTCGACTACGCGCTCGACGTGCCGATGTATTTCGTCAAGCGCGGCGACGACTATATCGACGTCGCCGGATCGTCGTTCCGCGATTTCTTCGCGGGCCGCAACGCGATGCTGCCCGGCGAGCGGCCGACGTTGTCGGACTGGGCCAACCACCTGTCGACGATCTTCCCCGAGGTGCGGCTGAAGCGCTATCTGGAGATGCGCGGCGCCGACGGCGTGCCGTGGGGGCAGCTTCCGTCGCTGCCGGCATTCTGGGTCGGCCTGCTCTACGATGACGATTCTCTCGATGCGGCGTGGCAGATCGCGAAGGGCTGGACCGCGCAGGAGCGCCAGGCGCTGCGCGACGACGTGCCGAAGCTCGGCTTCAAGGCGAAGATCGGCAACCGCTTCTTGTTCGAGATCGCCAGGGACTGCATGGTGCTCGCCCGCAAGGGGCTGGCGCGGCGCGGCCGGCGCGACGCGCTCGGCCGCGACGAGACGCGCTTCCTCGAGCCGCTTGACCGCATCATCGAGGCGGGCCGTACGCCGGCAGAGGTGATGCTGGAGAAATTCCACGGCCGGTGGGGCGGTCGCGTCGATCCGGTCTATGACGAATACACGCTGTGAGCGCGTTGCCGGCGCCCGCTAAGACCGTGCATTAGCTCCGCAGCCTGCGCAGCCCATGCCTCGCGCGCCGCCCTGCGGGCGGCCCGTCACGAAATGTTGGTTCGGCATTCAGCGGCCGTTCATCTGCCGTACATCGGCCCGGCGATTGAATGGCGCGCCCGTCCGGGCGTCCGCCGCTGTCCGGAGAGGGTGCCTTCTTTGCCGCGAGTCCCTTGGCATGCTCCGAACTGGCTCTTTCAGATGGTGCGCCGGCGCCTGTTGCGTGATCGCGGGGGTGCTCGCCGCGTGCGTCGCGACGGCCGGTCCCGCGCGCGCCCAGGCCAATTTCGACCGGCCGGGCGGCGACTACCTGCGCGCGCCGGTGCCGTCCGGCGATCCCGAGGTCTGCGCCCTGCAATGCGAGCGCGACCGCCGCTGCCGCGCCTGGAGCTTCAGCTATCCCACCGGGACCGACGGCGCGATGTGCTGGCTGAAGAACAGCGTGCCGCCGCGCGTGGCGAGCAATTGCTGCGTGTCCGGCGTGCGCGGCGCCGGCGTGGTCGAGCCGCGCAACAGCTTCCTCGAGGTGGAGACGGACCGGCTCGGCGGCGACTACCGCAGCCTCGACGTGCCGGTCGATCCGAAAGGCGAGACCTGCAAGGCCGCCTGCGAGGCCGACAACAAGTGCCGGGCCTGGACCTACGCGCGGCCGGGCTACATCGCCCGCTCGGCGCGCTGCTTCCTGAAGGACCACATCAAGCCGCCGCGCCGCAAGCCCGGCTTCATCTCAGGCGTGGTGCGGTAGCAAGATAAAATCGATCGTCATTGCGAGGAGCGAAGCGACGACGCAATCCAGTCCTTGCTTGCTGCAAATCTGACCTGGATTGCTTCGCGGAGCCTGTCATCGGGCCGCGCTTTGCGCGGACCCGTTGGCTCGCAATGACGGCCGTGGCCGCTCACCCGCCGGTGCCGCCCACGGTGATGCGGTCCATCCGCAGCGTCGGCTGGCCGACGCCGACCGGCACGCCCTGGCCGTTCTTGCCGCAGGTGCCGATGCCGTCGTCGAGGGCGAGGTCGTTGCCGACCATGGTGATGCGGTGCAGGTCGGTGGGGCCGTTGCCGATCAGCATCGCGCCCTTGAGCGGCGCGCCGAGCCGGCCGTTCTCGATGCGGTAGGCCTCGGTGCACTGGAAGACGTATTTGCCCGAGGTGATGTCGACCTGGCCGCCGCCGAAATTGGCGGCGTAGATGCCGTTCTTCACCGACGCGATGATCTCCGCCGGGTCGCTTGTGCCCGCCAGCATGTAGGTGTTGGTCATGCGCGGCATCGGCACATGGGCGTAGCTCTCGCGCCGGCCGTTGCCGGTGGGCTTCATGTTCATCAGCCGCGCGTTCTGGCGGTCCTGCATGTAGCCGACTAGGATGCCGTCCTCGATCAGCACGGTTCGGTTGGTGGGCGTGCCCTCGTCGTCGATCGACAGCGAGCCCCGCCGCGCGTTGATGGTGCCGTCGTCCACCACGGTGACGCCGCGCGCGGCGACCTGCCGGCCCATCAGCCCGGCGAACGCCGAGGTCTGCTTGCGGTTGAAGTCGCCTTCGAGCCCGTGGCCGACCGCTTCGTGCAGCATCACGCCCGGCCAGCCGGGGCCGAGCACCACGTCCATCTCGCCGGCCGGCGCCGGCACGGAGTCGAGATTGACCATGGCCTGGCGGACGGCGCTGTCCGCGGCCGCGCGCCACGCCTTGGTCTCGATGAAGCGGGCATAGCCCTCGCGTCCGCCGTAACCATGGCTGCCGGTCTCCTGGCGGTCGCCGGAGCCCGCGACCACGGCGATGCTCACGCGCACCAGCGGGCGGATGTCGCGATAGCTCTCGCCGTCGGGCCGCAGGATCTCCACCACCTGCCATGTCGCGCCGAGGCTGACGGACACCTGCCGCACGCGCGGGTCCTTGTCGCGCACATAGGCGTCGATCTCGGCGAGCAGCTTGACCTTGGTCTCGAAGCTCGGGCCGTCGAGCGGGTTCTCGTCGCCGTAGAGGCGGACATTGGTGTGGGCCGGCGCCGCGGCGAAGCTGCCGGAATAGCCGCCGCGCACCGCATGCACCGCGTCCGCGGCGCGGATCAGCGCCGGCAGCGAGACGTCGGAGGAATGCGCGTAGCCGACGGCGTCGTTCTTCACCGCGCGCAGACCGAAGCCCTGCGCGGTGTCGTAGGTCGCCTGCTTGAGCCGGCCGTTGTCGAAGGCGAGCCCTTCGGACTGGCGGTATTCGAGGAACAGCTCGCCGTCGTCGGCGCCGGCGAGTCCGCGCATCAATTCGCCGCGCACCCGGTCGCGGTCGAGCCCGGCGCGGTCGAGCAGGGAAGAAGGGGCGGGCTGCGAGGCTGCGTTCATCGAAAAATCCTCCGCGCAAGGCTGTGCATCAAGGCTGCGCATGGCGTCCGCACGTATATGCCTATGGCCACCCCATGGCCGCAAGGGCTGCCGGCATGAAGCGATGCGCCGCAGGATCGCGGCGCGCCGTGGCCGGATTTCGACATGACGGCGCTTTGAGAGCTTCTAGCCGCTGCGCGCGGGACGCGGTGGCGCAGCATGCGCGAGGTGGTCTATGCAAGGCGTGCGCAGGCGCTTTCGTCCTCGGCG
>JACDJC010002880.1_pt1 | contig 13012 bp, 12 predicted proteins | sample 7454191 | NCBI WGS metagenome assembly JACDJC01 (sample SAMN14253291, study PRJNA609438) | sludge metagenome | isolation source: sludge after 25d culture with pyrite and EDTA | collected 2018-12-20 | reverse complement strand
TGGCCGCGGCGAAAGCGCCGGCAACCGCGATGGCGATGATCGCGAACGGGATCGAGCGATCCAGATGCGCGATGCGCGCATAGAGCGCGACCAGCAGCGCCAGCGGCGTGAACACGCCGGCGGCAGCCCAGATCACCGGAATGATCGCGCTGACCGAGCGGCCCTGTGCGAGGAATCCAGCGGCACCGAACGCGATGCCAAAACCGGCCGCTGTGATCAGGTGCATGCTGATCGAGCCTTCATCGGCGCGGGTGCCGATGCCGGGCATCGCGCCGCCGGGCATCACGGTGAGTTCGGGATTGGCGCGGACCGCCCATTCGGCGAACACCACGAAGACGAGCAATGCCGCTGCACCGATGGCGCCGGTGGCGCTGTCCGCGCGCCATGCGATGGCGAAGGTCGCTGCCACCAATAGCGCGAACACGATCATCGCCGCGTCGGCATGGTTGTTGCCCAGCACCAGCAATCCTGCGCCCGCGAGGAACACGGTCAGCGCGAAGGACGAGACCGGCTCGACACGGCCCTGTTCCGCCGAAGGACCGAACATGAATCCGGCGACGACCATCAACGCTGCGAGCGCAAAGCTCGCAATGATATCGAAGGCGTGCGGGCCGATCGTGCCGGGTTTGGCGATGTCGAGCAGCATCCATGCCGCGCCGAACACGATGGTGGTGACGGCAAGCCAGCGCCACAGCCGGATACGCGCCAGAGCGAAAGCGGCTGCGGTGACGATGGCGATGTAAATGTAAAGCGCCCAGTAGTCGGGCTTGTCGGACGACACCAGCACCGGCGTGACGAACGCGCCGACCACGCCAAGACCTGCGAGGGCCGGGCCGTGCAGCAAGGCGGCGGCGAGCGTGCCGAGCGCGACCGCGCCGAGCAGAACGAACGCAACGGGCGGCGCGAGGAAGCCGTAAAGCGCGTAGGCGGCATAGACGGTCGCGAAGGCGACCGCCGTTCCGGCGGCGGTCAGGATCGCGGGAATGTTCGCAATCGGCAGCGGCGCGATGGAGGACAGGCTCTCCTTGCGGCGCGCGACTTCGCCGACCGCGAGCAGCGCCAGCGCGAACAGGCCGCCGAGCAGCACGCGCGTCTTGGGACCGAGCAGGCCGGCTTCGATAGAGTACTTGACCAGGAACACGCCGCCGAGGGCGAGGGTCAGGCCGCCGACCCACACCACCCAGCGGGTGCCGATGCGCTCCTCGAAACCGGGTTTGGCTGCAACAGATGCGGCGGGCGTTTCCGCGAGTGCTTCTTCAAGCGGCCCGGTATACGGCGCGCGCGCGGTTGGCAACGGAGGTGGCGTCGCGGGCGCGCGGGCAGCCACATCCGTGTCGGCCGTAGTTGTTTCGGGCGCGATGGGCGGCGCGGCGGGCTCGCTCGCCGCTGGCATCGCCGTGCGGATGCCGCCTGCAAGGGAGGCTTCGAGCTGCGTCAGCCGCGCGGCCAGTTCCTGCGATTGCATGATCGCCTTGCGGGCGACGAACATCGCGATGATGGCAAGAACAAGCGCAATAAATTCCATCGTCCCTCCTTGCGCGATCCGCCTGTGCCTGAAGCAGGCCTCGGGTCGCGCGAAAATTCAAGGCAGCCTCGCATGCGAGGCTAAAATCCTATCTGCGTCCACGCACGCGCAATCCGGGCGCGGGGCGCTCCTGCAACACTTCCCGGCGGAAGCGAAACAGCGCCGCCGGCCGTCCGCCGGTCCGGGTAGACATTTCGCCGGTCGGCTCGACCAGCGCGCCGGCCTCCACCCGCCGGCGAAAATTCTGCTTGTGCAAATGACGCCCCGAGATCGCCTCAACGGTCCGCTGCAATTCGGTTAGTGTGAACTCCGGCGGCAGAAGTTCAAACACCACGGGACGATATTTCAGCTTGGCGCGTAGCCGGGCGATGGCGGTGGCGAGAATCCGGCGGTGATCGAAACGCATCGGTGCGCCGAGCGCGGGCAAGGTCTTGCGCGCCAGCGCGGCGGGCCGGCCGTCGCGCCTCGCTTCCTCGATCAGGCCGGCTTCATAGAGCAGTTCGTAGCGGTCGAGCACGCGCTCCTCATCCCATGGGGCGCCGTGGCTGCCGAAATAAAGCCGCACACGGTCACCGCGCGAAAATGCGCGCGCGGTGTCGGGCTTTTCGGATTGCGCCGCCCAGGCCTCCAGCGCGGGAAGGATCTCCTTTTCGATCATCGGCGGCGGCGCGTCGCGCCAGTCTTCCCAGGGGAAATAGCGGTACCACGGTCTGAAGGTCGCACCCGCGACCTGCGGCTTCGCGGCGTTGCCGGCGGCGCGTGTCAGCGCCAGATAGCCGATGGAGGCGACATGCACATCGGTGTCGCCGCGCTGGGCGTGGCGTCCGCGGTCGCCGAATGTATAGAGCTGCTCGACATAGCCGAGACGCAGACCGGTCTGTTCTTCCACCCACGCGCGCAGGCCGATTTCCAGCGTGCGATGGGCGAGCGCGTCGAACGGCCCGAACGGCAGTCCGTCAAGATCGCCGCCGCCGGAAGCGGTCAGGATCGACGGCTCGTTGCCCTCGACCGAGACGATCGCGGCCGTCAGCCCGATTTCGATGGGTGTGAGGACTTTATCGGTCATGGCAGGGGACTAGATAGCAGACATTCGGTCCGCCATGGCCGGGCTTGTTCCCGCCATCCACGTCTTTCACCCGGGTACGGGAAAAGGAGGCGCGGATGACGAAACTTAACCTCTCCCCGTAGGGGAGAGGCCGGATCGTGTAACGATCCGGGTGAGGGGTTCAAATTTCGATCAAAGTCCGTACCCCCTCGCCCCAACCCTCTCTCCTCCACGGGGAGAGGGAGCGCATCACCTTCGATGCAAGATGGATGGAGAGGCTCGCGTCACTCCAGCTCGACGCGGAAGGGCTTGCCTTCGATGCTCATGTTGCTCGGCCCCATGGCATCGAGCGCGCGGACCATGCGTCCGTTCCGGCCGAGCAACCGGTCGGCCAGCGTGACGATCAGCCGGTTCGGATAGGCGCTCGGCGACGCGGAGCGCATTTGCCGGGCGATGGAGGTTTCATCCCGATGTGGATTGAGCGCGCAGGCCGCCATGAAGGCGCTCGCGGTGGAGCGGCTGATCCCGGCATAGCAGTGGATCACCATCGGTGCGGTGCGGTCCCATTTGCGGATGAAGGCCAGCGCCTGTTCGACATGGTCATAGGATGGCGCGGTGAAGCCCATCGCAGGTTCGTTGATGTCGTCCATCTGGATGCGCAGGTGATTGGCTTCGAGCACCGAGGCCGGCCGCTCCACCTGGCCGACATTGGCCATCACGGTGAGAATGTGTTGCGCACCGGTGGTTGCGACCGTGGCGGGCAGGGCGGCAAGCGAACAGACGTGAATCATGGCGTTCCCTTTTTTGCCGCCATTATAGGCGGGGGAGCGCAGGGACGCCATTCAGGATTGGAAGCGGATGATCTCTCGTTCGTCATGCCCGGACTTGTTCCGGGCATCCACGGCTTTCGTTGCGTTGCAATCAAGACGTGGATGGCCGGGATAAACCCGGCCATGACGACGAAAGCTGAAGCTCTGTTCTGACCTACCCGCACAGCGCCTTGAAACGCGCCAGAAACTGCTTTTCGGCGCGGCCCGCCGACCATGGCGTGACATAATCCTTTTCCGTCGCGGCCGGCAGCTTCGGATCGCGGCCGAACAGGCGTCTCGCTTCGGCCTGCGCGAATCCCGCCAGATGCGTCGCCTCCAGATACGCCGCGCCCATGTCGGCGGCCTTGATCTGCGCCTCGATCTCGGCAGGCAGTACGGCGGGAAGACCGAAGCGGATGTGAATCGCCGACAGCAGCCGCTTCTCGACAACCTTGTACGAGCCGCCGATCACCGCCTTGAACGGCGAGATCATGTCACCGATGACGTATTCCGGCGCGTCGTGCAGCATCGCGGCAAGGCGGATACGATGATCGACGCGCGGGGTCTGCTGGCGCAGCACGGCCTCGACCAGCAGCGTGTGCTGCGCCACCGAAAAGATATGCGTGCCATGGGTCTGCCCGTTCCAGCGCGCGACACGGGCGAGGCCGTGCGCGATGTCCTCGATCTCGATGTCGAGCGGCGAGGGATCGAGCAGGTCGAGACGACGGCCCGACAGCATGCGCTGCCATGCGCGCGATGCTGTTCTTGGCGCGGAGATTTTCTTCGCAGTCATTTTGAGGTTTTGCGCTTCGGCTTCTTCAGCTTGCTGCACGTTTCATGGCAGTGGCAGGTCACGAGATGATCGTTGACCATGCCGGTGGCCTGCATGAACGCGTAAACAATTGTGGGACCCACGAATTTGAAGCCGCGTCCCACCAGCTCTTTCGACATCTTGATGGAAACGGGCGTGGATGCGGGCACCGAGGACGTGGTCTTGAAATTGTTGATCTTCGGCTTGCCGTCCACGAAATCCCACAGGAACGCGGAGAAGCCGGGACCTTCCTCCATGATCTTCAGATACGCCTTCGCGCTGTTGACGGTGCCTTCGATCTTGGCGCGGTTGCGCACGATCCCGGCGTCGTTCATCAGCGCCGCGATCTTCTTGTCGCCGTAGCGCACGATCTTGGACGGCTCGAAGTCGTCGAAGGCTTTGCGGAAATTGTCGCGCTTGCGCAAAATGGTAATCCACGACAGCCCGGCCTGAAAGCCGTCGAGGATCAGCTTCTCGAACAGCGCGCGGTCATCGTATTCCGGCACGCCCCATTCGGTGTCGTGATAGGCCATGTAGAGCGGGTCTTCACCCGGCCAAGGACAGCGATGCAGACCGTCGTCATGCAGGCGCGCGCTTTTCATGCGGACGCTTTCTTCGGCGCAGCCACATCGTCAGCAGAGACGAGGCTGATGGGCAGGCCGCCCGCGGTCAGCGGCAGTCCGGCGTCGAGCGCGTCGGACACACGGTCGGTGCGCAGCAGCGCGAGGCCCATGCCATTCGCGGAAGAGCCCATGGTGCCGACCGGCTTGCCGCCTGCCGTCACCGGCAGTCCGATTTCCGGCACAGGTCCGTCCAGCCGCACGCGAACCGTGCGCGTGCGCGCGGTGCCGCGATGCTGCATCCGCGACACCACCTCCTGCCCGACATAGCAGCCCTTGTCGAAATCGACGCCGTGCAGGCGATCCATGTTGGTCTCATGCGGGAAGGCGTCGCCGTAGATGAAATCGACCCCGCCCCGGGGCGCGCCGGAGGCGATGCGATGCGCCTCATAGGCGTCGCTATCGGTCACCTGCGCGCCGAGCGCAGATGCGGTTTCATCCACCAGATCGTCGGGCACGAACATGCGCCAGCCGAGCTGCGGATCGCGCGGGTCCTCGAAGGCGAGATCGGGCTTTGTCGCAGGCGAGCCATCCCAGACGGCCATCACCCCGAGTTGCGAGGAGAGATTATCCACCGCGACCTTTTTCCGCAGCTTGTAGAAGCCGAGCTTGGTGGCGAAGGCCTGCGCGAGCGCCAATGGCACGTCGAACACGAATCCGCCGCCATGCGCCTCCGGCGCCTCGGTGACGATGAAATCCACGATGATCTTGCCCTGCGGCGTCAGCAGCGCGCCGAACCGGCCGGTGCCCGGCGTCACCAGTTCCACATTGGTGGTGAGGAGGCCGTCGAGGAAGGCCCTCGCATCTTCGCCGCTGACCTTGACCACGCCGCGATCGGGCAGAAACGCTGCTTTCATAGCTACTTCCCTGAAGGCGGATTAAGCCGCCGTTTTCAGCCGTCATGCCCGGCTTTATGCCGGGCATCCACGTCTTTGCAGTGTTTACGTCAGCAAAAGACGTGGATGGCCGGGACAAGCCCGGCCATGACGGGAAAAAGAATCTTGCTCGGTACAAGATGGCAACGTAAGGCGCTAAAGTAGAGTCAACAAGGGCCGCACGGCCTGCAAAACCGCCCCTCAACAGGGCTTTCCCATAAGACGAGTTTCGCACCTTGGCCCAGACATTTGATGTGATTCTGAAATCCGGCACCGTGGTCAATCAGGACGGCGAGGGCGTTCGCGACATCGGCGTCATCGGCGGGCGGATCGCGGAAATCGGCTCGCTCGGCGGCGCCGGCGCGGGCGAGGTGATCGACTGCAAGGGCCTGCACATCCTGCCCGGCGTGATGGACACGCAGGTGCATTTCCGCGAACCGGGCCTGACCCACAAGGAAGACCTTGAAACCGGCTCGCGCAGCGCGGTGCTGGGCGGCGTCACCGCCGTGTTCGAGATGCCGAACACCAATCCGCTGACCGTGACCGAGGACGCCTTCACCGCGAAGGTAAAAGCGGGTCATCACCGGATGCATTGCGACTTCGCCTTCTTCATCGGCGGCACCCGCGACAACGTCAATCACCTGCCGGATCTGGAGCGCGCGCCGGGCTGTGCGGGCGTCAAGGTCTTTATCGGCTCCTCCACCGGCTCGCTGCTGGTGGAGGACGACGACAGCCTGCGGCGCATTTTCAAGGTGATCCGCCGCCGCGCCGCGTTCCATGCCGAAGACGAATACCGCCTCAACGACCGCAAGCATCTGCGCATCGAGGGCGATCCGCGCTCGCATCCGGTCTGGCGCGACGAGGATGCCGCGCTGATCGCAACCCAGCGCCTCGTCAATCTTGCGCGCGAGACCGGCAAGCGCATCCATGTGCTGCACATCTCGACCAAGCAGGAAATCGAATATTTGCGCGATCACAAGGATGTCGCCTCCTGCGAAGCGACACCGCATCATCTGACGCTGGCCGGCCCCGAAGCCTATGAGCGGCTCGGTACCCGCGCGCAGATGAATCCGCCGGTGCGCGATGCCTCTCATCGCGACGGCATCTGGCGTGGCATCGAGCAGGGCATTGTGGACGTGCTCGGCTCCGATCACGCGCCGCATACGCTGGAAGAAAAGGACAAGGTCTATCCCGCGTCTCCGTCCGGCATGACCGGCGTGCAGACGCTGGTGCCGATCATGCTCGATCACGTCAACGCCGGGCGGCTGTCGCTGCTGCGCTTTGTCGATCTCACCAGCGCAGGCCCGGCGCGGCTGTTCAACATCGCCTGCAAGGGCCGCATCGCCGCCGGTTACGACGCCGACTTCACCATCGTGGACATGAAGCGCGAGGAGACCATCACCAACAGGTGGGTGGCGTCGCGCGCGGGCTGGACGCCGTATGACGGCGTGAAGGTGAAAGGCTGGCCGGTCGGCACCTTTGTGCGTGGCAAGCGCGTGATGTGGCAGGGCGAGGTCATGACGCCGTCCACCGGCGAGCCGGTGCGGTTTCTGGAGACACTGAAGTCCTGATCGCGGTCAGCTTCCGCGCGCCTGCGTCGGCGAGCAGCCGAACCGGGCGCGGAAACGGCGGTTGAAATAAGAGACCTCGTTGAAGCCGCAGGCCAGCGCGATGTCGCTCACCTTGAGGCGGTCGTTGCGCCCATCCGACAGCATCGCGAGGGCCTTCTGCAGCCGCAATTCCAGCACGCGCTCCGACAGCGTGATCCCGGTTTCCTGCAACAGGTCGTGAATGTAGCGCGCTGAAATTCCCAGCCGCCGTGCCACCGCATCGGGCGAAATCGCCGGATCGGAGAAATTGCGGCTGAGGTCCGTGACGATGTCGTGCAGCCGTGCCGCGCGAACCCCGCGCGCCCGCGCGATGTCCGCGGTTTCGCCGTTCGCGCCGAGCGTCAGGACCACAAGATCCAGCAGGTGAGCGCCGATCCGCTCCCGCAGCACGGCGTCATTGTCCACGTCGCTGTCGAACAGAAGTCCGGCATAGCGTTTCAGCAGCCGCGATGCGGACGTGTCGCGGATCACGGTGCCGGCGAGGTCCTCCGCGTTTCCGACACGCGACAGCAGCAGCTCGCGTGGAACATGCAGCATGTCGAAGCTGCTGCCCTCCGGCAGCTCGGCCGTCATGCATTCGGTCTGATAGGTCATCGTCATGGTCCCCGCGCCATGAAGGTGCTCTCTGCCGCAATGATCGAGCGCCAGCGGCGCGTTGCGCATCAGCACGAAGCAGAAGTCCTGCCGGGGATCGGTGGCGATATTGGTGGGCGTCCGCAACAGGCGGGTCACGCCGCCCTCGAACCGTGAATAGTTGACGGCGCCATATTGCGTGAAGCGCAGGTGCGCCTCGAACGGCTGATCCGGCAAGCGGCCGACATCGAGTTCGACGAACGTGGAGCTGTAAATCTCGTGCCACAGCTTGAATCGCTTGCGGTCGTCGAGGTCGTCCCCGAGTTGGCTGGTCGAGAATTCGATCTTGTCCATGGGCCATCGCGTGAATGAGAGCGATCGGATGCTAGCTTATCCGCCGCTCGTTCTGCCAGTCCTCGCGGATTCGGCGGGTGCGGCACAGGCGCTCTCCGGTGCGCTGTCAGTCAATTCGTCAGGCTGAAATCGTGTCGGTTCCGCAACACCCTCTCAAAACCGTTGGATGTGCGGCGCAGGTCAAGAGCGCTACGGTCTGCGACAAGACAGATTGCCCAAAACCCCGCATGGCTGGCGGCGCAATCTTGATTGGGGGTGGAGATGCGTTCTCTTTCATGTCTGGCGGCGCGTGCCGGCGCCTTGCTGATCTTGTCGGCGGCTGGCGGTCAGGCACTTGCCGCCGACCTGCCGTACAAGGCGCCGCGCGCGACGGCCCCCGCGCCATGGAGCTGGAGCGGCCTCTATGGCGGTGTCCACGGCGGCTATGGCTGGGGGCACGATACCTACAGCTTCGCGCCGGGGGCGGGGTTCGTTCAGCAATTCGCCCCCAACGCGACCGGTGGATCGTTTGGGCAGAATCCGGATGGCGCTGCGTTCGGCGGCCATCTCGGATTCAACTGGCAATTCGGTCATCTCGTCGCAGGGCTTGAAGGCGCGTTCACCTGGAGCAACGCCAGGGCAACATCGACATCGGACCAGGTGTTTCCGAATACAACGGTCCCGCCGCTTGCGACCTATCGCACCGAGTTGCAGTGGCTCGCGACCATGACGCCCCGCATCGGCGTCGCGCGCGATAACGTGCTGTTCTATGCCAAGGGCGGTCTGGCGGCGGGACAAGTCAACAGCGACCTCTACAACACCAACACGCCGACCCGTTATCAGGAAGACGAAGTCCATATCGGGTGGACGCTCGGCGCAGGCATTGAATATGCGCTCGCGCCGAACTGGATTCTCGGTGTCGAGTATAATTACTACGATCTCGGCAGCCAGCAGTACGGCACGCGCAGTGTGCCCGGCCTGTTCGGCCAGCGCGGCGGGTACGATGTCGATCTGACCTTCAGCACGGTGCTCGCGCGCCTGTCATACAAGCTGAATGAGCCGGGAATGCCCGCTGCAGCTTATGCGGTCAAGGCACCGCAGGCTGCGATGCCGCTCTGGTCGGGACTCTATCTCGGCGTTCACGGCGGCTACGGCTGGGGTGATGCGCGCCATGTCTTCGCGGCCAACAATGGGAATCTCGCGCCCGATAACGGCCGTTTCACGCAGTCTCCGAGCGGCGGCATGGTGGGCGGCCATCTCGGTTACAATCAGCAATATGGCAACTGGGTGGTCGGTCTGGAAGGCGCTTTGACATGGGGCGATCTGAAAACGGCCACGGCGAATCCCTTTGCCGCTGATGCGTTTCCGCCCCCCGGTTTCACCGACACCTACGGCACCAAAGTCGAATGGCTTGCGAGCGTGACGCCGCGGATCGGTTTCACTTCGCAAAACTGGCTGTTCTATGCAAAGGGCGGCCTCGCCGCGGCGCGCCTTGAATATGCCTATACGAGCGATTTCGTTGCCACCAATCTCCCGTTCCGGGAGCGCAACGATCATCTCGGCTGGACCGTGGGCGCGGGCGTGGAATATGCGTTGTCAGCAAACTGGATCGCAGGCATTGAATACAATTACTACGATCTCGGGACTCAGCGGAACGGCGGCACCTACAGTTCGCCTTTCGCTGCGACGATCCAGTACGACAGCGACGTAACTCTCAACTCCATCCTCGCGCGCCTGTCCTATAAATTCGGATCGCCCGCTGTTGTTGCGAAGTACTGATTTCGGTCGCCGCAAATTGCTTGAGGCTTGCGCGTCAAGCGCGGTTCGTTCCTCGGCATGACGCGATCTATCCGCGTGTCATTCCGGGCTCGCGCGATTACGCGCGCCCCGGAATGACGGTGTTGGGCCATCGACTCCTGACTTAGACTATTGACATTTCCCGATTTAGGAATATATTCCTTTCGTCCTGTTCACGAGGGGCGCTTTCTAGAGGCGTCTTGAGAGCGGAGCAGGATGCGGCGCCTGCGCGCACGGTTCGCACCCGTTGCGTCCGGGAGGCGTGACGAGCTTAGGCTCGTCTGCGGGGTCACCGTCCGGGCCAACTACGTGGCTCTGCCGTTCGCGGCTGCACGAGATGGAGATGAAGGCAGCGAAATCTGCCGGATCAGGGTTCGCCCGTCCCATCCGGAAGTACGGTCCTCTCGCCCAAAATCGCCGCAATGGAGCGCCGTGAGGCGATGCGCTTTCGGACCAACATCGCTTCGCACGCGATGCCGGAAGCGAGACAAGACATGTGCGCCTTACGGCGCTCCATGCCCCTCAAGTGGAGGGCATAACGACAGCTCACCTTGCGGATCAACCGCGAGAAAGAGCGCGCGTGCGCAAATGAAGCGGCTGTTTGAAAATTGAATCGGGAAAATGCCAGCGGGACGGCCGGATAGATTGTGTGCCGCGCGAGGCGGCGATCTTACTGCCGGAATTCCACCACCGAGAATTCGCCGCTGCGGATGCGGCCGGCGAGGCCCTCGACGAACTTGGCCACCGCGTCTTCGCCATAGGTGCTGACGAGTTCGGCGAAGGCGGCGAACAGGCTGGCTTGCGCGAGGCAATCGCCGTCGACGCCGTCGTGCCGCGCTTCCGCCCACGCCTCGTTGAGATAGTTCAGCGCCGCCCGCTTCTGGTCCTGATCGGTGGAGAGGCCGCGGGTGGGCGTCCAGGGATACGTATACGACATGAAATCAATGAACCTGTGGAACGGACCGGCGGGACTGCGCGGCGGGAAAACGCCACGCAGCATTAGCATGCGCGGCGGGGCCCGCGAGCCAGTTCTTTAGGAAAGGTTAATGACGGAGCCGCAAGTTATCCTGAAATTACCGGCACTTGCGCTGGGCCGCCGCGGCGCTGTCCACCGGAAATCTCAGTTGGCGTAGCGGGCGGTGAGGTCGCGCGAGATTTTCGAGCCTTCCTCGAGATAGCGGCGAATCGCCACCGTGGCGGCCGGCGTGCAGGACCGGTACGTCTGCTGGAACCCGTTATAGCCGCGGTTGAAGCTGGCGATCATGCGGCTGCGGCGCTCGCCGGACGGCGTCTCGGCATCGACCAGCGCCTGCATCTCGGCGCGCCACTTCTGGCCTTCGTTGCTGCCGCAGATGCCGCGCAGATAGTGCAGGGTGCCGAGGATTTCCGCCAGCCGCTGCAGGTCGGCGTCGAACGGCGCAGCCGCCTCCTGGGCCCGGACCGGCGCCGGTCCGGCCAATGTGGCCACCACAAAAATCGCGAACATCCGTTTCAGCATGAGGGCCGCATATGCCCTTTCAACGTGCCGGAAGCAAGGCGGCCATAGCGTTTTCAAGCGAAGTGGATACCGGTTCGCGTGAAGAAAACGCGTCAAAATATAAGGCTTAAAGACCCAGCATGGCGGCTGCGGCCCGGATGGTGTCGTTCAGCCCGAGGGTAACGGGCAGGCCGTCCACGGCGCTTTCCGGGGAAAGCCAGCGGGCGTCGTCGAGTTCGTCGTTGAGCGCGATGTCCCCGGAAACCCAGCGGGCGGCGAACGGCAGGATCACGAAATGGCCGTGGCCGCCGGTGCGCGGCGGCAGCGCCTCGCGATAGCCGACAAGACCAACGATCTCGATCACAAGGCCGGTTTCCTCGCGGATTTCGCGAATCAGGGCCTCGGTCAGGCTTTCGCCGAATTCCACCCGGCCGCCGGGAAAGGTGTAGACGCCTTTTGCGGGCTCCCGGGCGCGGCGGACCAGCAGGATCTTGCCATCGCGGAAAATGCCGGCGCTGACGGCGAGCCGGGGACCGTTATGGGTGAAGCCGGACATGGTCACATGGTCATGATGAATTCGACGTCTTCGGCGTCGTTGAAGCCGCCATTGATCACAGAACCTGCCTGCGTGACCAGCGGCTTGACCCAGCCCGTCGCCTGCTCGGCAAGATGGGTGCGGGTCTCCATGTGGCGGACCTGGCGCATGGCGTCCCCGACCTCGGTCAGGATCGCCGTCATCGCCGCGGTAATCTTGTCGAATCCGGCACGGATGGCGGGATCGCTCTCTTCATAGGCGCTGATCGCCAGTTCGCGGGCCTTGAAATTGGAGGCCGCGAAATGCTCGCAATAGCTCATCGGCTGCCAGCAGAGGAAATCCTCGAAACATTCGGGAATATCGGGGATCATTTCCAGAAGCATGATCGCCTCGTTGAAATGATTCAGGTAATCGGTGGCAAGCCCGGTGCGGGGATTGATGTTGGCTTCCAGCAGGCGCTGGGCGCGCGCGGCCGAATCGTCGGACGAGGTGGCGTCCGGAGAGGCACGCTCGTGATCGGCGGGGGGCATTTGCTGCAGCATCGGCATTGTTTGGATGTTTGGCCGGTTGAAGTTAAAGGTGACTGAACAACTTTCAATTGTATGTCATTTTCCGGCGCAAGGGCTGTATTTCGGGTCTTTTCATGTGCGGGCGATACATCATTGCATCAAGTCCGGACGCACTCCGCCGCCTGTTCGGCTACGGCGAGCAGCCGAACTTTCCGCCCCGGTATAACGTTGCTCCGACCCAGCCGGTGCCGGTCGTCATCGTTGAGAACGGGGCGCGCGCCTTCCGCCTGATGCGGTGGGGCTTTCTCCCCTCATGGGTGAAGGACCCCGGCAAGTTCGCGCTGGTCATCAATGCGCGCTCCGAGACGATCCTCGAAAAGCCCTCGTTTCGTAACGCCATCAGGCGGCGGCGGTGCCTGCTTCCGGCGGATGGATATTACGAGTGGCAGGTTTCGCCGTCGCGCAAGCGTCCATTCTTCATCCGCCGCCGCGA